>Ga0157377_10000170_pt1 | contig 38897 bp, 39 predicted proteins | sample M55metaG_FD_121116 | JGI IMG/M metagenome (GOLD analysis project Ga0157377, IMG submission 121116) | Miscanthus rhizosphere microbial communities from Kellogg Biological Station, Michigan, USA - M5-5 metaG | ecosystem: Host-associated > Plants > Roots > Rhizosphere > Soil | place: USA: Michigan...
GAGGATGTCGATGCCGTATTCCTCGCCGCCCAGGCGGAAGGTGAGGAACTCGCCACCGGCGGCCACGGCGGCGCGGGCGGCTTCATGGCGGGCCACGTGGGCCGCGTCGTTGATCATGTTCATTTCGTTCCTTTCGGTCGGGCTGCTAATGGGCTATCGACAGCCCGCTTGAAAACTTGAGCTCAGACTGCGCGCGCGTGGTCGGATTCCACATGCGAGGCGGAATTCAGCTTGAACATGCCCATCAGCTCGGTGAGCCGCACGGACTGTTCCTTCAGCGATTCGGCGGCGGCGGCGCTTTCTTCCACCAGCGCGGCGTTCTGCTGCGTCATCTGGTCGAGCTGCACCACCGACTGGTTCACCTGCCCAATGCCGTCGCTCTGTTCGGACGACGCGGCCGTGATCTCGCCGATGATGTCCGTGACGCGCTGCACGGAACTCACGATGTCCTGCATCGTCGTGCCGGCGTCGGCCACCAGGCGTGAGCCGGAATCCACCTTCTCGACGCTCGCGCCGATCAGCGACTTGATTTCCTTGGCCGCTTCGGCGCTGCGCTGCGCCAGCGAGCGAACTTCGCCGGCCACCACCGCGAAGCCGCGGCCTTGCTCGCCGGCACGCGCCGCTTCGACGGCCGCGTTCAAGGCAAGGATGTTGGTCTGGAAGGCGATGCCATCGATCACGCCGATGATGTCGCTGATCTTCTTGGACGAGGTGTTGATGTCGTTCATGGTGCACACCACCTGCGACACCACCTCGCGCCCACGGGCGGCCACGCCGGCGGCGGAGGCCGCGAGCTGGTTGGCCTGGCGGGCGGAGTCCGCGCTTTGCTTGACGGTGCCTGTCAGTTGCTCCATCGACGAGGCCGCCTGCTGCAGGTTGGCCGCGGTCTGTTCGGTGCGCTGGCTCAGGTCGTGGTTGCCCGTGGCGATCTCCACCGACGCGGTGTTGATGCTGTCGGTGGACATGCGCACCTGGCCGACCATGCGCTGCAAGGCGTCCTGCATCGCGTTCAGGGCATCCATCATCGCGGCGGTCTCGTCGCGGCCGTGCACTTCCACGTGGCGGCTCAGGTCGCCTGCGGCGATGGCCGCAGCCAGCTCGCGGGCGGTGTCCAGCGGCTTGCAGATGCTGACCATGTTCATCAGCGTGAAGGGCACGACGATCAACCCCGCCAGGCACAGCACGGCGATGTTGAGCATCAGCGCCTGCTGGGCGGCGGCCTCGCGCGCCTTGCGGGCGGCCGCGGCGTCTTCGTCCAGCGCAGTGGACAGCTTGCCCACCATGGCTTCCACGCCGGCCATCTGCGTCTTGGCGCGCGCCAGCATCTTGTCGGCGGTGCGGGCGTTGTCGTAGGCGCCGTCTTCCACCTGGCCGATCACGCGCTTGGTGTCGGCGGTGTAGCCGTCGATGCGCGCCAGCGCCTCGGTGGCCAGCGGCCGCTCGTGCTCGGTGGCGGCTTCCAGCACGGAGGCGAGCGTCTGCTTGGTCGAGGCGACGGACGCCTGCCAGCGCTCCTTCAGCTTGTTGACGGTGATCGCGTCTTCATAGTTGATCACCATGTCCTTCTCGAGGCGGTTCACGTCGCCCACGAGGCGATTCACGTCCTTGAGCAAGCTGGTCTGGCGCATCGCGTGCGTGATGAACTCGTCGGCCTGGCGGCGTTGCGATGCCATGGTCAGGATGCCGGTGGCGCCGACGGCGCACACGAGCACGAGAACGACGATGATGGCGCTGATCATCCGCATGCGGATGGTCATCTGGCGCATGGCAATCAAGAGCTTGTCCATGGCATGTTCCTCTGTGAGCTGAGCTGCCTGCAGTGCTGGGGGCAGGGATCAGAAAGTTTCCCAGTCGTCGTCGTTGCTCGGGGCACGGGCGGCGCTGATGGTGGGCGGGACGGCAGCCGGCGCGCTGGCGCTGGGTGCCGGGAATGCGGGTTCGGCGGCGGCCGCTGCGGTGGGCGTCGCTTCAGTCTTCGGGGCTGCCTTCGGCAGCGGCTTCGGCGAAGTCCGGGGCGCCGGCTTCGCGGCTGCGGGCTTCGAGGCGGCCGGGGTCGCTGCGGGGGCGGCGTGCTTCATCGCCGGCTCGGCGGCACCGGCTTCAAGCCGGAAGGTGCCGACCACCTTGGCCAGGCGCACGGCCTGTTCCTTCAACGATTCGGCGGCGGCCGCACTCTCTTCCACCAGCGCGGCGTTCTGCTGCGTCATCTGGTCGAGCTGCACCACCGACTGGTTGACCTGGCCGATGCCGTCGCTCTGCTCGCTGGACGCGGCGGTGATCTCGCCGATGATGTCCGTCACGCGCTGCACGGAACTCACGATGTCCTGCATCGTGGTGCCGGCGTCGGCCACGAGCTTGGAGCCTGATTCCACCTTCTCGACGCTCGCGCCGATCAGGCCCTTGATCTCCTTGGCGGCCTGCGCCGAGCGCTGGGCCAGCGAGCGCACTTCGCCCGCCACCACCGCGAAGCCACGGCCTTGCTCGCCCGCACGCGCCGCTTCGACGGCCGCGTTCAGCGCGAGGATGTTGGTCTGGAAAGCGATGCCATCAATCACGCCGATGATGTCGCTGATCTTCTTGGACGATGCATTGATGTCGTCCATGGTGCTCACCACCTTGGACACCACCACGCCGCCACGCGCGGCGACTTCCGCGGCCGATGCGGCCAGCTGGTTGGCCTGGCGGGCCGAGTCGGCGGACTGCTTGACGGTGCCCGTCAGCTGCTCCATCGACGAGGCCGCCATCTGCAGGTTGGAGGCGGTCTGTTCGGTGCGCACGCTCAGGTCCTGGTTGCCGGTGGCGATCTCGGTCGAGGCGGTCGAGATGCTGTCGGTGGATGCACGCACCTGGCTCACCATCTGGCGCAGCGAGGTCTGCATCTGTCCAAGGGCGCGCAGCAGGTCGCCGAGTTCGTCACGGCGGTCGGAGGCGACGGTGTGCGAGAGGTCGTTGCCGGCGATGACGCGTGCGACCTGCACCGCTTCACCGATCGGCGTGGTCACGGAGCGGGTGATCGCCACCGCACCGCCGATGCCCACGGCCAGGCTCGCGATCACCAGCACGAGCATGGTGATCTTGGCGGCCTGGACGTCGTCGCGAAGCTCGGCGCTGCGCTTCGTGGCGAGATCCTCCTCGTAGGCGTGCAGGTCGTTCATCGCCGCGAGGTAGGTCTGCACCGCCGGCAGGAGTTTTTCCTTGAGCAGGGCGTCCACGGCGGGCTGGTCGGCGGCCTTCAGGTGTTCGCGCAGCTTGTCGCGCGACTCGAGGTAGGCGACGCGGCGTTGGGCGATGGTCGCCATCAGGGCCTTGCCCTTGTCCGTGGTGACAGAAGCCTCGAGGTTCTTCTGGATCTCGGTGATCTCGGCCGAGGTGGCCTTGATCAGCGGCGCGAAATGCGCGTCCACGTCGGGCAGGCCAGCGGCCTTGGCCACCGCGATGATGCGGTTGGCGTTGAGCTGCGACTTCTGCAGCCACAGGTCGGCGAGGTTCGCGCGGCGCTGATAGTCGGTGGCCGCGCGCATGTCGCTTTCGGTCTGCACCAGCCGGGTGAACGAGGTTGCGACGATGACCAGCAGCAGGGCCAGCAGCAGGCCGAAGCCCAGCAGCAGCCGCGTCCTGATCTTCAGGTTGTTCAGCTTCATGAGGTGTCCACACCGAGGAAAACGGGGCTGGAACAGCTGAACCGGGCGTGACGCGGTTCAGTCGTTCCAGCGATTCAATGCCGCGAGCGGCGGACGAGGCTGCCCACGTCCAGGATGAGCGCCACGCGGCCGTCGCCCATGATGGTGGCGCCGGAGACGTCGTTGACCTTGCGGTAGTTGGCTTCGAGGTTCTTGACCACGACCTGCTGCTGGCCGAGCAGCTCATCCACCAGCAGCGCCACGCGGCCGCCTTCGGCTTCCACGACGACCATGATCCCGGCCACGTGCTCGAAGTCGAAGCGCGGCACCTGGAACACGTCTTCCAGGCCGATCACCGGCATGTACTCGTCGCGCACTTCCACCACGCGGCCGGAGCCGCCGATGGTCTTGATGGTCTGGTCTTCCACCTGGAAGGACTCGACCACCGAGGACAGCGGGAGGATGTAGACCTCGTCGCCCACGCCCACGCTCATGCCGTCCATGATGGCCAGCGTCAGCGGCAGGCGCACCGAGACGCGCATGCCGTAGCCGTCGGCGGAGTCGATCTCGACCGTGCCGCCCAGGCCGGTGATGTTCTTCTTGACGACGTCCATGCCCACGCCGCGGCCGGACACGTCCGTGACCTGGTCGGCGGTGGAGAAGCCGGGCTCGAAGATCAGGTTCCAGACTTCCGGATCCGTCAGGCTGTCGGGTGCGGCGATGCCGCGCTCGCGGGCCTTCTTCAGGAGCTTGTCGCGCGACAGGCCGCGGCCATCGTCGCGCACTTCGATGACGATGCTGCCGCCCTGGTGCGAGGCCGACAGCGTGATCGTGCCCTGCTCGGGCTTGCCCTTGGCCAGCCGCTCTTCAGGCATCTCGATGCCGTGGTCGCAGGAGTTGCGCACGAGGTGGGTGAGCGGGTCGGTGATCTTCTCCACCAGGCCCTTGTCGAGTTCGGTGGCTTCGCCCTGCGTCACGAAGTCGACCTTCTTGCCCAGCTTGTTGGCGAGGTCGCGCAGCATGCGCGGGAAGCGGTTGAACACCACCGACATCGGAATCATGCGGATCGACATCACCGATTCCTGCAGGTCGCGGGTGTTGCGATCCAGGTCGGCGAGGCCAGCCACCATCTGCTGGTACAGGGCCGGGTCGATGTTCTTGCTGTTTTGCGCCAGCATCGCCTGCGTGATGACGAGCTCGCCCACGAGGTTGATGAGCTGGTCCACCTTCTCCACCGACACGCGCAGCGTGGAGGCTTCGAGCGCGGCAGCCGGGGCCTTCTCGGCCTTGACGGCGGCGCGGGCGGCCGCAGCCACCGGCGTGGCAGCTTGAGGCGCGGGCTCGGACGCGGCCTTCTCGGCGGTGTTCGCCGTCGGCGCGCCGGGGGCGTCGTCGAAGAAGCCGTAGCCGAGGTCGGGCTCGGACTTGGGCGGTGCGCCGGGCGCGCCTTCGTGGAAGCCGTAGCCGTCGCCGAAGGGCAGCAGCTGCACGTGCTCGCGGGCGACGTGGAAGGTGAACAGGTCCAGCAGGTCGTTGTCCGTGCTGGTCGTGATGATCTTGAAGCGGCGCATGCCGTCGACCGACTGCCCGCCGTCGATCGGCTCGATGGTGCCGAGGTCGACGATTTCCTGGAACAGCTCGACGAGGTTGTCGGCCTGCTTGGGGTCTTCCAGCGGGCCGACGCGCACTTCGAGCGAGCGTGCGTGCGTGACTTCGCCCTTGGCCGGCATGGCCGAGGGCGACGGTTCCGGCTCGGCAAGCGCCGAAACCTTGGGTGCCGCTGCCTTGATCGGCGCGATGGGCGCTTCGCCGGCCACCATCGCGCGGATGTTGAACAGCAGCTCGGTGGTGTCGATCTCGGGGCCGCCGCCGCCCTGGTGGCGGGCGAGCTGGGCGCGCAGCGCGTCGCCGGACTGCAGCAGGACGTCCACCATCGCGGGCGTGGGCTGCAGCTCGTGGCGGCGCAGCTTGTCCAGGAGCGTCTCCATCTGGTGCGTCAGCTCGGCGACGTCGGCAAAGCCGAAGGTCGCCGCGCCGCCCTTCACCGAGTGGGCGCAGCGGAAGATGGAATTGAGTTCTTCGTCGTCGGCCGCTTCGATGTTGATCTCGAGGAGCTGCTGCTCCATGCGGTCCAGGTTCTCGCCGGCCTCTTCGAAGAAGACCTGGTAGAACTGACTCAGGTCGATGCCGGCGCTGAGGCTCGCGCCTTCAGAAGTCATCTCGCCCATGTCGTGTGCTCCGTGTTCTCGTGTGCGTGTCTGTCGTGGCCGAGCTGCAAATCAGCGCACGACCTTCTTGATGACTTCCAGCAGCTTGGCGGGGTCGAACGGCTTGACCAGCCAGCCCGTGGCACCGGCGCTGCGGCCCGCCTGCTTCATCTGGTCGCTCGACTCGGTGGTGAGGATCAGGATGGGCGTGGCCTTGAACTTCGGGTTGTCCCTGAGCTTCTTGGTCAGGCTGATGCCGTCCATGCGCGGCATGTTCTGGTCGGTGAGCACGAGATCGAAATCGCGGCTGCCGGCCTTTTCCCAGGCGTCCTGTCCGTCCACCGCCTCGACCACGTTGTAGCCCGCGCTCTTGAGCGTGAAGGTCACCATCTGGCGCATGGATGCGGAGTCGTCCACGGCGAGGATTGAATGCATTGCGTTCTCCGAGAATTTCGTTGATGTCGGTCGGTTCGACGGATTCTTAAAACAATTCGATGGAACCGGCGTCCATCTCGTCCTGGGTCACGGGGTTGGGCCGCAGCGGCGCTTCTTCCACCACGGCCGTGCCTTCCTCGTCGTCGCCCATCGCGACCCGTGCGATCTGGTCGGCACAGGAGCGCAGGCGCTTGCTGGTGTGGGTGATCAGCTGCGAGGCCATGTCCTGGAATTGCAGTGCGGTGACCGCGCCGCCGAGCTTGTGCATCAGTTCCGGGTAGACGTCGGCATGGCCGCTTGCGGCCTGTTGCGTGTCCATCAGGGCGCGCAGTTGTTCGGATGCACCGTAAAAGCTCTGTGCGAGGACGTCGCAGGCGTCGGCAAGCAAGGTCTGGAGGCGCTCGAGGTCGTTCGTGGCCGTCATCAGGTGGTCTTGCAGGTCGGCGGCCGCGAGCAGGGGCAACGCGGGCCCTTCGTTCTGCTCGGTGGCTTCATTCATCAGCTTCGTGCTCCACGGATGGCTTTATTCGGTGGGTCTTCGAGGCGTGCGGCCAAGGCACGGCGAGAAAGACCGGCGCATCTGCATGCGCATACGAGCCATTTTCGGCAGCGAGGCGGCGGACATTAGCCAAATCACCCGGCAAAAGACCCTGCATATCTGGCTGGAACGTGATGGGAGTCGCGCTCGGTTGCGAGCGAGGCCTGACCGACCCCCCAAGCCGCATATAGCCGTCACTTCTGCCAGCGGGCATACTTCACGAATGACGTATTCCTCGCCCGAGCGGCCCTTGCGTCTTCTGCACATCGAGGATTCCGAGCTCGACCACGAGCTGACGCTCGCGCACCTGCGGCGCGGCGGCATCAAGCCCGATGCACTTCGGGTCGACACCGAAGCCGACTACCTGCGCGCGCTGGATGAAGACTGGGACATCATCGTCTCCGACTACAACCTGCCGGGTTTCTCCGGGCTCATCGCGCTGGACCTGCTCAAGGCGCACGGCCACGACATCCCCTTCGTGCTCGTCTCCGGCGAGATCGGCGAGGACACGGCGGTGGAGGCGATGCGCAACGGCGCGAGCGACTATCTGCTCAAGAACAACCTCGCGCGGCTCGTGCCGGCCCTGCTGCACGCCATCGAGGCGGCCGAGACGCGCCGTGCCCGCGAACGTGCGGACCGGGAGCTCGGTGTCTCCAAGCAGAGACTGCACGAACTCGCGCAGCACTTGCAGACCAGCATCGAGATGGAGCGTGCGGCCATCGCCCGGGAAATCCACGACGATGTCGGTGGATCGCTCACCGCGCTCAAATTCGACCTGGCGTGGATCGCACGGCATTCGAAGGAAAGCGGCATCCAGGCGCGCTTGAACAGTGCCCTGGAGACGGTGTCGCTCGCCATCGAGGCGAGCCAGCGCATCATGCACAACTTGCGCCCGGCCATCCTCGAGCAGGGCCTGGTCGCGGCGTTGCAGTGGATGACCGGTCGCTTCGAGCGCCGCACCGGCGTCACCTGCGTGCTGCGCACGCCGCCGTCGGCAGTGCTCGCGCTGCAGAACCTGCCCACGGGCGTGCCGCTGGTGGCCTACCGCGTGGCACAGGAGGCGCTGACCAACATCACCAAGCATGCGCATGCCACGCGCGTCGAGATCGACCTCGCGCTCGCTGGCGGCGTGCTGTCGCTCGAAGTGTCCGACAACGGGCGCGGCCTGAGCCAGGAAGACCTTGCCAAGGCGAGGTCCTTCGGCATCCGCGGCCTGCACGAGCGCGCCCGCACGGTCGACGGCTGGGTGGACCTCAGCAGTGGCCCTGCTGGCACAACGCTCATTCTCTCGATACCCTTGGCAGAACCCGATGGCACACGCGCGGATGATCCGCACGGCGCCCATGAGATCGAAGATCCGACGGGATGGGGAGCCCTATGATCAAAGTCATTCTTTGCGACGACCACGCGCTCATCCGCCGCGGCATCCGGGACACCTTGTCCGACGCGCCGGACATCCAGGTGGTCGGCGAGGCGGGCGACTACGGCGAGCTGCGCAACATGATGCGCACCACGCCCTGCGACGTGCTGGTGCTGGACATCAACCTGCCGGGGCGCAGCGGCCTGGACGTGCTGCACGTGCTCAAGGACGAAGGCACCACGATGCGCGTGCTCGTCGTCTCCATGTACCCCGAAGACCAGTACGCCATCCGTGCCTTGCGCGCGGGCGCCTTCGGCTACGTCAACAAGGGCGGCGACCCGGCCATCATCGTGCAGGCCGTTCGCACGGTGGCCCAGGGGCGGAAGTACGTCACGCCAGAGATCGCACAGATGCTGGTGGAAAGCCTCACCACGCCGCAGACCGAGATGGCGCACGAGAAGCTGTCGGATCGCGAGCTGCAGACGCTCGTGATGATCGCGTCGGGCAAGCGCTTGTCAGACATTGCGGATGACCTGATGCTGAGCCCGAAGACGGTGAGTGTTTATCGGGCGCGGGTGCTGGAGAAGCTCGGGTTGGCGAACAACTCGGAGTTGACGGTGTATGCGATCAGGAATGGGTTGGTGGGGAGTTGACCCTTCGATACCTCAGGGCGAGCGGGGCAGATGGCTTCGATACCTCAGCCCGAACGGGTTTGAACGCGCACCTAGCTCAGAACCATAGCCCGTTCGGGCTGAGGTATCGAAGCCCACTCTTCCGCTCGCCCTGAGGTATCGAAAAGTCGGACTGAGCTTGTCGAAGGCCTCGTCCCAATCTGCTCACCCCATCTTCCTCATCACCCAATCGACGATCGCCGACGCGCTGCGGAACTCATCCACTGAACGGGCCGGCACCTCCGGATAGCGTTCATTCCACATCCGTGAGAGCGCGGCGCCGGGGCCGATCTCGAGGACGCAGCGGACCTGGCGTGCGTGGATCTGGTCCATGCAGGTGCTCCACTGCACCGTGGTCGAAATCTGCCGTGCCAATGCCGTGGCGGCTTGCTCCGCAGTCGTGACCCGGTCGGCGGCATTGCTGAACAAGGCGATGCGGGGCGTGCGCAGAGTCAGCGTCGCGAGGGTCGTCGCGAACTCGTCTGTGGCCGCTTGCATCGACGGCGTGTGCGAAGCCACGTCGACTTTGAGCCGGGTCAGATGTGCGCCCGCCGCCTGTGCGGCCCGTGCGGCGGCGTCAAGCGCCGCGTGCGGTCCGCCCAGGACGACGGCGTGGGAGCCGTTGTCGATGGCGATGGACACCTGCGTCGCCCCACACAGACGCTCGACCTGCACCCGCGACAGCCCGCTGACGGCAAGCAGGCCGCCGGGCGCCGCAGCGGCGCAGCGGTCCATCGCCCGCGCACGCGTGCCGGCCAGGCTCAAGGCCCTGTTCGCATCGAACACACCCGCGGCGGCGAAGCTCGCCAGCTCACCCACGCTATAGCCCGCCACCGCGGCAGGCGGCGGCAGAAACCGCGACAGTTGCGTCCATGCGGCCAGATTCAGCGCCGTCAGCAGGACTTGTGCGTTGACGTTGCGCGAGGCCCAGGCCGCATCGGCGAGACAAGCTCGCCAGTCCACCACGCCAAGCTCGGCCCGCATCCGTTCGACGAGCTCATCGTCGGCCAGCCATGGCAGCATGTCCGCATGCTGCATGCCTTGTCCGGAGAAGACGATCGCGTAGCCCATGCTGCAGCTCACGCCATCGCAAGCGTTCCGATGCGCTGGATCAGGCACGCGGCGGCGAGCGTGTCGGCCGCGCCGCCGGGCGACAGGCGACGGCTGACGAAGTCACGACCGATCGCAAGCGCAGCGGCCATGCCCTCAGGCCCCGCCGCGCCACCGGCATCGAGAAACCCTCTCGCCGCGCGCTGCGCATGATGCAGCCCTTCCAGGCCGCCACGGTGTGCCAGGTTGCTGTCGTCCATCACGGCGATGACATGGAACAGCGTGTCCAGCAGCACATGATGTTGCGCCAGGCCGCGCGCCGCTCCCATCTGCAGGGCCGGCACCGCCGTCTCGAACAGCACCGGAAAGCCCAGCGCGGCTTCCGCCGAGGCGCTGCGCAGGCCATAGCGGCGTGCGGCGATGCCGCCAGGCAAGGTGGACTGGCGCTCGGCCCGCACCGCGAGTGCATCGCCCCAATGCTCCCGCAGCGCAAGCCGCAGCAGCGCCGGTGTCGGCCGGCGTCCGCTGGCCGACACCGCACCAGCCGAAGCGCACAGGAGGCCGAGGGTGAAGATCGCGCCGCGGTGGGTGTTGATGCCGCCGGTGGCCGCGAGCATGCGGGCTTCGGCCTCGATGCCGCAACGCTCCAGCGCTTCGAACGGCGCGCCCGCCGCGCCCAGCCCCCCGATGCGCACGAAGTAACTGCGCAGCGCGAACAGGCTGCGCATGAAGGTGTGGGCATCCATGTCATCGTGGCTGCCCTTGTCGACGAGCGTGACCAGCCCGGGCTTGGGCGACAAGGCCAGTTCGTCGTGCAAGGCCAAGGTGGCGGCGCGGCCGATGGCCTGGGGCGTGAGCAGCGTTGATGCAAGGCCCCGTTCGGCGATGCGGGAAGCGGCTTGTCGCATCACGCGGCCTCCGCCATCTCTGCTGCAGCTTGCCAGTCGGGCGAGCGCACGAGGGCTCTGCCGTCGATGGTCTTGACCAGCAGCGACATGGCCTGCCCGGCACGCCATGCGGCCCACTCACGCCAGGCCACGGCCGCGCCGTCGCGGAACATCAGCTCGCCGTCCAGCCTCAGATTCCTGCGCGAAAAGGATTGCAGGCACGCTGCCGCCGCATCGGCCTGCCCGGCGTCCGACACGGACAACCAGAGGTCGATGTCAGACCCGGGGCGCACATGGTCGAGCCCGCTCAGCAGCTGCCAGCCGTAGCTGCCGTACACGCGCGCACAAATGCCGCCGGCTTTGAGGCGGGCACAAAGCTCGCGCCACGCGACGCGTGCCGAATCCGGCACCAGGCCGAGCGCCTTCTCGGCGTGGGGAAACTCGTCGAAGTACACAACGTCCTGGCGCGCAACGCTCAGGGCGAGTCGACGCCGTGCCCAGCGCAATGGCGCCGGCAAGCCCATGCAGATGTCGTCGCCGCCCGAGAAGTGACTCTGCCGCGTGACCACGAGCGGCAATCGCTTCGCGGCCCAGTGCGCCAGGCAATCGCGCGCGTCGTCGTCCCAGCTGCCGGCCTGGATGCGGCGCCATGCGGCGTCGTTGAGCCAGGCGATCTGGTGGCGGCGCAGGGGCACCGTGGTCATGCCGTTCATGGCGCTCACGCCGCGTCGAGCACGCGTTGGACCACGCTCGCGGACAGCCGGCGCCCACCGCGCTCCTGGCCGTCGAGCGCGCGCCGATCGTCCACCGGCGCATTCGCCAGCGCCTCGCGCAACGCGGCCGGCATGTCGCCTTGCCACAGCGCACGCACGCCGCCCATCGCCACGTAGTTGCCGACACCGGGCGCGAACACCGGGTTGGTCTGCGACAGCGCATTCAGCGTCGCCTCGGGCAGCTTGGTCACGCGTGCCATCGCCGGGATGCGCATCACGCGGATCTCGGCCTCGGGCAGCGCATCGCAGGCATCGGCGATCAGCCCCGAGGTGATGAACCCGCCGGACAAGGCCTGGTCGTAGACGAGCCCCAGCATGCGGTGGCCGCGTCGGCGCGCGAGGTCGATGGCCATGCCGAGGTGCGCCATCGCGCGGTTGATGCCCAGCAGCTCGTCGCGCCGGCGCAGTTGCTGGCCTTGCGTGTCGATGAGGAGCAGCATCGGCCGGCCGGGGTGCTGCGCGATCGTGTCGAGCACGGCGCGCGCCTGCGCCAATGCGAGCCGTACGCCGATGGGTGCGTGGTTGGTGGTGCCGATCACCGCCAGCGGCTCCCGGTCGAAGTGCACGGTGCCGCGCAGCAGGTCGCCCTCTTGCGTGATGCCGTGGTCGGCGCCGAACAAGGCCGTGGCCAAGGTGTTCCAGTCCATTCGTTGGCTCCTCACACGGTGCGCAGCGCGCGCACTGCATCCACATCCAGCTCGGCCACGCGCGACGCATCCGCCACGCCAAGCCGCGCCCACAAGGCCACCGCTTCGTCGCCCGCGACGTGCTCAGGCAGCAGCCGCAGCCGCGAGGCGAGCAGCGCATGCTCGAGTTCCAGCCGCGCCAGCGTCACGGGCATCGACGCGTCGAGCGCGGCGATGGCTGCGTCGCGGAACGCGGTGACGTCGTCTTCCACCAGCACGTCGCAATCGCCGCTGAGCCAGCGGTGCTTGCCGCCCGTCGTGCGCCAGACCAGCGCGCGGTCGCGTGAGTCGAATTCATCGACGCCGTGCGAGGCCTCGATCACCTCGGGGCCGGACATCGCCAAGCGTCCCATGTCGCTCATCACGACGCGGTCGGCGCAGCGCGCCACGATGCCCATGCCGCCGAAGCAGCCGTTGGCGCCGCCGATCAGCACCACGACCGGGATGCCCGCGGCGCGGACGTCGAGCAAGGCGCGCATCACCTCGCTCACGGCAATGAGCCCGGCATTCGCCTCATGCAGGCGCACACCGCCCGACTCGGCCAGCAGCAGCACCGCATCGGGCCGGTCGCGCAAGGCGCGCCGCAGCAGGCCGACCAGCTTGGCGCCATGCACCTCGCCCACGCCGCCGCCCATGAACTCGCCTTCTTGCGCGGCGATGAAGACGGGCCGGCCGGCCAGCGTCGCGCGGCCGATGGCCACGCCGTCGTCGAAGGCCGACGGCACGCCGAGTTGCGCGAGGTGCGGGCTCGTCACGCGCTCGGCAGGCGGCAGCCATTCGTGGAAGCTCTCGGCATCGACCAGGCGAGCGATGCGTTCGCGTGCGGAGCATTCGGCGTAGCTCACCGAGACCTTGGCGGTGTCCAGCGCGCTCATGGCGTCAACTCCGAGACCGCCTGGTCGAGCCGGAGGCTGACGACCGCGGGCGTCGCACCCATGTCGTTGATCGACACGCGCACGCCGGCCAGCGGATGCCGCTGGTGGAAGTCGCGCATCACCGCCTCCCAGATCGTGCCGAAGCCGCGCGCCGAGGTCTCGATGTGGATGTCGCAGTTGGACCCGGCGGCCGGCTCCATCAGAACCTCGAGGTTGCCCGAACCGACCACGCCGACCAGCACCGGCGCGAAGTGGCCCGCCGCGCGCTGGCCCGCGAAGCTGTAGTTCAGGGCTTCGAGCCCCGCAGGGATGTCACTCATGGGGGGTCTCCGTGTCACCAGTGGCGGAAGCGCATGGGCGGGTTGTAGAGCCCGCCCGACGCCCGCACGAGGTCTCGCACGCTGCGCGCGGCGAGCAGGTTGCGCGTGGCTTCGCGTGCATCGATGCCGATGTCCTGCGGCCGGCGGATCACGCCGCGGTCGCGCAGGTTCTCGACCATGCGCCGGTCGCGCGCCAGGCCCACGGCCGTGTAGCCGGCCACGCCGCGGATGGCCTGCTCGCGTTCCGCATCGCTGCGGCACAGCAGCAGGTTGGCGATGCCTTCCTCGGTGAGGATGTGCGTCACGTCCTCGCCGTAGATCATGATCGGCGGCACGGCCATGTTCGCCTGCTCCTGCAGCGTCCAGGCATCGAGCCGCTCGACGAAGGCCGGCTGCATGTGCTCGCGGAAGGTCTCCACCATCTGCACCACCAGCTTCTGCCCGCGCGGCGTGCCGGCGGCGCCGCTGCGGCCGGCGCGCGCCTCGCGTCCGGCCTTGAGCCACGCGGGGCTTGCATGCCGGCGTCCGCGCGCATCGGCCCCCATGTTGGGCGCGCCGCCGAAGCCGGCGATGCGCCCGAGCGTGGCGGTGGAGCTGTTGCCGTCCAGGTCGATCTGCAGCGTCGAGCCGATGAATAGGTCGCAGGCGTAGTGGCCGGCGGCCTGGCAGAAGGCTCGGTTGCTGCGCAGGCTGCCGTCACGGCCGGTGAAGAACACGTCGGAGCGGGCGCGGATGTACTCCTCCATGCCGAGCTCCGAACCGAAGGAGTGCACCGATTCCACCCAGCCGGCTTCGATGGCCGGGATCAGCGCCGGGTGCGGGTTGAGCGCCCAGTGCTTGCAGATCTTGCCCTTGAGGCCCAGCGATTCGCCGTAGGTGGGCAGCAGCAGCTCGATGGCCGCGGTGTCGAAGCCTATGCCGTGGTTCAGGCGTTGCACGCCGTATTCGGCGTAGATGCCCTTGATGGCCATCATCGCCATCAGCACCTGGATCTCGATGATCTGCGCCGGGTCGCGCGTGAACAGCGGCTCGATGAAGTTGGGGCGCGGCGCGACGACCACGAAGTCCACCCAGTCGGCCGGGATGTCCACGCGCGGCAGCGTGGTGGTGGTGCCGTCCACCCATTCGTTGACCTGCGCGATCACGATGCCGCCCGAGAAAGCGGTGGCCTCGACGATGGCCGGCGTGTCCTCGGTGTTCGGGCCGGTGTAGAGGTTGCCCTGCGCATCGGCCGCGTGCGCCGCCACGAGCGCGACCTTCGGCGTCAGGTCGACGAAGTAGCGGGCGAAGAGTTCGAGGTAGGTGTGGATCGCGCCGATCTCGATCCGGTTGGCCGAGACCAGCTTGGCCAGGTGCGCGCCTTGCGGGCCGGAGAAGCTGAAGTCGAGCCGGCTCGCGATGCCGTTCTCGAACACGTCCAGGTGCTCGGGCAGCGCGAGTACCGACTGCACCATGTGCAGGCCGTGCACGCGCTCGGGGTTCACCTGCATCAGCGACTGCGCGAGGAAGTCGGCCTGCTTCTGGTTGTTGCCCTCCAGGCAGACGCGGTCGCCCGGCTCGAGCGCGGCTTCGAGCAGCGCGACGATGGCGTCGGTGGCGACCCGCTTGCCCGTTTGCCGGGCGCCGAGCGCATCGGCCACCCGCGCCAGTCGGGCGGCGCGGTTGTCGGCCTTGGTGTTCCAGTGAGTGCGGTTCATGGTGTGCGGCCTCAACCCACCAGGGCCTTGGTGGCCAGGAAGAGCACCGACGGGCCCATCAGGCAGCCGAGGCCGGTGTGGAAGGTGGCGACCAGTGCGCCATACGGCACCAGCTTGCGGTCGGTGGCGGCCAGCCCCGCCGACACGCCACTCACGGTGCCGCCAAGCCGCCGAACAACATCGCAGAGCGCGGCGTCTTCAGTGCCAGGAAGCGCGCCGCGATGGGCGTGCCGACCATCACGATGATGGCCTTGACGAGCCCCGTCGCGATGCTCAGCGCCATCACGTCCGGTGTCGCGCCGATGGCCGCGCCGGTCACCGGGCCGACGATGTAGGTGACGGCGCCGGCGCCGATGGTCGTCATGCTGACGGCGTCCGAGTAGCCGAAGGCATTTGCGATGGTGGCGCCCACGATGAAGGGCAGCACCGTGCCGAGCAGCAGCGACACCGCGCCGACCAGCCCCGCCTTGCGCGCCTCGGTGGCCTGCACCTCGAAGGCCGTGGCGACGATCGCGAAATCTCTCAGCATCGAGCCCCCCATCAGGCCGATGCCGCCGAACAGCGACATGTCCGCCAGCCCCTTGTGGCCGCCGGTCTGCGTGCCGCCCCAGTAGGCCAGCGCCAGGCCGATGACGATCGCGATGGCCGAGCCGTGCACACGACCGAAGGTGAGCCGGCGCGAGATCTGGCCTGACAGCAGCATGACCAGGCCCACCAGCGCGAAGGCGGTGACGAGCCCGTTCTGGGCAGCGGCTTTTTGAATGATGTCGATCATGGTGGTCACTCCGCGTCGGCCAGAAGGGGGTTGTCGTGCAGCATCGGCTCGGGTGCTGCTTCCTTGCTCGTGTGCTCGGTGCGGTTGATCGCGGCGATGACGCAGGCGCACACGCCGACGGCGGCGAAGGCGGAGAGCAGGGCGACCGGCCCGCCGCGCAGGGCCGAGACCATGTCCTGCTGCGCGGCCATGGCCACCACCACGGGGATGTACATGGCGCCCCAGTACTCCACGCCGAGTTCGGTGAGCTTGGGCAGCATGTCCTTCTTGGCCATGTACAGCCGGGCGACGATGAGCAGCAGCATCGCGATGCCCACCCCGCCGACGTTGGTCTTCACGCCCAGCGCCTGGCCGAGCAGGTCGCCGAGGAAGATGCCGAGCAGATGGCATAGGGCCAGGAGCGCGGTGCCGTAGATGATCATGGTTGTCTCCAGGGTTGTGCCGCGGGCGCGGCTTCGAGGACTTGGCGCCATCCGTCGTGCAATGGCGCTGATCCATGGCCTGCACGGTATCGGCGAGCCCTGGCCCTGATCAATCAAGCCCGGCGGAGAACCGTTGCGCCGCCTGAAACGATCGGGGGTTTACCCTGAGTGCTCCGGCAGCGCCTGGAGCGACGCGTCAGTCGGCTTCGGCCTTGTAGCTGCGGCAGGTGGCCAGCAGCGCAAGCAGGTTCGGGTCGCGCTCGCGCGTGCGCAGGAAGCTGACGCTGATCTTCTGGCGCATCGAGTACCTGGCCTGCAGGGGAATCAATTGCACCTTGCTGGGCAGCACGCCGCGCACGCGGCCCGGCAGCAGCGTGCAGCCGACACCGCCGCTCACGAGGTTCATGAGCGAGAAGATGTCGCCGGTCTTCATCACCACGTTGGGTGTGAACCGGGCGACGCGAAACGCCTCCATGAACGCGCTGGAGGTGACGAAGCCCTCGCTCAGGCTGACGAATCGCTCGTCGGCGCAGGTGCTGAGGTCGATTTCCGATTGGCTCGTGTAGCGCGAACCTTCGGGCGCCGCGAAGAAGATGTCGTCTTCGAACAGCAGCTGCGACTCGATGTCGGGCGCGCCGTCCGGCATGCCGATCAAGGCAGCATCGATGGCCCCGTCGTGCAGCTTGCGCAGCAGGTCGGTGTTCGAGCCCAGCACGAGCTCGGTCTGGATCTCGGACTTGCGCAGCTTCAAGCCCATGACCAATGCCGGCACGACGCGGCTGGTCAGTGAGTAGAGCGAGCCGATGCGGATGCGGTCGGCGGCGTAGCCCGCCATCTCACGGGTCGAGCGAATGCCCTCCGACATCGTGCGCAGCACCTCGCGCGCCGTGTCGGCCAGCGCCTGCGCCGCGTCGTTCGGAAGCAGGTTGCGGCCCTCCATGCGAAAGAGCGCGCAGCGCGTGCCGGTCTCCAGCGAATGGAGCGCACGGTGGACACTGGCCGTGCTGACGCCGAGCTGCTCGGCCGCACGCGTGAGGTTTCCTGTTTCCATGAACGCGAGCAGGATCTCGAGCTTGCGGAAGGTGATTTCCTCGTCGATGCGTGCAGTCATGTCGGGGCCTTTGGGCGATGGCGTCGGTGGCTGATGTGAACCTCACGCCGCCAAGCTTTGTACTCCCGTGCGGAAGGTGCCGACAAATTCACAGCTTGCCTGCGGCGACTCCTACTTGGCAGGACCCTTCTTCGTTGCATCGAGTTCAGCCGCCGCCCGCTTCTCCCTCATCTTCTGCAGCTCCGCCTCCTCGTACCGCTTTCTCGTCTCCTGCTGCCGCAGCATCTCCTGGTGCCGCTGCTCGGCCAGCTCTTCTTCGCTCGGGCCTTCATCGATGGTCAGCGACATGAAGGCCGATGATGGCGGCTCGCCGCGTTCGCTCTTGAGCTTGATGTGCAGGCGCAGCTCATTCGCCGAGTCGGCGTTGCGCAGCGCTTCGTCGAAGCTGATGAGGCCTTCGTTGTAGAGCTCGAACAGCGCCCAGTCGAAGGTGCGCATGCCCAGCTCGCGCGAGCGGGACATGATGCCCTTGATCTCGTGGAACTGGCCGGTGACGATCTTCTCGGAAATGGTCGGCGTGTTCAGCAGGATCTCGATGGCCGCTGCGCGGCCGTTGCCGTCCTCGCGCCGCACCAGCCGCTGCGAGACGATGGCGCGCAGGTTGGCCGACAGGTCCATCAGCAACTGCGTGCGTCGCTCCTCGGGAAAGAAGTTGACGATGCGCTCGATGGTCTGGCTCGCGCTGTTCGCGTGCAGCGTGCCCAGGCACAGGTGACCCGTCTCGGCAAACGAGATGGCGTGCTCCATGGTCTCGGTGTCGCGGATCTCGCCGATCAGGATCACGTCGGGCGCTTGTCGCAGCGTGTTCTTGAGCGCGTTGTGCCACGACTTGGTGTCCACGCCCACCTCGCGGTGCGTCACCAGCGACATGCGCGGCGGATGAACGTATTCCACCGGGTCTTCGACGGTGATGATGTGCCCGCCTGAGGTGCGGTTGCGGTGGTCCACCATGGCCGCGAGCGTGGTCGACTTGCCCGAGCCCGTGGCGCCGACCACCAGCACCAGGCCGCGCTTGGTCATCACCACGTCCTTCAAGATCTCGGGCAGCTTCAGCTTCTCGAAGTTGGGAATCTCGGATGCGATGGTGCGGATCACCATGCCCACCGTCTGCTGCTGCATGTAGACGTTGACCCGGAAGCGCGAGACGCCGGGGATGCCGATGGCGAAGTTGCATTCCATCTCGCGCTCGAACTCTTCTCGCTGCCCGGCGGTCATGAGCGACTGCGCCAGCATGCGGCTGACCTCGGGCCCGAGCTTTTGCGCCGTCAACGGCTTCATGCTGCCGTGCGCCTTCATGCTGGGCGGGAAGTCGGCGGACACGAACAGGTCCGAGCCGCCGGCCTGGTTCATGGCGGCCAGCAGCTTGTGCATGTAGGCACGGGCCTGGTCTTCGGTGAAGGTCGTCATCGGTGCCGGTCGATTCTCCGGTGGTTTGCCGGCTCGCGGCCGAAGGCCTTGCATCGGGCGGGGCCACCCGGTCAGGCACCCCTCACGCCGTGGCAGTGCGCCCCTTGCCACACGCCAGCCGTTCGCCGACCTCTCTCAGGTGCGGCGTGAGCAGGTCCATCTCGGTTTCGAGCTCCTGCAGGCAGGCGCGCGCGCGCACGGCGTCGAAGACCGGCTCCTCGGCGATGCGCTGCAGCCGCAGGGCGTGGCTGGCCGCGGGCTCGGCGGCAAAGGCCAGCAGCAGGCCGTTCATGGAATGCGCCCGGCGGGCCAGGGACTGCACGTCGCGCGTTTCCAGCGCCTGGTGGAAAGCGCGCAACTCGTGCGGCCATTCGTCGAGGAAGGGCAGGGCGATGATCTCCACCGTCTGCGCATCGGCCAGCTTCAGCGCTTCGCGGTAGGCCGCGCTGCGGTCGGCGCCGGCGCGGCCGTGGGCGAGCTGGCGCTCCAGCGTATGCCACAGCTTGTTCGCGCGCAGAGGCTTGCTGAGGTAATCGTCCATGCCCGCCTCCAGGCAGGCTTCGCGGTCGGCTTCCATGGCGCTGGCGGTCAGCGCGATGATGGGCGTCCTCGCGCGGTTGTCGCGGCGCTCCGCCTCGCGCATCTGGCGTGTCGCCTCCAGGCCGCTCATGCCGGGCATGTGCACATCCATCAGCACGGCATCGAAGTGCTGCTGCGCATGCAGGGCCACGGCCTGCATGCCGTCGCCGGCCACCGTCACCTCGTGGCCCCAGCGGCGCAGCAAGGTCACGGCCAGCAGTTCGTTGACGGCGTTGTCCTCGGCCAGCAGCACCCGCGCGCGCGATCTGGCGGCCGGCAGGCGCTCGACGAGGCCCGCCGAATGGTCGACGCTGAACAGGTTCTCGTCCACCTCGAAGGGCAGCTCGACGACGAACTCCGATCCGCGGCCCGGCTCGCTCGCCATGCTGATGCTGCCCTGCAGCAGGTCGCACAGCCGCCGCGTGATCGTGAGACCCAGGCCCGTGCCGCCGAAGCGCCGGGTGATGGAGCTGTCCTCCTGCGCGAAGGGCGCGAAGATCTGCGCCTGCTTGTCGGCCGGAATGCCGATGCCGGTGTCGCGCACCGACAGGCGCAAGCGCCGGTCCTCGGGCGCATCGCCGCGGCTCGCGTCCTGCACGGCCACCAGCACCTCGCCCACCTCGGTGAATTTCACCGCATTGCTCAGCAGGTTGTTGATGATCTGGCGCAAGCGCCCCGGGTCGCCGACGATGACGGCCGGAAGCGTCCGGTCCAGGTCCAGCGTGAGCGCCACGCCGCGCTCGCCGGCCCTGTGCGCCATCGGCCGCAGCGTCTCCAGGAGCAGCCGCTCCAGCTCGAAGGGCACGTGCTCCACGCTCATCTTGCCGGCCTCGATCTTCGAGAAGTCGAGGATGTCGTTGAGGATGGACAGCAGCGAGTTGGCCGATGACTTGACGATGCCCAGGTACTCGCGCTGCTGGGCCTCGAGTGCGCTGTCGAGCACGATGTCGGTCATGCCGATGATGCCGTTCATCGGCGTGCGGATTTCGTGGCTCATGTTGGCGAGAAACTCGCTCTTCATGCGGCTCGCGCTCTCGGCGGCTTCCTTGGCCGCCAGCAGCGCCTGCGTCGCTTCCTTCTGGTCGGTGATGTCCACGAGCGTGCCGACGAGACCGGTGATCTCGCCGGCGCTGTTCGTGATGGCGGCCTTGTTCGCCACGCACACCACCTCACGCCCGTCGCGCAAGCGGGCATTGAACTCGTAGTGCAGTGCCTGGCCGGTGTCGAGCACCCGCTGGTCGGACTCGACATGGACGGCGACGGCGTCCGCCGGCGTGTCGTGCGATTCCTCCACCTGCTTGCCGAGCAGGTGTTCGGCCTGCATGCCGAACATGTCGCAGTAGGCGCGGTTCACCCGCACGTAGCGGCGCTCGCGGTCCTTCACGTAGATGGGCAGCGGAATGCTTTCGACCAGCGCGTCGATGAGGGCCAGCTGCTCGTTGAGTCCGTCGGTGACGCGCTTGAGTTCGGTCACGTCGGTGCAGATGGACAGGAACTTGACCACCCGGCCCGAGGCGTCCTTCACTGGCGCGATCGTGGCCTGCACCCAGAAGTGGTGGCCACCCTTGGCGAGGTTGCAGAACTCGCCGTGCCAGACGCGGCCTTCGCGCATCTGCGCCCACATGGCCTGGAAGAATTCGCGCGACTGCATCCTGGCCGACAGCAGGTTGTGCGACTGGCCGATCAGCTCCTCCGGCCGGTAGCCGCTGATGTCGCAAAAGCGTGTGTTGACTTCGGTGAAGACGCCATTGGCATCGGTCACGCAGACGATCGCGTGGTCGTCGAGCGCGTGCCGCAGGTTGTCCAGTTCCAGCTGCCGAGCCGCGAGCTGTGCCTCGAGGTCGGCAATGCGCTGCGCGGGGGTGGGCATGGTGACGCGCTAGGGCCCTAGTCCGGAAACTGTGCCCGGATCTCGACGACGTCGTCCCAGGCGCGCACGAAGGCGTCGACGCAGCGCGGGTCGAAGTGGCTGCCGCTGTGCTGCACGACGTAGGCGCGCGATTCGTCCAGCGACCAGGCCTTCTTGTACGGGCGATGCGAGTTGAGCGCGTCGAACACGTCGGCCACCGCGACGATGCGCCCGCCCAGCGGGATCTGCTCGCCCTTCAGTCCGCGCGGGTAGCCGGTGCCATCGAATTTCTCGTGGTGGGTCTCGGCGATCTCGCAAGCCAGCTTGAGCAGGGGCGAGTCGGTATCGGCGAGGATGCGCCCGCCGATCTCCGCATGCCGGTGCATCTCGACCAGTTCTGCGGCATCGAGTGAGCCGTTCTTCAAGAGGATGTGGTCGGGCGTGCCGAGCTTGCCCACGTCGTGCATGGGCGCGGCGGTGAGCAGCGCCTGCGCATAGCTTTCGGGCTCACCCAGGTGGCGCGCGATGGAGGCGGCGTACTGCGCCATGCGCTGGATGTGGCCGCCGGTCTCCGGGTCGCGGAATTCGGCGGCTCGGCTCAATCGCACGATCAGGTCGCGCTCGCGCAGCACGATGGCCTCGGTCGCCTTGCGCACCTCGTCGGCCAAGAGCGCCGCGCGATCGCGCAGCAGGTTCTGCGCATGGCGCAACTGCAGCAGGTTGCGCAGGCGCAGCTTGATCTCGGCGGAGTCGACCGGTTTGGTGAGGAAATCTGTGGCGCCGATCTCCAGCGCCCGGCGGCGCACCGCGTTCTGGCCCGTGGCTGTGACCATCACGACGGGCACGTCGGCCAGGTGCGTCGTGGCGCGCACGGCCTCGATGAACTGGTGGCCGTCCATGCGCGGCATCATGAAGTCGACCACGATCAGGTCGGCGCCGTTCTCGCGGCACCATTCCAGGCCGAGCACGGGATCGTCGAAGCGCAGGGGTTCGATGCCCGTGGCCGAGCGCGCCAGGGCAGCCATCAGCATGAGGTTCACGGCGTTGTCGTCGACGATGACGATGTTCATGCGTCAATGATGACGCCCTGCGCGCGCCTTGCCCATCAGTGGCAGATGGGGAATTCCCGCAATTCGCCCCATTCAGTTGTTTCAGCGTGCATGTCCAGGCAGGGTCAGTAGAAATTCGCCAGGAGCTTCTCGAGAGCCATGGTGAAGGGCACCTGCATCATCGGCAGCGTGAGCAGCACGCCCACCAGGCCCACGCCCAGCGTGATTGGAAATCCGATGGCGAAGATGTTCATCTGCTGCGCCACGCGGGAAATGATTCCCAAAACGAGGTTGACGAACAGCAGCATGGCCACCAGCGGCAGTGCGATCCACAGCCCCAGCTTGAAGATCTCGGCGCCCCACACCTGCGGCTGCACGGCACGCAGGAAGGCGAAGGGCTCGGGACCGACCGGAAATGCCTGGAAGCTCTGCACCACGGCGGCGATGAGCAGCAGGTGACCGTTGATGACGATGAACAGCCAGCTCACCGAGATGCCGAAGAACTTGCTCACGGCCGTCGCTTCGCCGCCGGTCATCGGGTCGAAGAAGCCCGCGAAGTTCAGGCCCATCTGCAGGCCGATCAGTTCGCCCGCGAACTCGATGGCGGCGAAGACGATGCGTGCGGCGAAGGCGAGGGTGAGGCCGATGAGCAACTGCTGGACGATCATCATCATCGCCTTGGCCGAATCCAGCGGCACCACCGGCATCTCGGGCAGCGAGGCCTGCGCGCAGACGGCGATGAGGAATGACAGGGCGACTCGAAGCCGCACTGGCACGCCGCGCTGGCCCAGCACCGGCATCGCGCCGAAGAGCGCGAGGATGCGCACGAAGGGCCAGAGGACGGGCGACAGCCAGGCGAGGACCTGCGCTTCGGTGAAGGTCAGCATGGGGAGGGGCGACCTGTCATCCCGGCGAACGCCGGGATCCACGCGTGAGGCCCATGGATCCCGGCGTTCGCCGGGATGACAGGGGCGCTGCGGGCGGGCGAATCATCCAACGACGGTGGGAATCGACTGGAGTGTCCGCTGGATGTATTCGACGAGTGTCGTGAGCATCCAGGGCCCGGCGATCGCGAGCACGGCGACGGCCGCCACGATCTTCGGCACGAAGGACAGCGTCTGCTCGTGGATCTGCGTGGCCGCCTGGAAGATGCTCACGAGCAGGCCGACGGCCAGCACCGTCAGCAGCACGGGTGCGGACACCATGAGCAGCATGTACAGGCCTTGCTGGCCGAAGGTGAAGACGGCTTGGGAATCCATGGGTTCTCGGCTTGAAGTCGGATCAGGTCGCGAAGCTCGCGGCCAGCGAACCCAGCAGCAGGTTCCAGCCGTCGGCCAGCACGAAGAGCATCAGCTTGAAGGGCAGCGCGACGAGCACGGGGCTCAGCATCATCATGCCCAGGCTCATCAGCACGCTCGCCACGATCATGTCGATGATCAGGAAAGGGATGAAGATGAGAAAGCCGATCTGGAAGGCGCTTTTCAGCTCGCTGGTGACGAAGGCGGGCACGAGCACCTTGAAGGGCACGTCGGCGGCCTTCACGCTCGGGTCCACCTTGGCGAGCTTGGCGAAGAGCATCACATCGGCCTGGCGCGTCTGCTTGAGCATGAAGGCGCGCATGGGCACCTCGCCGCGCTTGAGCGCCTCGTCGAACGCGATCTTGTTTTCCGAGTACGGCTGGTACGCGTCGGTGTAGACCTTGTCGATGGTCGGGCCCATCACGAAGAAGGTGAGGAAGAGGCTCAGGCCCACCACCACCTGGTTGGGCGGCGCCGCCTGCGTGCCGATGGCCTGGCGCATGAGGCTCAGCACGATCACGATGCGGGTGAAGCCCGTCATCAGGAGCAGCACCGCCGGCAGGAAGCTGAGCGCGGTGAAGAAGAGCAGCGTCTGGATGGGCACCGAGTAGCTCGTGCCGCCGGCGCTCTGGCCCACCAGCAACGGCAGTGTCGCGCCGTTGCCTGAACTTTGCGCTAAAGCCGCGCCGGGAATGGCCGACAACAACGACAAGCCGGCGATGAGTGCGGCATGGCGCGCGCGGCGCGAAAAAAGAAGTCGATCAGCGCTCACCGCGAGATCCTTTGTCCTGGCGGAGCTTGCCCAGCAGTTGCGCGAAAGGCAGCGGGGGGATGGTGGCATTCACCGGGGGCACGGCATCGTCTTGTGGCGCCATGGTGTGCAAGGTGGAAATGTTGTGCGCCGTCACGCCCAGCACCAGCCAGCGGCGTTCGTCGCCGGTGCCCACTTCCACGGTGAGGATGCGCTGGTTCTGCGAGATCGGCAGGCTGGCGATGCTGCGCATCACGCCGACCGAGGTGGCCCCGCCCATGGGCGTGCGCTTGAGCAGCCACAAGGCGAGCGGGATCATCGCGATGATGGCGATGAACCAGAGGAGGGAAGAGAAACCGGTGGAGGTCATTGTCAAATCGCTGTTTCAACCACAGAGGACACAGAGAACACAGAGGAACACGACACAGGAATTTCCTCTGTGCTCTCTGTGTCCTCTGTGGTGAAAGTCTTCATCAACCCCGGCTCAAGCGCCGCATCCGCTCGCTCGGCGTCACGATGTCCGTCAGTCGAATGCCGAACTTGTCGTTCACCACCACCACCTCGCCCTGGGCGATGAGGTAGCCGTTCACCAGCACGTCCATCGGCTCGCCGGCCATGGCTTCGAGTTCCACCACCGAGCCTTGCGCGAGCTGCAGGATGTGCTTGATCGGAATCCGCGTGCGTCCCAGCTCCACCGTGAGCTGCACGGGGATGTCCAGGATCATGTTGATGTCGTTGCCCGCCGTCGAGCCGGTGGTCGGCGTGAAGTTGGTGAACGACGCGGGGGCCACGGTCTCGTGCTGGGTCTGCACTTCCTGCGCAGCGGCAGCGGGAGCGGGCGTGGCCTCGGCGAGCGCGGCAGCCCACTCGGCCGCCATCGCGTCTTCGGGGCTCATGTCGGGGGCGGCTGAATTATCAGGCGGCATTCTGGTCTCCAAGCCAGCTGAGGTTCGAGCTGGTCAACAGTTGATCGATCTTCAAGGCGTACTTGCCGTTGGAGGTGCCGTAGTGGCAATCGAGGATGGGCACGCCCGCGACCTTGGCCTGGATGCCGGGCTGCAGGTCGAGCTCGATGAAGTCGCCGGGCTTGAACGAGAGCAGCTGCTCGACGGTGGCTGGCGCCGTGGCGAGCTCGGCCACGAGATCCACCTCGGCCGACTGGATCTGCTGCTTGAGCAGGTTCACCCAGCGGCGGTCGGGCTCGTTGCTGTCGCCCTGGATCGTCGAGTAGAGGACGTCGCGGATGGGCTCCAGCGTCGAATACGGGATGCAGAAGTGGATGGTGCCGGTGGTGTCGCCGATTTCCAGCTGGAAGCTCGTCGCCACCACGATCTCGCTGGGCGTGGCGATGTTGGCGAACTGCGGCTGCATCTCCGAGCGCTGGTATTCGAGCTCCAGCGGGTAGATGCCCGTCCAGGCCTTGCGGTATTCGCCGGTCACCACTTCCACGAGCCGCGTGATGATGCGCTGCTCGGTGGGCGAGAAATCGCGGCCCTCGATGCGAGTGTGGTACTTGCCGGCGCCGCCGAACAGCGCGTCGATGACGGCGAACACCAGCGTCGGGTCGCACACGATGAGGCCCGAGCCGCGCAGCGGCCGCACGCTCACGATGTTGAAGTTGGTGGGCACCACGATCTCGCGCAGGAAGGCGCTGTACTTCTGCACCTTGATCGGGCCGATCGAGATCTCGGGGCTCTTGCGGATGAAATTGAACAAGCCGATGCGCACGTTGCGCGCGAACCGCTCGTTGATGATTTCCATCGTGGGCATGCGCCCACGGACGATGCGTTCCTGGCTCGCGAGGTTGTAGTCGCGAACGCCCGCGGTCTCGACCTCTTCCTGCTCGAGCTTCTGGCTTTCGCCGGTGATGCCCTGCAGCAGGGCATCGACTTCGTCTTGCGAAAGGATCTGCTGGTTCATTCAGTGCTCACTGGATGATGAAGCTTGAGAAATGAACGTGGCGGACCGGGCTGTCTTCGATCGGCGTCTTGCCGCCGTCGCCCTTGCCGCCCTTGGCGTCTTCCTCGTCGGCGCTCGCCAGCTCAATGCCCAGCGGGCGCACGGCCTCGCGCATGATCTCGTCGGCCAGCTTCTCCTTGCCCTTGCGGCTGAGCAGCTCCTGCGAGGTCTTGCTGGCCAGCACCATCAGCACGCCGTTGCGGATGGCGGGCATGTAGGCCTTGATCTGGTCGGCCACCTTCGGGTCCGACAGTTCGAGCGTGAGCCCGACCTGCGCGAAACGCTCGGCGTCGCGGTCGGCGAGGTTAATGACGAAGGGGTCCAGCGGCAGGAAGGCGGGCGGGCCCTTGTGCTCGTCCTTGTGCTTGTCCGCGGCATGGGCGGCCGGGGCGGTTTCACCGTCGGCGGCTTCCTCGGCAGCCGCCGCGGCAATGGCCGCGGCCTTCTTCTTTTTCCAGACGAAGGCACCGCCGCCCGCGCCACCGGCCAGCAGCACGGCCACGGCAACGATGACGATGAGTTTCTTCTTGCCCTTTTTCGAGGACGCAGGCGCTTCGACGGCGTCTTCGACGGCCCCGGCGGCGGCAGCGGACATTCAGTTCTCCTTTGGATTCGACCCGTCAACGGCACAAGCCGCCCACGGGTCGTGGCATGGAGAAATTGTCGATTTGGACGCTTGAATGGATTGGGTGATAAAGGGGGGGAATCGGGCGTTGACTCGCGCTTGGAGTCCGCCCTTGTCTTCGGATTGCTCCCTCTCCCCCTCGGAGAGGGAGCTGAGCGGGCCTACGCGTAGAGGTCCACGCCGCCTTGCGACATCTTCACGGTCGCGCGCCGAACCGGTGCAGCCGTCTCAGCCACCCCACCCATGCGCCGCGAAGCCGGCGAACCGCCCTGGCCCGAACTGTCGCGTTCCCCCGGCCGCTGCTGCGAATGCTGCGACACCCCGCCGCCCGCCAGCGTGAAGCCGGCGTCGCGCAGGGCGCTCGCCAGTTCAGGCAAGCCGGATTCGATGATCTGCCGCGTCGCGAGTGAATCGGCACCGAAGTCCACCTGCGCCTTGGTGCCGTCCAGCGCGATCTGCACCGAGATCGGCCCCATCTCGGCCGGGTTGAGGTGCAACTGGGCATGCTGCACGCCGTCGCGCGCGAGCACGCTGACCTGCACGCCCAGCGCTTCGCTGAATTCAGGCGAGGTGACCGGTGTGGGCACGTCGACCGCCACCGTCGCGGCGGTCGCATCGACGCTGCTTGTGGCCTGCGGTGCGCTCACGTTGTGCGCCGCAGACACTTCGCGCGTGCCGGGCAGCTCGAAACGCTGCTCCTGCGTCTCCTTGGCGACGGCGATCTTGTCGTCGACCACGGCCCGCCCGCCATCGCCGGCCTCGGCCTTGAGAGCTTGCGCGAAAGGCGATTCGCGCTTGGCGTCGATCTCGTCGGCGCGCGAGCTGTCGCGGCCTTGGCCGGCGACTGCTGCGTCAGGCGAGGCTGCGGCCATCGTGCCAGCGCCCGCCTTCTCGCCCGCTGCAGCGGCGGCCTTGGCCACGCCATCCGTCAGCGGCACCGCCGCGTCGCCGGCGATCGCGGCCGCGGGCTGCTGCGCTGGCGTGGGTTGATTCATCTGCGCCGCGATGTCCGCCGCGCCCGGCTCGGCAGCCGCGTCCTTCTTGTCGCCATCCTTGGCCGCATCCGCCTTCACTGCATCGGTGGCGTCCGCCGCGGGCTTTGCACCCGGCTTGGCCGTCGTGGTTTCGCGTCCGCGCAAGGCGAGCTTGGGCTGGTTGCGCGCCGTGCCGCGGCGTGCGGCGGCGGGCGTGGACTCTGCGTCGCCGGCCTGCGCCGCGTCGCTCGCGGCTTCGCTGCCGCTGGACCCGTCCGCCGATGGGTGGGTGGGCTTCTCGGTCGACTTGTCGACCGTCTTCTCCCCCGCCTGCGAGGGCTTTGCCTCGGCACTGTGGTGCTGGACTTCCGGCGGACGCTCGCCCGGCTGCTTCTGCGCCGAGAGCATCTTCGCGAACGGGCTGTTCTCGCCCGTCGCGGCGCCGCCGCCCGAGGGCGTGGCGGGCGTGAAAGGCAGCGGACTGGCGTTGTTGGTGCTGGCGATCTGCATGGCAGCGTCGATGTTCTTCAAGAGGCGTTCGATCAGGCGGCGCGCGGCAGGCCCATGCCGCCGGCGATGAAAGGCGAGGCGTTGACATTCCAGGCCATGCGCGAGCCGAACTCATCGGTCTGCTTCTGTTCCTGGCGGTCGGCCGACAGGCGCAGCTCCTGCTGGCGCCGCTCGATCAGCTTGCGTACCGAGGCCACGCGCATCTCTTCTTCCGCGAGCTTGACGCGGGTGCGCTCCATCTGCGCCAGGGCATAGGCGGTGACGCGCTCCTGCTGCTCGACGGCCTGCGTGAGCCGGTCCATGAAGCCGCGGTAGCAATGCACGAGCTCGATGCGGCTTTCGCTCTGGAACTGCTTGGACCAGCGCTGTTCGTACTCGCGACGGTACACGAGCAGTTGCTCCATCTGCGTCGCGGCCGTCTGGTGCGACTGCGCGGCGCTCTGCGCTTCAGCCCAGGCTTGATCGCGTTCGCGTTCGGTCTGGGCCAGCAGGGCGAGCAGCGGTTGCATCGGATTCATGAGGTCGTGTCCTTAGGGTCAAGGCTGGTTTTGAACGATGGCGCGCAGCTGGTTCACGCTCTTGGCGAGCGGCGCGCATTCATGCATGTCTTGTTGAAGCAGCCCCATCATCACGGGGTGCAGCCGCACGGCGAGGTCGAGTTCGGGGTCGTGGCCGGGCGCGTAGGCGCCGAGCTGGATCAGGTCGCGCGCCTTGTTGTAGCGGGCGTAGAGCTGGCGGAAGCGGCGCGATGCGTCGAGGTGCGACGGATCGGCCACGTTGCTCATCACGCGCGAGATGGATTTCTCCACGTCGATGGCCGGGTAGTGGCCGGCTTCGGCCAGCTCGCGCGACAGCACGATGTGGCCGTCGAGGATGCCTCGGGCCGCATCGGCGATCGGGTCCTGCTGGTCGTCGCCTTCGCTGAGCACGGTGTAGAAAGCGGTGATCGAGCCGCCTCCCGCCGCGCCGTTGCCGCTGCGTTCCACCAGCTGCGGCAGCTTGGCGAAGCAGCTTGGCGGGTAGCCCTTGGTGGCCGGCGGTTCGCCGATGGCGAGCGCAATCTCGCGCTGAGCCATCGCGTAGCGGGTGAGCGAATCCATCAGCAGCAGCACATGGGCCCCGCGGTCGCGGAAGTGCTCGGCAATGGCGGTGGCGTAGTTGGCACCCTGCATGCGGGTGAGCGGCGGCGCATCCGCGGGCGCGGCCACCACGATGGAACGCTGCAGGCCTTCCGCACCGAGGATGTCCTCGATGAATTCCTTCACTTCGCGGCCGCGTTCGCCGATCAGCCCGACGACGATCACGTCGGCTTCGGTATAGCGGGCCATCATGCCCAGCAGCACCGACTTGCCGACGCCGGTGCCGGCGAACAGGCCGATGCGCTGGCCGCGTCCGACGGTGAGCATGCTGTTGATCGCGCGCACGCCGGTGTCCAGCGGGCGGCGCACCGGGTCGCGGTCCATGGCGTTGATCGGGCGGCGGATGAGCGGTTCGTTGTGCACCTGCTCGATCGGGCCCTTGCGGTCGATGGGTTGGCCGGTGGAATCGACCACGCGCCCCAGCAGCCCATCGCCCACCGGCAGGTGCAGCGTGCGGTCTTCACCGCGGCGCCAGGGGTGGCGGGGCTCGCCCAGGCGCATCGGCACGACAGGCGCTTGGCGCGGCACCACGCGCGCACCGCTTGCGAGTCCATGCACGTCGCCCGTGGGCATGAGGTAGGCACGGTCGCCGTTGAAGCCGACCACTTCGGCCAGCACCGGCGCCTGGCCGGGCTGGCGCACTTCGCAGACCGAGCCCACCGGCACGCGGATGCCGGCGGCTTCGAGCACGAGGCCGGCCACACGCACGAGCAAGCCTTGGGTTTCAAGCGGTGCCGGGTCGGCGGTGAATTTCTCGATGTCCGAGAGGTAGCGGTGCCACTTCTCGGCGGTGGCGAGGGCGTGGGCTTCGAGAGGCGACGAGATCATGCGAGCGTCCCGAATGCGTTCACCACAGAGGACACAGAGAACACAGAGGAAAGGCAAGAGCACGAGGAATTCCTCTGTGTTCTCTGTGTCCTCTGTGGTTGAGAGGGATTGAGTCTTTTCATTCCGATGCCTCCCACGGTTCTTCGCAGCCGAGGGACGCCACGGCGCGCTTCCAACGTTCGGCGATGCTCGCATCGATCACGCCGATGTCCGATTCGACGAGGCAGCCGCCGCGGGCGATGGTGTGATCGGACAAGAGCCGCGCGCCGCGTTCGGCCAGCACGTCGGCCGCGCCTTGCGCCACCAGCGGGTGGTCGTCGGGATGCACGCGCACGGTGATCTGACGCGCGCTCATGAGCAACGTGTCGAGGGCTTCTTGCGCGACGACGGCCACCAGCTCCGGGCGCGATTGAAGCTCGGTGCGCACGATCTGCCGCGCGAGGTGCGTGGCGCTCACCGCGAGCGCACGCGCCATGTCCTGCTGCAGGGCGTCAAGCTCCTGCCCATACGAGTTCGTGAGCAGGCCGATCTGCGCCGCCATCTGCGCGGCGAAGCTCTGCTTGAATTGTTCGAGCGCGGCCAGGCCGTCGCGGTAGCCGTCCTGGTAGCCGCTTTGCCGCGCCGCCTTGAGCTGCACGCCGATGTCGGGAATGGGCGGCTTCTCGGGCTCGGGCGGCGGTGTCTTGAACACGCCCGACTGCGGCGGCGCGTTGCCCTGGCCGCCGAACGTGCCGGGGTTCCAGGTCTCGAAGGAACCGAGTTCCTCGCGCGGGATGAACCGCGCATACGGCGACGCCGGCTTCGCCCCTTCGGGCGGTGGCACGTTGCGGAAGGTCGGCTTCGATTTAGAGGAACTCATCGTCACCGCCGCCGCCCAGCACGATCTGGCCTTCGTCCGCCAGGCGGCGAACGATCTTCAGCATTTCCTTCTGCTCCGATTCGACTTCGGACACGCGCACCGGGCCGCGCGACTCGAGGTCTTCGCGCAGCGTCTCGGCGGCACGCGTGGACATGTTCTTGAACACCTTCTCGCGCATCTCCGGCGTCGCGCCCTTGAGTGCGATGACCAGCGATTCGGACTGCACCTCCTTCAACAGGGCCTGGATGCCCTTGTCGTCGATCTTCTCCAGATCGTCGAAGGTGAACATGTTGTCCATGATCTTCTGGGCCAGCTCGTTGTCGGCTTCGCGGATGTAGTCCAGCACCGCCGTCTCGACGCTTGCGCCCATCATGTTGATGATTTCGGCGGCAGGCTTCACGCCGCCCAGCGAGGCCTTGCGCAGCTTGTCGCCGCCGGCCAGCACCTTGCCCATCACTTCGTTCAAGTCCTTGAGCGCGGAGGGCTGGATGCCGTCGAGCGTGGCGATGCGAACCAGCACTTCGTTGCGCTGGCGCTCCGTGAACACCTTGAGCACCGACGAGGCCTGCTCGTAGTCCAGGTGCACGAGGATGGCCGCCACGATCTGTGGATGCTCGTTGCGCAGCAGCTCGGCCACCGAGCCCGCATCCATCCACTTCAGACTCTCGATGCCGCTGATGTCGCTGCCTTGCAGGATGCGGTCGATCAGCAGGTTCGCCTTGTCATCGCCCAGCGCCTTGCGCAGGACCGACTTCACGTACTCGTCGGTGTCCGACACGAGCAGGCTCTGGTCGCTCGCGAGGTTGGTGAACTTGTCCAGCACGTTGTCCACGCGCTCGCGCGACACCGCCTTCATCTTGGCGATGGTCTCGCCCAGGCGCTGCACTTCCTTCGGGGCGAGGTGCTTGAAGACCTCCGCGGCCTCCTCTTCGCCCAGCGACATCAGCAATATCGCTGCGTCTTCAACGCCTTGATCGTCCATGGTGCTCATGTGTTGTTGTTCTTAGGCCGACTCGCCGCTGACCCAGCCGCGAACGATGCTTGCGACCGCCGCCGGGTTTTCCTTGGCGAGCATGCGCGCACCCTGGAGCTGTTCAGTCACGCGCGGCGGCTCCAGCGCGCGCGGCGTCGGCATGATCACGTCGTCGGCCACCACGTTCAGGTTCGCCCCCGGCACCGGCTCCGGCTTGGCGAGCAGCGACTTGACGGCGGGGCGGATCAACCCGAAGAACACCAGAAGTGCGACCAGCGCGAGGCCCGCGGGCACGGCGCCTGCGCGCAGCATGTCCATCACCTCGGGCTGCTTCCACCAGGGCATGTCGTTCTTGGAGCTGGGCTCGGTCTTGAAGGGCGCGTTGATCACCTTCACCGAATCGCCGCGCTCCTTGTTGAAGCCGATGCTTTCCTGCACCAGCGCGGTCAGCTTTTCCATTTCATCCGACGTGAGCGCGACCTGCGTGGTCTTGCCCTTCGCGTCGGTGATGCTGCGGTTGTTCACCACCACCGCCGCGTTCAGGCGCTTGACGTTGCCCGTGGCATTGCGCGTCACGCGCACCGTCTTGTCGACTTCGTAGTTGGTCACCGCATCGCGCCGGCTGCTGCTCGTGGCACCGGCACCTTGCGCGGCCTGCAGCGGCTGGGCCGCACCGGTGATGGGCGCCGTGGCCGGCACCGGCGGCTGGTTGGACGCCGCACCCGGGATGCCGCTCGGCTGCGCCGGCGTGCCGCCCGACTGCTCGGTGGTCTGCTGGCTGCGGATGGTGGTGGTCGCGTTCTGGCCCTGGTTGGGCTTGAACTCCTCGCTCGTTGCTTCGGTCTGCGAGAAGTCCACGTCCGCCGTCACCGTGGCACGCAGGTTCTCGCGGCCCACCACGGGCTCCAGCAGGTCGAAGATGCGCTTGCTGTAGCCCGACTCGATCTGGTTCACGTACTGCAGCTGCTGGGCGTCGAGGCCCGCGCCGTTGTTGCCTTCGGAGGACGAGAGCAGGGCGCCGGTCTGGTCCAGCACGCTCACCGCCTTGGGGTTCATCTCCGGCACGCTCGAGGACACGAGGTGCACGATGCCAGCGATCTGCGAGCGGTCCAGCGTGCGGCCGGCGTGCAGCGTGAGCAGCACTGAGGCGCTGGGCTTTTGCTGCTCGCGGAAGAAGCCGTTCTGGTTGGGCAGCGCCAGGTGCACGCGGGCGCTTTCGACGGCGGCCAGCGCCGTGATGGAGCGGGTCAGCTCGCCTTCGAGCCCGCGCTGGAAGGTCAGGCGTTCCTGGAATTGCGTCTGCCCGAAGCGGGCGTTGTCCATCAGCTCGAAGCCGGCGATGGAGCCCTTGGGCAGGCCGGCGGCGGCCATCTTCAGGCGCACGTCGTAGACCTTGGAGGCCGGCACGAGGATGGCGGCGCCGCCGTCCGCATGCTTGTATGGAACATTCATCTGCGACAGCTGGGCGATGATCGCGCCGCCGTCCTTGTCCGACAGGTTGGCGTACAGCACCTTGTAGTCGCCGTCGCGGCTCCACAGCGTCATGGCGAGCACCACGCCGACGAGTGCGGCGAGGCCCAGGCCGAGCGCGAACTTGCTCTTGGCCGGCAGAGCGGCCAGGCGCGCGCCGAAGCCGTCGGCTTCGATCACGGCACCTGGGTTCTTCAAGGCGATTGAGTTGTCCATCGTGCGTTGCTTGTGCGTTTGCTTGTTCGGTCCCTGATGGCCGCAACTTCCGGCCATGGGCCCCCACGCGGGAGCCCTCGATGGACTGGATTATTCGGAACTTGAGGGTGTAAGAAGGGGTGAACAGGCCGTCAAAGCGCCCCCATATCCCGCCTTGGTCCGACGACCCCGTGGCTACGATTCAGACACCCGAAGAAGCATCTTCAGGAGAGCCTCATGAACGTCAGCCTCAAGCCATTCGACTTTGCCCAAGCCGTTGCCCGCGCCGGCCTGGACAAGAACGGCATGCCTGTTCAAAAGGGCAAGGCGGTGGAGAAGTCCGACTTCTCAGCCGCCCTCACCAGCGCCCTCAAAACCGTGAGTTCTTCACAGAACACGGCCGCGGAGATGCAGCGCCAGGTGCAGATGGACAACCCGACGGTGTCCATCGAAGAGACGATGGTCGCCATGCAAAAGGCGCAGATCGGCTTCCAGGCGACGCTGCAGGTGCGAAACAAGCTGGTGCAGGCTTACTCGGACATCATGAACATGTCGGTGTGATCGGGCGCGATTCGTTCGAGTCGTCCTCTGCCGTTTGTTTGTTTGCCGTTTGCCATCCCATTGCCCGTTCGGGCTGAGCCTGTCGAAGCCCACTCCCGCTCACCCTGAGGTATCGAAGCCTCCACCGCCCGGCCGAGCAAACCACCACCCGGCCACGCCCTGCCGTGCTGCTCCGGCGGTCGTCGCTGCGCGCCGACTCCCCTGCGGTGCTCAGACTCGCGGCCCGTCGGCGAACTCCCTCCGCTCGCTTCGCTCGCTGTGGTCAGACAGCGCCGACGAGTATGAAGACGAAGCGCGCTGCGCGCGCGGCCGCGAGTCTTCCGCTCCTCGGCGCCTCCTAAGCACGGCAGGGCGTGGCCGGGTGGTGGTTTGCCAGTGGCAGCAGGGTGTGCGAAGGAGCGAACAATGCGCAGCACGTCTCGTCGCAGCCCCGCAGCTTGACTCGCGGCGCGCCCCAGTCTCACTGGCAACGGCATCCCCACCCGCCCGCCACCGCGCGTGTGCGGCGCTGAGGAGCGCAGGGCTTGTGGCCGCGCGCGTGAGCGCGCTTCGTCATCTGACTCGTCGGCGCTGTTTGACCACAGCGAGCAAAGCGAGCGGCGGGAGTTCGCCGACGGGCCGCAAGACCGAGCACCGCAAGGGAGTCGGCCGAAGGCCGACCGCCGCAGTCGCGCGGTGGCGGGTGGGTGGGGATGCCGTTGCTCAACCAGATGGTGGAGCGCTTCGACCAAGGCCGCGGCAATCTCAGCCGAGGTACATGCTCACCCCATCGCCAGCTGGCGCCGGCGCTTCTGGGTCTGGTCGATGTACAGCTGCAGTGCGCGCAGGCCGTCGTTCGAGGGTGACACGAACTCGCACCCGAGGCGAACGCCGGTTGCATCGGGGTTGATCGAGGTCACGTGCTGCAGGCGCAGGCCGGTGGACACGCGGGTGTCGGCGTCCAGTTCCATCGACACGCCGTTCATCAGCACGCCCGGGTCGAGCGCGGGCACGTCGTGGGGCAGGAAGAGGGCGCAGCCGCCGATGCTCACGTCCAGCACGCGCAGCGACAGCTGCATGTCCGGGATCATCGGGTGGCGGAACTTGGCGACCGGTGTCGTGCGCTGCATCGGCTGCACGCGAAAGCCGTTGCGGCGCTGGAAGCGGTAGATCTCTTTCGGGAAGGTGCCGTTCAGCGCGCAGTCCTTCGCGCTGTGCACGAGCACCAGGTCGTCCACGTCGAACTGGATCTTGATGTTGTCGAGATAGCCGATCACCATCGCCTCGTCGCATTCGACGATCGCGTCGAGTTGCGGTTCGTTGGGCAGCACGCTCAGGCTGACCAGTCCGCGCTTGGCGTCGGCCTGCCACACCGTGGCGGTGATCGAGGTGCCGTTGGGCGCGTTCACGCTGACGTGCACGTTGTGTTCGGCGAAGCGCTTGAGGACGGCGCTGATTTCCGCCGGCGCGCTGACGCGAAAGTCGTCCAGGCCGGTGCCGTCGGATTCCGTCTGTCGAGCAGCCATGTCCGCGGCTCAGTGCAGGGTCTTGGGGCGGCCGGCCAGCAGGTTGTCGAGGTCTTCCAGCCAAGGCTCCGCAAGCTGGCGGATCTCGGCGTCGTTGACCAGGATGCGCTGCATGATGCGCGACTTCAGCTGGGCCTCTTCCGGTCCGAGCGACTGCTTGGATGCGGCGTGCTTGAGCTGGGAGATCAGCAGCGCGCAGGCGCCTTCGAGCTTGACCACATGGTCCCAGTTGCCCGAGCGTGCGGCTTCGAGCATGTCCTGGCTGGCTCGCTCGATCGCCTCGTAGTAGTTGAGGAGGACGGGGTTCATGTGGGCTCCACTGATTTTGCGGTCGGCGTGCATGAGATGGTGTCGGTCAAGGTGCGATCAGGCAGCGATTTTCTGGGGCTTGATGGCGAGCCATGCATCGCGCATCGGGGTGAGCAGCGTGCTGCACTCGCGAAGGATCGCGGTGTCGTTCTTCACGTTGGCCATCGTCAGGCGCACCAGGATGCAGGAGTACAGGTCCTGCAGGGTCCTGGCCACCTCGCCGCCTTCGTCCATGTCCAGCGTGCCGCGCAGGCCTTCATCGATGATGGACGCTGCCTTGCCGATGGCCTTGCACTTGGCGGGGATGTCGCCTCGCTCGATGGCGCTGACTGCCGTCGCGATGGCGCTCAACGCGCCGTCGAGAAGCAGGGTCACGAGCTGGTGCGGGTCGGCGCCATGGACGCCGGTTTCCACATGGATGCTGCTGTAGGCGTTGGCCTGGTGCTTGAACGGTGCGAACATGATTTTTGCGCTGCCCGGTGAATGCGTTGCTCTTGCTTGAATATCGGTCGGTTCCTTGCCGAACTTGATGGGATCGCGTCGCGGTATTTGGGGGTGCGAACCGTCCTATTCAGGCTCAAGCCGGCCGAACGCCGTTTCCCGGCCTTCGGAGCCAACACGGCCGACGGCCCACGGAAGAGCCGCCTCGAGCACGCCATGCGTGCCGGGGCGGCAGCAGCCGTGTGACGGCCGATCAGCCCTTGGCGATGGCTTCGCTCGTCGTCGCCACGCCCTTCAGGGCCTGGGTCAAGGAGCTGTTGGTCGTGCTGATCTGGCTCATGAGCGTGTCCAGCGCCGCGTACTGCTTGGTCAGGCGGGCCTGCACCAGCGCCACGCGATCTTCCAGCTTCTGCTGCTGCGTCTGGTTGCGGGCGATGCTGTCGCGCAGGCCCTTGGTGTGCGTCGTGATCGCGCCGTCGCTTGCGATCATCTGCGACGTCAGCGCCTTGGCACGGACCGCGAAGCCTTGTTCGTTCGGATCGGTGGAGGCGGTGCTGTTGAACAGCTTGGCCACCTCGGCCGGGTTGGCGGCGAGCGCCGCGCTCAGCTTGGTGTCGTTGACCTTGAGCGAGCCGTCCGTCTGCAGTTCGAGGCCGACGTCCGACAGCCGCGCGTAGGTGCTCGAGGCGCTGCTGCTGTCGCTGAACAGCCGGCGAAGATTGTTCTGCAGCGTCAGCGTCGGGCGGTCGCCTTGCAAGGGCGCGGCCTTCTTGGTGGCCGCGTCGTACTTCGTCTGCTGCGAGATGTAGGTGTTCATGTCGCTGAACGCCTTGGCGAAATCGGTGATCGCCTTCTTGATCGTGCCCACGTCCTGGGCCACCTTCACCTCGGCAGGCGACGTGGTTTCCTTGTACAGAGTGAGCGTCACCCCCGAGACCACGCCCGACAGCGTGTTCGTGGCCGACGAAACCGCCAGCCCGTTGATGGTGGCGGTCGCGTTCTTGGCCGCCTGCGTCTGCGACATCTGCCCGGCCGTGCTGGCGGGGTCGAAGGCGAGCGCCGACAGGCCGAGTGCGTCGGTGTTGTTGCCGTCGTCGTCAGTGGCCGTCACCCGCACGGCGCTCTTGGCGCCGGTGCTGCTCGAGGTGAACACCAGGCGCGCACCGCCGGCGTCGTTCACGATCGACGCCGTGACACCGGCGTTCGCGGCGTTCACCTGCGTCTTGATCGACTCGAGCGTGTCGCTGCCGGCTGCAATCGGGATGTCCACCGCCGTCTTGGCGGCGTCGGCCGTGAAGGTGGTCATGCCGGCGTCCCATTCGCCCAGCTGGATGTGCAGGCTGCCGGTGCCCACCGTGGTGGCGGAGTCGGCGTAGGCCTTGGAGGCCAGGCTTTGGGCCTTGGCCAGCTGCGTGACGTTCACGAGGTAGGAGCCGGCGGTGGCCGTGGTCGTGGAACTCACGCCCACGCTCGCGCCGTCGCTCGTGGTGGCGGCGGTGCCGTTCCAGAAGTCCGGCTTGGACAGGCGATCGGAGATGTCGCGGATGTTCGCGCCGTAGCTTTGCAGCAGTCCGAAGGAGGACAGCTGCGTCTGGATGCTGGCCGCCTGCGTCTGCAGCTTCGTGATCGGCTGGCGCTCGACCGCGACCAGCTGCGTGACGATGCTGTTGACGTCCAGGCCGCTGCCGATGCCGGGTGAGGAAAGCGTTGCCATGGCGTCGATATTCCTTGAGTGCTTCCGGCCTTATCGGCACGGGCTTGAACAACTTGAGAAAAAAGAACAAGGCCCCTCGCCTTGTGGGGAGGGGCCTTTGCCTTCGTCGGGGCGATCAGCCCTTGAGCAGTTGCAGCACTTGCTGCGGCAGCTGGTTCGCCTGGGCGACCATGGCCGTGGCAGCTTGTTGCAACACTTGCGAGCGCGACAGGGCGGCGGTTTCCGACGCGAAGTCCGCGTCTTGAATCCGGCTGCGCGAGGCGGTCAGGTTCTCGCTCGTCGTGTTCAGGCTGGCGATGGTGGCCATGAAGCGGTTCTGCACCGCACCCAGGTCGGCACGGCCGCCGTTGACTTGCGCCAGGGCGGCGTCGAGCACGCCCAGGGCGCTCGTCGCGCCGGCGGCGGTGGAGATGTCCAGGCCCGCGACCGAGCTGAAGGTGCCCACGCCGGAGGCGGCGGAGAACACCGTCGTGCC
>Ga0157377_10000171_pt1 | contig 38845 bp, 32 predicted proteins | sample M55metaG_FD_121116 | JGI IMG/M metagenome (GOLD analysis project Ga0157377, IMG submission 121116) | Miscanthus rhizosphere microbial communities from Kellogg Biological Station, Michigan, USA - M5-5 metaG | ecosystem: Host-associated > Plants > Roots > Rhizosphere > Soil | place: USA: Michigan...
GGCCGTGACCGGCGTCGACCTCTCCGCCACGACCACGCAGCCCAACCGCCAGATCGATTCGACACCGCCGTCGGTGCTGCTGCAACAGCGCATCGCGCGACAGCGGAGGTGACGTCATGACCACAATGCTCGACGAACTGATGGACACAGAGCTCGATTCCGAGGTGCGCGGCAAGGACACCCGTGTACGGATCCAGACAACTGATGCTGCGCCGCACCGCTTCATCTGCCAGCTCGAGGTCGATGGCGAATGGTGGGGCAGCGGAACGCTCATCGGTCCGCGCACGGTGCTCACGGCCGGCCACTGCCTCACCGATCTGTCGGACAACCCGCTCTCCAAACTGCGCATGCGCGTGATTCCGGGACGCAACGGCAAGGAGGAGGACCTCGGTACATCGGCCGTGGCGGACTTCATGCCGATGCCTGGCTACGACGACGTCTCGCCCACCGACGTCGGCATCATCCAGTTGAAGGAACGCCTCGGCGACAAGATCGGCTGGTGGACCGCCGCTCACTCACAGCGTAAGGGCGATCCGCACGGCACCAGCTTCCTCACCGGCGCGTTGCCCGTCCCGGCCGGCAGTCTGAAGGTGAACCTGTGCGGTTATCCCGGCGACAAGCCGCCCGGCGCCACGGCCAAGACGCGCGGCACCGTGCAGTACCTCGCCTACGACGAGACCGTGAGAAAGAAAGACGGGATGCTCTATTACGAGAACGACACCTACCACGGGCATAGCGGCTCTCCGGTGTGGGTGCGGCGTCATGCCTCGATGGGTGGGCGCGTGCTGTGCGGCATTCATGTCGGTACAGACGGCGGATGGAACGCCGCCGTGTTCCTCGATAACAAAGTACGCAAGTTCATCACCGACAAGATCCTCAAATGATCATCGACACGCACTGCCACGCCGGCCGTGGCGATGGACTGACGGGGCCGTGGGACACCGCGGCTCCGCTCGGTCGTTATCTCCGCCGCGCCAAGGCGGCCGGTATCGATCGCACGGTCCTCTTCGCGACGTTTCACTCCGACTATCGTGCCGCCAATCGCGAGGTCGCGCGCATCGTGCGCAGCCGTCCGGACCGTTTCCTCGGATTCGCGTTCGTCAATGCCGTGCGCGATGCCGGTCGAATTGCGGAGATGATGGACGAGGCGGTCGGGCAGCACGGCTTCCGCGGCATCAAAGTGCATCGCCACGACGGCCGCATCACGCGCGAGGTCTGCGAAGCGGCGCGTATGTGGTCGTTGCCGGTTCTCTACGACGTCATGGGCGAGATCGCGCCCGTCGAGCTGTTCGCGACCGAGTATCGCGACGTCAAATTCATCATTCCGCACCTCGGCGCGTTCGGCGACAAGTGGGACGCGCAACGCGCGCTCCTGGATATGCTCGAGCGTCACCCCAACGTCTACACCGACACCTCGAGCGTGCAGCGCTTCGATTTGATCGTCGAAGCGGTGCGTCGCGCCGGCGCGCACAAGATCCTCTTCGGTTCCGACGGTCCGTGGTTCCATCCCGGCCTGGAGTTGCACAAGATCCGATTGCTCGGCCTGCCGGCGCGCGACGAAGCCAGGATTCTCGGCGGCAATCTCCTGCGCCTCATTCCTCCTTCCAGGCACCGCGGCGGGGCCACAGTGCGCGCCGCTTTTGTAAACCGCGGTCCGTGATGCCGAGGCGTTCCGCGGCACGGGTCACGTTCCCCTTCTCCGCCTCCAGCGCCAGACGCACCGACGCATCGGCGGCCGCGTTGGCGATCTCCTTCAGCCCCATTCCGCACGACATCCCCACGCGAGCGGCCTGATCGAACACACTCGCCGTCGCCGGCGCCGCCGACGAGTGCGGCCGCTCCTCCTCCGGAACATCGCCGAGCGTGATCGGACCGTCGCCGGCATGCCGATAGGCAATCCGCTCAACGAGATGCCGCAGATCACGCACGTTGCCCGGATAGTCGCGCGCAATGAGCAGTTCCAGCACGGTGGGATCGAGCTCCGGCGCTTTGCCGTTCTTCCATGCCTGCGCGAGGAAATGAAGCGCCAGCGCGGGAATGTCTTCCCGGCGTTCGCGCAGCGCCGGCAGCGTGCAGCTCCAGGCCGCGACGCGGTAATAGAGATCGCGCCGGAAGCGGCCCGCGTTCATCTCCTCGTCGAGATCGCGATGCGTCGCAGAGACCAGCCGAAAGCGCGTTTTCTGCCACGTGTTGCCGCCCACGCGCTTGTACGTCCCCTCCTGTACGACGCGCAGAAGCTCGGCCTGAAGACGGAGCGGCAACTCGCCGAGCTCGTCGAGGAACAGCGTTCCGCCATCGGCCAGAGCAAACGCCCCGTCGCGCGCGCCCGCCGCGCCCGTATACGCGCCGCGCTCGTGTCCGAAAAACTCGCTACCCGAAAGCTCCGGCACGATGGTCGTGCAGTCCACGACCACCAACTCCTTCCGGTCGTCGCGCGCGTCGAGCGTGTGAATGAGCCGCGCCACCAGCTCTTTCCCCGTTCCGCTCTCGCCCCGGACGAGGACGGGCAGATCGCTGAAACGGGCCACGTCCGCCACGCGCCGGAGAAACGAGCGCCAGCGCGTGTGATCGCCGACCAGGTTCTTGCGCACGACCGAGGAATCGACGAGACGATCGACCGCGGCCCAGCGGCGAAAGCGCGCCGCGATGGCCCTGGCCGTGGCGGCGGGATCGTCGAACTGCACCGCATCCGTGGCACCCGCAGCCAGCAGATCGAGCGCGATGCCTCGGCGCAGCGAACCGGACTGCAGTCCGACGGCGATGACCTGGGCATCGCGGGTGCGCTCCTGCAATTGCTCGCGAAGTGCGTCGGACCAGAAATCGAACAGGACCAGCCCGGGGCGCATCTCCCCGTCGAAGGCGCCGCACTCGATTCCGTTCCGGGCCAGCTCGGCGAGCAGCTTCTCGCACAAATCCGTGCGCGGTCCGGCGATCTCGCACCATGCGGCGACGGGATCGCCGCGTGCGCCGGGACCGGCAAACACAAGCTCGGACATAGTTGGACCGCACGCAAAGTCGCCGGCGGGCTGTCCTCAGTAGTGTCCGGTCGGACCCAAACGTTTCAGGCAGATACCGGAAGTTGGCCGCAGGATTTACCGGGGATCACCGCGCTTCGTTCGGCAGCAGCATCAGCTCCAACGTGCGCATGTCGGCCGTGTCGTGGTCGGCCATGCGGTACTCGCCGGCGCGGCGCCACGGGGGAAACGAGCGGCGATCAGAAAGAGTCGAAGCGAGGGCCAGACTCTCCCCTGCTCCCTCGCTTTCAAGTGAGCGCTTGGTCCGCGCCAAGTGCTGGCCACACGTGAATGCGACGCGGATCGGATTAACTGTCCCCCAGGCGAGACTCATCCGATCGCGGATGACATTCACTGTCTCCTGTCGAATCGGGCAACGAGATCGGCGAGCAGACGCTCGTCCGCAAACACGATCTGTCCCGTCGGCACCCGCCCTTCGAGAGCGGCCCCCTCGCCGCGAACGGTCATGCGGAGGCTCGCGGCGAGGAGCGGCGAGGCAAGGAGCCAGAGGAGAGCGAAGCCGGACAGACGTCGAATCATGCGCTGAGTCCTTTCCCCAATCCGCAACACCACGTGCAAGATGCCCACCGCACGATCGTCGCAATAGCCCGCTTGCGGAGAACGCCGGCCTGTCACGCCGGAGGTCGCAGGTTCGAGCCTCGTGGCCCCGCCAAACTCAAGCACTCACCAGCCGCCACTTCGGCGGCTTTCGTGTCTCAGTGGGTTGGCTTAGAAACACCGAGACCGGGCGGCGGACGAGCGAGGCCTGGCCGAAGGCCAGTAGATCGAGCCGGAATTGTTGATGAGGAGCATCGAGGCGACGGTCGCGCCGCCAAAGACGTCGAGGGCAACGAGACGCGGTGGACGACTGCTCACTTCTTAGAGCTTACATGCTGCGATTCTTCCACTGCAGCCCGCCGAGACCGACCGCGCCCGCGAAGGATGCCATGACGGCGAGATACAGCAGCGTGAGAGCACGCGTCGCTCGGTTGATGCGCACGGCACCGAAGCAGGTCCGGACGTTGGCCGGCTTCAGACCGACGTCGCCGACGCACTGCTCCGCGGGATCCCCCGGCGTGCATTTGCACTTTGCCGGCAGAGGCCCCGGAACTTCGGGCGTCCCGGTGACGACGGCGAGGTACGCCATACGATCGCCTTCCAGGCCTTTCTCCACGCGCGCGACGAGATCGGGATAGATCCAGACCAGGGTCAGGAGCGTCGAGACGAAGACGATGACCGTCGCGATGAACCACCTTCGGATCGCCGCCTTCGAGGTCCGCTCGTTCGTGGCGAAGTCGATGACCACCACGATCATCCCCACCAGCGCGGCAGACACGGGGATCAACCAGTCCTGCAGCGACTCCGGGTAGAGCTCGATCAACGCGCTGAAGAGGCGGACCTTCAGCTTGCCGAGCCACGGCGCGAGCGCGATTCCGACCCAGACGCCGTAGCCGAGGATGCGGAGCACGAGCTGTTTTGCGGTGGCGGTCGGAGGGTCGATCGCAACGTCGGTCATCGGCATGGCTCCTGAAGCCCGCTGAGCAGCTGGCACGCCTGCGGATCGGAATTGCGCGTCCGCAGCGCGCAGTTGACGATCCGCTGCGCCCCGAAAAGCAGATCGATCTCGCTCTTGCTCGGCAGGTAGCCGGCGCGCTCGATCTCGTAGACATAGTGGCCGAGGTAGAGCTTGAGCAGACTCGTCGACGTCACGGGCGTGACATCGGACGGGAAGCTCTTCGGATAGAACTTCAGGCTCGCCTGCGAGACCGGCGTGGTGCGGATGCAGAGCGTCCCGGTCGTCGACTTGTCGCTCGCGTCGAAGAGCCAGTAGGCCAGCCGATCGAGCCACGAGGCCTCGTCCGTTCGATCCGCCACGAGCACGATGCCGTTCAGACTCGCCCGAGGCCGCGCCGCCGCGATCTCGGCGCGCAGCTCTGCGATGAACGCCGCGAGCGCGTCGCGGAACGGCGCCAGCTCGCGATACGGCAGCGAGCGCGCCACGTCCGCTTCGGTATGATCGATCACCTGCAGAACGAATAGGGCCGGCCGCTGCCGTGGCATGTGCCGCTGCGCCACCCGCACGTCGTCGGCGATGCGCCGAAGCTCGCGGCGGAATGCGGCCGCGATCTCGTCCGCCGTCGCGTCGCCGTCCGATTCGACTTCCGCCTCGATCTGAAAGACTCCCGGCGCACGAGCGGTCACCACGCGCCTCACTACGTTCGGCGTTCCGCCCGAGCTGACGACGACCTGATCGTCGCCGCCTTTCATCCTTCCCGAGGCCTTGTTGTTGGTGCGCAGACGAACGGGCACCGGCTCCGTCGTGCCGGTGATCTGCCATTCGACGACCGTCGTCTCGCCGGGCTGCAGCGCCTCCGACAGCGGCTTCTGCGTCACCTTCGGACGTGGGCGCGTCTTTCCCTGCTGCGCGTCGACGTCGCCAGCCAGGGCCAATCCAAACGCGAGCAAAAACACGAGCGGCAGTCGCGTCGCCATTCCGATCACCAACTTTCGGGAGATAAGGAATGATAGCACGTCGCCGTGATACAGAACGCAACACGGCGCCAGGAGGACGTGAGTCATCGCGGGCCGACCTCAAGCCCATCGGCGAACCGCCCAGTACCGGCCGGTTAGCCCCCCGCCCTGTCACGCCGGAGGTCGCGGGCTCGAGCCCCGTCGGGCCGCCCAATCTCATGCGCCGCGACTTCGCGTGACGGTCAGCGCTTCAGCTTCGCCTTCCGCTCGAAGTCCGCGCGCAGCCTCTTCGCCTCGTTCAGCGCTCTGGGGTCGGTGCTCTCCGAAAGCACGCGGTCCACGATGGCCAGCGCCTCGGCCAGCCGGCCGGCATTCGCTTTCGCCACGGCGTCGCCGAGCGCGTACACGGCGCGGTTGTAATTCGTGACGCTGTCGAACTGCGCGATCCTCATTTCGAGGTGAGCCTTGAGCGTCGGCTCCTTCGTGCGGGTGGCGAGCTCGCGCGCGAGCTGCGCCGCTTCCGCGGTCTTCCCGTTCGCGTTGAGGTGCTCCGCGTCGGCCAGGACGAGCAGGTCGCGTGCTAAGGCGAGCGTCTCGGGCGTGGCGTTGCGGGCCAGCACCGTGTCGATCAGGCGCTGCGCGTCGGCGCGGCGATCGACCCGCGTGTACAGCCGCACGAGATTGAGGGCGGCGTTCGCGTCGTCGAAGCCCATCGCCAGGCTCTTCTCCAGCGCGGTGATGCCCGGCGCCGGATCCTCGGCCGACATCGCGTACGTCGCGCCGATGTTCGCCCACGCGATCGCCGACCGCGGGTCGAGCTGCGCGGCCCGCTCGAATGCCTTGCGTGCCTGCAGCACCGCGGCGACCGAGTCGGCGCGGGCTACGGTCTGGGAGCGCTCCAGCGTGCTGAGACCGACGACGAGATACACCAGCGGATCGTCGCTGCCGAGCGCCACGGCGCGTGCATACGCCGCCTCCGCCTCGCGCCGCCGGCCGGCGATGTCGTGCAGGCGGCCGAGGTCCGCATGCGCGCCGGAGAGCCCGGGATCGAGCGAGAGCGCCTCCTCGAGCATGCGCTTCGCCACGGCCGGCGCCGGCTTCGTGGCGTGCACCAGGAGATTCCCGAGCTCGAAGAGCAGCGCGGCGCGCGACAGCGGTTGCGGCTTCGGGACGTCCGGCACGGCGAGATCGCTCAGCGGGTACTCGCGGACCACGAACGTCTTCCCGCGGACGTACGCGCCGAGCTCGCGCTCCATCGTGTCGTAGGAACGGTCGAATGCCTTCGCGAACGCCTCGTCGGCCGGCTTCCCTTCGCCGGCCAGACCGAGGTATTGGCGCAGCCCGGCGCGGCGCGTGTCGTCGTTCATCAGGTAGTGGAACAACGCCCACGACTGCGCATAGAAGATGCCCTGCCTCGAGTGCCTGTAGTGCGGCGACTGCGCCGTCGTCGCCAGCAGCTTGCGCAGCGGGAGGAACTGCTCGCTCCGCAGCACCTGCAGGTGCTCGGGAATGGGGTGGCCGACCTGGACGGCGCCGGCGGACGAGCGGAAGGTCGAGTAATACTCCGCGGCGCCTTCGTTCGCCCAGATCGGGATGCCGTCCACGCTGTTGCGCAGGAAGTAGTGCATGAGCTCGTGATAGACCGTGCGCTCGATCGGGTGCGCGCCGTCATGCACCATCACGATGAAGTGGGCGCTGTCCGAGCCGGTGAAGATCCCGCGGACGTTCGCCTGACTCACGCGGGAGATCGCCTCCCGGTACGGCGCGAACGCCCCCTCGGAGGCGAAGACGATGATGCGCATCGGCTTCGATGAGCGGACGTTGAGGTTCGTGATGCGTCCGGCCGCCTCGCGCATCCGCAGCAGGTCGCGCGCGATCTTCATGGTCTCGGACGCGGAGACGCTGCTGACGAACGTCAGCTCGTCCACCTGCAGCGTGGTCCATTTCTGGATCGGGGGCGGGAACGCGATGGGCGTCGCGGACGCGGACAAGGTGGCGGCGAGGAGCACGAGCGTCCGGAGGGCGCGGGTCATGGGAAGCCGCCAGTCTAGCGGAGATCGAGCGCTGCATTGCACCGTCACCGCGCTGCATTGCAACCGCCCCCGCGCTGCGTTGCACCGCTCCCGCGCTGCACTGCACCGCCCCTGCGCTGCACTGTACCGCCCCCGCGCTGCACTGCACCGCCCCCGCGCTGCACTGTACCGCCTCCGCGCTGCACTGTACCGCCTCCGCGCTGCGTTGCACCGCCCTCGCGCTGCACTGCACCGCCCTCGCGCTGCACTGCACCGCCCCCGCGCTGCACTGCGCCGCCCCCGCGCTGCATTGCACCCCTGGGGAGGTGCACCCCCTCCTCTTGACACCGCGTCTCGGCGGACCTAACTTTGGCGTTGCGGCTGTCGGCGGTACGGACGTGCTGGATAGCACACCAATTCTCCGTACCGGTGCGGGAGTTGAGCTTGCTCCTCCTGCCGCGGGCACTCGGGGTGTGTACACGCCTCGGGCACACATCAACCGGAAGGATCGGCGCGTGCGCCGGGACTTCCAGCCGGTGGCCGCCTCGCACTTGTCGACGAGTCGTGACGCAACCTCCGGCCTGACCGCTCGCAGAGGAGGCTAATGTCATGAGTCACATCGTCCCGGAAACCACCGAACTCAGCCCCGAGGAGGTCATCGAGCATCTGCGCGCCGTGCGGTCGCGGATCGTGGAGGTCGCGCCGCTGTCCAGGGATCAGCGCGAGGCGGCCCTGCAGCATCTGCGGAACCATCCGAAATCCGTGGTCGAGGCATCGATCAACGTCATCGGCGTGCTCGACAACGTCTCGGAGGCCATCGGGCAGCCGCTCGACGACGTCCGCCAGCTGCAGGACGACACGATCCGCTGGGAGGCCGTGGCCGACGAGGCCCGGGCCTTCCTGAAAGGCATCGAGGGAGCGAACCTGATGCGCCGTCACCGGCTCACGGTCATCGCCACGCAGGCCTACACGATCGGGACGCAACTGGCCAAGGATCCCGCGAAGGCGGTGCTCGTGCCGCACGTCGAGGAAGTCAAGCGGTTGAAGGGCCTCTCGCGCCGCGGGAAGAAGGCGGAGCCGGCATCCGCACCGAGCGTGGAGAGTCCCTAAAGAGGCGGAAGGTTCGCGTAGAGGATCGAGAGATCCAGCGTCGCGCCCGAAGTCAGCTGCACGGCGCCTTCCTGCACGTCGCGATACTCCCAGGTTCCGGAAGGGAGGCGGCGGTAGCTCTCGATGCGTGCGTGCTGGCTGACGAGGACATACTCCCGAAGCGAGGGAATGCGTTGATAGTCCTCCAGTTTGCTGCCGCGGTCGACCTCTTCGGTCGACGGAGAAAGGACCTCCACGAGGACGGCTGGATTGGTGATCGTCGTTCCGCTGGGATCGGCCGGATCGAGCTCGATCGGCCCGCAGACCATCGATGCGTCGGGGTAGGTCGCTCTTCCCGTGGCGAGCACGCGGAGTCTCATGTCGGACTGAAATGCGATGCAATCCGGAGGACGGGCGCTTTCGAGAGCGGCGCTGATCCTCGACGCGAGAGCGCTGTGCCGGAGCGATCCGCCCGCCATCGCGTAGATCTCGCCGTCGACGAACTCGTGCTTCATCTCGCTGTCGCGCTCGTACGCGAGGTACTCCTCGTAGGAATACCGGTGTCGCGAGTGCGGCAATGACCCGCTCATGGCCAGTCGAGGATAACTCAGTCCGAGCGGTGCTCCATCGGGCGACCCCTCACCCGGCCCTTCGCTGCGCTCAGGGCCACCCTCTCCCCGCTTCGCGGGGCGAGGGGCACTGGCGGCGCTAGACGGCCAGCGACGCGTCGATCCCGAAGCGGATCTCGTCTTCCGTCACGTCGCTCACCACCACGCACTCGCCCACCGCGCGGGGAAAGACCATCACCCGCGCGGTGCCGGTGTTCTTCTTGTCGTGCTCCGTGGCGGCGAGGACGTCGTGGGGGTCGAGGGTGGGCGGCGGTGAGGGGCGCCAGGCGCGGATCGCCTCGTCGATGCGCGCGCGCACCGCTTGTGGCAGCAGCCCGCGGCGCGCGGCGATGGCGTTCGCGCCGATCATCCCCCACCCCACCGCCTCGCCGTGCGTCAGGTGGCGATAGCCCAGCGCCGCCTCGATGCCGTGCGCGATGGTGTGGCCGTAGTTGAGCAGGCGGCGCAGGTCGGACTCTTTTTCGTCGGCGGAGACGATGTCGGCTTTCACGCGAATGGCCCGCCGGACCACTTCCTCCACGTCGAAGTCGCCGGGGCGCTCCAGCAGCGCGAAGAGCTCCGGGTCGCCGATCACGCCGCCCTTGAGCGCCTCGAACATCCCGCTGAGGCGCTCGCGCTCCGGCAGAGTGTCGAGCACGGCGATGTCGGCGACCACCGCGCGCGGCGGAAAGAAGCTGCCGATGAGGTTCTTACCGCGCTCGTGATTGACGGCCAGCTTCCCGCCGATCGAGCTGTCCACTTGCGCTAATAGTGTGGTTGGCACATGCACCAGGTCGATACCGCGCAGGAAGATCGACGCGGCGAAGCCGGCGGTGTCGCCGATCATCCCGCCGCCCACCACCACCGCCATCGAGTCGCGCTTGGCGCCGCGGTCGAGCAGCCGCGTGACGATCTCGTTCGCCGTGGCCAGCGTCTTCTGCGCCTCGCCTTCTTCGATGGTGATGATCTCCGCGCGCGGATCGAACGACGCCGCGACGCGATGTCCGAACCGCTCCCGCAGCGCGTGCGAGGTGATGACGAAGACCTTCCCGCGCGTCTCGACCAGCTCGCCGACGCGGCCGAGGAGGTCGCGTCCGATGAAGACGGGGTACTCGGCGCTGGCCTGTTTAATCCGCAATGCTGACCGAAGCGCAGGATCGTCCACGTGAGCTCCTTAGCTGCGCTCAGGATTTGCGCGATGGAACCGACAACCCCAGCTCCGTCAGCTGCTTCTCATCCACCGCCCCCGGCGCCCCCGCCATCAGGTCCTGCGCGCGCGCCGTCTTCGGGAAGGCGATCACGTCGCGCAGCGACTCGGCGCGGGCCATGAGCATGCTGATGCGGTCGAAGCCGAGGGCGATGCCGCCGTGCGGCGGGGCGCCGTAGCGGAAGGCTTCCAGAAGGAAGCCGAAGCGCTCCTTCGCCTCCTCCTCCGCGATCCCCAGCGCCTGGAACATCCTCGACTGCACCTCGGGGCGGTTGATGCGGATGGAGCCGCCGCCGAGCTCGAGGCCGTTCAGCACCACGTCGTAGGCGCGGGCCAGGACGTTGCCCGGATCGGTCTCCAGCATGTCGAGGTGCTCGATCTTCGGCGAGGTGAACGGATGGTGCCGCGCGAAGTAGCGCTGCGTCTCCTCGTCCCACTCGTACAGCGGGAAGTCGACCACCCAGAGGAACTTCCACGACTCGGCGGGGATGAACTTCTCCTCGCGCGCGATGCGCAGGCGCAGCTCGCCGAGCAGCTCCAGGGTCTTGATGACCGGGCCGCCGCCGATGAGCGCGAGGTCGTTCTCTCGCGCGCCGAGCGCGTTCGCCAGCTGGTCGCGCGCGTCGTCGGTGAGGAACTTCTTGATGGAGGCGCTCTTCGCCGCGTCGAACTTCACCCAGGCCAGCGTCACGCCGCGCGCCTTCGCCGCGGCCACCAGCTCGTCCAGGCGGCTGCGCGAGAACGACGCGCCGCCGGCGACGACGATGGCGCGCACGGTCTCCGCCTCGCGGTACGGCGGGAAGTCCAGCGACTTGGCGATCGCGCTGACGTCCGAAAGCTCCATGCCGAAGCGCAGGTCCGGCCGGTCGATACCGAAGCGGTCCATCGCTTCCTGCCACTTCATGCGCGGGAACGGCGGCTCGCATGGGATGTCGGCGACCGGGAAGATCTCGGCGAACAGTCCCTCGATCAGTCCGTAGATGAACTCCTCGTCGATGAACGACGCCTCGATGTCGACCTGCGTGAACTCCGGCTGCCGGTCGCGGCGGAGGTCCTCATCGCGGAAGCAACGGACGATCTGGTAGTAGCGATCGAGCCCGCTGACCATGAGCAATTGTTTGAAGATCTGCGGCGACTGCGGCAGCGCGTAGAACTGACCCGGGTGGACGCGGCTCGGCACGAGGTAGTCGCGCGCGCCTTCGGGCGTGGAGCGCGTCAGCATCGGCGTCACGATCTCCAGGAAGCCGTTGCGGTTCATGTAGTCGCGCACGCCGAAGCCGAGGCGGTTGCGCAGCATGAGGTTGCGCGCCAGCGCCGGCCGGCGGAGGTCGAGGTAGCGGTACTGCAGACGCAGCTCCTCGGCCGCCTCGACGTCGTCCTCGATGGCGAAGGGCGGCGTCTCGGAACGGTTGAGGATCTCGACCGAGGTGGCGAGGACTTCCACGTCGCCGGTCGGCAGCTTCGGATTGCGCGACTGCTCGGCGCGCTCGAAGACCTTGCCGCCGATGCGCACCACGAACTCGGAGCGCGCCTCTTTGGCCAGCGCGACGACCTCGTCGCTCGCGCCGCGCGCGCGGTCGACGATCACCTGCACGATGCCGCTGCGGTCGCGCACGTCGATGAAGATCAGCTCCCCGAAGTCGCGCTGCTTCTGCACCCAGCCCTCGAGCTTGACCTCGCTCCCGGCGTGCTCACTGCGAAGGGTTCCGGCGTACGTGCGATTCATAGCTGCCAGCTGTCAGCTCTCGGCTGTCAGCGGCTTCCTCCCTGAGAGCCGACAGCTGAGAGCTGAGAGCCCAGATAGACATCCTTCAACTCGACGTAGTGTTGCCACGATTCTTCCAGCCGCGCCAGCTCCGCGGCGGTCAGCTCGCGCTTGACGCGCGCGGGAACGCCGACCACTAGCGTGCGCGGCGGGACGCGCATCCCCTCGGAGACGAGCGCGCCGGCGCCGACCAGCGCCTGCTCGCCCACCACCGCGCCGTCGAGCACGCGCGAGCCCATGCCGATCAGCGCGCCGCGCTCGATGGTGCAGCCGTGCGCGATGACGCCGTGACCCATGGTCACCTCGTCGGCGATGGTCACCGCGTGGCGTCCGGTGGTGACGTGGAGCGTGCAGTTGTCCTGGATGTTGGTGCGCGCGCCGATGCGGATGTGGAAGACGTCGCCGCGGATCACGGTGCCGAACCAGACCGAGGCGTCATCGCCGAGGACGACGTCGCCGATGACCGTGGCGTTGTCGGCGACGAAGACGCGCGCGCCGAGGCGCGGCTGGGTGTCCCTGAAGGGGCGAAGCGGCATAGGGGCCGGACTTTAGCACGCTACAATTCGTCCATGCCGCACCGCATCCCGTTCCGTCTCCGCGCGCGCGAAGTGTCGCGTCTGGAAGCGTTCAGCGACGTCATTTTCGGCTTCTCCATCTCGCTGCTCGTCGTCTCGCTGGAGGCGCCGAAGACTTACCACGAGCTGATGGAGATGCTGCACGGCTTCCTGCCGTTCACCATCTGCTTCGCGCTCTTCATGATGATCTGGTGGGAGCACCACCGCTTCTTCAAGCGCTACGCGCTGCAGGACGCCACCACCATCGCCCTCAACATCGGGCTGATGTTCGTCATCCTCTTCTACGTCTATCCGCTGAAGTACATGTTCACGCTGGTGACGGGCGGCGGCGAGCGCCACTCCATCCCGCCCGGCGGCTATCGCGTTCTCTTCAGCGTCTACGGCCTCGGCTTCACCGCGGTGTTCTGGCTGCTGGCGGCGTTGTATCGGCACGGGTATCGACAACGCGCCGCGCTCGGCCTGAACGAGGTGGAGGTGGTGGACACGCAGGAGAGCATGCAGAACATGTTCTGGATGGGCACCTTCGGCCTGCTCTCCGCGGCGCTGGTGTTTTCGCCGTTGCCGTGGCTGGCGGGTCCGATCTACTTCCTGATCGCCGTGCCGCAGACCATCGTGCCGATGATCTTCGGGAAGCGCCGTCGGCTGGCCGAGCAGCGGATGCTGCAGGGCGACGCGCCCTCAGCGCCAGAGTTTCCAGGTCCAGGTTCCCCAGAAGAGACCCCAGCACACGGCTAGCGAGGCGACGGTGATCGTCGCGGCGGCGGGGCCGAAGCGGTCGGAGAGGATGCCGGCGGCGAGGCTGGAGACGGCCATGGTCAGGGTGACGAAGCCGTAGTCGGCGGCGAAGACGCGGCCGCGGATCCGGTCGGGGACCTCGCGCTGCAGGCCGTACGTCGAGGTCTGCCACTGCGCGCCGCCGCCGAGGTGTGCCAGGAAGATGGCGGTGGCGCCGACGACGAGCGAGTGCGCCAGGCCGAGGCCGATGTAGCCGGCGCCGAAGACGATCACGCAGAGGGAGGTGAGGCGGTATTGCAGGTCGTCGCGCGCGCTCACCGCGCGGACGATGAACGGCCCGAACAGCGCGCCGAGGCCGCGCGCGGCGAAGAGCAGCCCGATGCCGAACGCGCCGGCGCGGAAGACTTCCTTGCCGAAGACGCTCAGCATCGCCACCACGCCGGCGCCGAGACCGTAGCCGCCCTTGGAGGTGAGGAGGGCGAGGACGCGGGGGTGGTCCTTGGCGTATTGGAGAGTCTCGCGGATGGAGTCGAGTAACGGAGCGCCGCCGTCCCGGCGGCTGGACTGGCGGCGTCCCGCCGCCGCGGGCGAGGACGCCGGCGCTCCCTCCGAGAACCGGGCGCGCATCAGCGCCAGGATGCCCGCCGAGGCGAGGAAGCTCACCGCGTCGACGACGAACGAGACGTCGCGGCCGAAGCGCGCGGTGACCAGGCCTCCGATGCCGGCGCCGACGGCGAGCATCGTCCCCCACGTCGATCCCATCAGCACGTTGGCCGGGCCGAGCTCCTCATCGCGGACGAGATTGGGCAGCGCGGCCTGCGAGGCCGGCTCGAAGTACGCGGAGCCGATGGAGATGAGGATCACGCCGGCGTAGGCGAACGGCAGCGTGGCCGGCGTGCGCGCCAGGAGGGGCAGGAGGCAGGCGACGGCGCGGACGAGATCGACGGCGATCATCAGCTTGCGGCGGTCGACGCGGTCGACCACGTGGCCGGCCAGCGGGGTGATGAAGAAGATCGGCAGCGTCTGGCAGAGCAGCATCAGCGACGCCAGCGTGGCGGAGCCGGTGAGCGAGAGGACCAGGTCGTGCAGCGCGACGGTGAGGAACCAGTCGCCGCCGAGCGAGATCAGCGTGCCCGCGTAGAGCAGGCGGAAATCGCGGTTCCCTCGAAGGAGGCGCCACATGCGGCGGGCACTCTATCTAACGTCGGCGGGACGCGTACGTCTCTGCAGGCAGCATGTTCCGATTCTTCCTCGCCCTCGCCTTCCCCTACCTGATGACCGCGGGCGAGGTGCCGGGACTGTCGATCGTGGTCATCCGCGACGGGAAGATCGCCTGGCACCGCGCGTACGGCGCGGCCAACGCGGAGACGGGCGCGCCGCTCACCGACCGGACGATCTTCGAGTCGGCGTCGCTCACCAAGCCGGTGTTCGCCTACGCGGTGCTGAAGCTGGTCGACGCCGGCGTGCTCGCGCTCGACGTCCCGCTGCAGCAGTACCTCCCCGAACCGGCGAGCGACGAGCGGATGACACGGATCACGGCGCGGATGGTGCTGGCGCACACCACCGGCTTCCAGAACGAGGTGATGCCGGGGCAGACGCTGGCGGTGCACTTCACGCCCGGCTCGCGCTTCAGCTACTCCGGCGCCGGCTTTCTCTACCTCCAGCGCGTGGTCGAACACCGCACGCGCAAGGCGCTGGCGACGCTGATGCGCGAGCTGGTCTTCACGCCCCTCGCCATGCGCGACTCCGGCTACGTCTGGCTACCGGAGTACGAGACGCGCAAGGCGTTCGGCCACACCGCCGGCGGCAGCGTGGCGGCGCGGCGCAAGCCGACGACCGCCACCGTGGCCACGCTGCACACCACGCCGCTCGACTACGCGCGCTTCGTCGTGGCCGTGATGAAGGGCATCGGCCTGAAGCCGGCCACGCTGCGCGCGATGCTGTCGACGCAGACGCCGGTCGACGCCGGCTGCGTCATGTGCCTCACCGGCGCGAGCGGCCGAATGTCCGACACGCTGTCCTGGGGCCTCGGCTGGGCCATCGAGCGGACCGCGCGCGGCACCGCGTTCTGGCACTGGGGCGAGAACAACGGCGAGTTCCAGAACTTCGTGATGGGCTATCCGAACGGCGACGGCGTGGTGGTCTTCACCAACAGCGGGAACGGCTTCTCGATCATGCCGGAAGTCGTCGACGCCGTCCTCGGCGGGCCGCATCCCGCCTTCGCCTGGATGGGCTACGAGCACTACGACTCCCCCGCCAAGGTGCTGCTGCGCGACGTCCGCGCCCGTGGCGCCGCCGCGGCCTTGGACGCGCCGGTGGTCAACCTGTTGTCCGAGTCGCAGCTCAACGGCATCGGCTACTCGCTGCTGCAGCGCGGCCGCGTCCGCGACGCCGTGCTCGTCTTCGAGCGCAACGCCGCGCGCTTCCCGCAGTCGGCCAACGTCTACGACAGCCTCGGCGAGGTGTGCGCGGCGGCCGGCGACCGTGCCCGGGCGATCGTCAACTACCAGCGCTCGTTGGAGCTCGATCCGAAGAACGGCAACGCTGCCGAGTGGTTACACAAGCTTCGCTGAGAACTCCCCTCATCCGCCTTCGGCACCTTCTCCCCTCAGTGAGGGGAGAAGGGCTCTGGGGACGCGGGGCTAGCGAATGGCATGGCGTCTCCCGGTGTCGGTGCCGCGGATGATGATGCGATGAACGCCGCCGGCCGAGGGGGCGTCGACGCGGCGGGTGTAGCCGAGGAAGACGTCGGCGCCGACGGCGGCGATCGAGGCGTAGCCGGTCTCACCGGCGAGGACGATGCTGTCGCCGTCGGGGACGCCGTTCGCGTCGATCTGCCGGACGGCGAAGAACGGCTCGCCAGGTGTGTTGCGCCCGCCCCATGAGAGCAACAGGCCGCCGCCGGGGCGCGCGGCGAGATCGAAGCCGGCGAGGTCGAACGGCGGCTTTTCCGACCACGGCGTCACGGTGCCGTCGAGCATCGTGCCGGCCACCTGGCCGTTCTCGATCCACGCCAGCGCGGTACCGGAGGCGGTCCGCAGCGCGCGGAAGTTGTTGAAGACGGCCGGCCGCTGGAGGACCACGACCGGCTCCGGATCGAGCACGTCGCCGCCGCGCGAGATGCGGAGAGCGCGGATGTCGAACGTGCGCAGTTCCCCCACCCCGTCGCCGATGGCGCCGCCGACCCGGTCGCTGTGGGTCCAGAAGAGTCGGAATTCCGAGCCGGTCCAGACCGCGGCCGGCTGATAGTCGAACGATTTTTCGTCGTGGACTTTCAGGAGCGGCTTCACCGTCGTGCCGTCGATCAACGCCGCGCGAACGATCCAGCCGTGGAGGTCGTCCGTCGTCCAGCCGACCAGCAGCCGGTCGCCGACCGCGGCGGCGGTGACCGTCGCAAAGTACTGCGGCAGCGATCCCGTCACCACGATCGGCGTGGCGTCGAGCGGCTTCAGGTCGAGCGAGTAGCGGTACGCGCGGATGCCCTGCTGGTCGGAGGCCAGCGCCCAGATCACGTCGCCGGCCACGACCTCCGAGACTCCGTCGGGCAGCGCCACCGGCGCGCCTCCGCGCCGTCCCATCATCCGCGTCTTCCCTTCGGACCATGTGGCGAGCAGGCCGTTCGCGTTGAGGAGGCGGACCGCGGTCTGCTCGGGCGCGGTGCGCGTCACGTCGCGCGCGTCGCGGAACGGCTCGGCGCCGAACGGATCGAAGATCGCCGCGCGCAGCGTGCCGCCGAGCGGGACCCACAGCGCGACGGCGGTGCCGTCGGCGCGCTCCACGGAGTCGATCGGCAGGTCGCGGCTGATCATCGCCAGCGGCGCCGAGCTCGCGCCGGCGGGCGCGCCGTCGGCCGCGACCGGTAGCGCGTAGGCTTGCGAGTCGCTCGACAGGATGTAGGTCATGACCAGCGCGCCGCCGCGCCGCGAGAGACGCGGCGCGTAGAACGTCGCGGGGCTCGCCGCGCCCTGCAGCGTGCGCGGCGCATGCGCGACGCTGCCGTCCGCGGCGATGCTGACGCTCCGCAGCTCGCCGGGATCCGACGCCCAGACCGCGACGTAGCGGCCGCCGGCGAAGGCGAGGCTCACTCCCCTGCCGCGCCCGGCGTCGATGCGGCTCACCAGCGAGGCCGTACCGTCCGCGGTGACGCGGAAGAACGGCAGCGTGGCGGTGCCGCGCGCCACCACCATGTACTCCGTGCCGTCGGTCGCCACGTCCAGCCCTTCGGGTGCGGCGGGATCGATGGGCGAGGTGCGGATCGGGTTGCCGTCGGTGTCGGTCAACACCACGAAGCCGGCCAGCGCGACGAGCACCGTCTTCCCGTTGGTGACCAGCTCCACGGAGCCGATGCGCTGCGTCGGATGGCTGTAGACCTCGTGCGGCGTGCCGAGGCGGCCTTCGCGGTCGAGGCTGACCACGAGGATGCGATAGCCGAAGTCGGTGTAGGCGATGAGGTAGTGCTCGCCGGTCCAGACCACGCCGAGCGGCCCGCCGAAGGCGACCTGGATGCCGACCGGATCGAGGACTTCGAGGTCGCGGTCGAGGCGCGCGGCGTAGACGCGGAACGTGCTGCCGCGCGTGTCGCTCCAGATGGCCAGGAAGCCGTCGCCGTCGGTGGCGATGCGCTGCGCCGACTGCGTGGCCGGCGCCGCCGTCAGCCGCGGCGGCGTGAGCTGCGTTTCCGGACCGAAATGGAGGAGTAACGCCAGGAAAAGGGGCAGCACGGTCTGCTGATAATAACCCTTATCCCTCCTCGGCAATCGGGTGCGTCGCCGCGGGCGCGGCGCGGTCGTAGGTCAGGAACGAGAAGGCGTAGTCGTTCTTCTCGTCGGCCTCGAAATCCTCGCGGTCGGTGAGCTTCCACTCGTTCACGTCGTCGAACTCGGGGAACCAGGTGTCGCCGTCCGGCTCGGCGTGCACCTGCGTGATGTACATCCGGTCGGCGCGGTGCAGCGTCTGCCGATAGATCTCCGCGCCGCCGCAGATGAACGGCTCGTCGTCCTGCACCGCGACCTGCAGCGCGTCCTCGATGGTGCCGACCACGATCACGCCGTCGGGCGCGGCGAAGGACGGATCGCGCGTTACGACCACCGTCGTCCGTCCCGGCAGCGGCTTGCCGACCGAGTCGAAGGTACGGCGGCCCATGATCATGTGATGGCCGAGGGTGAGCGACTTGAACCACTTCAGGTCGCCGGCGAGGTGCCAGGGCAGGCCGTTCGCGCGACCGATGACGCCGTTCGCCGCCACGGCGGCGATGATCGAGAGCCGTTTCACCATCTACACCGCGATCGGAGCTTTGATCGACGGATGCGGATCATAGTTCTCCAGCGTGAAATCGCTGAATTTGAAATCGAAGATGGAGCTCACCTCGGGGTTCAGTTTCATCCGCGGCAGGGGCCGCGGGTCGCGCGCCAGCTGCTCGCGCGCCTGCTCCAGGTGGTTGAGGTAGAGGTGCGCGTCGCCGAGGGTGTGGATGAATTCGCCGGGGCGGAGGTTGGTCACCTGCGCCACCATCATGGTCAGCAGCGCGTAGGAAGCGATGTTGAAGGGGACGCCGAGGAAGACGTCGGCGCTGCGCTGGTACAGCTGGCACGACAGGCGGCCGTCGGCCACGTAGAACTGGAACAGGGCGTGGCACGGCGCGAGGGCCATACGGTCGATGTCGGCCACGTTCCAGGCGCTGACGATCAGGCGGCGCGAGTCGGGATTGCGCTTGATGTCGTCGATCACGCGCGCGATCTGGTCAATCTGTTGACCATCCGGCGCCGGCCACGAGCGCCACTGATGGCCGTAGATCGGGCCGAGCTCGCCGTTCGCGTCCGCCCACTCGTCCCAGATGGTGACCTTGTTCTCGTGCAGCCAGCGGACGTTGGTCTCGCCGCGCAGGAACCAGAGCAGCTCGTAGATGATCGAGCGGAGGTGCAGCTTCTTGGTGGTCAGCAGCGGAAAGCCGCGCTCCAGGTCGAAGCGGAGCTGGTGGCCGAAGACGCTGAGGGTGCCGGTGCCGGTGCGGTCGGACTTCTTCGCGCCGTGGTCGAGGATGTGCCGGACGAGGCCGAGGTATTGCTGCATTTTTCTAGCCCTCTAGTTTATCCCGCGCGCAGCGCGGGATCATCGGTACCACCGCGCCAATCGGAAATTGCAGCGCGGTCGTTCCGCTGATCCCGCGCTGCGCGCGGGATAAACTGCGGCAGATTGCTCCAGATCGGTAATTTTTCCGTCATCGACATCGCAGACCGCTTCGGCACGCCCCTCTACATCTACGACGCGGCAACCATCCGCGCGCAGGTGGAGAAGGTGCGCCGAGCGTTCGCCGCCCTCCCCTTCCGCCCGTTCTACGCCATGAAAGCGAACGGCTCGCTGGCCGTCCTGCGGCTGATCCGCGAGGCGGGCTTCGGCTGCGACTGCGTCTCGCCCGGCGAGATCTTCCTGGCGCGGCGCGCCGGCTTCGAGCCGGAGCAGATCTGGTTCACCTGCTCGAACGTCTCCGACGACGACCTCCGCGCCATCGGCGACGAGCGGATCGTCATCAACGTGAACTCGATGTCGGAGATCGACCGCATCCTGGCCATCGAGCTGCCGAATCCGATCGCGCTGCGCGTGAACCCCGACGTCGGCGCCGGCCATCACGTCGACGTCGTCACCGCCGGCGGCGGCGTGAAGTTCGGCATCGACCTCGCCGAGGTCCCCTCGGCGCGCATGCTGGTCGAGGACAGCGGGCGGCGCGTGGTCGGGCTGCACGCGCACATCGGCTCCGGTGTGGACGACCTCGGCCCGCTGCTCGAGTCCGCGCGGCGGCTGCTCGAGCTGAGCGCCGACTTCCCGAACCTGCGATTCATCAACTTCGGCGGCGGGCTTTCCGTGCCGTACCGCCCCGGCGAGCGCGAGTTCCCCATCGCCGAGTACGGCGCAGAGCTGACGCGCGTCGCCGACCGCCTGCTCCGCGCGCGCGACCTCACAGCCATCCTCGAGCCGGGACGCTACGTCGTGGCGCAATCGGGGACGCTGCTGGCGCGCGTCACCGCCAGGCGGCTCAGCGGCAGCTTGATCTGGATCGGCTGCGATACCGGCTTCAACCACCTGGTGCGGCCGTCGAAGTACGGCGCGTATCATCACATCGTCAACGCGTCGCGCCAGTCCGAGGTGAAAGAGGACGTGGTCGTCGCCGGCAACCTCTGCGAGTCGGGCGACGTCTTCACACGCAACGCCTCGGGCAATCCGGAGACGCGGACGCTCGACAAGACTTCGCCCGGCGACCTGATCGCCTTTCGCGACGCCGGCGCCTACGGCTTCTCCATGGCCTCGCACTACAACGCGCGGCTGCTGCCGCCGGAAGTGATGGTGGACGGCGACGAGGTGACGCTCATCCGGGAGCGACAGACGTTCGAGGATCTGGTGAGGGGGATGAGATGAACGAGCGAGCAGCGGGCAGCGAGCAGCGAGCAGGAAAGCGATGGCGATGGGGAGCTCCCTGCTCGCTGCTCGCTGCAGCCTGCTTGCTCGCGGTGGGCTGCGCCACCACTCCCAAACCCGCTCCGCTCGATCTGAAGATCGTCAACGCGCGGATCCTCGATGGGACCGGTGCGCCCTGGTATCGCGGGAGCATCGGCGTCCGCGGCGACACCATCGTCTCCATCAACGACGACGCCCCGGCCGCCACCACCATCGACGCGCAAGGCCGCATCGTCGCTCCCGGCTTCATCGATCTCCTCGGCCAGTCGCAGCAGGGCGTCTTCGCCGACGCGCATCTCGAGGCCAAAGTGCGGCAGGGCGTCACCACCGAGGTGACCGGCGAAGGAACGTCGCCCGGGCCGTCGAAGCGCTATCCGCGGCTCGCCGACTACTTCGCCGCGGTGGAGAAGAACGGCACGGCGCTCAACTTCGCGCTGTTCGTCGGCGCGTCGAACCCGCGCGAGATCGTCATCGGCGACATCAACCGCCAGCCCACCGCCGACGAGATGCGGCAGATGGAAGGGATCATCGACCAGGCGATGCGCGACGGCGCCATCGGCATCTCCACCTCGCTCATCTACCTGCCGGCGATGTACTCCTCGACCGAGGAGATCATCAACCTGGCCAAGGTGGCCGCGCGGTACGGCGGCGTCTACTTCAGCCACATCCGCGACGAGGGTGAAGGGATGGCCGGCGCACTCGATGAGTTCCTCCGCATCGCGCGCGAGGCGAACATCCCCGCCAACATCTGGCACATGAAGGCCAGCGGCCCGCCGAGCTGGGGGCGGATGCCGTACATCGTCGACCGCGTCAACGCCGCGCGCGCGGAAGGGATCGACGTCGCCGCCAACATCTATCCGTACGTCGCCTCGTCGACCTCGCTCTCCACGCTGATCCCGGACTGGGCGATGGAAGGCGGCTACGCGGAGATGAAGAAGCGCCTGGCCGATCCGGCGCAGCGCGCGCGCATCGCCGAGGGGCTGCGCGGCGAGCTGGCCAAACGGCGCGAGCGCGGGATCTACGTGACGCGCACCGGCAACGCGGCGCTGGCGCAGTTCGACAAAAAGTTCGTGGAGGAGATCGCCGCCGGGATGAACCTGCCTTCCGACGAGGCGCTGATGAAGCTCTTCAGCGAGACGGAGACCTCGCCCGGCGTGATCTTCTTTTCGATGAACGAGCAGGACGTGCAGCACGCGCTGCGGCAGCCGTGGGTGTCGTTCGGCTCGGACTCCGGCAGCCCGTCGGCGAAAGCGCGCGCGGAGCAGGCCGGCGTCCACCCGCGCGCCTACGGGACGTTCCCGCGCGTAATCGGTCACTACGTGCGCGACGAGCACCTCCTGACGCTCGAGGAGGCGGTACGCCGCGCCACGTCGCAGGCCGCCGGCCGCGTCAACCTGCTCGACCGCGGCATCCTCCGCCCCGGCATGAAGGCCGACATCGTGGTCTTCGACCCCGACAAGATCCGCGACGCGGCCACCTTCGAAAATCCTCATCAGTTCAGCGAAGGCGTCAGCGACGTGATCGTCAACGGCGTGCCGGTGCTGCGGGAGGGGACGATTACGAAGGAGCTGCCGGGGCGCATCCTCCGCGGTAGAGGTTACGAAAGGGGAACGCGATGAAGGTTGAATGTTTAATGTTGAAGGTTGAATGTCTCTCGCCGCCGCGGGTCTGCCGTGCATTCAACATTCAACACTCAACCTTCAACCTTCCCGTGTGCGGGGGTGGCCATTGACCGAAAAGGTGCCTCAACTCGTCCGCGCCGTCGGTTTCTGGGGCCTCGTCGCCATGTGCATCAACGCCGTGGTCGGCAGCGGCGTCTTCCTTCTCCCCACCGAGTCGTACAAGCTGCTCGGCCCCTTCTCGCTGTGGGCGCCGCTGCTCTTCGCGCTGCCGGTGTTCGTGCTGGTGCTCTGCTTTGCCGAGGCGGCGAGCCACTTCAGCGAGCCGGGCGGCGCGTACCTCTACGCGCGCACGGCGTTCGGCGACTTCATCGGCTTCGAGACCGGCTGGATGAACTGGCTGGCGCGCGTCACCTCGCTCGCCTCGCTCTCCAACGGCTTCGTCGTCTCGCTGGCGCGCCTCTTCCCCACCCTCGGCACGGGCGCGTCGCGCGCGGCGGTCATCATCGGCACGATCGCCATCCTGGCCATCATCCACATCCTCGGCGTCCGGTACGGCGCGGCGTCGATCTACGTCTTCACCTTCGGCAAGCTGCTGCCGCTGGTCGGCTTCATCGTGGTGGCGCTGATCGCCTGGCGGCACAACCCGATCCCCGCATCGATGACCCTCCCCGGCCCCGGCACCGACTGGAGCGCCGCGGCGCTCTTCATGCTCTTCGCCTACGCCGGCTTCGAGAACATGGGCGTGCCGGCGGGCGAGTTCCGCAACCCGCGCAAGGAGCTGCCGCGCGCGCTGCTGGTGGGGACGCTGGCCATCGCCGCGATCTACGTGCTGGCGCAGCTCGGCGCGATGTCGGCGCTGCCCGATCTGTCGAAGACGAACACGCCGATCGCCGATGCCGCGGCGGCGCTGGTCGGCGGCATCGGCGCGGTGATCGTCACCCTCGGCGCGCTGCTGTCGATGGCGGGGACGAACTCCGGCACGGTGCTGGAAGGCTCGCGCATGCTCTACGCGCTCTCACTCGGCCGCCCGCGCCTCAGCGCCATCAGCCGCGTGCACGAGCGCTTCCGCACGCCGGTGACGGCCATCGTCATCCACGTCCTCTTCGCCACCGCGCTGGCCCTCGGCGGCTCGTTCGCCAAGCTGGCGATGATGTCGGCGGTGGCGCGGCTGACGACGTATCTCTTCACCTGCGCCGCCATCCCGCGCCTCGGCGGCTTCACGCCGTGGCGGCTGACGATCTCCATCCTCGGTACGCTGATCTCGCTGGCGGTGTTCTTCACGCTCAGCAAGTTCAACTTCCTGGCGGCGGCGATCGCGATGACGGTGGGGGCGCTGATCTGGCTGGCGTCCGGGCGCGGCAAGAGCTAGCTGAATCAGCCGAGGTCCATCAAGCGCGCGCGGAGCGTCGACTCGCTTGAGCCCTCGAAACCTACGTCGTCCTCCTCGCGGAGAAGCACAATCGCTTCCTTCAGGGGAAGGCCTGTCAACTCGGCCAGACTGGATACGTATCGGCCGGTGCTGCCGAACCTCTTGAGCTCCGCTCGCATCTTGCGGAGCGCCTTCTCGTTCCTGGTCGTCGCGGGTTGGGCCAGGGTGGGTGCCGGAATGTCCGCGGCGTTTTGTGCTTCCGTGGCGACCGCCGTGATCGCGTCGTCAACTTTCTCCTTGTTGTGCCGCTCGTTTTCGCGGCCCACGATCGTCGCCAATTGCTCGATGAAGCGGATGACGTTTCCTCGCTGCGCCAGATCGAGCGCGTTCAGGCTTTTCAGCGGACCTTGCATGAGCGCGTTCGTCGCGCCGCGGCCGAGGAGCGGCAGGAGGTCCTTGTTCGCGCCCCACCGTGCGCCGATCTCGAACAGGACGTAGGTGCTGGTGAGGCTGTGCGGCGTCAGCAGGGCCACGAGCGCCGTAGCCTCGAAGACCTCTTTCCGCAGAGCTTCTTCGAACTTGACGCCGGCGTCGAAGCCGTAGCCCTTCAAGCTCGTGCAGCGGATGGCGCTTTCCTCGAGCTTCGTCCGCAACTCGATCAGATGCACCACAGCCTCGGCCAGCGCGCTATCCGCCGATGCGTGGCTGATGAAGACCGCCGGCTCGCCCGTCATCCGAACATCCAGGTGCAGACCGCCACCGCCACCACCGCCGCGACGACGTCGCCCACCAGTCCCGCCGGGATGGCGTGGCGCGTCTTCTTCACGCCGACCGCGCCGAAGTAGACGGCGAGGACGTAGAAGAGCGTCTCCGAGCTCCCGTACAGCGTGGCGGCCATGCGGCCGATGAGCGAGTCGGCGCCGTAGCGCTTGATCATGTCGGTCGACAGCGCCAGCGAGCCGCTGCCAGAGAGCGTGCGCAGCACCGCCAGCGGGAAGAGCTCGGCGGGAAATCCGAGCGCGCTCATCGCCGGGCGCAGCGCGTTGGTCAGCATGTCCATCGCCCCCGAGGCGCGGAACATGCCGATGGCGACCAGGATCCCGACCAGGAAGGGGATGATGCGGATGGCGACGTTGAATCCTTCCTTCGCCCCCTCGATGAAGACGTCGTAGACCTTGATCTTCTTGAAGAGCCCGACCAGCGGGATGCCGACCAGCAGCACCGGGATGGCCCAGAGCGAGATGCCTTGCAGGACGGCGCGGATCATGCGCCGGGCTCCGGGGGCTCCGACTTCCGCACCGGGAAGAACGGCGCCAGCAGCTTCGCCGTGGTCACCGCCGCGATCACTCCGCAGAGCGTGGCGATCAGCGTGGTGGGGATGATCACCGTCGGCGACTTCGAGCCGGCCGCGGCCAGCACGCCGATGATGGTGGCGGGGATGAACTGGATGCCGCTGGTATTCAGCGCCATGAAGGTGACCATGGCGTTCGAGGCGGTGTCCTTCTCCGGGTTGAGCGTCTGCAGCTCCTCCATCGCCTTGATGCCGAGCGGCGTGGCGGCGTTGGAGAGCCCGAGCATCGTCGCCGCGATGTTCATGATCATCGCGCCGATGGCGGGATGTTCCGCCGGCACTTCAGGGAACAGCAGCCGCGCGAACGGCCGCAGCGCGCGTCCCAGCATCGAGATCAGCCCCGCCGCCTCGGCCACGCGCATGATGCCGAGCCAAAGGGTCATGATGCCGACCAGCCCCAGGGCGATCTCGACGGCGGTCTTGGCGGAGTCGACCGAGGCCTTGGTCACCGCCGCCGCGTTGCCGGTGAAGATCGCCACGACGAGGGCGATGGCCATGAGCCCGAACCAGATGTAGTTCAGCATCCGCGCATTGTGCACGAGCCCGCTGGAAATGCGGCCCGGCGGCGACGCGTTGCCCACGACAGTTTCGTCCAAATAACTCGGGAGCCATCGTCATGTCCATGCCGCAGCGGCTGATCGCCGCGTGCTGTTCGCTTCTGGCCGTCGCCGCGCTCGGCGCCCCCGCCGTCCGCCCGCGTTTCCACGTGCAGGTGCGCGACGCCTTCACCGGCGCCGCCATCCGCAACGTGCAGCTCAACTGGCGCGACACCGGCGGCCGCGCCATCGTGCGCGCCGCGCTGGAGCGCGATGGCGACGCGCCCGCGCGCATGGAACCGCCCGACGCCGCGACGACGCTCGTCGTCGCCAGCGGTGACTACTCCCCCGCCTCCATCGACCTCGGGCGCATCTCCACCGACTCGATCCAGCAGATCGAGCTCGAGCCGATCCAGCATCCGGCGGAGCTCGCGCCGGACTATCAGCAGAAGATCCACGCGCCGGGACAGACGCTCATCTCCGGCTGGGTGACCGACGCCGCGACCGGCGCGCTGCTGGCCGGCGTCAAGGTGACCGCGGCCGACGGCTCGGTCGTCGCCTACTCCGACGACCGCGGCTTCTTCTACGTCAACGTGCCGGTGCGCCGCGAGTACGACGCCGACGGCCTCCTCTTCACTCATGATGGATATCGCGGCGAGCGGCGCCGCAACATCGGCCTGACGTACGACGCCGCGTGGGTCTACCGCGTGGCGCTCGATCGCGGCACCGGCATCGCGCAGCGCGACTACAAGGCGCCGGACCTCGGCGAAGACGAGCAGCCGGACGGCCACGTGGCGGCGATGTCGGTCTCCGCGCAGGCGGTGAGCTGCAGCGTGCCGGAACCGCCCACCGGGCTGCCGGCGTCGAAGACGCGCATCCCGCGAAACATCCGCATCCAGAACGGCACCGGCTCTCTGCAGGTCCCGTTCGGCCTCTACTGCACGCGCGTCCTCTCCAGCGAATGGGAGATGCGCGCCTCCAACGCGGACGGCGCCATCGAGGGCTACAAGGCCGGCGCGGTGGCCGTCCGCTCGTACGCGATCGGCTTCGTCAACGAGCCGCACGTCGCCTCCGGCGCCTACGACATCTGCACCACCACCACCTGCCAGGTCTACGACCCGACGCGCTGGCACGCCTCGGCCGATCAGGCCTACCAGCAGACCAAGGGCGCGATCGTAGTCAACGACAGCGACCGCATCACCAAGCGTTACTTCGCCGACGGCGCCTGGGTTCGCATGGCCGAGTTCTCGGCCGAGGACAACGACTCGGGGTGCGGCGACGGGATGTCGGGTGGCGCGTACGCGCCGTGCGTCTGCGATCCGGTCTGCACCGGAAAGGCCGGCAACGGCCACGGCCGCGGCATGTGCCAGAACGGGAGCGTGCGCTGGGGCAGCGGCTACTACAACATCATCAGCCAGGACGCGCTGACCGGACTGCCGAAGCACACCTGGCAGTGGATCGTCGGCCACTACTACCCCGAGTACCACCTGGCGCTCGGCGCGGAGCTGCAGCGCGGCGACGACGTGCGCGTCTTCGGCTCCGGCAGTACCGGCGTGCGCGTCCGTCCCTGCGCCGGCGTCTCGGCCGGCTGCGACTCGAACGTCTTCAAGTTCGACGGCACCACCGGACGCATCGTCGACGGGCCGATCGAGTCGACCGGCGACAACTACACCTGGTGGCAGATCAGCTGGAGCGACGGCACCACCGGCTGGTCGGTGGAGAACTACCTCGAGCATGCCAGCGCCGCGGCGGCTGCCGCGCCGAACGTCCCCGCCGCGCCGGCGCAGACCACCTCCACCGGCGCGAGCGTGGCGGTCGGCGCCTCGACCAACGACCGCGCGCCGCGCTTCAACGCCAGCGTCTCCGGACAGGGCAGCGTCGCGCTGGAGATCGAGCTGCGCCGCCTCGACGAGTACAACGGCGCCTTCACCGGCACCGCCACGCACACCAGCCCGCTGGTCGCGAGCGGCGCCACGGCGCTGATCGGCAGCGTGGCGGGACTGATCGACGGCTCGTACCACTGGCGCGCGCGGACGCTCGACGCCGCCGGCGCGCGCAGCGCCTGGGTCTCGTTCGGCGGCAATAGCGACAGCGCGGCCGACTTCGTGGTCGTCTCCGCGGCGACCGCCTCGCAGCCGTCCGTGCGCGGCAAGGTCGACTTCAACGGCGACGGCTGGAACGACATCGTCTGGCGCCACACCAACGGCGCGAACTCGGTCTGGCATCTCGAGGGCGGGATGTTCAGGAGCGGCAGCGCGCTTCCCGCGGTCAGCGATCCGCAGTGGAAGCTCATCTCCGCGCGCGACTTCAACGCCGACGGCAAGCCCGACCTGCTCTGGCGCCACGCGGTCACCGGCGCCAACGCCATCTGGCTGATGAACGGCGCGCAACTGATCGGATCGGCCGACCTGCCGGTGCTGGCGACGAACTGGGCCCTCGAGGCGGCCGCCGACTTCGATGGCAACGGCAGCATCGACCTGGTCTGGCACAACCACGCCGACGGCCAGGTGGTCATCTGGCTGCTGAGCGGAACGACGGTGAGCGCGGGCGTCGCGGTCCGCACGGCGAGCGATTTGAACTGGCACATCGCCGGCGCGGACGACGTCGACGCCGACGGCGATCCCGACCTCTACTGGCGCCACGCGGTCAACGGCCTGGCGGTGGTGTGGCGGATGAACGGGACGTCGTTCGGCAGCAGCGCCGACCTGCCGTCCGTCGCCGACACGGCGTGGAAGCTCGTCTCCGTCGCCGACTTCACCGGCGATGGGCGCCCCGACCTGCTGTGGCGGCATTCGCTGAACGGCGCCAACGCGCTGTGGCTGATGAACGGCACCGCGTTCGTCTCCGGCACCAGCATCGACGCCGTGGCGGACGTGAACTGGAGCATCGCCGGGCCGCGCTGATCGCCATGTGACAATGCGCTCGATGCGCCGCTCGTTCGTTTTCCTGCTGCTGCTTGCCTCGGCGTGCGCGAAGCCGCGCGCCGAGGCGCCTGTGACGAAAGCGCCGTCGATCCTGCTGGTGACGCTCGACACCACCCGCGCCGACGCCATCGGCGCCGACACGCCGAACATCAGCGCCCTCGCCGCCCGCGCGCGGCGCTTCACGCAAGCCTATGCAACCGTTCCGCAGACGCTGCCGTCGCACGGCGCGATGTTCACCGGCCTCTATCCCGCCGGGCACGGCGTGCACGAGAACGGCCGCTACTTTTCGGACAAGGTGCCGATGCTCGCGACGCGGATGAAGGAGAAGGGCTACGCCACCGGCGCCTTCGTCTCCGCCTTCGCCGTCGCGCGGCGCTTCGGCCTGGGACAGGGCTTCGACGTCTACGACGACGACTTCGGCGCCGACCGCACCGAGCGTCCGGCGAACGAGACCACCGACCGCGCCGTCGCCTGGCTGCAGAAGCAATCCGCGGCGCCGCGATTTCTGTGGGTCCACTACTACGATCCGCACTATCCGTACGCGCCGCCGTCGCCGTTCCGCGAGCGGTACGCGTCGCGGCCGTACGCCGGCGAGGTGGCCTTCATGGACCAGCAGCTCGGCAGGCTGGTGCAGGCCTTCGGCGACGGCGCGACCGTCGTCGTCGCCGACCACGGCGAAGGGCTCGGCGATCACGGCGAGCCGCAGCACGGCAACCTGCTCTACCAGTCGACCATGCACGTGCCGTTGTTCGTCCTCGGCCCCGGCGTGCCGCCGGGCGCCGTCGATGCCCCGGTCAGCACGCGGCACGTCTTCGACATCATCCTGGCGTTCACCGATGGCCGGGCGCCGGCAACCGCGAACGAGGTCGTCGCCGGCGAGTCGATGAAACCGTTCCTCGACTACGGCTGGCAGCCGCAGGTGATGGCCGTCGAGGGGCGGCTGAAGACGATCTCCGCGGGGCGCATCGAGATCTACGACGTGATTGCCGATCCGGCCGAGGCGCACGATCTGGCCGGACGCGTGGACCTTTCGCGCGCCGTGCGCGCCGCGCTGCAGGAGTATCCAATCCCATCGGCGGTGACGGCGGCTGCGTCCACCGGCATCGATTCGGAAGAAGAGCGCCGCAAGCTGGCCAGCCTCGGATACGTCGCCTCCACCGTCAAGCCGGTGGTGCGCCGCGACGCGCCGCGCCCGTCGGAGATGACGCGCCTCTTCCCCATCCTCGACCAGGCGGGTGGACTCTTCGTGCGCGGCGAGTACGCGAAGTCCATCCCGCTCTTCCAGGAGATCGTGAAGGCCGATCCGTTCAATCTGGACGCGCGCCTTCACCTCGCCACCGCACACTCCGCGCTCGGCCACGACCACGAGGCGGTGGCGGAGTACGAGCGCGCCAACCTCGCCGCGCCCGATTCTCCCGACGTCCGCACCTACCTCGGCCTGCACTACGCGCGCGGCAAGGATTGGGAGAAAGCCGCGCCGCTGCTCGAGGAAGTGGTGCGCGACGATCCCAACCGCCTGCCGGCGCTGGAAGGACTGGCCACCGTTCGCGAACGGCAGGGACGCATCGAGGAGGCCATCCGCCTGCGGCAGAAGATCTACACCATGCGCGCGCCGAGCGACGCGGAGCTGGCGCGCCTGGGCGAGCTGGCGATGAGCGTCGGGCAGACCGAGCTGGCGCTGCAGTCGTTCCAGAAAGCGCCCGGCCACGACCTCGAGCTCGGCGTGCTCTATCTCGCGGCGCGGCGGTTCGAAGAGGCGCGCGCGGCGCTGGACCGCGTACCGGCGTCGCATCCCGAGTATCCGATGGCGCTCTTCAAGCGCGCGCAGGTGAGCGTGTTGTTGCGGGAGCCGGATGCGGCGGCGCGCATCGAGACGGCGCGCCGCCACGCGACGCCGCTCACGCGCGAGTTGATCGCGCGTGAGCGGCTGTTTCGGTGAGCGTTAGAACTGCACGCGCGCGGAGAGCTGGAAGCGGCGCGGCGCGTAGTGCGAGTTGGCGAACGGAGCCTTGATGGCCCAGTCCGCGCGGTTGAACGGTGCGTTCGGCGACAGGATCGGCTTCAGCACCGAGTCGGGAATCGAGCTCGGGATCTCGACCGTCGGAATGGTCTTGTCCTGCGTGAAGCCGCCGAGGCCCTGCTGGATGCGCGTCTCGTAGCTGTAACCGGTCTGCCGGTCGAAGACGTTGAAGACGTCGGCGGCCAGCTGCAGCGTGAAGCCGCGCACCAGGCCGATGCTCTGCGTGTAGTTGAGGTCCATCTGGCGATGCGACGGCGACTTGCGCGTTCCGGCCGGCTCGGCGTAGCGGTTGGTGTCGCTGGTGGAGGTGGTGAGGCCGCGGTACGGGAGGGCGCTCTCCAGCTGGTACGGCTGGCCCGACTGGTAGACGAAGAACGCGCCGGTGGTCGCCTTCCACGGCAAGGAGTAGGTGGCGTTCATTTTCACCACGTTGCGGCGGTCGCCGCGGAGGTCGCCGTAGCGGAAGTCCCACAGCTGGCGGCCGGCGGCGTCGCCGATGTTCGACGAGCCGATGAAGATGGCGGCGTCGTTGGCGCTGCTGAAGGTCGAGTTGTCCTGGTCGAAGTTGCCGTAGTAGTGGCTCCAGGTGTACGAGCCGCCGACGGTCATGGCGTTGCCGCGCCACTCGGACTCCAGCGTCGCCTCGTAGTACTTGGTGAAGGCGCCGTCGAGGTTGGCGATGACGTAGCTCGAGCCGCTGCCGATGGCCGCGCGGATGGCGGGGAGGTCCGGAACGTACGCGGTGCGCGAGACGCCGGGCGGCGGGTTGAAGTCGATGCGGTCGGTGTTGTTGGTGTCTTCCAGGAAGTGTCCGCCCTTGCGGTAGCGCGTGTAGAGGCGCCCGGACCAGCGGCTGGTCAGCTGCTGCGCGGTGCCGACCATGTACTCCTTGATCTCGGGATGCTTGATCCCCTCCTGCCACCACTTGCCGGACGACGACGCGTTCGGCGCCACGCCGATCAGGGTGCCGCTCTGGTCGAAGTAGGCGTTGACCTGCGCCACCAGGTTGCGGTCCCACGACGCGGCGCGCGCGTCGGAGTTGGCCGCCGGGCTGTAGCGGGCGAAGCTGGTGTAGAGCGTGTCGGAGCCGTTGTAGGCCCAGGTCGCGCCGAGGCGCGGCTGGATCATGTCGCGGAACGAAAAGGTGTGCATCTTGTACTTCGTGCCGGGCGAGGCGATGAAGCCGGCCACGTTGTCCGCTTCCTTCAGTCCCTGCCCGTACAGCACGTCTTCGCTGGCCATCACGCCGACGTTGAACGACCAGTTGTTCCAGTGGATGGTGTCGTTGATCTCGAGGTTGGTGGAGTCGAACTCGGAGTGGATGACCGGGACGTTCTTCGCCCCCTGCTGGCTGAGCGCGGCGACGAAGTACGCCGGCTTGGCCGTGCCGCAGGCGGTGGCGGGGCAGGTGCCCGCGGTGCCGACGCCGGCCGGGATGGTGATCAGGCCCCAGCCGTTCGAGGTCTGGAAGCGATCCTCGGAATCCTGGTAGCGCTGCACGCCGAAGTGGAGGTCATGCGAGATGGCCGAGCCGAGCGTGTAGTTGAAGCCGAGCTGGCCGCCCTTGCGGAAGAAGTCGTCGTCGTCGCGCCCGAACTGGCCGAAGCCCACCGTGCCGTTGCCGGTCTTCTGGTTCGCCACGCAGCTCAGCCCCTGCGCCGCCGGGTTCGGCGGGCAGGTATAGCCGTACTTGTCGATGAACGGTTGCACGAAGGCGTTCGCCGCGGCGTTGTTGCCGAAGGGAATCGGAACGACCAGCCGTCCCTGCGTGCCGAGGTTGTCGATGTCGAGGTGCGTGCCGAGTGACAGGCTGGGAACGGCGGTGGAGAGGACGTCGGCCACGCCCTTGCCGGGGTTGCGGTAGTCGGTGAACTTCAGGGTGACCAGCGCCTTCGGCGTGGCGATCCACGACGTCTCGAGCGCGCCGATCTTGAGGAAAGTCTCCGAGCCGGTGCCGGTGGTCCCGGTGCGGAAGGAGCCGAAGGCGTCGCCGGAGGTGTCCACGCGGTGCGCGTAGCGGTAACTGCCGTTGAAGAGCAGCGTCTGCGTCGGCGTGAAGGTCAGCTTGCCGAACTCCTCGTTACGCTTGCTGGAGAACTTCGGCAGCTCGCCGTAGAGGTTCGCCTGGTTGTTGCGCTTGGAGATCGGGCGGTAGTACGACCCGTAGAAGAAGAGGCGGTCGGACAGGATCGGGCCGCCGATGTTGGCGGTGGTCCAGGAGCGGTCCTGCTCGTAGGTGAGGTTCGAGGTGCCGACCTGGTCGGCCACGAAGTTCTTGTTGAGGATCTGATAGCCGACCTCGCCGGAGAACTTGTTCGTGCCCGACTTGCTGACGGAGTCGATCAGGAAGCCGCCGGCGCGGTCGAACTCCACGGCCTTGGCGCCGCCGCGGGTGACGGTGACCTGCGCGATGTCGTGCGTGTTCGGCTCGGCATTCAGTACGCCGAAGAGCGGCATGGTGACGTTGACGCCGTCGAACATGTAGACGTTGTCCTGGCCGCTGGCGCCGGCGCTGGGGCCGCGCACCGCGTCCTGCGTGTACATGACGCCGGGGATGAGCTTCTGCAGGTCGCGGTAGTCCTGCTGCATCGGCAGCTGGCGGATCTGCTCGCTGGAGAGGCCGCTCTGGATGGCCGTGGAGGAGCGGTCGACCAGGGTGGCCTCCGCGGTGACGGTGATGCTCTCCGCCACGCCGGCCACGCCGAGGGTGGCGTCGACGGCGGTGTTCTGCCGCAGCTGGACCTCGGCCTTGCGGGTGACGGTCTGCATCCCGGAGAGGGTGAACGTGACGGTGTAGGTGCCGGGGATGAGCGCCGGCAGCGAGTATTCACCGGTCACTTCGGTGTTGGCCACACGGGGCTGGGGCAGCACGTCGGAGCGCGCCTCGACCGTAACGCCGGGCAGCGCGGAACCGTCGCTGGCGGTCACCTTTCCGGTGATCGAGCCGGTCTGCTGCGCGAGCGCCGCGGCCGATATGAACAGTGCAATGAGACAGCAAATCAGCCTTCGAACCTGCATTGAGATCTCCCCTCCTGCTTGTGCGGAACGGTTTGGAACGACCAGTCGGCGATTCTACACCCGCGTCCGGCGGCCGATGGGCAGGAGAAAAATCATGAATGAGCACTGGCTCCGGCGAGCGGCGGGCAGCGAGCGGCGAGCAGGAAAATCGGCGGCGGGTGTCCTTCCCGATCGCGCGGTTACAGATCTCGTCATCTAAAGCGGACATCGGGTCACTCACGATGTCGATCGGATCACTCTTGATGTCGGTCGGATCACTCGCGACATCGATCGGATCACTCGTGATGTCGATCGGATCACTCGCGATGTCGATCGGATCACTCGCGACATCGATTGGATCACTCGCGACATCGATCGGATCACTCATGGTGTCGATCGGATCACTCACGACATCGATCGGATCACTCGCGATCACGATTTGATCACCGGTGATCACGAATTGATCACTCGGAGTGATCTGCGAGCTGACGTGGAGCTCGAAACATGTACCGGGCAGCATGAACGAGCTACCTGGCCGCTTAGAAGGTCAGCGCCGCCCGACGGCGCGGTGGCGGATGGTGTCGAGACACGGACCGCCCGGAGCGGCGAGCGCAGCCGGCTATTCCCAATAGGGCTGCCGGCGGTTATGAGCAACCGCGAGAACCGAAATCTTGTTGCCGAGGCGGATGAATACGACTTTGTAAGGAAAGCCATGCACCGGAAAGCAACGAACGTCGGGATCATTCAGCCCCGGCACGATGCCGCCGGTGAAAGGGAAGTCTTCCAGGTGTTCGAGTACCTGCCGCACTTCCGCCCCGAAGCGTCTGGCGACCTGTTCGTTGCGCTCGCGGTACCAGGCGATCGCTTCGCGAAGATCCCGCCTCGCGCTCCACCGCAGGCGAACACGGGTCAACGCGAGAGCACTTCCCGCTCGATCTGATCGAGTGCCTCGCGCCAGTCTTCATCCTCATCCGGGTTCAGCCTCGCATCAGCCGCGCGTCGCGCGATTTCTGCCGCCCACGCCGCCTCTACGTCCGCTTCTCTCTCATCCAGGCTGGCGAGCAACTCGGCAGCTAATTGAGCTCGGTCCGGCGCGGGTAATGTCAGGGCATCACGAAGAAGTTTCTGTGCATCCACGTTCACCCCGGTATCGTAAGCGGGCTTCGGCGGCATCTCAACCTCTTCTCTCATGGTCCCGTCGAGCAAAGCTTGTTCAGCCACCACTTCGTGCCGCACGGCGAGAGTTCACCGTGTTGAAGGCGTCGTCGCAGCCACGGCGGTGGTCGGGCACCGGCTCCGCCGTCGTAGAATTGCCGCCGTGAAGTTCGAGTGGGATCCTCGGAAGGCACGGGAGAATCTGAGGAACCACGGGGTGTCATTCGAAGAGGCAAGCACCGTCTTCGCAGACTGGGACTCGATCACCATTCCCGATTCGGAACACTCGGCGGCTGAAGAACGATGGGCGATCCCGAGGGAATCTGTTGGTCGTGCCTATGAAGAAACCAAACGGTAAGCCGAAGCCATCTCGCGTTCCGGATTACGACTTCTCGAATGGCGTCCGCGGCAAGTACGCCGCGCGATATGCGGAAGGGACGAACGTGGTGGTCCTCTCACCGGACGTCGCGGAGATATTTCCGAACGCGCAAGCGGTCAATGAAGCCCTTCGCACGTTGGTTCGCATTTCGGGCAAGACGGTCGCCGTACGCCGCGCGCGCGCGAAACGGGGCGGCTGATTTTCAGCGGCGGCCGACGGCGCGGTGGCGGATGGTGTCGAGACATGGACCGCCCGGAGCGGAGGGTGCGGGGAGCGCAGCCGGCTTGTTGGTGCAGAAGCGTGAGGCGAATTGCCCGTTGGCGCTGCCGAGGAACCAGTTCAGCGCGTCGTTGCGCTCGGTCGGCGTCATGCAGCCGACGCCGACGTTGATGGTCCCGTCGAGCCAGAGCTTGTTCAGCCACCACTGCGTGCCGTACGGCGAGAGGCTCGCCGTGTTGAAGGTGTCGTCGCAGCCGTTGGCGAGGCCGCAGCAGGAGACGTGCGGGAAGCCGTCGACGTGCCGCGTCTCGTGGACGTAGAGGTCGATGTTGCCGGAGATGCCGGTCCACTTCTTGTCGAACTCGCGGTTGAAGTCGTCCTGCGCGCCGACGGCGATGAAGGTCCTGCCGTTGAAGCTCTCGCAGCAGAACGAGCCGCCGGGGCGGATGTCGATGCCGCCGATCTTCGACTTCATCCAGTCGTACAGCCGCAGGCCGCCGGTCCAGGGATAGAGCCCGCTCTGCCCGCGGTCCATGTAATAGATGACGCGCAGCCCCTGCACCACCAGCAGCTCGTCGGTGTAGGCGGAGGTTGGCATGGTTCCCACCGGCTCGGTGCAGGCGCCGACGGTGGTGGCCGCGCCGTTGCGGCGCAGCTCGAAGTCGGCGCGGATCTGCGCGTAGAGCGGGTCGTTCTGCGGGCACTGGTCGAGGAAGCGGCGGATGTTGTGGATCTGCGCCGCGGCGGGCGCGGCGAGCAGCAGCCCCACTAATACGAAACGGACTATCCCTTTCCCAGCGGCCATTCGAGCTCTCCCAGGAAGCGTTCGTCCTCGCGCCAGCGCTCGTGCACGGCGACGTGCAGGTCGAGGAACACCTTCGCGCCGAGGATCGCCTCCAGCTCCTCGCGCGCCTCGGTGCCGATGGTCTTGATCATGGAGCCGTGCTTGCCGATGACGATCGGTTTCTGCGTCTCGCGCTCCACGAAGATCGTCGCATAGATCTTGATCAGGTTCTTCTCGGTCTCTTCCTCCCACCGCTCCACCGACACCGCCGTGGTGTACGGCAGCTCCTCGGCGGTGTGGCGCAGCAGCTTCTCGCGCACCAGCTCCGCGGCGAAGAAGCGCTCCGGCTGCGTGGTGAAGTCCTCCGCGGGGTACTGCGCCGGACCCTCCGGCAGGTTCTTGAAGAAGATCTCGAGCAGCTCGGGGACGCCGTCGCCGCTCGCCGCGCCGACCGGGACGATCTCGTCGAAGAGTCCCGTCTCGCTGTACTGCTGCATCAGCGGCAGCAGCTTGTTCTTCTTCAGCAGGTCGATCTTGTTGAGGATGGCGACGCGGCGGTTCTTCTGCGCCGCCAGCATGTCGAGGACGAACTGGTCGCCGCGCCCGAACGGCTCGCTGGCGTCGATGACCACCGCCAGCACGTCGGCCTCGGTCAGCGACGTGCGGACGTGATCCATCATCCGGACGTTCAGCTTGTGCAGCGGCTTGTGGATGCCGGGGGTGTCGAGGAAGGCGATCTGGCCGCGGTCCTCGTTGAGGATGCCGACGATGCGGTTGCGCGTCGTCTGCGGCTTGTTGGAGACGATGGCCACCTTCTGCCCGAGGATGCGGTTGAGCAGCGTTGACTTGCCGGCGTTCGGGCGGCCGACGATGGCGACCACGCCGAATTTCTTCTCACTCGATGGTGGCATCCTCGGCTCCCCATTCCGGATCGCGCGACACGCGCACGCGGTAGATCCTCCGCCGGTCGGCGCGGTCGACAGTGAAGATGAATCCGTTCTTCTTCATCAGCTCCCCGGCCTTCGGCACGTGGCCCAGCGTGGTGAAGATCAGTCCGGCCACGGTCTCGTAGTCGTCGCCGGAGAACTGCGCGTCGAGCATCTCCTCCAGCGCGTCGATGCGCAGCAGGCCGCTGATCAGGTACTCGCTGTTGCCGAGGTCGACGATGGTGGCCTCGTCCTCCTCGTGCTCGTCGGAGATGTCGCCGACGATCTCCTCCAGCACGTCCTCGATGGTGATGATGCCGGCGGTGCCGCCGTACTCGTCGACCACCACCGCCACCTGCAGGTGCTCGCTCTGGAACTCGCGCAGCAGCTCGAAGGCCTTCTTCGTCTCGGAGACGAAGTACGGCGCGCGCGCCAGCTCGGGGACGCTCCGTTTGTCGTCCTTGAAGATGGCGTCGAAGATGTCCTTGATGTGGACGATGCCGGTGATGCGGTCGATCGACTCGTGGTAGATCGGGATGCGCGCGTACTTCGACTCGCTGAAGACCTGCGCCAGGTCCTCGATGCGGCCCTTGGCGTCGAAGGCGAAGACGTCGATGCGCGGCGTCATCAGCTCGCGCGCCACGCGGTCGCCGAACTCCACCACCGACTGGATCATCTTTCCCTCGCCGCCCTCGAGGATCCCCTCCTCCTCGCCGACGTCGATGAATGCCTGCACTTCCTCCTCGGTCACTTCTTCCTCGTCCTCGTCTTCCCGCTCCTCGCGCTCGCGCCGCTCGGCGACCGCGCGCAGCGGCGCCAGCACCGGCCAGAAGAGGAAGTAGAAGAGGTGCGAGAGCGGGATGAGCCCGCGCAGGATGGTCTCGCCGAGGTCCTCGGGGATGAAGCCGAGGACGAACTTCCAGATGATGATGACCGCCAGCCAGATGAGCGCGGCGAGCTGCAGCGACTCCAGGCCGCGCGCGGTGGCCAGCAGCGCCACCAGCAGCGCGATCTGCAGCATGGCGCCGTTCATCAGGCGGAGGTTGAGCGGGTCGTAGTGCAGCCAGCTGCTGCGCGTCTCCTGCTCGGACTCGCCGCTCCAGCTGCGCAGCGTGACCGGGCTGACCTTGTGGACGAAGTAACGCGCCGCGTCGAAGATCAGGAAAAGAAGCCCGCAGACGACCGCGATCGTCAGCCAGGCAGCGTTGGAGAGGCTACTTCCCATTGCGGTGGGCGCGGATTCTATCCCGGCGGAGGATAATCAACTCATGAACGCCCTGGCCACGCTTCTGCTCGTCTCCGCGCTGACGATCCCCACCCCTACCCTGGTGCTTCGCAGCGGGGCAAAAATCGATGTGGACGGCTCGATCACGCAGCAGGACGGACGGGTGGTCTTCCGCAGCGGCGGGACGCTTTACTCGGTCACCGCGGCGGAGGTCGACCTCGACGCCACCCGCGCCGCCGGCGAGAACGTCACGGTAGTCAAGCCGGAAGCCACTGGAAAGCTGAAGGTTACGGCCGAGGAGCGCAACCGCCTGCTGCGCGAGCTGGAGAAAAACCACAGCGGCACGCCGAAAGGTCCCGAGCAACTGAAGGCAGTTCCCGCGCCGCCCGCCGAGCCGGCTTCCAACCCCGAC
>Ga0157377_10000175_pt1 | contig 38102 bp, 21 predicted proteins | sample M55metaG_FD_121116 | JGI IMG/M metagenome (GOLD analysis project Ga0157377, IMG submission 121116) | Miscanthus rhizosphere microbial communities from Kellogg Biological Station, Michigan, USA - M5-5 metaG | ecosystem: Host-associated > Plants > Roots > Rhizosphere > Soil | place: USA: Michigan...
ACCTCAACTTCTCGAACCGCCCGGTGCGGACCCGCATGCCGGGTGGTGTGGGAGGGGTCCGGCCTGCGGGTCGGCCCCTATCCCGATCGGCGCGACCCCGATGCGAGCAGCGCAGCGGAGTCGGCCGAAGGACGACCGCCACAGTCTGAGTGGGTGGCGGGTGCCGCCTGCCGCGGCCCACCCACCCTAAGCGAAAGAAGCAAGTTCCCAACACCCGGACCGACAACCCGGCCAACCCACTCACGGCGAATCAGCCTCCACCCCCAGCGTGAAGTAGAACGACGCACCCTTGTCCACTTCGCCCTCTGCCCAGATGTCCCCCCCATGGCGCCGAACGATGCGCCGGACCGACGCGAGTCCCACCCCCGTCCCTTGGAACTCGGCCGCGCTGTGAAGCCGCTGGAAGACGCCGAACAGCCGGTCGGCGAATCGCATGTCGAAGCCCGCGCCGTTGTCGCGCACCGTGAAGACCATGCCTGTCTTGTGCACGTCGCGGAAGAAGGCGATGTGCGGGTCGCGGCGCTTGTCCGTGTATTTCCAGGCGTTGCCCAGCAGGTTCTCCAGCACGACTCGCAGGAGCGTCGGGTCGCCCAGCACCTGCAGATCGGGCTCGATCTCGATGTGCACGCGCCGCTGAGGTGATTCGCGGCGCAGGTCCTCGGCGATGTACTGCGCGAGTTGCGAGAGGTTGACCGGCTGGCGTGCGAGCGGCTGCGTGGACAGCTGCGACAGCGCGAGCAGCGCATCGATCATGCAGTTCATGCGCGCGGCGGCACCGAGCACGCGGTCGAGGTGGTCGTTGCCGATGCGGTCGAGCAGGCGGCCGTAGTCTTCCTTGAGGATCTTCGTGAAGCCTTCGACCACGCGAATGGGCGCGCGCAGGTCGTGCGAGACGGTGTAGCTGAAGGACTCGCGCTCGATGTCGCTGGCTCTGTCGGCAGGGGCAGGGCCCGTGTCGCTCGCCGCCGACAGCGATGCGCCGCTCACGCGCGCCGTGCCCACGTAGCCGGCGAAGCGTCCGGTGTCGTCCGTCACCGCCAGCGCGCGCAGTCGGCATGGCGCCATCGACCCGTCGGCCAGCCGCAGTTGCGCACGCACGTCGTGCAGTGCAGCCTGCGCATCGAGGCAGGCGCGCAATGCGGCGGCGTCGGCGGCCGGGAATTGGTCCCACAGGCGCTGGCCGGGCGCGGCCGCGCTCCAGGTGGACGACATGGCGCCTTGCGGTGGACGCAATTCGACCAGCGTGTGCGATTCGTCACTGCGCCACTGCCACACATCCAGCACGTTCTCGATGGCACGGGCGCGCAGGCGCTCGGCCTGCAGCTCGCGCGCCATGCGCCGATTGCGCACCGCCAGCCAGGCGCAGCCGATCGCGCACGCCAGGGCCAGTGCGGCAAGCGTCACGAACCAGAGCCCGGCCAGCCAGGCGTGCGAGGTGTTCATGCGTTGACGAAGAGGTCGGGCATCACGAAGGCACTGATTCAAGTTCGGGGCTGGAAGGCCGAAATCGGAACAGCGTGGGCGGGCATCAGGTTCGTTCGCGTCGGCCGCTCTTGCGCGTTGTTTGCGGCCGCAAACATCCTCTCACAGCATGCTGCGTTATCTGTCCCGCGTTTCACTTTGGCTCGCCGCGCTCGCTGCGGCTGCGTCATTGTTCACGCCCGGACGCGAGGGCGCAACGCTGGCCATGGTCGCGATGGTGGCCCTCATCGGCGCGCTGGTTCTGCGCCGCGTCATGCGCCAGAACCTCATCCAGGTGGTCATCGAGGTGGAGGCTTCGCGCGCACTCGGCGAAGCCTCCATGCTTGAAGTCGCGACCATGCTCACGCGCCGCGTCACGGCAGCCAGCAGCCTGGCCGAAGCGCTGGAGGAAACCCGCGAGGAACTGGTTCACGAACTGGGCGCGCGCGGCGTGATCGTGCATGGCCCGGTCGATGCGGCCACGCTGCTCGTGATGGCCGAGCGCTATCCGCTGGGGGACGCCTTCGTCCGCCGCGAGGTGTGCGGCAATGCCGCGGCGGGCTACGCGCTGCCGGTGGCCCGCGGCCACCGGGTGGTCGCGGTGCTGGAGCTCAAGGGCGTGGAGCTGGACGTCGACCCTCCGGCGATGCTGCGGCTGCTCGAGCTCCTGAAGGTGCAGCTCGACGGTGTGGCGCGCCGCGACGGCCATGCATCGCCCGACGATGGCGTGGGGCTGGACGCGCCGTCTCAGAAGGTGGTCGACCAAGTGCATCAATCGCCGCTCGGCAACGAGGGCGAACTGCTCAACGTGCTCACCGAAAACCTGCCGGTCAGCGTCTTCGTGTTCGAGCCCATGGACCTGCGCCTGCTGGCCCTCAACCGGCATGCGGAAGAGGAGTTCGCGTTGGCGCGTTCGCGCATGCTCGGCCAGACCCTGCACGAGGCCTTCGACCCGCGGCTGGTCGCGCTGGTGGAACCCGCCATGCGCCAGGCCATGCACGACCACGCGACCGTGGATGTCGATTGCGAATGGACGTCGCGCAAGATGGGCACGCGCACGGTCAACGTGCGCAACGTGGTGATGCGCCGCGCCGATGGCACGCCGCGGCTGCTGCTGGCCATCGCACGCAACATCACCTCCGAGCGGCGCAACCACCGCGAGCTCGAGGAGTCGCAGGCCCGCTTCAACGAGATGGCCGAGACCATGGAGGACACGCTCTTCGTGAGCAACCCCGAGCGCAGCCATTTCGATTTCATCAGCGCGAGCGCCTACGAGAAGTACGGGGTGAGCCGCGAGATGTTCAACGCCGACCACGCCGCCATCCTGCGATACGCGCTGCCCGAAGATCTTCCGCTGCTCGCCGCACGGCGCGAGCGCGAGGCACGCGGCGAGCCGGCCGACGTGACCTACCGCATCCAGCACCCCACCAAGGGCATTCGCTGGCTGCGTTCGCGTTCGCGCTCTCGCCTGCAGCCCGATGGCAGCATCCGGGTGTACGGCGTGGTGTCCGACGTGACGCGCGACCACCAGCACGAGGTGGAGCTGGAGACGGCGCGCGAGAAGGCCGAGGCGGCGAGCCAGGCCAAGAGCCAGTTCATGGCCAACATGAGCCACGAGATCCGCACGCCGATGAATGGCATCCTCGGCATGACCGAGCTGCTGCTGGGCACCTCGCTCAACGACCGGCAGCGGCGCTTCGCCAAGGCCGTGTACCGCTCGGGCGAATCGCTGCTGGAAATCATCAACGACATCCTCGACTTCTCGAAGATCGAGGCCGGCAAGCTCGAACTCGCGCTCACCGATTTCACCTTGCGCGGCGTGGTCGAAGACACGCTGGAGCTGCTCGCGCCGCGTGCGCACGAGAAGGGCCTGGAGCTGAGCTTCCACGAGGTGCCGGGGCTGCCGGCGATGGTGCACGGCGACCCGCTGCGGCTGCGGCAGGTGCTGACCAACCTCATCGCCAACGCGATCAAGTTCACCGAGCGCGGCGAGGTGGTGGTCGAGCTGAAGATGGCCAACCAGTTGGGCGAGCCCAGCGCCGGGCCGGGGGCGCGGTTCGGCCTCGTGTTCACCGTGCGCGACACCGGGATCGGGATCGATGCGGACACCTTGCCGCGTCTCTTCAGCGCCTTCACCCAGGCCAACGGCGGCATGTCGCGCCGCTACGGCGGCACGGGCCTGGGCCTGGCCATCTCCAAGCAGCTGATCGAGCTGATGGGCGGCAGCATCGAGGTGCGCAGCCAGCCGGGCGTGGGCTCGCAGTTCATCGTCCACGTGCCGGTGAAGCCGGCGCAAAGCGACATCCAGTTCACCGAGCTGGACGCGACCGAACTCGCCGCCCTGCGCGTGCTGGTGGTGGAAGACCACGAGACCAACCGCACGGTGCTCGAAAACATGCTGGACGCCTGGGGCATGGACGTGACGCTGGCCGAAGACGGGCAGCAGGCGCTGGACATCCTGCGCGGCAGGACCGTGTTCGACAGCCACTACGACCTCGCGCTCGTGGACATGCACATGCCACGGCTGGACGGCATCTCCTTCGGGCGCGCCATCACCTCCGACGGCACGCACCCGGACATGAAGATGATCCTGCTGTCCAGCGTGTCCTCGCCCGACGACGTGCGCTCCGCGCAACTCGCGGGTTTTCACCGATTTGTCGCCAAGCCGGTGCGCAAGGCCGAGCTGCGGCAGGCCATTCTTGGCGTGTCCGCCCAGCGCCGCGACACCGTCATGGTGGCGCCACGACTGTCAGGGCATGTCCTGGTGGTGGAAGACAATCCCGTCAACCAGGAAGTGATCGGCCAGATGCTGCGCCATCTTGGCCTCAAGGTGCGTGTGGCGGCCGGTGCATTGCAGGGCTTGCGGGCGCTCTGTGAGGCACACTTCGACCTCGTGCTGATGGACATACAAATGCCCGGCATGGACGGCGTGGAGGCGCTGAGCTGGTTCCGGCGTGGGGCCGGCGGACGGTTCCACTTCGTCACGCCGAGCCATACTCCGGTGATCGCGGTCACCGCGAATGCGCTGGGCGGCGACCAGGACCGGTTCCTGTCGCTGGGCTTCGATGACTATCTGTCCAAACCGTTTCGACAAAGCCAACTGCTTGCCATGCTGACCAAACGCCTGAGCCCGTCGAGCCCGCTGCCTTCCGACGAACGACCCGCCGCGGGCAACAGCGACCCCGCTTGGGCCGGCGTCGCCGGTTCGGTGCTCGATGCGAGCGCGCTGGACCGGCTGCGCGAGCTCGATCCCAAGGGCGAGAACCAGTTGCTGTCGCGGGTCATCAAGGCCTTCGAGAGTTCGGCTGCGCGGCTCATGCCGCAGCTGGCGGAAGCGCGCCGCATCAATGACCACAACGGGGTGCGACACGTCGCCCACACCCTGAAAAGTTCTTCGGCCAGCATCGGGGCCATCAAGTTGTCCCAGCTTTGCGCCGAAATCGAATCCAAGATTCGTACCGACCGACTTGAAAACCTGGAGGAGCTGAATGACGCCATGTGCGCCGAGGTCGAGATCGTGTTACAAGCCTTGAAGCGGTTGCTGGACCCCCAAACATGAACGCAAGCGTTGCGTTAGGCGACGAAGATCCGTTGGGTCAACCCCGGGTGCTCCTTGTCGATGACGACGAGGTGAACCTGCTGTTGACGTCGATCGCATTGCGCGAGCGGGGTTTTGCCATCACCGAAGCCACGAGCGGCGAGCGCGCCATCCAGGTGCTTGCCGACTGGCTGCCCGACGTCGTCGTGCTGGACGCGATGATGCCCGGCATGGACGGCTTCCAGACCTGCCGCGAGCTGCGTGCGCTGCCCGGCTTCGAATCATTGCCGGTGCTGATGCTCACGGGGCTCGACGACGACGCGTCCATCAATCGCGCCTATGAAGCCGGTGCCACGGACTTCTTCGTCAAGTCCACGCACTGGAGCCTGCTGGCCGGGCGCCTGCGCTACCTGCTTCGCTCCTCGCGCACGCGGCTCGAACTCGAACGCAGCAAGTCCAAGCTGGCTCGCGCACAAGACCTGGCCCGCATGGGCAGCTTCGACTGGCGGCGCGGGCAGGGCAGCCCGGTCTTCTCGGTCGAAGGCCTGCGGGTGTTTGGCCTCGGGCCGGGTTCGGTCATCGAGTTCCGCCAGCTGCTGCGCATGCTGCCGCCCGAAGACCGCGCCGGCTTCGTCACCGTGCTGCATGAAGTGATGGGCCACAGCTCCGTGCTGGCCACCGACATCCCGGTGACGCTGGCCGATGGGCGCCAGCGCATCATCCACACCGAGGCAGAGCCGGAGTTCAACGAGCACGGCAACCTCGTCGGCTACACCGGCATCGTGCAGGACGTGACCGACCGCCGCATGGCGGAAGACAAGATCCGCCACCTCGCCAACTTCGATGCGCTGACCGGCCTGCCCAATCGCCGCCAGCTCATTTGGCGCACCGAGCGCGCGCTTGAATACGCGCGCCGGCTGAACCACCAGGTGAGCCTGCTGCTGATCGACCTGGACCGCTTCAAGGTCATCAACGACACGCTGGGCCACGGTGCCGGCGACGAGTTGCTGATGGAGGTGGCCCGCCGCCTGCGCTCGTGCGTGCGCCACTCCGACCAGGTGATGGAAAGTTCGCTCGAAGCCATGGGCTCGCGATCGCACCGCACGCTCGAAGCGGTGGGGCGGCTGGGCGGCGACGAGTTCATCGCGCTCTTGCCCGAGGTGACCGACGAGCGCGACGCCGAACGCGTGGCGGTGCGCATCTTGGATCTGATGCGCGAGCCGATCTTCGTGGGCGGGCAGGAATGCTTTGTCACCGCATCGGTGGGCATCGCGATGTTCCCGCGCGACGGCCTCTCGGTGGCCGACCTGATGCGCAACTCCGACGTCGCGATGTACTCGGTGAAGGCGCAAGGCCGCAACGCCGCGTCGCTGTACCGCCCCGCGCTCGCCGGCAAGGGCCGCGAGAAGCTGGAACTCGAAAGCGCGCTGCACAAGGCCATCGAGCGCAACGAGCTGGTGCTTCACTACCAGCCCAAGATCGACGTGCGCGCCGCCAAGATGGTGGGCGCCGAGGCATTGATGCGCTGGCACCGCAATGGCGTGCTGGTGCCGCCGGCCGATTTCATTCCGCTGGCCGAAGAGACCGGCCTCATCATCCCCTTGAGCGAATGGGCGATCCGCGAGGCGGCGCGCCAGGCGCGGGTGTGGCAGGACAACTTCGGCTTCTCGGATTCGATCGCCGTCAACTTGCCCAACCGGCTGTTCGAGCGCACCGATCTCGTCGAGCACATCCACCAGGCCGTCACCATGTACGGCGTGCCGCACCATGCCATCGAGCTGGAAATCACCGAGACGGGCCTGATGAAGGACCTGCAGAACGTGATTCCGTCGCTGCACCGCCTCAACGAGATCGGGGTCGAGATTTCCATCGACGACTTCGGCACCGGCTATTCGTCGCTCGCCTACCTGACGACGCTGCCCATCTCGGAGCTCAAGATCGACCGCAGCTTCGTGCGCGACTTGGGCCTCACGCCGCAGAGTTCGGCGGTGGTCACGGCCATCATCGCGCTGGCCCGGTCGCTGGGCCTGCGGGTGATTGCCGAAGGCGTGGAGAACCTGCGCCAGATGGAGGTGCTGCACCGCCTGGGTTGTGGCGTGATGCAGGGCTTCCTCTTCAGCAAGCCGCAGCTGCCCGAGGACATCGAGAAGTGGCTGCAGCAGACGGTCCTGCCCAAGAAGGCGCCGTGGATCGGCAAGGCGGGTGACACCGACATTGCCGATGCCCTGCGCGGACCGGAGTCGCGCAACGGATCACGCGCGACCCCGGCGGCTTGACCGGAGGCGCGCATGGCGACGACTCCCACCAAGGGCGCGGCGGCCGCATCCGCCGAAATGGTTCCGGCAGCACTCGCCAAGGCGGCCCTGCGCCGCCTGGTGATCGCAAAGCTCGAGCCGACGCCTGAGAACTACGCCCGCGCCTACCAGGAAGAAATGGGCGCCGGCAACGCGTCCGTGCTCCCCGAGCGCGCGCAGAAGCTGGTCGACAAGCTCGCACATCGCCTGCTCGAAGGCGACGCGGCGACGGGCCTCTCGGCCGCCATCGCCGAAGGCCGCTGGGACCAGGCCGAGCGCGTGCTCGACGCACCCGAGCGCGCCGGCGAGCAACTGGCCGACTTGATCGATCGCATCGTGCGCGGCGTGGAGCGGCGCAGCCGGCAATGGACGCCCGCGCGCAAGAAGGACAGCCTGCAGCGCGTGCTCAGCGGCAGCCGCGGCGACGCGGCACGCCTGCAGCAGCGCTTGCGCCAGCTCGTCATCAGCTGGGACACGGAGGCGCCTGAAGGCGCCGAGGCATCGACCGGCGAGACCCTGCCGGCGCCCTTGAGCGATTCGCAGATGATGCCCTTGGGCGAGCTGCCTCCAGCTGCCGCGGCCGACCCGGTGGAAAGCGCCGTCCTCGAATGGAACCGCGTGGTCGGCAGCCTGGACGGCACGGTGCGCCATGCGCTGCCGAACAGCGAGGCGGAGAGCCGCACGCTCGCGGAATCCATCGCCGATGCGACGCAGCGCATCCAGACGCAAGGCGCCACGCCGTTGCTCGCGGATGAGCTGCATCGGCTGTGCCAGCGCGCCGACCGCGTGATCCAGCACCGCCACCACCTGCTCGACCAGCTCGCCAAGCTGTGCCGTGAGCTCGCGGCCAGCATCACCGACCTCGCCGAGGACGACAGCTGGGCCAAGGGCCAGTGCGAGGCCATGCAGGTACGCATCGAGGAAGGCCTGACGGCGCGCGGCGTGAAATCGGTGAGCCAGCTGCTGGAATCGACCCGGCAGCGGCAAAGCCAGCTTCGAGCCGAACGCGACCGGGCGCGCGACGCGCTCAAGTCGCTCATCAACCGCATGCTCAGCGAGCTCGACGAGCTGGGCTCCCAGACCGGGCGCTTCCACGACAGCGTGGGCCGCTATGCCGACGTGATCGAGCAGGCCGATTCGCTGGAGAGCCTGGCGGGCGTCGTGCGCGAGATGGTGGAAGAGTCGCGCACGGTGCAGTCGCTCGTCGCGCAGACGCAGGCCAAGTTGCACGAGGAACACACCAAGGCGAGCGGGCTGTCGGAGCGCGTGACCGTGCTCGAGACGGAGCTGCGCCGGTTGTCGGAGGAAGTCTCCACCGACCAGCTCACGCAGATCGCCAACCGCCGCGGCCTGCTGCAGGCCTTCGAGGCCGAGCGCTCGCGCATCGAGCGCACCGGCACGACGCTGTGCGTGGGCCTTTTGGACATCGACAACTTCAAGCGCCTGAACGACGAGCTGGGCCACGCGGCAGGCGACGAGGCGCTGCGCTCGCTTGCGTCGGTGGTGAGCCGCACGCTGCGTCCTACCGACGTCACCGCCCGCTACGGCGGCGAGGAGTTCGTGGTGCTGCTGCCCGACACGCCGGCAGAGGAGGGCCAGCTCATCCTCACGCGGCTGCAGCGGTCGTTGAGCGGCGGCCTGTTCATGCACGAGCAAAAACAGATCTTCGTGACCTTCTCGGCCGGCGTGACGACCTACCGGCCCGGCGAGCGCATCGAGGATGCGCTGGAGCGCGCGGACCAGGCGCTCTATGAGGCCAAACGCACCGGAAAGAACAAGACCTGTATCGGGTGAGCCCCCAGTCGCTGCGCTCCTGCCCCCAAGGGGCGCCGTCTGGCGGACCGACAGAGCCGGATCCGCGGGCGTGGCTTGATGGGCGCTTCGCTGCGAAGAGACACACTCAAAAATGGAAAAGGGGCTCCGACATCGGAGCCCCTTTCTCTTCTTCTCCCAGAATCCGCGACGCGAAACGGCTGCGTCGCCCCTTTCCCTGCGTTCTTGTTGTGGTGCGAGTTTCAGTGGCGGGTTTCTTGCAGCAGCGTGGCGCGTGAGCGGCGGGTGGATTCGGCCGCGAAGTGGCCGCGGGCGAGGTCCATCAGCAAGGTGCCGAACCAGGCAGAGCCCAGGCCGGTGGCGTAAAGCCGTTCTTCACCCGTCGAGCGCCGGCGCACGATCACGATGCCGCCGCCCAGGCCGAACAGGTCCGCGAGTTCGGAGCTCTGGTCTTCCTCGACCTCGAAATCGCTGGCGTCGTAACCCCAGGAGCGCAGAAGGCCGCTGAGGACCTCGACCTTCTCTTCGCTGGAAACCCTGTTCGTGTGCTGCATCTCTCGCCTCGTGCTTGCTGCGTATTTGCTGGTGCTGTATCCGTGTCCTGGCGCGCATTGTTTGCATCAGGCTCCCGGGGGACCATCCCCCAGCGAGGTGCTCCCCCCTTCTGGGGGTGGTGCTGCCGGTGGCATCATCACGGCACGCCGATGACCGAAATCAAGTTCTTCCGACTGCTGCTCGTCGCCCTCGCGACCCTTGCGATCACCCTCGGCGGCGGCATCGCCTGGTCGCTCCACCAGCGGCGCGAGGCCGAAGCAGCCATCTCGCTGGCCTTCGGCGACTACAACCGCTACATCGCCGCCTGCGCCGACCCCAACGACAGCACCGCCAACGACCTGGCCGACCGCGCGCACGAGAACGTGGCGCGGCTGTCGGTCATCCGCGATGCGAACGAGAGCCGGGTGCAGTGGATGTCGTGGACGGGAATCATCCTCGCGCCGGCGCTGGTGCTGCTGTTCTACGCGCTACGCTGGGCGATGACGGGCAGGGTGAGGCCGCTGTGGCTGCTGAGGGCATCCGGGCCGGATGAACCGCCGGCCGATTGAGCCTGTGGCGGAAGGCGTGTCTGTCAACACACGCGTGTTTGCTCGCTCTGCGGCCGATGCAGGTCTGCGTCCGCCGTTGCGTCCGCCACTCGCTGCAAGGCGCCGATGGCAGTCGCCTTTCCAACCTGAGTTTTCGCACTTTCGGTACGACACCATGAGTGCGATGCGGGGCGGCCCGGTGTTTCGGATCGATGTCATGTCGAAAGGGAACTGTGAAGGCCGAGGCGGGGATAACGGAGGCCGCCCGCAGCAAGCGGGCGAGCATGGAGTGGAGATTGAAGCGTCGATCTCAGGCGTTTGAGTCGCGCGGCGGCGGCGGCGGTGGCGTGTTTGTCTGGCCGGGCGGCGGTGGCGGTGGAGCGCTTGTCCGGCCGGGCGGCAGCAGCGACGGCTCTGGCGGCGGCGGGCTTGTCGCAGCCCGCACGGCGGCAGCGGCCTGAAACGTGTTCGACACGCTGTAGTCGACCAATGCGCCGACGGCCGCTGCACCCACATTACCGATCAATGACTGCACCGCAGCGGAAGAGTTGCGGGCGACATGACCAGCCGCTCCCAGCGCCGAATTGATGGTGTTGACGAGTGCCATCCGACCAGGCGTTTGGTCGAGCAGTCGCCCGTAGTCCCGATGTTCCGGTGCGGTGTTGATCCGGGGGGCCAGTTCCTGCCTGGCGCCGCCCTGGTTTGCTTCTTGCTGGGATCGCTGGAACCAGTCGATTGCCTCCACGACGGTATTCACTGCGGCTTTCACCCCGGCGACGGTCGCCGCGGTTCCCCAGGCGGCGGCCGTGCTCATCCCTGCGGCCGCCGGTGAGGTCAATCCATTCAGGACATTCGTTGCCGCTGAAGCCCCGGGCGCGGCGCCCGCCACCAAGGCTTGGCCTACGTACCCCGCAGTCACCTGCGCGGCTGCATAGGTCGCGATGGCGTTCGCCAGGTGTGCTCCGCCCAGGCCGTAGGTTTCACCCGCGATACCGACCATGCGGAAGCTCGCCTGGAGGCTGTCGCGCATGGTGGTGTAAACGGCGGTCTTCACGTCCGTGGCAACACGCTGGATCGCCGCAGAGGCGTCACCGCTCCTCACGTTGGCGACGCCGAGCCCGAGGTTGACGGCCGAAGAAGCAACCTGCAGAACCGTGAGCAGACGCGAATGCCTTGCCTGTGTGTCGCGCATCGCGGCCTGCTCTTGAGGCGAGGACTGAGCCCATTGCTCAGGGCTCAGCGAATGGAAACCTCGGGCCGCCTCGTTGGGGTCGCGCGCCTCGCGCCGTTCACGCACGACTTGCAAGCCGACGCTCAAGACCATCATGCCGGCTTGCAAGCCGATGGCCACCTGGGGTGCGGCCCCGTGCAAGCCCACCATCAAGCCCTGTGCGAGCATCTCGCGGGCAACGGTCGGAATGCCCACCGAAACCGCCTGGTGGGCAAGGTGCCCGGCGGCGGCAGTGAGCAGCCGCGTATTGGGTTGCAGCACCGTGACAACGCTTGCCGTCTGCACGGCCTGCTGCGCTGCCATCTGAGCAAGGTCGGAAATGGCGTTGCGCCAGTTGGCGGGACGCGCCGTAGCAAGTTGCGCGCGCGCGCTCGCTTCTTCGGCGAGTGATACCCCGAAAACAGGGAGTGTTGGTACTGGATCCGCCAAGCGGCCAGAAGTGGGGACAGATGTCGGGAAGGCAAAATCCATCCGCTGCGACCCCCGGGCAGTACCAGGCGGGGTATATAGAGGGGAGCCCGTCGTCGGATCCCTCTCCCGGCTTGAATCATGGCTTGGAAGGCGCATGCCCGTACTGCGCCGCTCGCCAACGCCCGCCGAGTAGACACCGCTGCTGCTGGAGGAAGCGCCGTGCCTCACAGGGAGCCGGCTGCCCGAGGGGTGTGAGGGCTGTGACCTGCCCAAGGGGGGTGAGGGCTGTGACCTGCCCAAGGGGGGTGAGGGCTGTGACCCGCCCGAGCGTATCTGACCCGGGCGGCGCTCGCCAAGGCCGGCGCTAGAGCGTCCCCCGATGTTGCTCGCGGGGCCCGTTTCGCGTGTGAACCGGTCTGAGCGATCTCCGGGCAGCAGCAGCAGTCCCTTGCCCTTGTCCTTTGGTGCACTCGTCTCGCCAGCAGGCACCTCAATAACCAAGTCCTTCATGGAAAGCTGGGGGTCCATATGGCGCCTCGCCGGGGAGATGACCGGCGCTGGACCCAGCGCTCGACGTGCGAGGGATTCGGCTCGGGCGGCGAGGGATTCGGTTCGTTCTTGTTGCAAGAGGGTCTCGAGCTGTATTGTTGGCACCGGTGGCGTTTGGCGGCCGAGCGAATCTTCACGCCGAATTTCCTGTGATCCGCCCTGGGCGCTGGACGATGCCGCCGGCTGCGTCGTCGATGCCCGGAACGAGCCTAAGGGCTGGCGGGGGCGCTCCACGAGTTCGGTCTCGGCACGCGGCGTCGAGTCGCTGCGGCGCGCGGCCAGGTCCGGATGCGCCGGCGGTTGATGTTGACGGTCGGTGGGCCCGGTACGCTGGGCTGGCGCGCCTTCTTCGGACCGAGGAGTTTGAGTCGGTGTCAAGCGACCGGAATTGACTGGAGAGACCATGATTGCGCTCTTAACGTTGTGAGGTAGCGAGCGCGGGCGCCTCAGGAACATGGCTTTGGTGTGCACGCATGGCGGCGGCTAATGCCGCCAGGTCGTGCAGCCGGGCCGCCAGGCTGTGGGCAGACTGCCCCTGCAGTGCGCACCGCGCCATCAGTTGGCAACGCTGCGGAGTGCGGCCCACGGCGGCACCTGCCTGCAAGATCAAGTCGAGCGAGGCGGCCAGTGCGATGCGGCAGCGCTCGGTGCTGTCGAGGAAGGCGTCACCCAGATCGATGGCCACGACCAGCCCTTCGTCATCGGGATCGCAGACGATGCCAACGCGCTGGCCGACGAGCTCCAGGCTGCCGGTGCGCGCCGTTTCGACGGCTTGTTCCGGCGAAGCGCCGAGGTGCAAGGCGGCACCCCGGATCAATTCGGCGACTTCATCGGTCGCATCCAGCTCGGGGCTTTCGCTTTCGGTTGGCTCGGTGCCGCGCAAGGTGTCGGGTGCCGCCACCGCTTGTGCCGCAGCGCCGGCACGAGACGACACGCCATCGCTCAGCGCGTTGCACATGGCGACCAGCCCGTCCAGGTCGGCGCTGAGGAAGCGCGGGTGGTCGTGCTCGGGCGGAATGCGCATCACCAGGATGGCGTCGCCCTCTTCCGCAAGGCCGAAGGCGGCGTGGGTGAGCAGCAAGCTCTGCGTATTGGCCAGCAGCAGCGCATCGCACCAGTCGGCCTCTTTGACGGCGGGGGGCCTGGCGACGCGAGCGGTGGCGACCCACGGGCCGGCAGGCTGGCCATGCAAGGGGTGCAAGGTCACGGGCATGCCCTCGACTTCGATCAGGCCTGTGTCGCCGAACTGCCGCGCCACGGGTTCGCTCACGCCCAGCAGCAGGGCAGTTTCACGCCGCCATGCCTGAACACTCGCGCCGCTTGCCCCAGACGCGAACTTCGATTTGGAATTGGAAGGGTTGATGCCTGTATTCATAGCTCGTGTCGCATGAGGATGACCGGGGATGAGTCGACGCGAAGGTTAGGGCGCGTCTCACAACACGCGCGCGGGACACGAAACCATGGCTGTCAGCACGAAGTTCCTGCCGTGCCAAGGCACCGGAGGAGGTACACCCAGGCTCGCAGCCATCGAAGAGACCGTCTGCGCGGCCACCTGTGCCCAGCCCCGTGGCGGTTCACTGAGCCGCCAGCTCATCGCTGTGCAAGCTTCGTCGAGCGATCCGCGAAGGGCCGAGGTCGACCTTGCGGTGCTTCCCGTGAACGGCGTCGCGCCAAATAGACATCGCCGCTCGGCCATCAGCTCATCCTGCATCGTGAGGCGTGTCGGCGACGATTCGCTCTCGTGCTTCACATTGCCCGCGATGACGTCATCGGAGGGCGGGGTGTCGTTGAAGTGGGCGAGGTAGGCATCGCTTGCCCGCCCCGACCCAGTTCGGGCGGCCGCGCTGGTGTCGCGCAAGCCGCCCGGCATCCAGCGCATAGTGGTCGCTGTCGGGGTGCGTGGCTAGCGCCGCGAAGGCTCGATCACCCGCTCGTGATAGTCCCGGGCTGCGCGGGCAAGCGTGAGGACCTGGAGCGCCAGTTTCGACTTCACGTCGTTGGCAGCTTGCCACTCGCCGCGGTGTAGCGGAAGACTCAAGCCGCCGATTCATCGCGCACGCGCAGCATGAGCCCGCCGCCGTCGGAGTGATCGCCGTAGTCAAATCATTGACTTATCGGTTCTGTCCGTCACTGTGTGGCACGCGACAGACTGAGTGTGCTGGCGGAAGGCGTGGGATTCGAACCCACGGAGGACTCGCGTCCTCGCCGGTTTTCAAGACCGGTGCCTTAAACCGCTCGGCCAGCCTTCCAGCCTCCAGTCTAACCGCGCCCATCACCATGCCTCTTTGCCCGCGTTCGAACTTGGACACCTCGCTCTGCGTGTTCCAAGGTGGGTGGCAAGGTCCACCTGTGAGACCCCCCGGCCGAGCGCTGCAACGGTTCGCCTGGCGCTCCTGCGAGGCTGGGGCTTTCCCGGCGCTCGTTGGTGGGGTGGGGCTGGTCGCCCGGACGCGTCTGGCGAAGCCCGGCCGTGAACTCGCGCACGTTTGCGGTTCGCAAGCTGTTTGGTCATGGTTCCGAGATGCCTTCGATTCGGGTTCGCAAGACACTGCCTATGCAATGACGAGGGCTAGGTGGCTACGACATGAACAGATTCCGACTACTCCATTGGGCGGAACTTCCTGAGGAGTTCCGTCAGCTCAGGTTTCGCCGCGCGATGGCTGCGATGTCGGCGCGTCCTGTCGAGCAGCATCGCTTGTCCAGGGAGTGCGGCATCGATCAAAAGGAGATGCTGGCCTTCCTGGCCGCCTTGCTCAGTGCCGGCGCGATTGCCATGCATCCGCCTCTGCGCCTGGACAACATGAGCAGGATGAAGCGCTTGCGACGAGATCGGCCTGCCGGCGTGGGCTCGGCGTTCGTGGCCTGCCTGCGGCAATGGTTGATGGCCGACGCGCCGTTGGGCCGAGGAGCCAGGCGTGGTTAACGTTCTCGCCATCTCAGGGGGCAGGCGGCGCGGGCTGGATGCGCTTCTGCTGGCGCCGTTCCGATTCATCTCGCGCATCCTCCTTTGCGATGTCAGGCTGGAGCGGGACGGAAAGAATCTGCACGTCCGCGTGGCCGCAAAGCCGGACGTCGGGCCGCAGGCGCTGGTCGACCCGGCGATCGCTCAAGCGGCAACGCTAAGAGCCGCGCTCAAGGAATTGCTCGATTCACATCCGCCGACCCGGCGGGTGATGCGCCACCTCGGCTACTTCGAGCGAGCCCTGGCCACGCAGGGCCTGCGGGCGATGTCGGAGGTGCCGGTCGAGGTGCTGGCCGAGTCGTTGCGGCAGCTCGAGTCCATCGTCTCCAACTGGTCCAACCATCACCTCGCGGACCTTCGCTCGAAGATGGCGGTGGCCGTCGTCGATCGCTCGCGAGACCCGTTCGGTGGTCCGAGCGTCGAGCGATTGTCCAACTTCGCCACCGAGTCTCGGCTGATGGTGGAAGACGTTCCCCACTCCATGTTCCTGGAACTCCAGAAGCAATACCAGGGGCTCATTGCGACAGAGAAGATCCAGGCCGCCCTGGACATGCCGGAGCAGGCATCCTGAGCTCTGGGCGCCGCAAGTCGGTGAAGACTTGATCGGACGAACCACGCATCGATGTGGAGACCTCCGATCCGATGGCCATCATTCGTCGCTCCGACATCAAGCCGATGTGACGTATCGCACACGTCAGAGTAACAAGTTGAATCGTCAGCGCTTCGACATAACTCGACTGGCGGCCTGAAATACGCTCCCGCTTCACCACCATTTGAGGAGTGAGCGTGTCGAGCGACAAATCCAAATTCAACGACAGTGACGCCCCACTGAATGTCATGCGCCGCAGGCTGTCGGCAGGACTGTTCGGCCTGCCGATGCTTCCGATGCTTCCGATGCTGCCCGCCTGCGGCGGAGGCAACGGCGAGGCTGCGGACGAAGGTGCGGCCACGGCGAGTGACGCCCTTGCCGATGGGAAGGCGGCCGCCGAGCAGGTCAGACGAGTTCCGGCCTCCGAGAGCGGCGTCTTTCACCACCCGGGGCTGCTGGTCACCGAGGACGACTTCACTCGGATCCGCGCGCTCATCAAGGCAGGTCAGGAGCCGTGGACGGGCTGGTGGAACAAGCTGTGCGCCGATGGCTCCGCCAAACTTGGCGCCAGCCCCTCCCCGCAGGCGGCCGTCTACCGGGCCGACCACCGCGCTGACAGGTTGTACGGCGACATCTGGCGCGCCTGGTCGCTGGCACTGCGCTGGAAGCTGTCTGACCCCCAGGACAACCGCTATGCCGACGATGCGGTGGAAACCCTGGACGCCTGGGCGAACACCCTGAAGGAGATCGGGACGGTTCCTCCCGGATCGACCGCCCATGATGACCACACCTTCATCATCCTGGCCGGCATCCAAGGCCACCAGTTGGCGCAGATCGGCGAGATCATGCGCACCTACTCCGGCTGGGCGCCGGAGAACCTGAAGCGCTTCCAGGAGATGCTGCTCAACGTCTTCGCTCCGACCTCGTCGTGGTTCCTCAGCGAAGGGCGCATCGGCTCGCATGCCAACTGGGACATGGCCTCCTTCGTGGGCGCCATGGCGATCGGCATCTTCTGCGACAAGCCCGACCTGTACCGGCTGGCCGTCGATTGCTACGCGGGCAACAACCGCGGCAAGATCAGGAACTTCGGCAACGGCTCCATCGTGCACGGCGTGTACTACATGCACCCGGGGCATTTCGGGCAGTGGGAAGAAAGCGGCCGCGACCAGGGCCACGCGACACTGGGCATGTCGCTGGGCGGCGACGTGATGGAGATGGCCTGGAACCAGGGCGACGATCTCTACGGGCTGTACAACAACCGTTTCCTCTCGGCTGCCGAGTACGTGGCGCGCTCCAACCTGCTGGACGAGAACGGCAAGCCGTACCCGATGCCCTATGCGCGCGAGCAGAATCCTACCGCTCCCCACACGTCCCTGTGGACGGAGGCGAACCAGTCGTTCGGGGGCGGCCCCGGAAGCGGCCGCAACGCCTGGGAGCCGATCTACAACCACTACGTCAACCGCATGGGGCTGGCGGCGCCGAACGTGGAGCGCATGGTGAAGCTGTGCGAGCCGAAGTACGGTGGCAGCACCGACGACGTCTCGTGGCCGACGCTGATCCATCGCCGCCCAGCCTATGCCGGGCCGATGAAGCCGCCCACCGGCGTCACGGCCTTCGTGCGCGACGGCCGTCCCGTGCTGTCGTGGTGGGGCAGCGCCGGGGCCACGTCCTACGTGGTCAAGCGGGGCACGAGGGCCACCGGCCCCTTCACCCAGTTGGCGACGGTGAAGGCGGGCGAGCTGCTCACCCATACCGACACGCCACCCAAAGGCATCTGGTTCTACCAGGTCACCGCCTTGGGCAGCGGCGGCGCAAGCGCCACCTCCAGCGCGGTGCGGGCCGCAGTGCCCGGCGAGCCGCGCCTGTCGCTGCCCTTGAACGGAGCGAACGGCACCGGCACCGTCGGCGTTCTGTTGACCCCCGATGGCGGCCCGAAGGTCATCGAAGGCAAGCTGATGGACGGGGCCACCTGGGGCGAGGGACGCTCGGGCGACAAGGCCATCGTCTTCGACGGCACGAAGGCGGCCCTGCAACTGCCAGCCGGGGTGTTCAGCGGCCTGGACGACTTCACCATTTCCATGTGGGCCTATGCAAATTCGCTGCACTGGGACAGCTGCATGTTCTTCGCCGGGAACGACGCGTACGGCGCCATGTGCATCGCGCCCCAGTCCGGACGAGGCGTGTTGCGTTTCGCCATCTTCGGCGCCACCGGCAACGACTCGCAGGTGGTGGAAGCGCCGAGCGCTCTGCCCACAAAGCGCTGGGTCCATGTGGCGGTCACGCTTCGCGGCAGCACCGCGCGGCTCTACCTTGATGGCAAGGAAGTCGGGCGTACCGACGACATGCTGCTGTCGCCGCGCCAGGTGGGCGATCAGGTGACCTTCCTCGGGCGCAACTGGAGCCATCCGTCGTTCAACGGCCGCATCCAGGGCTTCCGCGTCGAGGCGGGGGCGCTCAGCGCCGCTGAGATCGCAGCGCTGGCGAAGTGACGGACAGCGTGCATGAGGCCGCTGCCTCATGCACGCTGCACAGCACGGCGCATCGACGGTCAGAGCTGGCTTGGAAGGTACGGAGCGGGCGCGGGCCTCGCCTCGCCCGCATACGTTTCACCCAGGCCGACCAGGTAGGGTTGCGGCGTGCGGTGACGGGCCGATTCGAGGTAGCGCTGGTACAACTGCTTCGCGGCGGCGGCATCGCCACAAGCCCAGTGCGCGCGTGCCGCCACTGCGTGTGCCAGCCCTTGTGAGGCGAAGGCAGGCGGCAATTGCCGCAGCAGTGCCAGGGCCTGCGTGCCAAGGCCGGCTTCGGCCTGCAGCCAGGCGGCGTCCAGCACACCCCAGGCACGCCACAGCGGGGCCGTGGGCGCATTGGCAAGTTGCAGCAGGTGCGCCAGCGCCTGCTCGTGCAGTCCACGCGCGTGTGCCACCAGCGCGCGGCCGTGCAGCAGCCAATGGGAATATTCCCTGTCGCTCGCCAGCAGCGCTTGAGGCACCTTCGCGAGTTCAGCCTCGGCGTCGTCCAGCCGACCGCACAACACCAGCGAAATCAGCAGCCACGGCAGCGTGTCTTTCTCGTTGACCTGGTTGCCGCCCTCGCGCAGCAGCTGCAGCGATTGCGCGATCAGCGATGCGGCCTGCGCGTGATCCCTCATGGTGGCGGCATGGTGGCCGCGCGCGAACAACGCCCACACGCGCGACAACGTGGGCAGGCTGTCATCGGGCGGCATGGCATCGATGATGCGCTGTGACGCCGCTGGTGTTCCTGTGAGCCGGTAGATCCAGCATGCGTTGGGCCCGATCGTCGCCATCAGCATCGGGTTGTTCTGCAGCAGCGCAGCGGCGAAGGCTTCCTCGGCATGCGCAGCAGCCTCCGGCCAGCGGCCGAGCATGACCAGGTCGGCGGTGCAGTTGAGCGCCGCCGTGACCATGAGGCGCGGCACATGCAGGTCGTGCGCGCCCTGGGCGGCTTGCATCGACAGCTCCGCTGCCCGCTCGTAGTCGACGCGAGCGCGCGCGACCGAGGCGAGCATGTTCGCCCGGGAAAGCAGCAGCACCTTGTTCCCGCTTTGCTCGCAGAACACACGCATGCGCTCGAGCGCGAGCTCGATGCCGTCCACGTCTTGCCTGAAGGCGGCGAGTTGCGCCTGCAGCAAGTGGGCATACCCCCGCTCGTCCAGCGTCGCTTCGTCGGCCATGAGCCGCAAGGCCATCTCGAGGTGATAACCGGCAGGCGCCACCGCCGACTGGATGGCATGCGCCAGGCTGAGTGCGACGTGCACGCGCGCCGCAGACAACACGCTGCCGGCCCGTTCGGCCCGCGCGAGAAGACGGCGGGCGAGCGGCTTGGCCGCGTCCAGGTCGCCGACCCCGCAAGTGGCGCGAAGCAGGTCCATCTGGATCAAGGGGTTGCCCGGTGCGAGCTCCAGTGCCATGCGCAGCAGGTTCACCGCCTGTGGGAACTTCTGCCGTGCGAGTGCCTGCAGTCCGCGCGCGAAGGCCGCCACCGCCAGCGGAGCGTCGACGTGAAGTTGCAGCGCATCCGCAGCGTTGCCGGGAAAGAGCGTCTCCTCGAGGGAGTTCGCCATGTAGGACGCGAGGTCGACAATGTTGGCCGTGCTGATGGTGGCTTTGGACGCTGTTGCCGCGCCCATGATCTCGAAGGCGAGTTCATAGCCCTTGCCGCCTTGCGACAAGCGGCTGCGTACCACCACCTGCGCGCCGGTGGCGTGGCGCACGGCTTCAGCCATGTCGCAGCCCGTCGCTGCTGCGCCGTCCACCGCGGCGAGCAGCGATTGCATGGCGACCGGCGACAACCTGGCGTCCTGGCTGATGGCGTGCACCACCAGCGACATGAGGCCGTACTCCAGCCAGTCCAGCGAATCTTCGCCGGTGGCGTTCTCGAACGGCAGCAGCGCGATGCGCAAGGGTTCGGCCGATGCCGCTTGCACCAGCGGCTGCGCATTCGCTGGCTCCTGCGACTGCACGCTCAGCCGATAGCCCACGCGCGGGATGGTGCGGATCAAGGGCGGCTCGCCGGTGTCGCCGATGGCCTGCCGTGCCTTCATGACGGCGCGCGCCACGCTGGCGTCGGACACTCGCTGGCCGGCCCAGACGGCCGCGTGCAGCTCCTGCTTGGTCACCACCCGGTTGCGGCGCTCGGCGAGGAAGGCCAGCAGCTCATACGCGCGAGGTTCGAGGGCACGCAGCTCGCCTGCAAGTCGAATTTCACGCGTAGTCGTGTCCAGTTCGCAATTTCCGAATCTCAGCAGCATGGTGGGTCTTGTGTCGGACTTGTCTCCAGGCCGCAATCATGGGCCCGCCTGGACGTCGTCGCCTCAGAGCTGGCTTGGCAGGCAAGGCGCGAGGGCTGCCGTTCCAGTGCCCGAATACATCTGGCCCAGCCCGACCAGGTAGGGCTGAGGCGTGCGATGACTGGCCGAGTCGAGGTAGAGCTGGTGGAGTCGCCTGGCGGTGACTGGATCGCCGCATGCAAACTGCGATCGCGCCGTCACGGCATGCGTCAGCGCATGCGAGGCAAAGGCCGGGGGCAGGCGCCGCAACAAGGCGAGGGCCTGCACGCCTTGCCCGGCCTCGGCCTGCAGCCACGCGGCATCAAGCACGGCCCAGGCTCGCCACAGCGGCGCGGTGGGCGCCGCGGCCAGCTGCAGCAGACGAGTCAGCGCCTGTTGCCGGTCGCCACGGGCATGGGCCACCAGGGCCTGGCCGTGCAGAAGCCAGCGTGACAGCTCCTCGTCGCTGGCCGCCGACGAACGGAGCACACCGGCGATCTCGGCCTCGGCCTCGTCCAGGCGACCGCACAGCACCAGGGAAATGAGCAGCCATGGGAGCGAGTGTCTTTCGTTGAAGTGGTTGCCGGTCTCGCGCTCGAGCTGCAGCGTCCGATGGAAAAACTGCGCCGCACTCGCATGGTCACCCGATGCCGCGGCATGGCTGCCGCGGGCGTGCACGGTCCAGCTGTGGGCCAGGGTGGGCAGCGTGTCGTCGGGCGGCAGCGCGTCGATGATGCGCTGGGATGCGGCTGGCGTTCCGGTGAGGCGGTAGACCCAGCAGGCGCACGAACCGATCTGCGCCAATGATGCGGGGTTGTTCAGGAGCAGTGCCGCGGCGAACGCCTCCTCGACATGGGCTGCGGCCTCTTGCCAGCGGCCGAGCATGCCCAGGTGGGCGGCACAGTTGATCGAGGCCGTGACCACGAGTCGCGGCACGTGCAGGTCTTGCGCACCTTGTGCCGCTTGCATGGTGAGTTCGGCTGCACGCTCGTAATCAGCACGTGATGCGGCGGGGATGGCCAGCAAGTTCGTTCGTTCCAGCAGGGCCAGCCGGTTGCCGCTTTGCTCGTACAGCTGGTGCGCACGATCGAGCGCACGTTCCATGGCGACGTTGTCCGACTTGAACCCGGCGAGCCGTGCACGCATCATGTGGCCGTGCGCCTGCTCGTCCAGCGGCGCCTCGCCACCCATCACGCGAAGCGCCACTTCGATGTGGTACGACGCCTGGGTGAAGGACGAGTGAAAGGCGTGCGCCATCGCGAGCGCTGTGTGCACGCGCGCCGTGAGCAGCAGGTCGCTGTCTCGCTCGGCACGCGCGAGAAGCCGGCGGGCCAGTGGACGGGCGGTGTCCAGGTCGGGCACCACACAAAGCGCTCGCAGCAGCTCGAGCTGGATCTGGACGGTGCCGGGCGCGAGTTCCAGGGCCATGCGCAGCAGGTTCGCTGCCTGCGGATATTTCTGCCGCGCGAGGGCCTGGAGCCCGCGGCCGAACGCGGCCACGGCCAGGGGGTCGCCGACAAATGCCTGCATCGAGTCCGAGACGCTGCCGGGAAAGAGCAGCTCCTCGAGGGCGCCTGGCATGGTGGCGGCGAAGTCGCTGGGGTTGAGCGCACGAAGGGTGGACGCCCTGCCCGTTCCCACGCATTCGAAAGCAAGTTCGTAGCCTTGTTCGCGACGCGACAGGCGGCTGCGTATCACCACCTTCGCACCGGTGGCACGCCGGACTGTTTCGGCCATGTCCGAACCCGTGGCCTGGGCACCATCCACGGCGGCGAGCAACGATTGCATCGCCACCGGCGACAGCCTGGCGTCCTGGCTGATCGCGTGCGCCACCAGCGACATGAGACCGTACTCCAGCCAGTCCAACGATTCTTCGCCGGTGGCGTTTTCGAACGGCAGCAGCGCAATGCGCAAGGGCTCGGCCGATGGCGCTTGCACCGGCGGCTGCGCGTTGGCCGGCACCTGTGACTGCACGCTCAGCCGGTAGCCCACGCGCGGGATGGTGCGGATCAAGGGCGGTTCGCCGGTGTCGCCGATGGCCTGCCGCGCCTTCATGACGGCACGCGCGACGCTTGCATCGGAAACCCGCTGACCGACCCACACGGCGCCAAGCAGCTCCTGCTTGGTCACCACCCGGTTGCGGCGCTCGGCGAGGAAGGCCAGCAAGTCATACGCGCGTGGCTCGAGGGCACGCAACTCGCCGGCGCGCCGTATTTCACGCGCTGTCGTGTCCAGTTCGCAATCGCCAAATTTCAGCAGCATGGCAGGTCTTGTCTCCAGGCCGCAATGATGGGCCCGCTCGCTCAATGCTTGCGTTGCAAGTGCCTTCGATGTCGCTCAGAAGTCACGCTGGCAGCGGTCTTTGGCGAGCTTTGCTGCGATCCGTGGCATGCGCACGTCGCCGCCTCAGAGCTGGCTTGGCAGGCAAGGCGCGAGGGCTGCCGTTCCAGTGCCCGAATACATCTGGCCCAGCCCGACCAGGTAGGGCTGAGGCGTGCGATGACTGGCCGAATCGAGGTAGAGCTGGTGGAGTCCCCTGGCGGTGACTGGATCGCCGCATGCAAACTGCGATCGCGCCGTCACGGCATGCGTGAGCGCATGCGAGGCAAAGGCCGGGGGCAAGCGCCGCAAGAGCGCGAGGGCCTCCAGCCCTTGCCCGGCTTCGGCCTGCAGCCACGCGGCATCGAGCACGGCCCAGGCTCGCCACAGTGGCGCGGTGGGCACTTCGGCCAGCTGCAGCAGATGGGCCAGCGCCTGTTCCCGGTCGCCACGGGCATGGGCCACCAGTGCCTGGCTGTGCAGAAGCCAGCGTGACGGCTCCTGGTCGCTGGCCGGCGACGACTGGAGCACACCGGCGATCTCGGCTTCGGCCTCATCCAGGCGACCACACAGCACCATCGAGATGAGCAGGGGCGGCAGGGTGTCCTTCTCGTTGATGCGGTTGCCGGTCTCGCGCACGAGCTGCAGCGCTTGTCTGAAGAACTGTGCCGCCTGCGCGTGGTCACCCGATGCCGCCGCATGGCTGCCGCGGGCGTACAGGGTCCAGCCATGGGCCAGGGTGGGCAGCTTGTCGTCCGGCGGCAGCGCGTCGATGATGCGCTGGGATGCGGCCGGTGTTCCGGTGAGGCGGTAGACCCAGCAGGCGCACGGGCTGATCTGCGCGAGTGATGTGGCGTTGCCCAGGAGCAGTGCGGCGGCGAACGCCTCTTCGGCATGGGCCGCGGCCTCTTGCCAGCGGCCGAGCATGGCCATGTGGCCTGCGCAGTTGATCGAGGCGGTGACCACGAGTCGCGGCACGTGCAGATCGTGGGCGCCCTGGGCGGCTTGCATGGTCAGTTCGGCTGCACGCTCGTAGTCCGCGCGGGCGGACGCGGCGATGGCGAGCATGTTCGTGCGCTTGAGCAGCGTGAACCTGTTGCCGCTGCGCTCGCACAGAACCCGCATGCGCTCCAGCGCATGTTCCATCGCGACGTAGTCGGCCTTGATGGCCGCGATCTGCGCGTGCACCAGATGCAGATGCGCCTGCTCGTCCGGCGGCGCGGCACTGCCCATCACGCGAAGCGCCACCTCGTTGTGGAACCAGGACGTGTCGAACGACGACTGGGCGAAGTGCGCCAGGGAAAGCGCCGCGTGCACGCGTGCCGTGAGCAGCAGGTCGCCGTCGCGCTGGGCACGCGCGAGGAGCCCGCGGACCAGCGGCCGGGCGGCGTCCAGGTCGGGCACTTGGCAAAGCGCGAGCAACAGCTCAAGCTGCATCGAGACAGTGCCGGGCGCAAGGGCCAGCGCCATGCGAATCAGGTTGGCCGCCTGAGAGAACTTCTGCCGTGCGAGGGCCTGGAGCCCTCGGCCGAACGCGGCCACGGCCAGGGGGTCGCCGAGAAACAGTTGCGGCGCGTCCGACGCGTTGCCGGGAAAGAGCAACTCCTCGAGAGCGCCTGGCATGTCGGCGGCGAAGTCGCTGGGGTTGAGCGCACGAAGGGTGGATGCCACGGCCGTTCCCACGCATTCGAAGGCAAGCTCGTAGCCTTCCTCGCGACGCGACAGGCGGCTGCGTATCACCACCTGCGCGCCAGTGGCGCGCCGGACTGTCTCGGCCATGTCCGAGCCTGTGGCCTGGGCGCCATCCACCGCGGCGAGCACCGATTGCATGGCCACCGGCGACAACTTGGCGTCCTGGCTGACGGCGTGCACCACCAGCGACAGGAGGCCGTACTCCAGCCAGTCCAGGGATTCTTCGCCGGTGGCGTTCTCGAACGGCAACAGCGCGATGCGCAGCGGCGCAAGGGGCGTGTCAGGTGCATTCGGCGCGGCAGGGCCGGGCCTTGCGGCGGCCGGGGGCAGTACGGTCAGCCGATAGCCCACGCGAGGGATGGCGCGGATCAACGGCGGGTCGCCGGAGTCGCCGATGGCCTGCCGCGCCTTCATTACGGCGCGCGCAATGCTCGCATCGGACACGCGCTGGCCGGCCCAGACCACCGCGAGCAGCTGCTGCTTGGTCACGACGCGGTTGCGACGCTCGGCGAGGAAGGCGAGCACGGCATACGCCCGCGGCTCGATGGCGCGCAGCTGTCCACCAAGTCGCACCTCGCGGGATGCCAGGTCCAGTTCACATTCACCGAATCGCAACAGCATGATGGGCGTTATCCCGGGGCTCGATCACGCGCTCTGTCACGCCTGCCTGGCCACGAACGGACGCAGGTCGTGCGAGACGCGTCGCGCCTTGGCGCCCACTGTACGGGCGCGGACCCCGGTAGACATCATGGAACGATGACCGAACCATGCGGCCGATCGTGTCGATGCGCCTGCCCGTGTGCAGGCCGAGGCGCGGGCTCTAGGCGGTTGCCTGCACGGCGCGCATGGCGGCGCTGACGAGCGGGTGGCCCGCGAAACCGGGTTGCACCAGCGACATGGCCCGGCACGCCTGTTCGAGCTGGCCGTCCTGTATCAGCAAGTGCGCGGCCAGTGCACATGCCACCGCATGGCAGAGATCCATCGCCGGGCCGTCGAAGACGGGTGCGAGTGCAGCCAGGGCACCGGCGCGGTCGCCGCACACCTGTCGCACGCGGGCACGCAGCAGGGGCAGCGCGCGCAGCAGGAAGCCATGGCCGCCGCTGCTGGCTTCCGCGTGCTGCATCACCTTCTCGGCCTCTGCCACATGGCCTGCGCGCAGCAGTGAATCCACCCACCAGGGCAGCAGCGATGCCTCGCGGCCTTTGGCGCCGGCCGAGCGGTACTGCCCGACCGCGCTGGCAAAGCATTGCGCAGCCCCTTCGTGGTCGCGGCGTTGCGCGAGCACATGCCCGCGCAGCGCCCACCACGCGGCGCGCGCATCTTCGGCGACGGCGCTTGGCGAATGGGCATCGGCAATCGGCAGCGGTGGCAGCGGATGCCCGAGCATCGCATGCACCAGGCACATCTGGGCGGTGCGGCGGCACAGGTCGTCGTGCGCGCCGCTGGCCTGCGCGTGTGCCAAGCCATCCTCTGCACGGCGAAGCGCTTCTTCGCGCAGCCCGCACATCGCCGCGGCCAGTGCGGCGCGGCCGTTCATGCGCACGGCCAGCGTGTGCTGCCCGGCGGCGCGAGCGCGCGAGGTGGCGTCGCGCCACAGGTCGAGTGCTGCGCCGAAGCGGCCCTGCGCCTCGGCGAGCATGGCTTGCACCTGGGTCTGTTCGAGCCGCGCGGCCTTGTGGTTCGGCTCGATGTCCAGCACCACCGCCAGCAGCTGGGAAGCACGTTTCCACTGGCGCGAAGCGGAAAACTCCATCGCGCGCGCCAGCACTTCCATCGCCCACGGGTCGTATGCGGCCTCGTCGACCTGCGGCGCGGGCCCGCCGGACGACAGCTGCGTGAGCAGCCTGCGAGACAGCTGCCGGCCGAGAGCCACCGGATCGTCGGCCTGCAGGCTGCCCGACATCTCGGAACCCGCCGCGAGCAACCAGTAGTCGAGCCGATAGCCCGCACCGCTGCGATGGATGCGTGCATGCAGCACATGACGAACGCCGGTCATCTGCTGGACGGCCCGGGCGCGCTCGTTGGCATCGGCTTGCGCCGTGCAGCGCTGCTGCGCCTTCAGGACGACCGGCACAGGCAGCGGCGCGAGGCGTTCTTCCTGGGCCAACGCGTGGCGCACCAAGGACATCAGGCCCAGCGTGATCCAGTCCAGCGCGGGATTGCCCGTGAGGTTCTCGAACGGCAGCAAGGCCAGCGGCAGGGGCGCCGGACCGCCGGCCCCAAGATTGGAAGCGGCGAGCGAGGCGGCTGACTCGATCACGTCACCGACCAGGCGGTAGCCGACCCGGTGCACGGTGCGAATGAGGGGAGGGCGGCCGTCGTCGCCGATGGCTCGGCGCACCTTTGCCACGGCATTGGCCACCACGCCGGGCGTCACGCTCTCGCCAGGCCACAGCCGGTCGAGCAGTTCCGTTGTCGGAACATCGCGGTGACGCTGGCGCAACAGCATCACCAGCAGATCGAAAGGGCGCGGCTCCATCGCCCGCAATTCACCCGCGACGCGCAGCTCGCGCGCCTCTGTGTCTACCTCGCATTGTGAAAACCGGAAGACGGTCGTGGCCATGGCATCGGTGCGGGCGGCACCTCCTCGGATTAGCCCGTGGTTCAGCTGCTTGAGCGTCGCTCGAATCGATGCACGAGCGGTGGCGGCAGCATACCGCGAGATCTCCGTTTGCATGGCTCGTCAACCGGTGATGGCGACGTCGATGTCGGATGCCAGCCGATAGCCGGAGCCGCGGATGGTCCAGATCAGCTCGTTTGGTGCGTTGTCATTGATCGCGCGCCGCAGTTTCATCATCGTCCTGGAGATGACCTCGGAAGACACGCTTTGCCCAGCCCAGACGGCCTCAAGCAGTTCCTGCTTGGACACGGTGCGGCCAGCGTTCCGAAGCAGGTACAGGAGGAGGTCCAGCGCGAGCGGCTCGGCCTTCCGAAGGTGTCCATTGACATGCAGTTGATGCTTGTCCAGGCAAAATTCACAATTGCCGAACTTGAGTCGTCGTGACTTGTTCATTTCTGATGTGCGGACGTGTCGTTCAAGAGATCGTTGACAGCCTCCAGGCCCTGCGTCAGTTTGGCCAGCGGGCCTTCGCGGGCACGGTTGCCAAGCGAAAGCAGTTGCGAGAGCGCCCAGCGCAGCCTGCGCGGCTCGATGCGATCGATCGCATTGCGGCCGCCCAGGCGCAGGCAGCGTTCGAGATGCGCGAGGTCCGGCAGCGCGTGCCGGGTCGCAGGATGCTCGTTCAGCAGGTGGCGCAGGTCTTCGCCGATGAGATGGACGTCGTAGTGGGACACGCCACGGAATACGTGCGACGAGATCGACTGGCCGGCGTCGCTGCCTGATTGCGTTCGAAGCAACCACAGGAAGAGCGCATCAGAGGCGGTGGCTTGGAGCAGTTGAAGCATCTCTGTTCATGCGGCAACCATTGGAGCTGCCCTTGCCGACGCATGATTGCCCCGACCGTGTCGGCACACATCACGAACTCCTGACCGAGCGCGGAAGTGCCGATACTCCGTGACCAAATGCACGAATGCGCAGCCCAGGCGGTGGGAGAGCCTTCGGGGCGCCAACCCACTGCGATGGGACTGCTCGTCGCCCCTGTTAAGTTGGAGCGATGAGCGAATTAAAGTCGTCTTGCGCAATGACCTCGCTGCGATCGAACCGTTTTTGTCTGGACCTTGCGACCGCTTCGTCGGCGGCGAGCTCACGATCGCGCGTTTCGGAGAACACGCTATCCGGCATCGCGTCTTTCGCGATACGCTGTCGGCGTCCGGCGTCCGGCGTCCGGCGTCCGGCAAGTGGCGAGGGAGTGCGTGTGAATCGACTGAAAGGCCAAGGTCAAAGACGCCTCGTGCCAGGGCTGCTCCTGGCTTCAGCACTGTTCATCTCGCCGTCGTCTGCCGTCGCGCTGGACTCGCCACTGCAGATTTCCCAGTATGCGCACACCTCGTGGACAGCCCGCGAAGGTGCCAATCTGGGGCTCGTCTTTGCGATGGCACAGACGTCCGACGGCTACCTGTGGATCGCCGGGTCGTACGGCCTGTTCCGCTTCGATGGCCTTCGGTTCGTTCAGTGGCAGCCGCCGAAAGGTCAATCGCTGCCGTCGGGCCCCTTTGCCTTGCTGGTGTCGCGCGACGGCACCCTGTGGATCGGCACCTACTACGGCCTGGCCAGCTGGGACGGACAAACGCTCACCCAGTATCCCCAGTTGTACGGACGGTTCGTGGCGTCGCTGCTGGAGGATCGGGACGGGACCGTCTGGGCCGGCCTGAACGCGAACCCTGGCCAGCTGTGCGCTGTTCGTGCCGGCGAGGCTCGCTGTACGGCGCCGGAGGGCGGATTCGGTGCATTCGTGTGGAGCCTCGGCCATGACGGCTCGGGCAACATGTGGGTAGGAGCGGACTCAGGCCTCTGGCAATGGAGCCCCGGCACGCCCCGGCGGGTCCCGATGCCGAGCCCTCGCGTGGGCGATTTGAGCACCACCGCCGATGGAAAGATCATGGTCGGCGTCGACGGACGCCTCATGCAGTTGGTTGGAGACGGGCTCGCACCCTATTCCTTCCGGCGCGCTGCTGCGCCCTACGAATGGGTGCCCGAGCGCGAGGCGATGCCCAACAAGTTGCTGCGCGACCGCGACGGCGGGCTGTGGATCGGAACGGAGAGCCGCGGCTTGATCCACGTGAAGGACGGCAAGGCGGACACGTTCACACGGGCGGATGGCCTCTCGGGCAACATCAGCTGCGGCCTGTTCGAAGATCGCGAAGGCAACATCTGGTACGGCAGCGATAAAGGGCTGGACCGCTTTCGCAGGCTGTCGGTCTCGACCGTTTCGACGAAACAGGGACTGCCCGACGAGGTCACCAACTCCGTTCTCGGCACCATGGACGGCAGCATCTGGGCGACAACGAACGACGGCGTTGCACGATGGAAGGACGGCGAACTCATCGTCTACAAGGAGCGCGATGGGCTGCCCAATGCGCGTGCACAGTCCCTGTACGAGGATGCTGACGGCCGCCTGTGGGTGAGCACGACCCGGGGCCTCGCCTACTTCGCGGGCGGGCGCTTCGTCGCGGTCGACGGTGGCCCCAGCGACGAGATCTATTCCATGACGGGGGATGCGACGGGCACCCTCTGGCTGGCGGGCAAAAAAGGACTGGCACGGCTGCACCGTGGCCGCTTCGTCGACAACGTTCCGTGGGCCGCCTTCGGTCGTGACCATCAAGCCCAGGCCATCGTTGCCGATCGAGGCGGGGTGTGGCTCTCGTTCTGGGACCGCAGCGGGGTGACGTACTTCAAGGACGGCAAGATCGAGGCAACCTACCTGGCCTCGGAGGGACCGGGCTCGGCCGGCAGCATTACCGGTGTCCGGCTCGATGCCGACGGGGCGATCTGGGTCGGGACCGGTGGGCATGGCATCGGCCGGATCAAGGACGGTCGTGTCACGATGCTCGCGTCCGCCAACGGCCTGCCCTGCGACAGGATCCACTGGTCGACGTTGGACGGCCATGGGTCGATGTGGATGTCCACATCCTGCGGCCTGGTGCGGGTCTCGCATGACGACCTGGCGGCCTGGATCGCCGATCCGAATCGGCGCGTCGCGCCGAAGCTGTTCGCGGCTGCGGACGGCGTCCCTCCCGTGCCCGCGGCCGAGGGCTACTTCAATCCTCCGGTGACCAAGGGCCGCGATGGCAAGCTGTGGTTCCTGTCGGGGGCCGAACTGGTCTGGGTCGACCCTGATCACATCCTCTCCAACCCGGTGCCCCCACCGGTCCACGTCGAGTCCGTCGTCGCCGATCACCGGTCGTACGCGGTCGCCAACGGCTTGCGCCTGCCTCCGCTGGTCCGCGACATCGCCATCGAGTTCTCTGCCCTCAGCCTCGCCGATCCGCACACCACGCACTTCCGCTACCGGCTCGAAGGGCACGACACCGAATGGCAGGAGACCGTCGACAGGCGCCTGGCCGCCTACACGAACCTGCCGCCGGGCAACTATCACTTTCGGGTGAAGGCGGCCAATAACAGCGGCGTGTGGAACGAGGAGGGGGCGCAGTTGGACTTCTCGATCCAGCCGGCCTTCTACCAGACGACCTGGTTCAGCATCGCCTGCGCGTTCGTGCTGATCGCCCTGGCATGGGGCGGCTTCCAGTTGCGGGTGCGCATGCTGCAACAGCAGTTCGAGGCGACGCTGGAAGCGCGCGTGTCCGAACGCACGCGCATCGCGCGCGACCTGCATGACACCCTGTTGCAGCGTTTCCATGGGCTGATGCTGCAATTCCAGGCTGCGGTCAACCTCCTGCCCGATCGTCCGCGCGAATCGAGGCAGATCCTCGCCAGCGCCATCGACCGGGTGGCCGAGGCCATCACCGAGGGCCGCGACACCGTGCAAGGCTTGCGGACCACGGGCCCCGAGACAGACGACCTTGCCGATTCCCTGCAGGTGCTCGCGGAAGATCTCGCCAATACCCACGGACATGCGGCATCGGCGCCTGTGCAAGTGCAAATGCAAGTGCACGGCACGCCGCGGGCGCTGCATCCGCGCGTGCGCGACGAAGCCTTCCGCATCGCTGGTGAAGCGCTGCGCAACGCCTTCCGGCATGCGGCGGCCAGGCGCATCCACGTCGAGATCGGCTACGACCCGCGACACCTGCGCGTGAAGGTGCGCGACGACGGCAAGGGTATGGACGCCGACGTACTGCGCAACGGCGAAAAGAAGGGGCACTTCGGGTTGAGGGGAATGCGCGAACGAGCCGTGCTCGTCGGCGGCAAGCTCACCCTTCGCCGCGGCCCGCAGGGCACCGGAACCGAGGTGGAATTCAGTGCTCCCCAGGCGCGGGCATACAGTAGGCCCTTGCCGAGCCGGTCCAGGCTTCTCCACAGGCAATTCGCACCCGACGAGGTCGACGAATGACAGAAGATCTGAACCGCATCCAGGTTCTTTGCGTCGACGATCACCCGATCGTTCGGCAGGGCATCGCGACGCTGCTGTCCGTGGAGCCGGACATGGACCTTGTGGCGGAGGCAGCGGACGGACGAGAGGCGATCCAGCAGTTCCGCGCGCATCGCCCCGACGTGACGCTGATGGATCTGCAGATGCCCGTGATGGGCGGGCTGGATGCAATCGGCACGATCCGGGCGGAATTTCCCGATGCGCAGATCATCGTCCTCACCACCTACGCCGACGACGCGCAGGCGCAGCGCGCGCTGCAGGCCGGTGCTCGTGGCTACCTGCTGAAGAACGCGCTGCACAAGGAACTGCTCGACGCGATCCGCGAGGTGAAAGGCGGCCGCAAGGTACTTCCCTCGGAGGGGTCCATGGATCTGGCCGAGCAGGCCGTCGACGAGGCCTTGACGCCGGCAGAGATCAGCGTCCTGCGGTTCATTGCGCAGGGCAACGCCTACAAGGAAATCGCCGGGGCGCTCTCCCTGAGCGAAGAGTCAGTGGAAGGCGAGGTGCGAACCCTCCTGTCGAAGCTGGACGCCCAGGACCGTGCGCAAGCCGAGATCGCGGAACTCCAGCGGGGCATGCTCCAGACCGAGCGCGAGGCACGGCATGCCGCGGAGGCTGCCAACCGCGCGAAGAGCGAGTTCCTCGCCAGCATGAGCCACGAGTTGCGCACGCCGCTCAATGGCGTTCTCGGCTACGCGCAATTGCTGGCCAGGAGCGGCGGCCTGAACCCACGGCAAGCGCGTGGCCTCGAAGTCATTCAACAAAGCGGGCAGCACCTCCTCGCGCTGATCAACGACATTCTCGACCTGGCACGCATCGAGGCCGGCCGCACGGAGCTGAACATCGAGCCGGTGAACCTGTCCGACGCCTTGCAGACGGTGGTGAACCTCATGCAGGTGAAGGCAGGCGAGAAGCGGCTGGCTTTCGTGTTCGATGCGGCGCCGGGCCTGCCCGAGGCGGTGCTGGCCGACGAGCGTCGCTTGCGGCAGGTGTTGCTGAACCTGCTCGGCAATGCCATCAAGTTCACCGACCAGGGCACGGTCACCTTGCGCGCCAGCGCTGGGGCCAAGGGCGAGTCGCAGGTTCTGCTGCGCTTCGACATCGAGGACACCGGCGTCGGCATGCGCCCCGAGGACATGAAGCGCATCTTCGAGCCCTTCGAGCAGGTGGGCGACGTGCAGCGCCGCAGCGGTGGCACGGGGCTTGGGCTCGCGATCACCCGCGCGCTGGTGAACGACATGGGCGGCCAGGTGCAGGTCAGCAGCGAGTTCGGCCGCGGCACCCGGTTCCGTGTGGAGCTGCCTTTGCGGCTCGCGCAGCCGACGCGCGCTGCCGCGCCGAAGGTGCCCGGCGTGATGCGCTACCAGGGGCCGCCGAGGCGGGTGCTTGTGGTCGATGACGTGGCGGTCAACCGCGCGCTGATGTGCGACTTCCTCGTCAGCGCAGGCTTCGAGGTGGCCGAGGCCGGCGATGGCGCCGAGATGCTTGCGACCGCGGGCGGCTTCCGGCCGGACCTGATCCTGATGGACAGCGTGATGCCGTTGCTGGACGGCGTGGAGGCGACGCGTCGCCTGCGGCGCGATCCCAGTCTTGGCGCGGTCCCCGTGATCGTGGTTTCGGCCTCTGCCACCGCCGAACACCGTGCCGACTGCCTGCAGGCCGGGGTCAATGTGTTCCTGACCAAGCCTGTGTCTCTGGAGGCGCTGCAGGCGCACATTGGAGAGCAGCTCGGTCTGACATGGTCGGCCCCGATCGCAGGCGCCAAGTGAACGGCGGGCGTACGGAAGCGACCAGTGACCGGGTCGCCTGGGATCAATCACGAACTCCGGTGGTGTTCGTGCCGGCGCGAACAGGCCACCCCAGCTGAGCGCCTCGACCTCACCGAAGCCCGCTTCCTTCATGGTCGGCATCTCGGGCAGGGTCGGCATGCGCTTCGTGCTGGTCACTGCCAGCGCACGCAGCTTGCGCTCTTGATGTGCGGCGTCCACGTGACGACGAAATCGAACATCGCCTCGATGTTGCCGGCCATCAGGTCCACCTGCGCCGCGGTGGTCGACTTCTGGGGCGATACATCGATGTCGGCCAGGTCGTGCGCGAGGCATTTGGACAGTGCGACGACGCCATGCTTGGACGCGCAGTACACGCCTGGGTCAGCCGACCGACATCGGCAGCCTGGGTCACGTCGCATGGGCAGGGCCGGCACGGCGCGCCGAGCCCATGCAGCTTCACTGACGAGTTCGATTCGGTGTGCGCCACTCACGCTCCGGTCCTGTGCAACCGCGAGGTCTTCGAGCAGCGTTGGTACCGGCTCGAATTTCACAGTCCTGCCATGGCGACAGGCCTCTACCACAGTTGCGCTTGGAACCCCTCCGTCTGTGCGATTACCGGCGATTGAAGTGGCCTATGGGCTCAGTTCTTCCGTTTGCCCGTCGATAAGTGCTTCTAGATCCGCGTTGGAATCTAGAAGCCTGCTCCGCGCCAAGCAGCTGAAACCTCTAGGCGCGCCCACAACAGGGAGAAAACAGAGATGTTCTCAACAAAGCTGAAAATCGCGACCCGGCTGAAGGCCAGCTTCGGGCTCATGGCGGCCATGCTGCTGGGTGTCGCAGCGCTGGCGCTGTGGCAGATGGGCGTGATGCGCGCATCGACGCAAGAACTCGCGACCAACTGGCTGCCCAGCGTCGAGCGGGTGAACCAGATGAACACTGGCATGTCGGATTTCCGCATCGCGGAATTCCAGCACGTGCTGAACACCGACGACAAGGCTATGGCTGGCATCGAGAAGACGATGGCCGAGGTGCTGGCCGGGTTCGAAGAAGACCACCAAGCCTACGTAAAGCTGATCAGCAGCGACGAAGAACGCAAGCTCTACGAGGCCTTCGCCGCCGAGTGGAAGCAGTACCTGCAATTCCACGACCAGGTGTTGGCGTTGTCGCGCAATAACGAGAACGAGAAGGCCAAGACTCTGCTGGAGGGCGACTCGAGGAAGCTCTTCGACAGCTCCAGCGCCAAGCTGTTGAAACTGGTTGAACTCAACCACAACGGCGGTTTCGCCGAAGCCAAGACGAGCGACAGCGCCTACGCCACGGCGCGCAACGCAATGGTCGTCGCGGCGGTGCTTGGCCTGGCGCTGGCACTGGCGGCGGCCGTCTGGATCATTCGCTCTATCGCGGGGCCGCTGAACCAAGCCTTGGCAGTGGCGGACCGGGTTGCCGCCGGCGACCTGACGGTCAAGATCGATGTCACGTCGAATGACGAAGCCGGCCAGGTTCTGCAAGCCCTCGACCGCATGCAGACCAGCCTGACCAAGGTGGTCTCCAACGTGCGCCAGAACTCCGAGAGCGTGGCCACGGCCAGCGCCCAGATAGCCCAAGGCAACCAGGACCTGTCGGGCCGAACAGAAGAGCAGGCCAGCGCGCTGCAGCAAACGGCGGCCACGATGGAAGAGCTTGGCACCACGGTGCGCAACAATGCCGACAGCGCCAGGCAGGCCAATCAGCTCGCCCGGGGCGCCTCGGCCGTGGCGGTTCAGGGTGGTGAGGTTGTCGGCAAGGTGGTCACCACCATGCAGGGCATCAACGACAGCAGCCGCAAGATCGGCGACATCATCAGCGTGATCGACGGCATCGCCTTCCAGACCAATATCCTGGCGTTGAACGCGGCCGTGGAAGCTGCGCGCGCCGGCGAGCAAGGCCGCGGCTTCGCCGTGGTGGCATCCGAAGTGCGCGGCTTGGCGCAGCGCAGCGCCGAAGCTGCCAAGGAGATCAAGACTCTCATCGGCCGCAGCGTCGAACAGGTCGAGCAAGGTACGTTGCTGGTCGATCAGGCGGGCAAGACCATGGGTGAGATCGTCGGCTCGATTCAGCGTGTGAGCGACATCGTGGCCGAGATCACCTCGGCCAGCGCCGAGCAAAGCAACGGCGTGCAGCAGGTCGGCGAGGCTGTCAGCCAGATGGACCAAGCCACGCAGCAGAACGCTGCGCTGGTGGAAGAAAGCGCGGCGGCGGCAGAAAGTCTGAAGGGACAGGCTCAGCAACTTGTGCAGGCCGTGGCGGTGTTCAAGTTGTCGCGTGAAGGACTTGGAGGCTCGACGTACGCCGCAGCCCCGGCACTGGCCTCCGAGTCGAGCCAGGTCGCCCGCGCATCTGCCAAAACCGGCACCGACGACTGGGCGTCGTTCTGAGCGCGGCTTGCCGCGCCAGAACTCGTCCATCAAGGAGTCGCAGATGACCGCCGTCATTGAAGAGAGCCCAGTGGTTGCGCCCGTCACGGCGCAGACTCCTGCGCCTGAAACTCGCCTGCGAGACGGCCGAGTACACCGACTTCACGGTCGTCATCGAGCTGAACGCCATCGGAATCGGTGGCGGGTTTGAACCGGAACGCCTGGCGTTTTTGGTGCGAAATGCGGCTGCACAGGGTGTGCTGCAACCTCGCTGAGCGGCTCGCGGCAACCAGGTGACCATCACCACCGCCTGAGCCTGCGCCTTGCGATCGCTTCGACGGCTGCGGCCACGTCGGTCGAGTTGCGCGGCACGGAAGCGGCTGTCACCGGCGCCAGCGAGTGATGCTGCAGCGCAGCCGTCACGCCATCGAGCCCCGCCTTGCCGAAGCCGTCGTCCTGGTAGAGAACGGCCACGCGGTGGTGATGTTGGCCGAGGTGCCGCTGCCGCTGAACACGATCGCGACCACGCCGGCTGCAGTCAGTGGCCTGCAGCCGGCTTTGTCGTCCCTATTGCTTGAAGAAGGTGATGTCGTCGACGTTGAGCCAGCCAGTACCGGTGGAGTCGCTGGTCCACAGGCCGATCTCGGCCTGGCCGTTGCTGACGTTGATGTTGCTGATCTCAAGCTGCGTGTAGCCGTCCGAAGCCACGGTGTTGACCGACACCGAGCTGCCGCCGTAGTTCTTCACATACAGCTGGTGACCGCTGGTGCCTCGCACCCAGGCCCTGACGGTGTACGACCCGTTGGCGAGGCCGGTGAGGGTCTGCGCGGTGTAGGCCCAGTACGCGGCCGTGCCGCTGTGCACCAGGTGGGTCGAGCCCGAATTGGGCCGCGTCGTGGCCGTGGACACTGTGCCGCCAGACGAGCCCGTGGTCCAGCCGCCCAGGCCATTCTCGAAGCCCGGATTGCTCAGCAGGTTCACGCCGCCGTTGATCACGTCGACGCGGTCACCCACGACGAAGTTGCCCGATGAGCTGGCGTTCCTCTGGCCTGTGTTGCGCACCTTCAGCGTGTGGCTGCCCGATGCCAGCACGGGGCTGGTCCACAGCAGCACATCGTCCTTTCGGGCGGCCGAGTAGGTGTCGATGACGGTCTCGGCGCCGCCGTCCACGGACACTGCCGCGATGCCGTGTGCCGGCGCCAGCGCGCCGTACAGCTTGGCTTGCGTGCCGCTGAAGGGTACCTGGTAGGAGGCGTTGGTGACGCTGGACCAGTGGTTGTCGTTCTGGAAGGCGCCGCTCTGCCCGCCGCTGGGCCAGTTGGCGGTGTTGTCGTAGCTGAAGCTCGTGTCATTGCGTGTCACCACGCCGATGTATGGCAGCAGGATCGGCAGCAGGCGGTTGCTGACCTTGACGTGGCCCGCATCGTTGGGATGCAGCCCATCCTTGAAGTCGTCCGGGGACGTGAGCCATCCGGTGGTGTCGATGTAGTGCACCTTGGCATCACCCGCGGTGACCCGCGCGTTCACCGCTGCCTTGTTCTCGGTCTCGTAGTAGCCACCGAACGGACGCAGGGAGAAGATGTCGGCGTTGGGGTACTTGGCCCGGATGTTCTGCAAGAGGGTGGTGTAGTGGCTCTGGAAGGTCGTTCCGGGCACCGACTTGCTGCCGTCGTTCGAGCCCAGGTTGACGACGACCAGCTTGGCCGCGTAGTTGGCGAAGTTCCAGGCCGGGTTGCCGGTACACGCCACGTCCGTGCATCGGTTGGCCTGCCACAGCTTGAAGTAGAGCGACTCCATGCCCGTCACGACATTGGGGCTGGCCCACGTCGGGTCGACCAGGGTGATGCCGGGGAAGGAGATCTGCGTGTGATCGGCACCGAGTCTCTCGCCGGTGAGCCAAGCGTAGCTCGAGGGCGCAGTGTCGTTCGTCAAGATGCCGGTGGTGATGGAGTCGCCGATGAACTCCACCAGCGGAAGCGGGTCGGGCCGTACCGTGGAGGCACCGGCGTCCAGCACCAGGCCCTGGAACGGCAGTTCGCTGTCCTGGAACTTGGCGATGATCTTCAGCGTGTGCGTCCCGTTCGCCAGGGGCGTGGACGTGAGGTTGTAGGTCCCTGTCGCGTCCCAGTAGGTATTGGCGACACCGTCGATGATGGCCATGAAGGTCGTCTTCTCGGCCACCTTCACCTTGACCGTGGTGCCGGTGAACTTGGTGGACAGGTAGGCGCCGTTCCAATGGCTGCGGTAAGTCAAGCTGTCGGCCTTGTCCCAGCGCCCGACGTAGCTGATGTTGGAGTCCGTGA
>Ga0157377_10000176_pt1 | contig 37983 bp, 37 predicted proteins | sample M55metaG_FD_121116 | JGI IMG/M metagenome (GOLD analysis project Ga0157377, IMG submission 121116) | Miscanthus rhizosphere microbial communities from Kellogg Biological Station, Michigan, USA - M5-5 metaG | ecosystem: Host-associated > Plants > Roots > Rhizosphere > Soil | place: USA: Michigan...
GGTGACTTCGGCGGCGGCGGAGGAGGCGACTTCGGCGGCGGCGGCGGTTACGGCGGCGGCGGCGGCAAGTCCAAAGGCAGCCGGCGCAACATCCGCGGGAAGAAGCGCAGCCTCTGAGATGTGGGACGGGTTCTCAACCCGTCCCTACAAGCCCATGATGCTGTAGCCGCAGTCGACGTACAACACCTCGCCGGTGATCCCCGACGACATCGGCGAGCAGAGGAAGAGCGCGGCGTTGCCGATCTCCTCCAGCTCGACGTTGCGGCGCATTGGCGCTTTCTCCGCGTGGTGCTTCAGCATGCCGGTGAACCCTTTGATGCCGCGCGCGGCGAGGGTGTTCACCGGCCCCGCGGAGATGGCGTTCACCCGGACGTTCTGCGGCCCGAGGTTCGCGGCGAGGTAGCGCACGCTCGCCTCGAGCGACGCCTTGGCCACGCCCATCACGTTGTAGCCCTCCACCACGCGCACCGCGCCCTGGTAGGTCAGCGCGAGCACTGCGCCGCCGCCGGCCTTCTCGAACAGCGGCATCGCGGCACGCGTCAGCGCGACCAGCGAGTAAGCGGAGATGTCGTGCGCTGTCTTGAAGCCGTCGCGGCTGGTCTTGAAGAAGTCGTTCTCCAGGTCCTCGCGCGGCGCGAAGGCGACGGAGTGGATCAGGCAGTCGAGCCGGCCGAGGTCCTCGCCGCAGCGCGACATCACCGCGTCGATCTCGCCGTCGACGGTCACGTCGCACGGCAGGACCAGCGAGCCGGGGATGGTCGAGGCCAGCGACTCCACCCCTTCCTTCAACCGCTCGCCCTGGTAGGTGAATGCGAGGCGCATCCCCTCGCGCGACAGCGCCTGCGCGATGGCCCAGGCGATCGAACGCTTGTTGGCCACTCCGAAAACGAGCCCGGTCTTCCCTTCCAGCATCGCCATGGGGCGGATGATACAGCGAGCGGCTCATGGCGAGCGGCGAGCGGGCCGCCTTCCCGCTCGCCGCTCGCTGCCCGCCGCTCGCTTTGATAAGGTCGCGCCATGAAACGCGCCATCTCGCTCTGCCTTCTATTCGTCGCCGCCGCGGCCTTCGCTCAAAAACGCGCCTTCACCATCGAGGACCTCTACCGCGCCAAAGGCCTCAGCGACCTGACGCTGTCGCCGGACGGGAAGACGCTGGCCTTCGCGGTGACGACGTCCGATCTGGCGCGCGCGAAGCGCTCGACGAAGATCTGGGTGATGGACGCCGACGGCCAGAACGCCCGCGCGCTGACCAACGGCGACGGTGACGGCGCTCCGCGCTTCTCACCCGACGGCAAACAGCTCGCGTTCGTGCGCGACTCGAACATCTACCTCCTCCCGCTGGCCGGCGGCGAGGCGAAGCAGCTCACCAGCGCGTCGACGGGCGCCGGCGATCCGCTCTGGTCGCCGAACGGCAAGTGGATCGCCTTCGCCACCGATGTCTATCCCGAGTGCGGCTCCGATGACGCCTGCAACAAGAAAACCGCCGATCGCTGGTCGAAGGGAAAGCTGCAGGCGCACATGTCCGACACGCTGCTCTATCGCCACTGGACGGCGTGGAAGGACGGCACGGTCACGCACGTCTTCCTGGCCAACGCGGAGAGCGGCGACGTCCGCGACGTCACTCCCGGCAAGTTCGACGCCCCTCCCTTCTCCCTGGGCGGGCCGCTGCAGTACGCCTTCTCGCCCGACTCGAACGAGCTGGCGGTGGCGTCGAATCACGACAGCGACCCGGCGTCGTCCACCAACGCCGATCTCTGGCTGATCTCGCTCAACGCGGCGCAGGCCAACGCGCGCAACATCACCGCGGCGAACAAGGGCTACGACAGCTCGCCGCAGTACTCGCCCGACGGCCGATACATCGCCTACCGCACGCAGCTCACGCCGCGGTACGAGTCGGCGCTCATCTCGCTGGCGCTCTACGACCGCGCCGCGGGGACGACGCGCGTGATCTCGCCGAAGTTCAACAACTGGATCGACGACTACCGCTGGAGCGGCGACTCGAAGTCGCTGCTCTTCACCGGCCCGGTGGAGGGCATCAATCCCGTCTACCGCCTCGACGTCGCCAGCGGCGCGGTCACGCAGCTCTGGTCGGATCAAACCATCGACGCCTTCGACGTGGCCAAGAACGGCCGCGATGTCTTCTACATCCACCGCTCGGTGGGCGAGCCGTCGGAGATCTACCGCGCCGAGATGGGCGAGACCTTCGCGCCGTCGCGCCGCAAGCTGACGACGTTCAACCGCGACCTGATGAACGAGGTCGAAATCCGTCCGGCGGAGACGATGTGGGTGACCGGCGCGAACAACGCGCGCGTGCAGGTCTTCATCGTCAAGCCGCACGGCTTCGATCCGTCGAAGAAATACCCCCTCATCCTCAACGTCCACGGCGGCCCGCAGTCGCAGTGGGCGGACTCCTTCCGCGGCGACTGGCAGGTCTATCCCGGCGCGGGCTACGTCGTCGCCTTCCCCAACCCGCACGGCTCGACCGGCTTCGGGCAGGAGTTCACCGCGCAGATCTCCGGCGACTGGGGCGGTCAGGTCTACGAGGACCTGATGAAGGTGACCGACGCGCTGGAGAAGCTGCCGTACGTCGACAAAAACCGCATGGGCGCGATGGGGTGGTCGTACGGCGGTTACATGATGAACTGGTTCGAGGGGCACACCGACCGCTTCAAGGCCATCGCCTCGATGATGGGCATCTACGACAACCGCTCGTTCTTCGGAGCCACCGAGGAGCTGTGGTTCCCGGAGTGGGACCTGAAGGGGCAGCCGTGGAGCTCGGATCTATATGAGAAATTCTCGCCGTCGAATTATGTGAAGAACTTCAAGACGCCCTGCCTGGTCATCTCCGGCGAGCGCGACTACCGCGTGCCGTACACGCAGTCGCTGCAGATGTTCACCGCGCTGCAGAAGATGAACGTGCCGTCGCGCCTGATCATCTACTCGAACGCCGGCCACTGGCCGAGCTGGTACGAGATGGCCCTCTACTACACCGCGCACCTGGAGTGGTTCCAGAAGTACCTCGGCGGCGGCGGCGCGCCGTGGACCAGCGAGGCCTTCCTGCGCAACACGGTCTTCAACACCGCCACCGGCAAGCGCTTCGACGAAGAGGAGAAGAAGGCGCCGGAGAACACGCAGGGGAAGCCGGACACGAAGCCGCATTAGATGATGCGTCCGGCGTTTCGCGACCTCCTCTGCGTCCTGGTGCTGGCGGCGCTGTCCGTCGTCGCGCCGCGGCTGGAGCCGAGCTATCGCGAGCTCTGGACCTTTCTGCCGCTCGCCGTCGCCGCGCCGCTCGTGGTCACGGCGATTCTGCTGCTCTCGCGCTCGCGCGCGGCGACCATCGTCGCGCTGGTCATTCACGCGGCGATGGCGCTCTGCTGCGGGCTGGTCGTCGTGTTGTCGATCTTTCTGCTGTTCACCATCCTCTTCGCCGGAACGGCGGTCGTTCTCGGACCGCCGGCGGTGCTGCTGATGCTGAATTCGGCCGTGACGATCGGTCAACTGGCGAAGCGCGGCGCTAGGAGCTGATGTAAATCCAGATCTGGACGCGTTCGCTCGTGTTCGGCGGACCGCCGCGCAGCCAGAGGGAGAACTCCGGGCCCACCACGTCGATGGTCTGAATGGTGGTTCCGATCGGGCGGCTGATGCCCTGCACCAGGGTGGCGCCGTTGGCTTTGCCGATGTTGAGGCTCATGGAGGTGGCGCGGGTCGTGCCGACCAGGACGCTGATCTTGCGGTAGCCGGTGACGTCGATGATGTTGCCCGGGCCGATCGGCACGATCGCGGTGCCCTGGGCGTTGTAGTTGATGGCCGCCGCGGAATCGGTGAGGTTGATGAAACGCGTCGTGGCGAGCTGCGCGAGCGCGCTGGACGCAACCAGCGAGACGAGGGCGAGCACGAAAAGCCTTCTCTTCATGGCGGTATCCTTTCGGCTCAATAGTGACAGACCCCGCCATTTCGTGTCGCCGTGAGGAGCTCGACTCCCCCGTCGCCGCGCGGCTGATCGGCGCGCTGAACGCGGAGCTGGCGGCGATGTACAACGACCCGCGCGCGAGCCATTTCCGGCTCGATCCGGCCGAGGTGGCCCCGGGCCGCGGCGCGTTCCTGGTGGCGTGGAGCGGCGGCGAGGCGGTCGGCTGCGGCGCGGTGCGGCTGCTCGACGCGTCGACGGCGGAGATCAAGCGGATGTACGTGGCGGCGGACCGGCGCGGCGGCGGCATCGGCCGGCGCGTGCTCGAGGCGCTGGAGTCCGAGGCGCGCACGCTCGGCGCGACGCGCATCCTCCTCGAAACCGGCGTGCTACAGGACCGCGCGCTCGCGCTCTATCGTTCGTATGGGTTCGCAGTCATCCCGCCGTACGGCGAGTACGTCAGCTCGCCGGAGACGAGCGTCTGCATGGAGAAAGCGCTATGAGCATCCGCATCGCGCTACTGCGCGGCATCAACGTCGGCGGCAACAAGAAGGTGGTCATGAGCGAGCTGCGCGAGCTGGCCGAGCGCCTCGGGCTGCGCGAGCCGCGCACGTTGCTGCAGAGCGGCAACCTCATCTTCCGCAGCGACAAGCAACCAGCGCAGCTGGAGCGGCTGCTCGAGGGCGAGCTCGACGCCGTGGCAGTGGTGGTGCGTACCTGCGAGGAGTGGCGGACGGTGGTGGAGCGCAACCCGTTCCCCGAGGAGGCGAAGCGCGACCCGGGCCGCCTGGTGGTCATGTCGCTGAAGCAGGCGGCCGACGCCAGCGCGATCGTGTGGCCCGGGCGGGAGCAGCTGCACGGCGACGGACGGCACATCTACCTCTACTACCCCGACGGCATGGGCACCTCGAAGCTGACCACCGCGCTGATCGAGCGGAAGATCGGCACCCTCGGTACGGCGCGCAATTGGAACACCGTCATGAAACTCGCGGCGTTCTGCTGACGTAAGATCGCGCCATGCCGGTCATCACCTGCCCTGACTGCGGACGCGACGTCTCGACTCTCGCCACTGCCTGCCCGCACTGCGGGCGTCCTTCGCCCGCCGGAACGACGCCCATCGGCGCGGTGCCGCAGCCGCCGCGCGAAGAGACGCTCTGGCGCGGAAGCCCTTCGGCGCGCGTGCTGATCGGCCGGGGCGCGGCCATCGCCCTGCTGGCGATCGCCGGCGCGGTGGCCACGCAGCTCCTCGACGGAGGCGCGATCGGGTGGGGCATCACCGCCCTCGTCGTGCTCGCCCTGCTGATCGCTCTGGCCATCCGCTGGGTGCAGCTCCGCAGCACGCAGTACACCATCTCGAACCAGCGCGTGATCATCGAGCGCGGCATCCTCTCGAAGAGCGTGGAGGAGATCGACCTCCGCTACGTCGAAGACACCCGCTTCTTCCAAACCTTCCTCGAGCGCATGCTCGGCATCGGCAACGTGATGCTGGTCTCCGCGGACAAGACCACGCCGACCTTCGTGCTGTTCCACATCACCAACCCCCGCGACATCCGCGAGCTGATCCGCTCGCACGCCTACCAGGTCAGCCAGCGGCAGATCTTCACGCGCTCGACCTGAGGCTGTCACGAAAATCGCATCCTCCGGGGCGATGCCGTTCAAGAGCCAGGCTCAGCGCCGCAAATTCGCCGAACTGCTGGTGAAGGGGAAGATCTCCGCGGAGACGTTCGAGGAGTGGAATCGCGAGACGGGAGCGGCCAAGCTCCCGGAGCACGTCAAACCGAAGAAGCAGGCTGCTGCGAAGCGGAAGTGACGCGCGCGACCTCGTCGTCCATCTTCCCCGCCATCATCAGGAAGAGCATCCGATAGTCCGCGATCAGCGAGTAGAACGGGTGTCCGAAGGTGGCGGGCTTGTTCCCCTCGACGAAGAAGTGTGCGTACCAGGCGAAGGCGTAGCCGATGACCGGCGCGCCGACCAGAAACCAGAGGTTGACGGCGAAGGCCAGCCCGATCATCACCACCGCCAGCACTGAGCCGATGGCGTGCAGCAGACGGGTGCGGCCGCGGGAGTGCGCGCGGACGTAGAACGGCCAGAAATCGTCGAAGCTTCTGATTTCCACGTTGGGCTCGGGCCGATTCTCCCACGGAGCGCCGTGGCACTTCAATTGCTGCCCCTGCCCAGTATGCCGCAGGATTTCGAGCAGTTCCTGAAAGACGTCTTTGGCGAGCCGATGAGCCGGCTCACGCAGTACTCCAGCGAACAGATGCAGCGGATGCAGAACAAGCTGCAGGAGTTCGCGCGCGAGGCGGTGCGCGACGAGATGACCAAGCTGCACCAGGAAATCGCCGAGTTGCGCGCCCGCGTGACGGTGCTGGAAGAGGATCGGGTGAAGGCGGCGGCGGATCAGGTGTAGCGAGCAGGTGGCAGCGAGCGGCGAGCAGGAACCCCTGCTCGCTGCAGCCTGCTCGCTGCTCGCTCGTCAGAACGCATACCCCAGCGTCAGCGAGTAGGCGAACGGCCGCTCGAAGATTGCCTTCCCGTCCTCGCCGAACCGCACGATCCGCCGGTTGAGCTTGTAGCCGATGTCGAGGCGGATCGGGCCGACCGGCGAGACGTACCGCAAGCCCGCGCCGACGCCGAAACGCAGCCGGTCGAGGCGCACCTTCGTCCCGGCGAAGACGTTGCCGGCGTCGGCGAACAGCGTCCCGCCGAACGGCCCGGCAATGGGGAAGCGGTAGTCGGCGTTGAGCACGAAGATCGAGCGGCCGCCGAGCGGCGCGATGGTGTGATCCTTGCCGCCGAGGTCGAGAAGCGTGGCGCCGATGTAGCGGCTGGTGGCCGGATCGAAGGTGCAGATGTCGGCGTCGCGGGGATCGGCGCAGGTGATGCCGAGGAGGTCGAGCGGGAAGGCGCGATGCGAGGTGTCGCCGCCGCCGGTGAAGCGCTCGGAGAGCGGGACGCCGGTCAGCGCGATGCCGTTGTCGTCGACGCCGCCGCCGAAATCCTGGATGAAGCCGGCGCGCCCGGAGACGGCGAAGACCGTACGCGCCGAGGCCGGGAAGTAGTACGACGCCTGCGCGAACTCCTTCAGGAAGTGCGCGTCGGCGGCGAGGGCGCGGAAGGCGTACTCCACCGAGGCGCTGGTGAAGAAGCCGCGGTGCGGGTCGAGCGCGTCGTCGCGGCGGTCCCAGAAGAAGGTCGGCGTCAGGCTGGAGATCTTGACGTTGGTGATGCTGCGGTCGATGCCGGGGATGAGCGCCTGGTCGGCCAGGTCGCAGATCTCGCCTTCCTTGCAGTCGGCGATGCGGTATTCGTAGCGCGCCGACCAGCGCGTCTGGTAGCGCGCCACGCGCGAGGCCTCCACGAAGACGCCGCGCTGCACCAGCCGCGCGCCCTGGCGGTTGTTGTCGCTCTGGAAGACCGTGATCTGGATGGGGATGTCGTACGGGCCGATGTACGGCTCGCGATAGGTGAGGAAGGCCTCGCGGCGCGGGTTGGCGTAGACGACCTCCAGGCCGAGGTAGCGCGCGGTGCCGAAGAGGTTGCGGTGCGCGATCGAGGCGGAGAAGAGCGGGTTGACGTCGCGGGTCCCGGTGATGGCGGAGGTCGCGCCGACCGAGCCGGCGATGGTGAGGTTCTTCCCCTCCTGTACGGAGACGGTGACGTTGCGCTCGGCGACGGAGGTGCCGGCGCGCTCGGGCTGCACGTCGACGCGCTGGAAGATGCCGAGGCGGTAGAGGTTGCGCTGCGCCTCGAGAATCTTGAGGAAGTTGAACGGCTCGCCCTTCTCCAGCTGCGAGGTGCGCGCGACCACCGTGCTGCCGGTGTAGGTGTTGCCGCGGACGATGACGTCGCCGACGCTCACCCGCGGCCCCTCGGCCACGGTGTACGTCACCTTCGCCGTGGTCTTGTCCTCCGAGATGTTCTCTCTCGCGCGCACCTGCACCTCGGCGTTGCCGCGGTCGGCGTAGAAGGTCTGCAGCGCGATCACGTCGTCCTGTTCCACCTGGGGGTTGAGCGGGTCGCCGGGCTTGAGCAGCGGCTTCGGCAGGTCCTTCGCGTCCGCCTGCTGCACTCCCTCGACGTCGACCTGCGTCACGAGCGTCTGCGGCCCCTCGACGATCGGGAAGTCGACGCTCATGGTCTGCGTGGCGGAGCTCTGGTTGACGACCGCGTTGCCGACGGTGACCTGCGAGAAGCCGTTGAGGCGATAGAAGGCTTCGAGCGCGTCGCGGTCGGCAGCGAGCTGCGCGCGATTGAGCCCGCCGGTCGGGCGGCGGAAGAGTCGCGCGATCAGCGAGCGAAAGCCGCCGCCGGCCGAGGTCTGCACCACCTCGCCCAGTTTCTTGTCGGCGATCTTCTGGTTGCCGGTGAAGGTGATCTGCGACAGGCGGAAGTGCTGGCCCGGATTGACGTGGTAGGTGATGGTCCAGATGTTCGCGGCGAGCTTCTCGTCGACGTCGACCGTGGCGTTGTAGAAGCCCTGCGACTGCAGGTGCTCGATGATGTCGTTCGACGAGCGGTCGATGACGTCCTCGCTGTATGGCTCGTTGCGCTTGAAGGGGATGAGGCCGCGCAGCTGGCGCTTGGTCTGCCCCGTCACCTCGACCTGCACGATCGGGCCGGCGCTCGCGGTGTAGTCGAGCGTCACGCTGTGCGTGGCGGCGTCGTAGGTGTACTTGTCGAAGCGGATGTTCCCCTTGCGATAGTTGCGGCGCACCAGGAAGTTCTGCATCCGCTCCGCGTCTTCCCGCGCCTCGGCGAGGTCGAACGGCTTGCCCGGCCCGCGCTTCATTTCCCGCTGCAGCTCGTCCGGCCGGAAGGGCGCGATGTTACCGGTGAGGTTGACGCGCGCGACCTGCGCGCGCTGGCCGCGGGTGACGTGGAAGACGACCGTGGCGCGGCCCTGCCCGCGCTGGAAGATCGTTTCCGGATCGACCACCGCCTCGAGATAGCCGCCGTGGGTGAGCGAGTCCTGGATGGCGGTGGCGCTGTGGTCGACGGCGTTGAGCGAGAGGACGTCGCCGAGGTGGAAGGTGAGGTCGCGCAAGGCGCGCTCGCGCTCGGAGCCGCCGAGGCCTTCGAAGGAGATGTCGGTGACGCGGAAGTTCGTGTAGAGGATGAAGGTGACGTTGACGCCGCCGGTGACCGGCTCGGCGTTGACGTGCACGTCGCGGAAGTCGCTGGTGGCGAAAAGATTCTTGATGGAATCCTGCACCGCGCGGACGGAGAGCGGCTGGTTCGGCTTGACGATGACGTAGCGCATCAGCACGTTGTTGTCGATGCGCGCGTCGGAGCGCAGGCCGACGCTGACCACGTTCGTGCCGTCCGCCGGCGCCACGGCCGTCGGCGTCTCCTGCAGCGGCGGCGGCGCGGGACCGGCGGTGACGGTGAAGTCCTGCAGCGGATTGCGTCCGCGCGAGCCCCACACCCAGCGGCCCTCGTAGCGGCGGCGGAAGCGCGCCTCGACGGTGTACTCGTTCGAGAGCTCGTCGCGGTTGAACTGCAGCACCCAGTCGGGCGTGACCTGCCACTCCAGCACCACGCGGTTGCGGCCGTCGCGCGTGCTGTAGACCACCAGCGCGCGCAGGGTGTTGGAGAAGCGCTTCTCGATCGTCACCTTCGGGCCGGAATCGCCGGTCTTGTCGATGTTGCCGGGATCGATGCTGAAGGAATCGGCGAACGGCAGCACGCGCGAGCCGAGGAGGCTGATCGACTGATAGAGCAGCGAGTCGCGGTTGATCGACGAGAAGGGCGACGTGGCGCCGCCCACCCCGCCGCCCGTGCCGGTGAAGCTGCCGAGACCGAGGAGCGAGAAGAGCGTGACGTCGCTGGCCGGCGGATCGCTGGTGATGGTGGGTGTGACGCGGTCGAGCGTGCCGGTGATGGTGATGGTCACGTCGAGCGGCCCCGACTCGATCTCGGAGAGGCCGCCGCTGACGCGCGCCTCGAGCGTGACGTCGAAGTAGGGATCGATGCGGAACGGATTCTGGAAGTTGATGGTGCCGCGCACCACGCGGTAGTCGATCTTCTGCAGCTTGACCCGCCCGCCCTCGTTCAGCGTGACCTCGCCGATGACCGACGGCTGCGCGAGCGTGCCGGTCACCTCGAGATCCGCGCTGCCGGTGACGTCGGCCAGGTTGTTGCGCACGGCGAGCGTGCCGGGCGCGCTGAGGTGGATGCGCAGGCCGACGCGGCTCTGCCAGCCGGCGGCGACGACCGGCGTGGGACCGCGCCGCGCGAGGACGGCGGAGAGAAGCGCGGCGCCGATGTCGATGTCGCGGAAGTAGAGCGCGCGACTGACGTCGACGTCGCCGGAGACGACGAAGCGCTCCATGTCGCCGCTGACCAGCAGGGCGAAGTTGCCTTCGATGGTCACGCCCTCGAAGTAGCGCAGGGCGACACCGGTACCGGTGAGCGAGACGCGCGCGCGCGTCGGCTTCAGTCCGTCGAGCGCCACCGAGCCGCCGGCGACCACGGTGCCGCCGCCGAGCTGCATGCGCAGCGAGTCGATGTCGATGCGGTCGCCGCGGAAGATGAGCGTGCCGGTGATGTCGCTGATGGCCTGCGTGAACCCCGGTAGGTTCCGCACCTCGGCGTGCTGGAACTCGGCGGAGCCGGCCAGCGTCGGCGCGTCGAGCGTCCCGTGCACGCCTCCCGCGACGACGATGTGCCCGTCCGCCCGCACCTCGGGCATGAAGAGCTGCAGCAGCGCCGCCTCGAGCGTGCCGCGCAGGTCGACATTCATCCGTTTCGTATGATTGAGCTCGACGAAGCCCGCCACGCCGAAGGTGGAGCCGGTGTCGCCAAGGGCGAGCTGGAAGTCCTCGATGACGATCCGTCCCTCGCGCAGCGAGAGTCGCAGCGGGCGCGCCGGCTTGAACTCGTGATCGGCGACGCGGACGTTGAACTCGGGGAAGGTGGCGTCGACGCGCACCGCCTCGAGCGAGGCCATGGTGCCGCCGAGGCGGAGGTCGGCCACGATGCTCCCCGCGGCCGGCACCGAGGCCAGCGAGGGGCTGAGCGCCAGCGCACGCGCCAAGTCAGGGATGCGGATGCGAACCAGCCCGCTCAGCGCGCCGTCCGCGGCGACCGCGCCGTCGCCCTCGACCGTCACCAGCTCGCCGATGCTGCCGCGCACGATCAGCCGCCCGCCGCGAATGGCGATGTAGAGCTGCGGCGCGGGCGTACCGGGCGGGAGGTTGAGGCCCTTCAGCGTCGCCTGGTTGAGCGTGGCGGTGAGCACCAGCTCCGGCTGCGTCAGCGTGCCGCCGCCGGTGGAGTTGAGCGTGACGTTGCCGCCGAGCAGCCCGGCGAGCGACGAGAGCAGCTTGAACTTGGAGAGATCGAGCGAGCCCGATTTGATCGAGTAGCTGAACTGCTCGGTCTCGAAGTTGACCTCCGCCTCGCCGGTGATCGTCCCCGCCGGCGCGACGACGGTGACGTTCGTCGCCTTCATCGTGCCCTGCGTGAACTGGATGTCCGCGGTCGCCGAGGTCACCGGCTCGCCGTAGATCGAGCCGTTGCGGACCGTGACCGTGCCGCTGCCTTCCAGCTTCTTCTTCGGACCGCTGATGTGCAGCGTGCCGGTGAGGTCGCCCGTCACCGGCAGCTTGCCGAGATCGAGGAACGACACCACCTCGGACACCGGGAAGTTGTTCGCGGTGACGTCGAGGTCGAAGACGCTGTTCCCCTTGCCGGGGAACCACGCCACGCTGCCGTTCAGGCGCACGTCGCCCTTCGCCTGCCGCACGGTGAGGTTGGCGAAGGTGACCTTCCCTTCTTCCGGCGTCCCGGTGACGACCAGCTTGCCGGTGCCGGAGCCATGCGCCACGAGGTCCAGGTTGACGATGCCGATGGCACGCTCGACGGGGTAATTCACGGCCTCCATCGCCAGGTCGAAGCGCGGCGACGGCCCGCGGTCGGGAAAGGCGACGGTGCCGGTCATCGACAACCGCGCGTTGCCCTCGCGGAAGTTCGCGCGGTCGAAGGTGAGCACACCCGCGCCGCCGTCGTAGCGGAGCTCGATGTCACCGTCGCCGAGGAGGACGTTGTTGTACTTCGTCCCCGTCGAGGTGATCTTGGCCGTCACCTCCGGCGTCTTGATCTTTCCCTTCACGCTGCCGGTGAGGTCGCCGGCGCCGCCGAGTCCGAGCAGCGTGTAGGTCTCCTTGCCGGCGGAGTGCGCGAAGTTGTAGCCGATGCGATCGAGCTCCGCGAAGTCGTCGCTGTGGATCTGCATCAGGATGTCGGTCCAGGCGTCCTCGATGCGCAGCTTGCCGGTGAGGTTGATGCGCGACGCGTCGGTGACCAGCTCCATGCGCCGGAAGGTGACCACGCCGTTGTCGAGCGCGAAATCGGTGGAGCCGCCGAGCGGGATGGGGTACGTGTGGGCGCGCTCGCCCCCGTGCGCGCTGCCGAGGGCGGCAGCGCCCACACTCATCTTCGAGAGCGCGGCCGTCCCTTCGCCGGCGCCGGCGAGAACCCGGTCCTTTTCCCAGTGATAGGCGAGGTGTCCGGTGGCGCCGCCGCGCAGTCCCGTCCCTTCGATGCCCCAGTCGCTGAAGAGCTTCTCGATGGAGACACCGTTGTAGCGGAGCTCGACCGACATCGGGTACGGCTCGGCGTACTGCGGCAGCTGGTAGTGCGCGCTGATGGTGCCGCCGCCGTAGCGCGCGCTCTCGACGTCGATGAGCGTGCGCTCGTCGCGGACGTCGAGCGTGCCGCGCGCGTCGGAGAGCTCGTAGGTGTCGGCCACGATGCGCGGCGACACCCAGCCGCCGGCGAGGATGAAGTCGCCCTGCTTCCCGCGCAGGCTGGCGTCGAGGATGAACGGACCCTCGAGCTTCTTCTGCACCTTGAAGATCTCGCGGATGCGATTGAGGCCGACGTTGCCGCGCAGGCGGAGGTTGTAGACCGCGTCGGCCAGCGGCGCCACGCGGCCGTCGACGAAGATCTTCAGATCGGGCCCGCCCTCCAGCGCCACCGACTGCAGGTCGAGCACGTTCGGCGTGTAGCGGAACTGCGCGCGCATGCCGACCTTGAACGGCACGAAGTCCTGGATGCGCATCTCCACCGCCTCGCTGTTCATCACGCCGGCGTAGAGGTTCTCTTTCGAGGTGGTGTTCACCGTCGACGTCATCCGCCGCGCGATGGCGGTGATGTCGTGGCGGTGATCGACGAACTCGAAGGTGCCGTTGTGCACCTGCAGCGTCCCGAGCTCGAGGTGATAGATCTCGTAGCGCGACGGCGGCCCCGATTGCCAGTGCGGGAAGTTGTGATCGAACTTGCCGCCCGGCGCGAAGACTTCGAACGACATGCGCGGCTCGATGAGGTCGACGCGGCCGACGCGAAGCTTGCGTCCCCAGAACGAGTCGATGCCGCCAGTGATGATGAGCTGCTTGACCGTGGCGAAGTTGCGGCGCTTGCCGCCGGGGACGTTGGCGATTTTGATGTCGTTGACGATGACGCGGCTCTGCGTCCCCTTCTCGATCTTCAGCGAGCCGATGGTGACGTCGCGCCCGAGCCGCGCTTCCATCGTCTTCTCGATGCGCAGGCGGACCAGGTCCGCGAAGCTGGCGGTGCCGAGATACCACCATCCGCCGCCGACGATGACGAGGAGAAGCACCAGCAGTCCGACGCTGCTGCAGCCGACCCACTTCATGCAGCCCCACATCGCGCCGCGGCGCTGCCGCTCGCGCGAGGAGCGATGATGCGGTTGCTGCTCTTCGGCAGCGTTTTCGTCGGTCATCGGAGAGCCGCTCGCGGGACGTGCTAACTACGAGCCAAAAGATAGAGATCGCGGAGGTTATTGCCAGCCGCTGGAATTCTAATCGGCTGGCCGATCCGCGTGGCGACGGCGAGGCTGTTCGAGCGCGCCAGCTCCCGGGCGGCCTCGGCACGGTCGAAATCGGCCGGTAAACGAACGGCAACGCCTGCGCTGCCGCTGTTGCCGTCCACGCCGTCGGAGGAGCCGAAGAGCGCTTCGAGGCGCATGTCGCCCGCCTGCAGCGCGACTCGCACCGCGAGCTCGCAGCAGCGGCCGCCCTGGCCGTCGCCGCAAATGGCGACGGTGGGCTCGCCGCCGGCGATGACAAAAGCCGCGTGGTCGAGTTGCGCCAGCAGGAATCGCGCGGCGTCGTCGACGTCGCATTCGATCTGCTGCTCGATGAAGCGAGCAGGTGGCAGCGAGCGGCGAGCAGGCCCACCCATCTTCCCGCTCGCTGCTTCCGCAGCTGCGCGCACCAGGGTCGTGTTGTCGGCGATCAACACCACTTCATCGCTGCCCGGAATGGTCGGCCCGGACGCAACGTCGCCGAGCGCGCCGGTGGAAACATCCGAATAGACGAGCGTGACGCAGCGGCCGCGCACGCGCTGCGCGAGCTTGCCGCCTTTGATCGCGGACAGCTCCTTGCGCCGTGCGTTGATCGCGCCGATCGGCAGGCCGCTGGCGATGAGCCTCGCGTTCTCGTCCGCCAGTTGCGCGCGCGAAAAGCCGCGCGCGGGAACTTCGACGCACGCCGAGCCGCCGCCGGAAATGAGGAACAGCAGGTCGTCGTGCGCGTCAACGAAGCGCAGCAGCGCGTCGCCGGCTTCGAAGCTCGACTCGGTGTAATCGGGATGTCCGCCGATGGCAACATGAGCTCTGGTAGCTGGTAGCTTGTAGCTGGTAGGGATGGCGACGAACGCGTCGCGCGCGTGACCCGCGATGCCGTCGAGCAGTGCGCCCGCCGACTTGCCGATGGCGACGACGTCGCGCGGCATGTCGTCGCGCAGGACCTCGCGCACCAGGCGTTCGGGAGCGCAACGGGCGAGCGCGTCGAGGTAGATGTGGCGAAGCATCGCGTAGACTTAATCATGCGCCGCCGCCTCCGACTTCGCACGCGCGTCCTGCTCCTGACCGGCGCGTTCGCCGTGGCGCTCTTCGCCGTGACGTGGGCGCTGAGCGATCGCGCGCTCATCCCGGCCACGCTCGCCGTGGCCTGGATCATCGTCATGGTCAGCTTCGCCGCGGTGCAGGTGACGCTGCGCAAGGTGGTCCGCCCGCTGGAGGATCTGTCGCGCGCCGCCGACCGCATCGCCGCCGGCGACCTCGCCGCGCGCGCCCCCGTCGCCGGCGACCACGAGATCGCCTCCCTCGGCGTCGCCCTCAACCGGATGGCCGACGAGCTGCGCGCGCACGCGCGCACCGACGAGCTGACCGCGCTGCCGAACTTCCGCGCCTTCCGCGAGCGGATCGACGGCGAGATCGAGCGCGCCGCGCGGTACGGCGAGCGCTTCGGCGTGCTGGTGCTCGACCTCGACCGCTTCAAGAAATACAACGACACGCACGGCCACCTCGCCGGCAACGACGCGCTGCAGCGCGTGGCGGCGGTGATGCGCGAGGCGGTGCGCGCCGTCGACTTCGCCGCGCGCTACGGCGGCGAGGAGTTCGCGGTGGTGGTGCCGCAGATCGACATCCCGGCGCTGGCCGCCGTCGCCGAGCGCGTGCGCGCCGGCGTGGAGGCGACCACGCCGGTCACGGTCAGCATCGGCGCGGCGCTCTATCCCGACGACGGCACGAACGCCGACGCGCTGTTCGCGGTCGCCGACGAGCGGCTCTACGCGGCGAAAAAAGCGGGGCGCAACCGCGTGGTCACTCCGCGTCCGACAGGCGGGCGATCAGCCGCTCAACAGTCCGCGTGACCGCCGCGAAATGCGGATGGGGCTGGCATCTTTGCAATTCCGTAGCGAACGGAGTTAGCCGTGGCAACAAATGGATTCGATGCTCAAGAATCTGGCGAACGAGCGGAAATCTCATTCCGCACAGCGCTTAAAATATGGTTTAGCGGCACCGGCGTATCTCGCGCCGAGATTTCAAAAGACGATCCCGATGTGCATGGAATCGACTTGCGCTGCGATATCAGAAGCAGCCAATACAGCTCGTCAGTCCTTTCATGCATCTTTCAGATCAAAACGACCAGTGTGCTGCCCGTTCGATCGTCACTTTATGGCGAGCCTGCCTATCGTGTAAGTCTCAAGCCACGCGCCTTCCAAGCCTCATTGGCGGCGGGCCCTCGAGTCTTTCTGGTTGTCGCCTCGCCGACGTCATTGCCCCGGCCCATGCTTCACAAGCCGGCGGCCGAATGGTTCCGGTGGTACGCGGTCGAGCTTCACGAATATATCAGCCGCTACCAAAAAGCGGGCGGCAAGGGACTTCCTGAATATGTGGACGTTCCAGTCCGCAACCGGTTGAATGCCGCCATAGCATCAGTGGTTTGGGGAAGTTGGTGGGTATACGAGTCATTCAACAGTCTGTGGTCGCCAAAGATCTACGGCGTCAAGTCGATCGAAAGATTCCGCGACCGCTACATCACCTCATCGATCAAGGAATTCGAAGTCGCTGGTGCGATGATCAACCCGGCGGATATCGAGGCCGTTCGCGCGGCCATGGCGTTTGCTGATCCGTATGCAGTCGCCGCACTTCACAAACACATTGGCGGCGCATACGCGGTTCGATCCATTCAACACCAGTTACTGACGAGGGGCGCCCGCGATTACTACTCGTTCGCCTGCGAGGCGGCACGCGAAGAAGTCAACTACTGGCTGTTCTATCGCCTATACAGACAGCATCTCCGCTTCTCCTCGCGTTTGCTTAACGAGCTTCGTGCGGGACAGTATGTCCGATTCATCCCGGTGCTGCCAGCTAATGAGATGCCGAGCCACCTGCTGCTCGCGCACATCCACGCGGCTCGAGTACACCGCGCTTTGAAAATCGACGGTGTACTGGAATTGATAGACGACCCACGGGGTGTCACCGATCGGGTATCCATCGATGACACCTCCTACGAAAGCCATTTCGTCGACGCAGGGAGTACGTGGGACGTGCACATCGAGCAGGGCGGACGTTCGTCTGAGGACCGCGACTTTTTCCGTGACGTCCTGCGAGAGTTCCAAATGCCGAAGGATTTGACATGGCGCGAAACATGTCTCCTAAGGGATTCAGGCTTGCCTGAAGACCAGCTTTCTTTATCGGGGCAAATACCGCTGGATCTCCTTGCACCCGAAGGGCCGATCCTCGAACATCCCAGGGAGCTATGGGACAGTGCCGGTCGCTGGCTTGCGCCGGTTCTCGCGGCCTAGCTTTCTTCCGACAGGCGGGCGATCAGCCGCTCAACAGTCCGCGTGACCGCCGCCAGCTCGCGCTCGCCGATGTCGGCGCCGATGCCGCGGCGCCACTCTTCGTAGGCGGGCCGCAGCTTCTCCACCGTGGCGCGGCCGCGGCGCGTCAGCACCAGCCGCGAGGAGCGGAGGTCCTTCGGATCGCCCTGCCGCTCCACCAGCCCGAGGTCCTCCAGCCGCGCCACCATGCCGGTCATGTTCTGCTTGGAGACCAGCATCACCCGGGCGAGCCCGGCCAGCGTCATCGGCTGCTCCGCGCCCGCCAGCGCGGTGAGGATGGCCCACTGTTGCGGCGTCACGCGCGCCTTCTCGAACACCGGCGCCAGATGGCGCATGAGGAGGTTCGACAGCTGGATCACACCTGTGACCAGGTCGCGCTCGGGCGTGGGCATGTCGTCAATATATTGACGATCGGGCGCGGAGTCAAATGGTGGAACCTGGCGACCCTGTGCGCTGCGCGAGTGGGCGCCAGATCCTGACGCCTCGGCGTCAGGATAAAAGTTTGTAGATCGCCGTCCCGGCGAACAGCGCCGCGTCCCCCAGCTCCTCCTCGATCCGCAGGAGCTGGTTGTACTTCGCCATCCGTTCGCTGCGCGAGGCGGAGCCGGTCTTGATCTGCCCCGCGTTGGTGGCCACGGCGAGATCGGCGATGGTCGAATCCTCGGTCTCGCCGGAGCGGTGCGAGATCACCGAGCGGTAGCCGGCGCGCTTGGCCATCTCGATCGCCTCGAACGTCTCGGTCAGCGTGCCGATCTGGTTGACCTTGATCAGGATGGCGTTGGCGATGCCGCGCCCGATCCCCTTCGACAGGATCTCGGTGTTGGTGACGAAGAGGTCGTCGCCGACCAGCTGCGTGTTCCCGCCCAGCACTCCCGTCAGCGTCTCCCACCCGTCCCAGTCGCCCTCGGCCAGCCCATCCTCGATCGACACGATTGGATACTTGCCGCGCAGCACGCGGTAGTACTCGACCATCTCCTCGGCCGTCTGCTTCCTGCCTTCGAAGTTGTACGTCTTGTCGAAGAACTCGCTGGCGGCGACGTCGACGGCGAGAAAGATCTCCTCGCCCGCCTTGTAGCCCGCCTTGCCGATGGCGGTCATGATCAGGTCGAGCGCCTCGGCATTCGACTTCAGGTCGGGCGCGAAGCCCCCCTCGTCGCCGACCGCGGTGTTCAGTCCCTTGTCGAGCAGGATCTTCTTGAGGTGATGGAAGGTCTCGACGCCGGCGCGCAGCGCATCGCTGAAGGTGTCGAAGCCGGCGGGGACGATCATGAACTCCTGGACGTCGAGGTTGTTGTCAGCGTGCTCGCCGCCGTTGATGACGTTCATCATCGGCACGGGCAGCGTGCGCGCGCCGGGGCCGCCGAGGTAGAGGAAGAGCGGCAGCGCGGCGGCTTCGGCGGCGGCGCGCGCCACGGCCAGCGAGACGCCGAGGATGGCGTTGGCGCCGAGGTTGGCCTTGTTGTCGGTGCCGTCGATCTGCTTCATCACCAGATCGATCATCGACTGCTCGCGCGCGTCCATCCCTTCCACTTCCTTGGCGATCAGCTCGACGTTCTCGAGCGCGTGGAGGACGCCCTTGCCGAGGTAGCGGCGCTTGTCGTTGTCGCGCAGCTCGAGCGCCTCGCGCGAGCCGGTCGACGCGCCGGATGGGACGGCGGCGCGGCCGAGCGCGCCCGATTCGAGCACGCAGTCGACTTCGACGGTCGGGTTGCCGCGCGAGTCGAGGATCTCGCGCGCGAAGAGCTCGACGATCTTGAACATGGCGCGCGGATTATAGTCGCGCGGTGCGCGACCACTACCGCACCCTCGCCGCGCGCGCCGAGCACCGCCTGAAAGTGGAGCGTTCCGAGTTCCTCGGCATCGCCTTCCACGTCGAGAGCGAGGAGGCGTTCTTCGACGAGCTGGCGGCCGTGGCCAAACGCTACTTCGACGCCACGCATCACTGCTGGGCCTTCCGGCTCTTCGCCGGCGAGCGCGCGCGCAGCGCCGACGCGGGCGAGCCGTCGGGCACCGCGGGGAAGCCGATCCTGAGCGCGATCGAGTCGGCGGAGCTGTTCGACGCCGGCGTGGTCGTCGTCCGCTGGTACGGCGGCGTGAAGCTCGGCACCGGCGGGCTGTCGCGCGCGTACCGCGAGGCCGCGGCGGAGACGCTGCGCGGCGCGACGTTGTCCGACCGCTATGTGTACGAGCGGGTGCGCGTCATCGTACCGTTCGAGCGGATGGGCGACGTCTACCGCCTCATCGCCGCGCCCGACGTCGTCCTGGTCTCCGAGGAGTTCGGGGAGAGGAATGTCTTTTCGTTCGACGTGCGGCGGTCTCAATCGGAGCGGTTTCTTCAGCTCCTCGCTGAAAAGCGGCTGACCGTCGTCCTGAGCGAAGCGAAGGATCTTGGGTTCGACCAGCGCTAATCGAGCCGAAGATCCTTCGCTGCGCTGGATGACGAAGGGTTACTCCTGCATGACCGTGGTGCGCGCGATGCGGTCGCCGACGCGCTGGCGTCCGCGGAGGACAAAGAAGACCTCGATGGGGAAGAGCAGCAGCGCCAGGTTGCGCGCCACCGACCGCCCCCACCCGCACCCCTCGCCGGCCGGGGTGACGATGCGGAGACCGAGCATCTGCTTGCCGAGCGAGCGGCCCTTGTAGCCGTCGCGGATGAGCATGCCGATGCCGAGGATGGCGATGGCCACGAACCAGACGATCTGGATGGCCTTGATGGCCCCGCCGACCCAGGCCAGCCCGTAGCTGACCACCGAGGCAGGGAGGATCAGGAGGAAGGAGATGCAGAGCCCGTCCACGAGGAAGGCGGCGACGCGCAGGAGGGTGGTGTGGGAGTTCATCTTTCGCTCTGGGGCAACCCTGGGGAGCCGCTTCCGTACAACCTTACCAGCGGGGTCGTTATGAACAGCCGAAGAAGTCTCATCTATTCGCTTCTGATCGCCATCACCGCGATGGGCTGCCAGATCGTGGCCGAGCGGAAAACCGTCCACTTCGAGAAGGCGTGGCCGGCGACGGGCGTGACCCGGCTCGAAGTCAACGAAGTCGCCGGATCGATCGACATCCAGCCGGCAGACACGGACCAGATCACCCTGAAGGCGGTGGTAAAGACGCGCATCCCGGGCAAGCCGAACGAGGAGAACCAGGGCTTCTTCAAGACGAAGCTCGAGGGCGACACGCTGACCATCGGCCGCAAGCACGAAGGACGCTGGCGCGTCACCTGGGGCTTCGGCCACGGCGACGACTACACGGTGAGCTACCAGCTGCGCGTGCCGAAGACGGTCTCGCTCGACCTGCAGACGGTCAATGGACGCATCGCATCGCGCGGCATCGACGGCGAGACGCGCGCCACCACGGTCAACGGCGTGGTGGACATCGAGACCTCCGGCGCCAACGAGGTGGAGGCGAAGGCGGTCAACGGCATCATCCGCGCGCACTTTTTGACGGACTTTCACGGCGCGTCGTTCAAGACGGTCAACGGGCGCGTGATCGCGGTGCTGCCGCCGAGCGCATCGTTCACCGGCGACTTCAACCAGGTGAACGGCGACGTGGAGGCGGGGTTCCCGCTGAACATTCACTCGCACCCCGGCAGCCGGCGCGTGTCGGGCGAGGTGAACGGCGGGCGCTACTCGCTGCACATCACCACGGTGAACGGCGACATCAAGGTGGAGAACGGCGGACCGCCGCCACCTCCACCCCCGCCACCGTCCGCCCCCACCAGTTAGGAAGTTGGACGTTAGGATGTCGGGATGTCGTCGGATGGGCGAGACGTCCCAACATCCCAACGTCCCAACTTCCCAACCGCATTCGTACTATTCGTACTAATCGCGGCCGCCGCCGCGATTCCCATCCGCAGCTACGACTACTTCTGGCACCTGGCGACGGGGCGGTGGATCGTCGAGCATCGCGCTCTTCCCGCCGTCGACCCGCTGGCGGTGGCCAGCGCGAAGACGCCGTGGATCAACGGCGAGTGGCTGTACGAGGTGGTGCTCTACGCCACGCACTGGAGCGACGCGGCGACGTCGCTGCTCAACGCGCTGCTGGTCGCCGCGATCTTCACGGCGGCGTACCTCGCCGCCTCGCGGCTGATCGAGTGGCCGCTGGCGCTGCTCGCCGCCGCCGTGGCGTACGCCGGCGCGTCCGATCGCATGGGCGTGCGGCCGTCGACCGCCGCGGCGCTGCTGGTGGTCGTGGCCATCGCGCTGCTGTCGTCGAAGCTGCGGCGGCCGGAGCTCGCCTACGCCGCGCTGACGATCCTCTGGATCAACGTCCATCCGTCGGCGCTGCTCGCGCCGGTCATCGCGCTCTTCTTCGGGCGCTGGATCGTCGCCGGCACGAGCGCCCTGGCACTGCTGGTCAACCCGCACGGATGGCATGCGGTGCGCGCGCCGTTCGCGCTCACCTCGCTCGCCGGCAGCGGCGAGTTCGTGAACGCGGAGTGGCTGCCGAGCGACCCACGGCTCTTCCCGCTGCTCTACCTGACCGCCATCGCCATGGTGATCGCGCTGATCGTGGCGCGAGAGCGGCGCGCGTGGCGCTGGGCGATCCTGCTGATGTTCGTCGTCCTCGCCGCGCGGCACGTGCGCTACCAGGTCTTCTATTTCGCCGCGCTGCCGCTGCTCGTGCCGCCGCTGCGCGTGCGGCGCGACGCCATCGCCGCCGCCGCGATCATCCCCATCGCCTGGGCCTTCATGCACGACGAGCATCGGCTCGGCGTCGACGCGGAGCGCTTCCCGATCCGCGCCGTCTCGAAGCTGAAGTCGTCGGGCCTCGCCGGCAACATCTACAACGTCGACCAGTTCGGCGGCCTCCTGGAGTGGACTTTCTATCCCGAGCGCCGCGCGCTGACCGACGGGCGCAACGAGCTGTTCCGCGAGCTCATTGCCGAGGATGCGCGCGCGCGGCAGGACAGCCGCGCGTGGCATGCACTGATCGCAAAGTACGGCGTGGCGCTGGCGGTCGATGAGTATTCGAAGGAGAAGATCGAGGTGGTCGACGTCGCCACCGGACAGGCGCGCGCGATGCCGGCGTCGCTGGTGCGGTACCGGCGGCGCGACTGGGCGCTCATCGCCTTCGACGACGCGGCGATGGTCTTCGCGCGCCGCGCGTCATTTCCGGCGGAGCGGCTCGCCGCGCTCGAATATCGCTACGTCGTTCCCGACGATCCGTCGATGCGCTATCCGAAGGAAGCGCGTGACGAGATCGCGCGCGCGCGGCGCGAATTCGGGGACATACGGGTGGTGAGGGAGTTGGAGGCGGGAGCTAATTGACGACGTCGCAGCAGTCGTCGTCGAGGGCCTGCTCGTTCGGCCAGCGCTCGGCGAGCATCCGTTCGAAGTAGGGCCGCACGCTGCGCTCGTAGCGTTGCGCGAAGCCGGGATGCAGATCGAGGATGGCCTTGCGCGCGCAGCGCACCAGGCAGCGCGCTTCGCGGTGCGAGACCGTCAGGTCGCTGCCGATCAGATTGAGCGTGAGCTCCACGATCATGCGGATTCGACGTAGCCTGCGGCGCTCGAAGAAGGCGGAACGGTCCTCGACTGCCGAATCGATCTGAAATTTGCCCATGCTCAGTTACGGGTGCGAAACGGCGGCTCCGAGTGCCGCATTCCAGCGCGGCTACGCGTGCTCGCGATCGCCATCAGACCAGATCTCCTCGGCCAGCGTGGGCTCGACGCGCGCCTGGTAATACTTGATCGCGGTGCGTCCCACCGCGCGCACGGCGATGTAGTTCAGCGCGCCGCCGGAGATGGCGCCGACGAACGGGATGACCTTGGCCAGCCGCTCGCGCATGAACTTCTCGCCGATCCGTTCGGCCACCATGCCGCCGTCGATCGTGGCGGAGCCGAGCGCCGCGGCGATGCCCTGCTTGCTGATGCCGACACCGGAGCCGTAGACGAGGCACGACAACGCTTCGTTGAAGCGCTCGCGATGCGTCGGCTCGTGGCCGTAGATCGCGGCCACGCCGAGGATCAGGCGGAACTGCTGGAAGATGAGGTAGGCGAGATCGGCGCCGAGCGTGCCGATGGCCACCAGGCCACTGGGCAGTCCGGTCACCGCGCCGGCGGCGGCGCAGCGGAGGGCGGTGCGGCGGATCAGCACGCGGGCGTGCGCGGCGGGCTCGAACTCGGGCGAGTCGGCTTTGAGCGCCTCGACCTCGCGGCGCAGCTTCTCCGTGTCGATCTCCTCGAACAGCGAGCGGAACATCTCCTCGAGGAAGTTGTCGGCGCGGCGCTTGAGCTGTTGCGCTTTCCCCATCGTCAGTCGGAGGATTTTTTCTCCGTCTTGGTCTCAGCCGTCGATTCGGACTTCGACTCACCCTTGTCGGGCTTCGCGGTCGACGTGCTCGCGTAGTCGGTCTTGTAGAAGCCGGACCCCTTGAACTGGATGGCCGGCGAGGAGATGAGCTTCTTCACTTCGCCGCCGCACTTCGGGCAGTGCGAGTACGGCGGGTCGGAGACCCGCTGCAGGATCTCGGACCGCTGGTGACAGGAGTTGCACTCGTACTCGTAGAGAGGCATCGCGCGTTCATCAACACTGCACGGAGGAGGCCGATTTCATGACGAGCGAGCAGGTTGCAGCGAGCGGCGGGCAGGGGCGGCGGGCCTGCTCGCTGCTCGCTGTTACCTGCTCGCCAACTTCGCTTCGGAATTCGCCTCGGCGGCAAGCAACTCGCCATCGCGGAAATAGACTCCCGCGATGCCGCCGTCGGTCCTGCGGTAGTACCACGCCTCGAGCTCGACGCCGCGGCGCGCGGTGCGCTCGGTCCAGCCGGGAATCGGCTTGCCGAGGATGTGCGCCACCTGGCGCTGCGACATCCCCTTCTGCAGTTGCAGGAGCTTGTCGCGCGAGACGGCGAGGTGGGCCACGGCGTCGTTCAGGCCGCGCGTGGCGTCGGCGTTGGACGGATCGTGCACCAGCACCGCGCGGTAGAAGCGGACGGCGTCCTGGTAGCGGCCCAGTGAGGCGAGCTCGCGGGCGAAGTCGATCTGGATCCGCTGGTAGACCTCGCGCGCGCGGCTGTGGCCGGGATGCTTCTGCACGAACGCGCCGAGGGTGTCGGCGTAGGCCTGCTTCTGCTGCGGCGTGGCGTTCGGGGCGGCGGCCGCCTTCTTGTGGTGGAGGACGCGCAGCCACTCGCTGGAGTTGTCGGTGGAATCGCCCCCCGCGCCGCAGGCCGCGGCGGCGAGGGCGAGCGGAAGAAGAAGACGCCGCATCGCCCGCCAAAGTAGCACAGGCGCGCTATAATCGCCGCGTTTCCGAGGGGTTCAACCCACAGCAGCGGGAGGATTTATGGCCGTGAGGGGCGAGGAAGTCGCAAGCTCGATCGAAGCGCATGTGCGCGAAGCGATCGAGCGCCTGGTGGGTGAGATCCGCTCCTCGGTCGAAGACGTCCGCGTCGCCGTCGACTCGCAGCTCAAGGCAGCGCTCCAGAGCGTACAGGCCGACGTCAACTCGATCTCCTTCCTCCCGCACATCCAGAAAACGATCGGCGAGCTCGAAGAGGGCCTGAAGGCCGAGATCCCGCCGCCGCCCCCACCGCCGTCCGCCGCCGCCCCGTCCGGTGCCGGCGTCGGCCGCCTCAAGCAGGCGGTGCAGGCGGTGGAGCAGGCGAAGTCGCAGATCGACGTGCTGAACGCGATGCTCGAGCAGTGCCTCGACTTCGGCTCGCGCGCCGCGCTGCTCATCCTCCGCGGCGAGACGTTCAGCGGCTGGAAGGGCGTCGGCTTCACCGCCGCCGGCGGCAACGACGAGATGGTCAAGCGCTTCAACGCCGCGCCCGGGCTGATCCCCGAGCTCGACCGCGTGCTGCGCAACGAGCAGGTGGTGGCCTGGGACGGCGCGAACCTGGCGACCCGCCTCGGCGTCTCGGCCTCGAAGCAGGCCGTGCTGGTGCCGATGGTGATCAAGGACAAGGTCGCGGCCGCGGTCTACGTCGACGTGGTCGACGCCGACGGCGCGAAGTTCGACCAGTCTTCGCTGGAGTTGCTCGTCTTCATGACCGGGTTGCTCATCGACACGCTGTCGATCCGCAAGAAGAGCCCGTCGCCGAGCCTGAGCGAGATCGAGGCGGCCGCTCCTCCTCCGCCACCACCATCCCCATCCGCCCCGGAGCCCGCTGGCGCGTCCTCGACCGTGGCCATCAGCGCGGCGCAGATCCGCGAAATGATGGGCACCGCGCGCCCGCAGTTCAACGTCCCCTCGGCCGAGCAGTTCTCGACCACGGCGATGCCCGCGGTGCAGGCGCCCGCCCCGCGCCCCACCCCACCACCTCCTCCACCCCCGCCGCCTCCCGCCGCGCCCGCGCCCGCGCCACCGGCGGCGGACGACCGCCCGTCGACGCAGTACGTTCCCCCTGCCGGCCTCCGCAGCGGGGGTGTTCTCGGCGGACCGCAGTCCGACGACACCAAGAAGCACGATGAGGCGCGCCGCTTCGCGCGGCTGCTCGTCTCCGAGATCAAGCTCTACAACGAGGCGAAGGTCGAGCAGGGCCGCAAGAACAAGGACCTCTACGAGCGGCTGAAGGAAGACATCGACCGCAGCCGCCAGATGTACGACGAGCGGATCCCGGACGACGTCCGGAAGACGTCGAATTACTTCTACGACGAGCTCGTGCGCATCCTGGCGGACGGGGACGCGGCCTCGCTGGGGCTGTAGGGCCCGTGTCATCCCGAGCGTAGCGAGGGACCTGATGGCATGGGTGGCGCGCCGCACGCCCACACCGGTCCCTCGCTACGCTCGGGATGACACCCGCGCCCCGCGGCGCAACTTTCGCTACCGTTCGCTTCGTGCGCCGCCGCTGGCTCATCGTCACCGCCATCGCGATCGTCCTGGTCGGCGGCATCGCCGCGTTCATCGTGTTGCGCGACCGGACGCAACAGCAGCAGGTACTCGCGCCGCACAAGCCCGAGGCGCCGCCCGATCTGGAGAAGCTGCGCGCGGCGTACGCGGCGGGGCTGGAAGCCCTCCACCGCGGCGACGGCGCGGAGGCGGTCAAGCAGCTCTCCTCCTTCAACTTCGGCAAGCGCGAGGTTGAGGAGTACCGGCTGTACTACCTCGCCAACGGGTACCAGCTCTTGAACGACAAAGACCGGGCGCGCGTCACTCTCGCCGGCCTCTGGTCGCGCACGCCGAAGCTCCTGGCCTGGGTCGACGCCGGGCTGAACCTGGCGAACCTCTACGCCGGCGGCGCCGACTGGCGGCACGCGGCCGAGGTCTTCACGCGCATCGGCGCGCGCGCAACCGATCCCAACGTCGGCGCCACCGCGCGGTGGAGCGCGATCGAGTCGCGCTTCGCGGAGGGCGACGTCGCGGCGGTGCTCCAACTCGCGCGGCAGACGGCCATCGACAACCCGCGCGCGGCGCAGGCGGACGACGCCATCGCGCTGATCCGCTCCCTGACGGCGACGCCGGAGTCGCAGCCGATCGTGCTCACCGGCGACGAACGCCTGACGCGCGCGCTGGCGTTGCTGCGCGACGCGGACCCGCAGAACGCCTACGAGGAGCTGGGCGCGCTCAACGAGGCGAGCGTCTCGGCGGAACTGCGGCCGGCGGTGCGGCTCAACCGCGGCATCGCGCTCAGCCGCCTGAGCCGCTTCGAGGACTCGAACAAGCAGCTCGAGCCGCTGACCTCCGGCCAGTACCGCTACGCCATCCCCGCCATCCACACCCTGGCGTCGAACTACCGCACGCTCGCCGCGTCGATCAATCCGAACACCAGCAAGACCGTCACCGTGAAGCAGAAGGTCGGCACGACCAAGGTGCGCGTCGGCAAGGGGAAGAAGCGGCGGACGGTGACCAAGCCGAAATACGCCAACGTCAAAAAGAACGTCCCGCTGGTCGACCTGGCGAAGAAAGCGAAGAAGGAGACGTACGAGCGGCTGGGTGTCGAGCGGCTGAAGGATCTGCTGCAGCTGCCGCTATCCGAGGAGCTGCGCGTCGAGGTGCTGAACACGCTGATCGCCATGGCCGAGGCGAAGAATCAGGATGCGTACGAGCAGCAGCTGCTCACGCAGCTGGTGAAGATCGACCCGTCGCAGGATCCGGGGCTGCAGCATTTCTGGGACAAGGCGTGGGCGGCGTACGCGCGCGGCGACCTGAACGGCGCGCGGCCGCTGCTGGAGTTCCTGCGCGTCACCTATCGCAGCCCGAACGTGAAGCGCGCGGCGACGTACTGGCTGGCGCGCGTCGACGAGCGCAGCGGCAGGAAGGCGGAGGCCGTCGCGGGGTACGCGGCCCTGGCGCAGGCACCGTACGACGACATCTACGCCATCGAGTCGGAGCGGCGCGGCGCCAAGCGGACCGTCGTCAACAGCAATCCGCTCGATGAGAAACGTCCCGACTGGGCGGAGATCGCCGAGAAGGAGATGCCGCGCGAGCTGCGGCTGGCCTACGAGCTCACCGCGCTCGCCGACACCCGCGACGCCATGCTGGAGATCCGCGCCAACCGCACGCGCAAGAACGGGAGCTACGCCGACGCGCTGCTCGCGGACCTCTACAACAGCGCCGGCAACACGCAGCTGGCCATGCTGACCGTGCGCCGCGCCTTCCCGCAGCTCGCCACCGTCGAGCAGGACGCCGTGCCGCACTACTTCCTCAAGATGTACTACCCGATGCGCTACCGCGACCTGATCGTGGAGCACTCGCAGAAGAACGGCCTCGACCCGTTCCTGATCATGGGACTCATCCACCAGGAGAGCTATTTCACGCCGACCGTGAAGTCGGCGGTCGGCGCGACCGGCCTGATGCAGCTGATGCCGGCCACTGCAAAGGAGCTCGCCGGCCGCATGCGCATCTCGCCGCGCCTGGAGGACCCGAAGACGAACATCCGCCTTGGCACCGCGCACTTCAAGATGCTGGCGGGCCTTTTCGGCGGCAACACCGAGCTCGCCGTCGCCGCCTACAACGCCGGCCAGGGCCGCGTCCTCGGCTGGCGCCGCGCCGCGCCGTCGCGCCCCATGGACGAGTTCCTCGAGGCCATTCCCTTCCGCGAGACGCGCACGTACGTCAAGCACGTGGTGATGCTGGCGTCGACGTACCGGAGGATGTATCCGAAGTAGCACGGACGGAATGACGGGATGACAGGATGTCCAAGCCGTCATCCCGTCATCCTGTCATCCCGTCCCCGGCTACGGGATGAACCCCCGAATGGTCCTCACCACCGCACCCGGCCGGTCCACCTTCACCTCCACCGTCCGGTAGTCGCGATCTTTGGCCGTGCTCTCGGTGTTGTAGGCGACGAGGTACTGCGTGCGCAGCTCGTTCTCCAGCTTCCTGTAGGTCTCGGGGAGCTGCTTGGTGTCCTTGACGAAGTAGGCGAGGCCGCCAGTTTCCGCGGAGAGCAGTTTCATCTTCGACGTGCCGCTGACCTCCGTCCAACTCATGCCGAGGCCGATGAAGTAGAGCGGCACGCGCGCGGAGCGGGCGTAGGCGATCATCTCGTCGTACGGCACGCGCGAGGTGGTGTCCATGCCGTCGGTGAGGATGATCAGCGCCTTGCGTCCCTGCAGCGTGCGGAAGCGATAGAGCCCGGTGACGATCGCGTCGTACAGCGACGTCCCTCCCTTCGCCTCGGGGATCGCATTCACCTGCGCCTCGAGCGAGGTGACGTCCGAGACGAACGGCGCCGTCTTCGTCACGTCGAAGGAGAAGGCGCTGACGAAGGCGCGGTCGGCGCCCTTGATGATGCGGCGCAGGAACTCGATCGCCGCGTTCTTGGTGTCCACCATCCGCCGCTCCATGCTGCCGGAGTGGTCGATGATCAGGCCGACGGAGATGGGGAGGTTCGACGCGAAGTTGAACGCGGTGATCTTCTGCGGTTTCCCGTTTTCGAAGACGTGGAAATCCGATGACTTGAGATCGGTGAACGGCCCGCCGGCGGAGTCGGTCACGCTGACCGGCAGCTCGACGATGTCGACGTCGATCGACTCGCTGAACCGCTCGCCGTTCAGGAAGAGCAGGTCCGAAGCCTCGTAGTCCGTGTCGTCGACCGCGGAGGCGCGCACGAACTCCACGCCCTTCAGCTGCGCCACGGGGATGTCGACCGCGTACGGCGGGCGCTGCCACTCGCGCAGCTTCTTGTCGTCGGCGAAGAGCGTGACCGACTTCACCGTCGTCCCTTTCGGATTCTGGATGCTCAGCTTGAAGTGCGCGATGCCGTCGGGCGTGACGGTGCGCGTGATCTTCAGCTCCAGCGGCGTGTCGCGCTCGTTGACCACGAAGGCGTCGGCGTCGACGTAGCGTCCGTGGTCGTCGTAGCCGATGGCGCGCACCTCGATGCGCTTCGGCAGCGATCCGAGGTCGAGCTCCGCGCGGTACGGCGGCGCGTTGCGCGTCATGATCTTCTTGCCCCCGACCCAGAACTCCACGCGCTTCACCGGCGGCTTGGCGTCGACGTCGACGATGAAGAGGTTCGGAGCTAAGTCGCGCCGCGGCGACACGATGCGCACCGCCCCGCTCCCCTCCGGCACCATCCCCTCGGCGATGATGCCGTCGGCGCCGGGGTTCTCTCCGGCGACGTAGGGCTTGTTGGTCCTGGCGATGGTGAACGTCTGCGAGGTCTTTGCGACGATTACCGGCGTCTGCTCTTCGAGCGGCACCATCAGCCGCGCGTCGATCTCGGCGGCGCCGGGCTGCATGGTCTGGATGCCGATGAGCGTGTCGCGCTGCGCCGGATCGAGCGCATACCGGAAGTGCTGCACCGCCGCGCCGCTCTGCGAGATCGAGCCGACGATCACCAGCGGCACGCCCGGCGGCACCTCGGAGCCGACGCCGTAGCGGAACGTCAGCCGCGCCACGACGCCCTGCTCGCTGTCGCCGAGCGGCTCGACGGCGAGGGTGAGCTTCGATTCGCCCGCCCGGCGTTGTTGGCCGTCGGCCGTGATCTTCACGCCGATCATTCCCTGCCCGGCTGCAACCGTCATCAGCAGGACTGCCAGCGCACCAATCGTCATCGTCCAGCTAGTCTAACGTTCCCGATCCGCGAGCGTCCCTCAACGCATGCGCATGTTTCTTTTCTGTCTCGCCGTCACGGTGCACGCCGCGGAGCTGCCGCGGCCGAGCGGTGCCTTCGCCGTCGGCCGGACCACGATGCGCGTCGTCGATGCCTCGCGCGCCGAGCCGTTCACCGATGACCCGAACGATCATCGCGAAATGCTGCTCCACGTCTGGTACCCGGCCGCATCGGATGCGGGCGCGGCGGCGCCGTACGTCGAAGGCATCGGCGACGACGACGCCTTCCGCGCCACGTACAAGTTCGTCGGGCTGGAACGCCTGCGCGCCGTCCAAACGCACGCCACGGCCGGCGCGCCGCTCTCGTCCGCGCGCAAGCGATACCCGGTCATCCTCTTCTCGCACGGACTCGGCATGGTCTCGTTCCTCTACAGCGCGTTGCTGGAGAACCTCGCCAGCCAGGGCTACGTCGTGATCGGCGTCGAGCATCCGTACTTTGCGTCGAACTTCCAGTTCCCGGACGGCCACGTCGTGAAGCGCGCGTCGCGGCGGCAGTTCCTCGGCGCCGACGCCACGCCGGAACAGCAGGCGGCGATGACGCGGATCCGCGAGGAGGAGGCGATCGTGCAGGCGCACGATCTCGTCTTCGTCCTCGACCGGCTGGCCACGGTCTTTCCCGGCCGGCTCGACCGGTCATCGATCGGCGTCTTCGGGCACTCGCGCGGCGGGTTCGCCGCGCCGCACGCCTGCCGGCTCGACGCGCGCTTCAAGGCCTGCCTCAACCTCGACGGCTACCGGCTCACCGAGGAGGTGATGAAGAACGGAATCCGGCAGCCGTACATGCACATCGAGGAGGTCGACGCGGAGTGGACGGATGCGGAGCTCGCCGAGCAGCGCGCCACATTCGCGCGGATGGGTGGCGGCGCGTATCACGTGGTGGTAGCCGGCGCGAAGCACATGAGCTTCAGCGACGCGCCGCTGCTCGCGCCGGAGAGCTACCCGAACATCACCATCGACGCGCGGCGGGCGTTGGAGATCACCAACACCTACGTGCTGGCGTTCTTCGACCGCTTCCTGCGCGGGCAGAAGTCGCCGCTGCTCGACGGCCGGCGCGCGTTCCCCGAGGCAACCTTCGAGCGAGTGACGCGTTAGCGGAGTTGGCGCTGCCCTAACGCCTCTAGTTCCCTGGAGGAAGTGAGGCGCCGAGAAGGTTATTTGTATGTCGTAGCCCTCACAAGTGAGGTCGCGGACCTGATGAGTGAGGTTGCCGACCTCATGGGTGAGGTTGCGGATCTCATGGATGAGGTTGTGGACCTCATGGATGAGGTTGCGGACCTCATGGGTGAGGTTGCGGACCTCATGGATGAGGTTGTGGACCTCATGGATGAGGTTGTGGACCTCATGGATGAGGTTGCAGACCTCATGGATGAGGTTACGGACCTCATGGGCGAGGTTGCGGACCTCATGGGTGAGGTTGCGGACCTCATGGATGAGGTTGCGGACCTGATGAGTGAGGTTGCGGACCTCATGGATGAGGTTGCGGACCTCATGGATGAGGTTGCAGACCTCACGGGTGAGGTTGCTGACCTCATCGGTGAGGTTGCAGACCTAATAATGAGTGAGCTCGACCGTCAGGACTTCCACTTGATCGTGCAGCCGAAGGCCTTCGTCATCTGATTGGAGACGGGCCGTCCGGCGAGCAGATCGTCGAGCGCGTTGGTCAATCCGGTGGTCTTGCGCTCCTCGGGGCGCGCGCTGTCGTCGACGTAGCCGCGGTAGCGCACCGTGCCGCTGCCGTCGACCAGGTAGACGTGCGGCGTCACGCGCGCGCCGTACGCGTGCGCGATGGCGCTGTCGCCGTCCTTGAGGTACGGGAAGGGATAGCCCTTCTCGATGGCGCGCGCCTTCATCTCCGGAAGCGACTCGACGGCGTACTTCGCCTCGTCGTTCGGGTCGAGCGCGTAGAAGACCACGCCCTTCGGCTGGTACTGCTTCGCCAGCTCGATGATGCGCGGCTCGAAGGCCTTGGCGTACGGGCACTGATTGCAGGTGAAGACGACGACGGAGAGCTTGCCGTCGCCCGGCTTGAAGGCCACGGTCTTGCCATCGACGGCGTTGACCAGCGAGAACTTCGGCGCGGTGGCGCCGATGGCCAGCTCGTCGGCGGAACAGGCCGTCGCCGCGGCGGCGAGCACGATCATCGCGAACAGTTTCTTCATTGCATCCTCCTGAGGAGCTTCCGCAGCTCCCCGATGGTTTCCTTGCTGTCGATGACGCCCTGCTTCCGCCACACTTCCTTCCCCTTGCGGTCGAAGGCGATGGTCACCGGGATCTCGCCGTCGAAGCGAAGGTAGTTGGCCAGGTCGTCGACGTTTCCGCTGTAGTAAAGGTTGGCGTAGTTGATCTTCTGCTTGTCGAGGAAGGCGACCACCCGCGTGCGGTCGGTCTCCGGGATCATGTGGTCCGTCGACACGCCCACCAGCGTCACCTCGGATCCGAACGCCGCGTCGATCGCGCGCAGCTCCGGCATCTCCGCCACGCACGGCACGCACCACGTGGCCCAGACGTTGACCACGCGCAGTTTCGCCGAGGCGGGGAAGGCGGCCGGGATCTTCGCCGGATCTTTGACGTCGCGCAGGTCGGCCGCGGAGGCCGAGACGGCGAGGAGGAAGAGGAGGATGGCGACTCGCAAGCCTGCTATTTTCCATGTTATGGACGTCATCGCCATGAGCGGCCCGTCAGGAAGCGGTAAAACTACGCGCCTCGTCGAGCTCATCCGCGAGCACGTGGCGGCCGGCCGCACGGTCGGCGCGATCAAGCACACGCACCACCCGCTGAACGAGGAGCATCGCGGCGATACGGCGAAGTTCCTCGCCGCCGGCGCGCGGCCGGTGATCCTGGCCGGCGACGGGGAGGCGGTGGTCTTCGACGGCGCGTCGACGCGCCGGGTGGCGTACGCGGATCGGCAGGAACTACTCGTGCACTTCACCACTGACGTGGTCGTGGTCGAGGGATTCAAGAACGCATGACGCTTCGCTACCGCGCGGTCCTGTTCGATCTCGACGGGACGCTGGTCGATTCCTACACCGCGCTCGCCGATGCGGTGAACTTCGCGCGCCGCGCGCACGGGCTGCACGAGCTGAGCGCGGCGCGCATCCGCGACTTCGTCGGCGACGGGCTGGAGACGATGCTGCAGCGCGCCTTCGAGACGAAGGACGTGCCGCGCACCGCGCGCGTCGCGTTCGAGGACCGCTACGACGAGATCTGCTGCGCGGAGTCGAAGGTGCTGGCCGAGGTGGCGGAGACCATCGCCGCGCTGCACGCGCTCGGCGTGGTCATGGCGGTCTGCACCAACAAACCGACCGCGTTCTCCACCAAGATCCTCGACTTCCTGCAGCTCTCGCCGTTCTTCCGCGCCATCGTCGGTCCCGACCTGGCCGGCGCGCGCAAACCCGACGCGCGCCACGTGCTGCACGCGCTCGCCGCCACGGCGTGCGGCGCGGAGGAGGCGCTGTTCGTCGGCGACATGCCGATCGACGTGCACGCCGCGCGCAACAGCGGCGTCGACGTCGCCGTGGTGCCGACGGGCTCGTCGTCGCCCACCGCGCTGCGCGCGTCGTCGCCCGATCACTACCTGGAGCGCTTCTCCGACCTGCTCGCCGTGGTGGCCGCGTGATCCCCTACCGCCTCGTCTTCTTCGACGTCGACTCCACGCTGGTCACCATCGAAGGCATCGACGTTCTCGGCGGCGGCAATCCGCTGATCGCCGAGCTGACCGAGGCTGCGATGAACGGCGCCATCCCGCTCGAGGAGGTCTACGCGCGAAGGCTGGAGCTGATCCGCCCCTCGCGCGCGGACGTCGACGCGCTCGCCGCGCGCTACGCTGCGTCGCTCGTCGACGGCGCCGCGGAGACGATCGCCGCGCTGCAGCAGGCCGGCGCCATCGTCCACCTCGTCACCGCCGGCATCGAACAGGCCATCCTCCCCCTCGCCCAGCACCTCGGCGTCCGCAACGTCCACGCCGTCCGCCTTCACTTCACCGCGGACGGCGCCTACGAAGACTTCGATCGCCGCTCGCCCCTGGCCCGCGCCGGCGGCAAAGACCTGGTGGTCCGCGACGTCCGCGCACGGACCAAAGGCCGCGCCGCATTCGTCGGCGACGGGGCGAGCGATCTGGAGGCGAAGTCTGCCGTGGATTTGTTCGTGGGGTTCGGGGGAGTGCGGGAGCGTGGGGTGGTGAAGGAGCGAGCGGATGCGTATGCTTGGACGATGGAGGAGGTACGAGGAATGTTGAATGTTCAAAGTTGAATGTTGATGAAATCGCACCATTTAACCTTCAACATTTAACATTCAACATTCCTCGTTTCTCTCTCTCTCTCTTATGACCTGTAAATACTTCATCCCCGGCCCCACCTGGGTGCGTCCCGAGATTCTGCAGGAGATGACGCGCCCGATGATCGGGCACCGCAGCGCGGAGTTCCGCGACCTCTTCCTCCGCATCGCGGCTGACCTCAAGCCGCTGTTCGGCACGGCGCAGGACGTCTTCGTCGCCACCTGCAGCGGCACTGCCATCATGGAGGCGGCGCTGCTGAACACCGCCAAGCAGCGCGTGCTGGTCACCACCTGCGGCGCGTTCTCCGAGCGCTGGATGGCCATCGCGGAGAGCCTCGGCCTGGAGGTCGACCGCCTCGACGCCGGGTGGGGCCACGCCGTCGACGCCGAGGAGCTGGCGGATCATCTCGGGTCGCGCCGCGCGCACTATGACGTCGTCACCATCACGCACAACGAGACCTCCACCGGCATCACCAACGACGTGGCGTCGCTGGCGCGCGCGGTGCGCAACGAGTCGCCCGATACGCTGGTGCTGGTCGACGCCGTCTCCTCGCTGGGCGGCATCCCGGTGCGCTTCGATGAGTGGGGTCTCGACGTCTGCCTGGCCAGCGTGCAGAAGGGGCTGGCGCTGCCGCCCGGCATCACCGTCGTCGCCACCTCGCAGCAGGCGCTGGCGCGCGCGCAGAAGGTGCCATACCGCGGCACCTACTTCGACTTTCTCAGCTACAAGAAAAACGCGGACGACGGCAGCGTGCCGTCGACGCCGTCCATCCCGCACTTTTACGCGCTGGCCGCGCAGCTCGAGCAGATCGTCCGCGGCGAGGGGCTGGAGGCGCGCTACCGGCGGCACGAGGCGATGCGCGACCTCACTCTCCAGCGCACCGCGCGCTTCGCCAAGATCGCCGGCGACCGCTCGCATGCGTCGGCGACCGTCACCGCGCTGGAGCCGGTGATGAGTCCCGACGACCTGCGCAACGCCATGAAGAAGCGCGGCTACACCCTCGGCGGCGGGTATGGGCAGTGGAAATCGAGCACCTTCCGCATCGGGCACATGGGCGACATGACGGTCGGGGACGTGTCGGCGATGCTCGACGTCCTCGAGGAGGTTGCGTCCCGCGCATGACCTACCGGGTTCTCGTCACCGACACTCTTGCCGAGTCGGGCCTCGCCATCCTTCGCGCGGCGTCTGACGTCGAGCTCGACTACCGTCCGGGCCTGAAGGGCGCCGACCTGCTGGCCGCGGTCGCGGAATCGGATGCTCTCATCACGCGCAGCGGGACCGCGGTGACGCCGGAGCTGGTGAACGCGGGCACGCGGCTGCGCGTCGTCGGCCGAGCCGGCGTCGGCCTGGACAACGTCGACGTCGAGGCCTGCACCGCGCGCGGGGTGCTGGTCATCAACACGCCGACGGCGAACGTGATGTCGGCCACCGAGCACACCATGGCCATGATGCTCGCGCTCTGCCGCAACATCCCCGAGGCGCACGCGAGCACGAAGCGCGGCGAGTGGACGCGCGCCACGTTCATGGGGACGGAGCTCGACGGCAAGACGCTCGGCGTGATCGGGCTCGGGCGCATCGGGCGACGGGTCACGTCGCGCGCGGCCGCCTTCGGCATGCACGTCATCGCCTACGACCCGTACATCGCCTCCAGCGTCTTCACTAAAGCCGAGGCGGAGAAAGTGACGCTCGACGAGCTCCTGGCGCGCGCCGACGTCATCACCGTCCACACCCCGCTCACCGAGGAGACGCACGGCATGATCGGCGCCGCGGAGATGGCGAAGATGAAGCCGGGGGTGAAGATCCTCAACATCGCGCGCGGCGGCATCTACGAAGAAGAGGCGCTGGCCGAGGCGTTGCGCAGCGGGAAGATCGCCGGCGCGGCCATCGACGTCTACGAGAAAGAGCCGCCCGGAAAAGACCACCCTCTCTTATCGCTGAGTAATGTGATCCTGTCTCCGCACATCGGCGCGAACACCGTGGAGGCGCAGGACCGCGTCGCGGTGCAGACGGCGGAGATGGTGATCGAGGCGTTGCGCGGCTCGATCTTCGTCTCCGCGGTCAACCTGCCGTTCGAAGGGGTGACCGACGCCGACGCCAAGGGGCTGGTCAACCTCGCCGAGAAGCTCGGCCTCTTCACCGCGCAGCTGCTCGACGGCGCGGTGACGCGCGCCACCATCGAGGCGTGGGGCATCGAGGAGACGATGCTGAAGATCCTCACCGTCGCCGCACTGAAAGGCGTGCTCACGCCGCCGCTGGCGGAGTCGGTGAACTTCGTCAACGCCGCGCAGATGGCGGAGCAGCGCGGCATCGCCGTAGAAGCGACCGCGCACGAACGGCCGCGCGACTACACGAACCTCATCACTTTCAGCGCCGGCTCGAACGGCCAGGATGTCTGCGTCTCCGGCACGCTGTTCTCCGAGCACCAGCAGCGCGTGGTGTCGGTCAACAACTTCCGCGTGGAGTTCAAGCCCGAGGGCTACCTGCTCTACATCATCAACAAGGACGTCCCCGGCGTGGTGGGCAAGGTCGGCACCTTCCTCGGCGACCATGAGATCAACATCGCCGAATACAACCTGGCGCGCACCTCGAGCGGCGGCAAGGCCATGGCCATCATCACCGTCGACTCCGCGCTCGGCGAGAAGGCGATGACGGCGCTGCGCTCGATCAACGCGGTGGAAGAAGTGACGCTGGTGAAACTATGAAGATGCTGATCGTTGCGTCGTCGCTCGTCCTGCTGAACGCCTGCGCCACGATGATGCAGGGCCGGAACGAGACGATCAGCGTCGACTCGCGTCCGTCGGGCGCCGCGGCGACCATCGCCTGCGACGGCGGCGTGAGCGTCTCCGGCACCACCCCGGCACGGCTGGTCATCCCGCGCCGCGCGGACCATTGCGTCGTCTCCGTCACCGACGGCACGCGCACCGGGCGGCAGCCCATCGAGCGCGGGCCGGGCGGGAAGTACTGGGCGAATTTCGGCCTGGTCGGCGGCTTCGGCGTCGGCAGCCTGATCGCCTTCACCTCCGGCGGCGAGGAGGCGTTCTTCGCCGGCGCCGCCTCCGGGATCGCCGGCGGATTGGGCTTCATCATCGACCGGCTCACCGGCGCGATGTACGACCGCGACGTGCACGAGGTCACAATCGATCTGGAGCGCTGAGCGCCGCGCCCTTACAATCGAGCGCGATGCAGTATCGCGAGCTCGGGCGGACGGGCATCAAAGTCAGCGTGATCGGCTTCGGTGCGTGGGCCATCGGCGGCGCCGCCGGCGCTTCCGGCGCGCCGATCGGCTGGGGCCGCACCTCCGACGACGAGTCACTCGCCGCCATCCGCCGCGCGCGCGACCTCGGCGTGAACTTCTTCGACACCTCCGACAGCTACGGCTTCGGCCGCAGCGAGTCGCTCCTCGGCATCGTCCTCTCGCGCACACGGCACGACGTGGTGCTGGCCACGAAGGTCGGCGTGGTGAAGACATCGAGCGGCGATCTGAAGAAGGACTTCTCGCGCCAGCACATCTTTCACGCCGTCGACGGCTCGCTCAAACGGCTGCGCACCGACTACATCGATCTCTATCAGATGCACAACCCGTCGATCGACGAGCTGCGCCGCGAGGAGATCCAGGAAGCGATGGAGATGCTGCAGGAC
>Ga0157377_10000180_pt1 | contig 36464 bp, 32 predicted proteins | sample M55metaG_FD_121116 | JGI IMG/M metagenome (GOLD analysis project Ga0157377, IMG submission 121116) | Miscanthus rhizosphere microbial communities from Kellogg Biological Station, Michigan, USA - M5-5 metaG | ecosystem: Host-associated > Plants > Roots > Rhizosphere > Soil | place: USA: Michigan...
CACCACGTCCTCGGCGATGACGTCGAGGAAGATGGCGTTGAGCAGCTGCCCCATGATCTGCGCGGCGGGGGGGTAGCCCTTCACCACCGGCGTGTTGGCCTCGTCGGGCGTGCGCTGGTAGCCGGTGGACATGGCGATGATGCGTCGCGCGCCGAGGTGCACCGCGGCGGAGAGGGGGGCGGAGAGGCGGATGCCGCCGTCGCCGTACCAGCGGTCGTGGATGCGCACGGCGGGGAAGACGAACGGCAGCGCGGCGGACGCCAGCACGTGCTCCACCGTGATCTCCGTCTGCGCGCTGCGGCGGTTCGGTCCCTCGAAGACGTCGATCGACCGCCCCTGCACCCAGCGGACGCTCTGCCCGGTGGTGTAATCGAGGGTGATCAGCGAGACGGCCTTCAGGTTGCCCTGTTCGAGGTTGCGGCGGACCCCCTCGATCGGCTGGTTGCGGTACGGCGTGTCGAAGACGCGCCGGAGCGTCGCGGCGAGCGGCCCGGCGTTGAAGAAACCGCGCGGCCGGCTGCCGAAGCGCGGCAGCGCCATCTTCAGCGCGGTGCGGAAGGGAAGCAGCGCGGCGTAATTGGGACGGAAGATGTGGTGGCACTCCAGCTCGCGCCAGAGGCTCTCCAGCTTTGCCGCCCGCTCGCCGAGCGAGCCCTCGTGCGCGGCGAGAAACAAGGCGTTGATGGCGCCGGCCGAGACGCCGCTGATGATCTGGAACTGCAGGTCGGGGAAGAGCTTAGCCAACCCCTTGACCATGCCGACCTGGTAGGCGGCGCGCGCGCCGCCGCCGGTGAGCATGACCGCCAGATCGCCCGGCGAATCGGGCGGCGCGGGCTGTTCGTGCGGTGCGAAGACTTCCTGCAAGGCCATCCGAACCTCCCCATTTCAAATGCTTTGCCATCCGTTGCGCTCGGCGAAACCCGGTAGCATGCGGCGCGTGCGGATCGCGGTGATCGGAGGCGGCATCAACGGGGCCGGAATCGCCTGGGAGCTGGCGCGAAAGGACTACCAGGTCACCCTCTTCGACAAGGGGCGCTGCGGTGCGCAGACGTCGTCGAAGACGACCAAGATGATCCACGGCGGCATCCGCTACCTCGAGCATCTGCACTTCCGGCTGGTGCGCGAGGCGCTGCGCGACCGCGCCTGGCTGCTCGAGCAACTGCCGCAGCTGGTCAAGCCGCTGGAGATCCTGCTGCCGGTCTACGACGACAGCCCCCGCTCGCGGCTGGCCATCCGCGCCGGCCTCGTGCTGTACGACCTGCTGGCAGGTCGCGACAACATCGCGCCGCACCGGCGCTGGTCCGTCGACGAACTGCTCGCGGCGGTCCCGCTGCGGCGCGATGGCCTGCGCGGCGGCTTCAGCTTCCGCGACGCGCAGGTCGACGATTACCAGCTGGTCCGCACCGTGGTCGCCTCGGCGGCGGCGGAGGGGGCGGTGGTGCGCGAGGAGACGCCGGTGACCGCGCTGCAGTATCGCGCGGACCGCTGGGTGGTCCGCACCGCCGCGAGCGACGAGTCGTCGCACGACTTCGTGGTCAACGCCGCGGGGCCGTGGATGAACGAGCTGCTCGGCGGCAACGGGATCCGCTCGCGCTATCAGCTCTCGCTCGTCCGCGGCGCGCATCTCGTGCTCAAGCATCGGGTGAGCGACGCGGGGCTGCTGCTGCAGTCGACCAGCGACCGGCGCGTCTTCTTCGTCCTGCCGTGGAAGGGGACGACGCTGGTGGGGACGACCGAGGTGATCCATCGCGCGCCGCTGGACGACGTGCGGCCGTCCGAGGAGGAGATTGACTACCTGCTGCAGCGCTTCAACCGGTACGTCGCCGCGCCGATCGTCCGTGCGGACATCGCCTCCACCTTCGCCGGAGTCCGCCCGCTGGTGGGGCGCGCGGCGAATCCGAGCGCGATCGGCCGCGAGTACCGCGTGGTGCGCCGCGGCAACATGATCAACGTCTTCGGCGGCAAGCTCACCACCTTCCGCTCGCTGGCGGGGCAGGTCGGGATGCGCGTCGACAACTACTTCGGGCGGCCGCGGCCGGCGCGCGAGCCGCGCTTCGTCGTCGATACAATGGCGCCGCCATGAGCTACTCAGTGACCACGCTCGACGGCGAGCGCAAGCCGCGCCGGCTCCCCGCGCGCGAGCTCGACGCCACCGAAGTCCGCATCCTCGGCTCCCTCATCGAGAAGCAGCTCGCCACGCCGGAGTACTACCCGCTGACGTTGAATGCTCTGGTTGCGGCGTGCAATCAGAAGTCGAGCCGCGAGCCGGTGATGGAGCTGGCCGAGGCCGACGTGCAGCGCGCGCTCGACCGCCTGCAGGACGAGAAGCTGGTCTGGAAAGTCCTCGGCGGACGCGCCACGCGCTACGACCACAACCTCGACGCGGCGTGGCAGCTCGACCGTGGGGCGAAAGCCGTCGTCGCGCTGCTCTTTTTGCGCGGGCCGCAAACGGCGGGAGAGATCCGCTCGCGCGGGGAGCGGATGCACGACTTCGCCGATATCGAGGACGTGGAGGCGACGCTGCAGCGGCTGGCGTCCGATTCACCGCTGACGCGCGAGATCCCGCGGCGGCCGGGGCAGAAGGAAGCGCGGTGGATGCACCTGCTGAGTGGAGCGGCGGGCTTCAGCCCGCCGGCCGCTGAGGAGAGCGCGCCCGAGGGCGGGCGCGCCCACACCGGCGAGCCGATGTCGGTGCGCGTGCAGCGGCTCGAGGAGCAGGTGGCGGCGCTCGCGGCGGAGCTGCAGGCGCTGAAGACGAAGCTGGGGGAGTGACGTGCCAAGAGCCCCCTCTCCCCGCTGCGGCGGGGCGAGGGGCACTCACGTTCACTCCGTGCGCACCCTGGCAAAGGCGTAGATGCTCTGCGGCTTGTGGCCGTACTGCGACTCCAGGCCGTGCGTCTTGGTGTGGTAGTCGACGTTGACGCCTAGGCCGGCGCGCTTCTTGTCGCGGCTCCAGAGGTCGAAGATGTAGCCGACGGTGACGTGCACGCGGTCGCGGACGTTCTCCGCGCGGGCCATGGCGATGTTGCGCGCGCCGCGCAGCGCCACCTCGATGCCGTACGCCGTGTCGGGATCGCGCTGGGTCCAGATCGCGGAGGCGGCGAGGAGCGTCCCTTCGTAGCCGACCGAGGCGCTGCTGATCTTCTCCTTGGCGTCGCCGATGCGGCCGTGCGAGGCCTGCAGCGAAAGGTGCGGGACGGGGCGGAGGATGGCGCGGCCGGCCCACGAGTTGCCGTTGAGGTCGAAAACGCCGCCTTCGACGGTGAAGGCCGAGGTCTCGATGGCGGCGACGCCCACCTTCTTGGCGACGTGAAATGACTCCTGAATGTCGTACGAGAACGGCGCCTCGGCGAAGTCGATCGACGACGCGCGCTGCCGGTACGGCGCGGCGCCGAGCGGCGGCTCGCCTTTTCCAGCCGCGTAGATCCGCAGCGCGCGCCAGTGCAGCTGCACCGCCACTTCCTCCACCGCGTCGTGCGCGCGCATCCGGTCGATGGTCACGCCGGTCTGCTGGAAGAGCTGCGGATAGCCCTCGTCGGGGATCGTCGCTTCCTCCGCGGTGAAGCGCCCGCGGAAGAGGATCGACCCGCTGCCGAACGACCGTTCCGCCCCGGCGATCAGCCAGTTCGTGGAGAAGACCGCGCTCTGCGGATCGGGAGGCCCGGTCTCGCTGACGTGGGTGAGGAACGCCGCGCCGCGTCCGAAGACGCGCCACTGCTGCGCGTCGGCGGACGCGGCGGCGACGATGAGGGTGAACAGAAAGACAAATGCCCGGCTACGCATGCGCGCCGGGCATTGTGCAACACTGCTGCCGAGACTGCTCGCTTACTTCGCGAACACCTCGTCCACCGGGACGATCTTCACGTTCTCGGGCTTGATGTTCAGCTTGTACGCGCCGATCACCTTGTCCTCGTCCATGATCTCCTTCGGCTTCTCGGCGTCGTAGGCGATGGTCGACACCGCGTCCGACGTCAGCTGCCTCTTCAGCCCCTCGGCGTCCTTGGTCACGATGACCACGCTGAGGTTCTTCGCCGAGAGGTACTTCTTCAGCGCCTTGTTCACGTCGTCGCGCGTCAGCCTGGCGTAGAGGCCGCGCACGTACTGCGTGTACTCCGGCGTGCCGTACCACCACGAGTCGAGCGCGTAGCCGAGCTGCTGGTCCTGCGTCGAGGTCATCACGTACGCGTTCTTCATCAGGTACTGGCGGGAGGCCTCGAAGTCGTCCTTGGTCATCCCGTTTTTGATGAGTTTGTCCAGCTCGTAGAGCGCGATGCGCAGCGACATGTGCGCGTTGGCCGGCACCACCGGGCGGATCCAGACCTCGAAGGCCTGCGCGCGGCGCGCGATGTTCGGGCTGGGGAAAAACTGTCCGCCGGGGTTGTTGAAGAACTCGATGTAGGCGTAGTCGCCGTAGTTGAGGCCGCGGATCTCGCGCAGCCGCTGGAAGAGGCGGCCCTGCGACATGCGGTGCTCGCCGAGCCAGGCGCGCGCCACGTTGAGCGCGGCCCAGTCGGCGCCGTCGGCGCGCGTGAGCGGCAGCGGCAGGCCGATGGAGATGGCGGTGGCGCGCGTCTCCTTCTGGATGATCTCCACGTCCAGACCGTTCGCCTTGCGGCCCTCGATCTTCGCCAGCGACTTCAGCCCGCCGGCGGTCTTCGATCCCTGCGGCAACTGCGCGGCGTCGCTCTTGATGGCGGCGAGCAGTTCCGCCGGATAGTCGCCGTTGATGCCGACCACCAGGTTGCCGCGCGTGTAGTTCTCGGCGATGAATTTCTTCACGTCGTCGAGGGTGATCGACGTGATGCCGGCCACGGTGCCGAGCGGGGTGTGCCCGTACGGCGTGCCGGCGTAGATGCGGTTGAGCAGCTCTTCCTTGCCCAGCTCCTCCTCGTTGTTGTTGCGGAGGTTTTCCTTCAGCGCGTTGAGGTTCGCGTCCTTGATGCGGGTGAAGTCCTCCTCGCGGAAGCCGGGCGCGAGCAGCGTCGGCATCACCACGTCGTAGAACTTCTTCCAGTTGTCGCGGTGGATGGAGGCGGTGAGGGTGGTCATCTCCTTGTCCACGCCGCTGAACCAGCCGCCGGCGATCGGGTAGAGCGCCTTGCGGATCTCGTCGATCTTCATCGCCTGCGAGCCGGCGTCGGTGATCATCGCCGCGGCGAGCGCGGCGAGGCCTTCCTTGCCGGCGGGGTCATTCGCCGAGCCGGCGTTGAAGAGGAACTTCACCTCGAGCTGCGGGATGACGCCCTTCTGCTCGACGACACGGACGTCCGACGCCGACGTACCCGCCGCGGGCGCGCTGAACGAGGCCAGCGACGGCGAGGTGGCGATCGCCGCGGGCATGGCGTCCTTCGACAGCGTGGTGACGATCAGGTTGTTGTCGGTGAAGTACTTCCGCGCCGCGGCCTGCAGGTCGGCCGGCGTCAGCGCGGCCTGCTGGCGGAAGTAGTTGTTGATGGTGCCGTAGGAGCGGTTGAACTTGGCGAACTCGGCGAGGGTCTCGGCCACCGCCTCGCTGTTGTCGAGGCTGCGCACCAGCGAGTAGCGCATGTACGACTTGGCCTGCTCCACGCGGTCGGCCGGCTCGAGCTTGTCTCGCAGCTTGGCGAACGTCCGCAGGATCTGGTCGCGGACGTAGACCACGTCCTCCATCTTCTTCACGCGGGCGAAGACGGTGTAGGGGAAGGGATCGATGTGCGGGTCGTCGGAGTAGAAGAGGGCGTCGACCTTCTGCTCGTCGTCCACCAGCTTCTTGTAGAGGTCGGACGTCTCGCCGAACTCCAGGTTGAACATGGTCTGCAGCGCGGCGGCCTCTTTGTCGTTCTCGTTGAACGCCGGGCCGCGGTAGGCGACGGTGACGTACGGCAGGGTGTTCGACGACCAGGGGACGTGCGCGTAGACCGGCTTGGACGGCGCCGGCTCGGCGGGGATGTCGACCTTGTAGTCGCCGCGCTTCCAGCCGGCCCAGTACTTCTCGACCAGCTTGTTCACCTCGTCCGGGTCGACGTCGCCGGCGACGATGATGGTGGTGTACTCCGGCCGGTACCAGCGGCGGAAGAACTCCTTCGAGTAGGTGTACTGGTTCGGCATGTCCTCGATGTCTTTGATGAAGCCCATCGTGGTGTGCTTGTAGGTGTGGGTGGCGTATGCGGCGTCGCGCTGCACCTCCAGGATCTTGCGCACCGGGTTCGCGCTGTTCTTGTTGTACTCGCCCAGCACCGCGCGCGCCTCGGTCTTGAACCCCGGCTCGTCGTAGGCCAGGTTCTGGAAGCGGTCGGCGTAAAGCTCCATGATCTTCGGAAGGTCTTCCTTGGCGAAGGCGATGTGGTAGACGGTGCGGTCGTCCCACGTGTTCGCGTTCTCGCGGGCGCCGGCGCGGGTGATGACCTCGTTGTACTTCTCGGGCGGATAGAGCGGCGTGCCGCGCGACATCATGTGCTCGAAGAAGTGGGCGAAGCCGGACTTGCCCGCCTCGATCTCGTTGCGCGAGCCGGTCTGCACCGGGATGTAGAGCGCCACGATGTTCGGGAAGCCGGTGGGGACGGTGATGACCTTCAGTCCGTTGGGGAACACCTTCTCGGTGGCTTTGAACGGGAGGACGTCGTCTGCTGTCAATGTCATAGGAATGATCAACGCGCCGAGCAGCGCGAGGACGCGGAAGCGAAGCATTCAGTCTCCTTCTGTCGCAATTTGCGCATGCCTCAATCGTCCGAGCCGGCAAGGTATTTCGCCCACGGCGGCGAGAGCCCTTCTCCCCGCTCCGCGGGGAGAAGGTGCCGCGAAGCGGCGGATGAGGGGTCGCGCCGACCAGATAAACTGCCGCGATGAAGACGGCACGCTTGGAGGCATTCAGCGACGGCGTGATTGCCATCCTGATCACGATCATGGTGCTGGAGCTGAAGGCCCCGGACGGAGCCGACTGGCCGGCGCTCCGGCATACGCTGTTCACGCTGCTGCTGTACGTTTTGAGCTTCGTCTATCTGGGCATCTACTGGTCCAACCACCACCACATGTTTCATGCGGCGAAGCATGTGAGCGGCAGCGTCCTCTGGGCCAACCTGCACCTCATGTTCTGGCTCTCCCTCGTCCCCTTCATGACCACCTGGATGGGCGAGAGGCACTTCGCGGCGCTGCCGACGGCGCTCTACGGCGTCGTTCTGCTGGCCGCGGCCATCGCCTACACGATCCTTCAGATGCGAATCATCGCCATCGAAGGCGCCGAGTCGCCGCTGGCAAAGGCTGTCGGCAAGGATGTGAAGGGCAAGATCTCCATCGCGCTCTATCTGGCCGGGATCTTCCTGGCGTTCGTTCATCCCCTCATCGCCGACGCGATCTACGCGACCGTGGCCATGATCTGGCTCGTCCCCGACCGGCGGATCGAGTCTCAGCTGGTTCGCACCACCTGACGGGCTACCGCACCGCGCGCCGGCGCACCACCGCCGGCGGCAGCGTGATGTGCGACGTCGCCCCTCCGTTGCGCGCCACGGTGTACGTCGCGCCGCTTGGCACGGTGATGGTGAACGTGCCGGTGCCGTTGGTAGGGTCGGCGACGTAGAGGTCGCGGCCGGTCACGTACAGCACCGCGGGGATGCTCGAGGAGTAACCGACCGCAGTACCCGCGCGCCAGAAGGCGATGCCGAGCGTGTCGCCTTTCTGCACGGCCGAGGCGTTGGCGTCGTTGGCCACGATGTTCGGCACCGCTGTAGTCCCCAGTGAGATGGCGTACGCGGCCGTGGCGTTGGCTGGCGCGATGCCGTGGTCCAGCCACATGGTCAGGAACGTGGCGGTGTGCGGCGTGGCGTCGGTCGAGCCGCCGACCGCGGCCCAGGTGCCGGTGCGGGTGATGCGCTCCACGTTCAACTTCGCCGTCTGCGGGTAGACGTAGTAGCCGACGCCTTCGCAGAACGTCCAGTCGCCGTCGCGGATCACCGGCGACGATCCGAGCGGCCATTGCTGGATCACGGTCTCCACGCGATTGGCCGACGGTGAGCTGATGCTGTTGGTCAGGAAGACGATCACGTCGTCGAAGAAGAACCACGACTTCTTCGCCGTCAGCGCGGAGCCGACCGGCGCGAGATCCATCGCCGACACGCCGTTGCGCCCGTCGCCGGTGCCGCCGGCGAAGGCGCGGGTGCCGGTGCCGTAGTTCGCGCTCGCCGCGGTGGGCGACTGCTCGACGGTGATGCCCGGCAGGCGCGTCCAGTCGAGCGCGGGCCAGGCGTCGCGCGCGTAGTACTCGTTGCCGGCCAGGGTCAGCGCGAAGCGGCCGTCGGACTGCCGCGCGCCGAAGAGGTTCTCCTCGTTCGTGCTCTCGCCCGACTTTGTCCGCGTGGAGAACATCTTGATCGAGGCGAACCAGCCGTTGCGCCGGTGCACGGTGTAGTCCGACGCGAAGTAGTGCTGGTGTCCGCTCGGCCACGCAGGCGCGGCAAAGCTCTGCTCCGCGAGCGCCGCCAGCTCCACCGGCAATCCCCACGTCCACGACTGCAGCATCTTCCCCGCGGCGGCGCGGATGGCGCCGAGGCGCGGCGAGTCGAACTGCGACGCCTGCAGCAGCGCGGCGACGCCGTGGTAGCCGGTGGTCGACGGCCGGGCGATCTCGCGCCCCACCACCGAGACGTCGAAGTAGTTGCCGTGCAGCGACCAGGCGATGCCGTCGGCGATGTAGTCGGCGAAGCCGTTCAGCGCCGCCGGAGGCAGCGCGAACTCGCTCCCGCGCGTCAGCAGCGCGTAGCGCGCCACGTCGTTGGCGAACGAGCCGCCGTAGCCGCCGGTGTAGAGCTGCGGGCCGTGCTGGTGAAACGAGCGGTCGGTCTTGATGCCGTCGCCGGTCGCTGGCGCGCAGACCGACGCCATCGCGTCGCGCACCGCGGCGAGCATCGCCGCGTCGTCGCGCACCAGTCCCAGGCAGAGATGCGTGTGCGACGACCAGACCAGGTTCTCGCCGACCGGCACCGGCCCGACCAGCCCGCGCGCCGCCGGCGACGAGCCGATGTGGAAGGCCATGGTCGTCACGCAGTCGTCGATCGTCTGCTGGCTCACCGCGCCGCGCATCAGCACCAGCGTCGGGCCGAGGTCGAGCGGTACGCCGAGCGTCCAGAACCACCAGTTGCCGAGCGGCAGCGTCGTCTTGCCGTAGTACACCGGCACGTAGCGCAGCGCCGACTCGATCTGCGCGCGCAGCGCCGGGTCGCCGTACAGCGCCTGCCCCGGCGTGCGGTACGCGCGCGCCATCACGAGCAGCCGCTGCGTGTGCGCCCAGGACGACCAGCCGCCGGCCGGTACGTCCTTGTAGTTGATGTCGCTCCAACTGCCGTCCGACAGCAGGAAGCCCGGCGCGGCGTTCGCGCGCGCGGATGCCTCGAGGTCGGCGAGCGCATTCGACATCCGCGCCGAAGTCCGCGGCGCGCCGGCCGCGGTGTAGTAGGCGACGAAATTCTGCCGCACCGAGTCGACCGAGGCGTGCGCGGCAATGGGAAACAGCACCAGGAAAAGGGGGAGGATCCGCTTGGACACGTTGCGCGGTTAAACCGCTATGAGATCGAATTCATTCGAGACGTCCATCGCATCAAATCTTGTCCCTAGCAACCGGACCCCGAGCCACACCTCGGTGGCGATGACCACCGCTGCCGGTACGGTCGCGACCGCCATGAAGATCGCGTTGCCGCGGAAAAACTTGAACGCGATCCAGAGCGACGGCGCGAACACCAACGCCGCCGGGATGAGCGTCACCAGCAGCGCGAAGAGGTTGGCGAAGAGGATGACGATGCGCTGCCCGACGGTGACGAAGCTGCGCCCCTCGTCCGGCGGCCGCATGACCCAGGCCGGGAAGTAGAGCGGCACCGCGTTGCGGATCAGCAGCAGCATGGCGCAGACCGGCAGCACCAGGATCAGCATGCTGATGATGAACTGCGGCGTGCCGAAGAACTGCAGCCCCTTCTCGTGCGTCCCCGCCATCCGCATGAAGATCGAGCCGCAGATGCAGAAGATGACGTCGAGCGCCGTGATCGCCACCAGCGGCGCGGCGATCTCCGCGGCGACCAGGCGGTAGCCCAGCAGCGGATAGCTCTTCAGGATCTCGGAGCGGGCCAGGTCGAGGCGCAGGTCGTTGGCGAACAGCTGCGAGCCGGTGAGCGGAAAGAATCCGGCCATGAAGAGGAAGAGGCTGCCGACGACCATGTAGCTCGACTCTTCGTGCGCCCAAAGCGCCACGCCGATCATGCCGGCGGAGAGCACCAGCATCATGACGATGATGCCGGCGCCGGTGCGCATCAGGGCGATGACGTTCTTCCAGACGATGGCGATCTCCGCCGGACCGGTCTCGCCGAGACGGAACGGCGAGCCCAGACGGCGATAGCTGACCTGCAGCTGGCCGCCGCGGCGGTTGCGCATGCTCTCCAGTCGCGTGGCGCGGCGCGCCGAGGCGACGATCGACGCTTCCTCGAACGAGATGTTCAGCCGCGCCGCGAGGAAGAAGAAGAGCGTGCCGAGAACGAGCAGCCCGCCGATGGCCCCCGCCATCCGCACGGGCGTCGGCGCCAGGGCGGCGGTGGCGAAGAACCGCGGGACGAAGAGGATCACCTGTCCCGCGCCGGTGTGAAAGGCCTGTTGGATCGGCCGCAGCATGGCGCCCGGGTTGGCGCGCTCGAAGCGGCTGGGGTAGTTGTCGATATGCGACACCGCGGCCGTCCCCAGCACGCTGAGGAGGACCAGCACGATCAGCAGCCGGGGGATGAAGCCGATGTGCAGCTGCTTCAGCCGCGCGCGTCCGAGGGCCACGACCATGAAGTAGATCCCGAGCACGGAGAGCGCCGCCCAGATGCCGACCACGTAGCTGCGCCGCCAGCCGAAGATGAAGAAGGCGATCGCGCTGGCCAGCGCCTGCGGCTGCGCGCGGATGACCTTGTAGAGCAGCAGGTCGCGCCGCCGCAGCGGCGCCGGGAAGAGCGTGGCGATCTCCGCCTCGCTGAACTGCAGGCCGCCGCTGTCCGCCGGCAGCGCCCACGCCACCAGCATCATCGTCAGGATCACCAGGCTGAGGACGTCGACGAAGAGGTCGCCGGTCATGAAGAAGGCGCGCTTCGAGGCCATGCCGCGGGTGTTCCTGAAGAAGACGATCCAGAGGTAGCCGAGGCCGGCCACCGCGCCGACCAGGTAGCGCGGATCGCGCAGCCGCTTCAGCCGGCTGACGATGCGGTTGCGCGTGGCGCGGAGGGTGAACTCGATGAAGGTGGCGATCACGCGCTCGCCTTGTCCTCGGTGATGCGGAGGAAGGCCTCTTCCAGCGAGACGTCGCCGCGCCCCTGAGCGATCTGCCACTTCAGCTCGTCGATGGTGCCGTAGGCGAGCCGCTTCCCCTTCTGGATGATGGCCACGGTGTCGCAAAGCTCCTCAACCAGATGGAGGAGGTGCGAGCTGAGGATGACCGAGGCGCCGGCCTTCGAGCGCTGCACGATCGACTGCTTCATCCGGCGGATGCCGAGCGGGTCGAGACCGGTCAGCGGCTCGTCGAAGATCAGCACGTCCGGCGCGTGGATGAAGCCGCAGGCGATCATCAGCTTCTGTTTCATGCCGCGCGACAGCTCCGCGGGGAGCGCCTTCCGCTTGTCGGCCAGCTCGAACTCCTCGAGCAGCGGGTCCATCCGGCTGCGGAAATCCTGCACCTGATAGATGCGGGCGACGAACTGCAGGTGCTCTTCGACGGTGAGGTAGTCGAACAGCCGCGGCTCGTCGGGCATGAAGGCGAGGTGGCGCTTGGCCTCCACCGGCCGGTCGCCCAGGTCCTCGCCGCAGATGCGGATGCGCCCCTCGGTCGGCGGGTGAATTCCGGCCAGCGCGCGCAGGGTGGTGGTCTTCCCCGCGCCGTTCGGCCCCACCAGCCCGAGCACCTCGCCGCGCTTCACGGCGAAGGAGAGGTCCTTCACCGCCACGAAGTCGGCATAGGTCTTGGTGAGATTGATGACTTCGATGCCGTAGTCCACGAGGATGATGATACGGCCGTGGACCGTGGGAGTTTTCCCCGTCACCCTGGAGCGACGGCAACGATGATGGGCTGGCATCTGTCGTGAAGCGCGCTGATCCATGCGCCGCGCCCTTCCGTGGAAGCCGATCGCGCTCGTCACCACCGCCACCTCGCTCGTGCTCGCGCTGCTGCTCCTGCCGGCCTGTTGCTGCCGCGGGAAGGCGGTGCCGGTGGCCGGGCCGCCGGAGGCGGCGCACGTCCCGCTGATCGGCACCAAGGAGATCCCCACGCCGGCCGAGGCGGTGTCGAAGGAGCCGGTGCAGGCCGAGATGCACAACGTCTGGTTTCACATCGACGAGACGGCGTACCTCGACATCCGCCAGATGCGCGGCGAGCTGGCCAGCAAGGAGCCGGGCCGCCCGGTGAACTTCGACAGCAAGCAGTCGTTCGTCATGAAGGTCGACACCGCGCGCATCGGCATGCGCAGCGCGAGCCTCGACGTCCTGATGAACCGCTACCTCTTCAACTTCCCCGGCGCGCCGATCCGCGACCTCCACATCACCATCGAAGGCAAGCAGCTCAAGCAGGAGGGGATCGTCCACAAGGTCATCGACATCCCCTTCATCATGTGGGCGGACGTGTCGGCGTCGAACGGCAAGATCCGCCTCCACCCCACCAAGATGGACATCTGCGGCCTGAACGGCCTCGGGTTGCTGAAGGCGGTGGGGATGACGATGGAGAAGATGATCGGCAAGGAGCTGCCGCGCGACCGCGGCGTCACCGTCGAAGGCAACGACCTGCTGCTCGATCCGTCGAAGATCATCCCCTCGCTCGACGTCGAGCTGCAGCTGGCCGGCGTGGGCGTGGAGGGCGACGAGTTGATGCAGCAGTTCGACGCCGGCCGCAAGCTCGCGCCGCTCGACCCGCCGCACCCCGAGGAGCGCAACTGGATGTTCTATCGCGGCGGCACGCTGCGGATGGGGAAGCTGCTGATGATCGACGCGGACATGGAGGTGACCGACACCGACGCCTCCGATCCGTTCGACTTTTTCATCGACCACTACAACGACCAGCTGATCGCGGGGTGGGAGCGCAACATGCCCGACTATGGGCTGTATGTGTTCATGCGGGACTACAGCGACCTCGGCTCGCCCGCCCGTCCCGGCGAACGCCTCGCGTCAAACTAGCCCGCTCCACAAACGAAAAAGGACGGCGTTTCCGCCGTCCTTTTGGTCATTGTGTGGTTGTCAGCTGCTTACTGGCCGACGGTCACGTTCGCGGCCTGCAGACCCTTCGGGCCCTGCACGAGGTCGAACTCGACCGTGGATCCCTCGGCGAGCGAACGGAATCCCTTGGACTGGATCGCCGAGAAATGGACGAACACGTCCTCTCCGCTCTCCGTGGTGATGAAACCAAAACCCTTCGCATCATTGAACCACTTGACCGTACCGGTGCTGCGCATGTCCTTGAATCTCCTTCTGTTCTGGTGCTGAGTCCACCGCAACGGTGGTTATTGGTAAGGAATTCCGCCGAATCCGGGTTGCCGCGATTGTGGCCACTATGACCAACAGGGCCACCCCGGCCACCCACGGCCATACAGGCGCGCGCGCCGTCTCGAGCTCGAACGGCAGCTCTTCGTCTATGGCGTTCAGTGTAGCAATGTAGTCCGCCACCTCGGCCACGGCCACCGCATCTTTTTTCGTCCGCAATGTGTACGTTACCGTACGTTTCTCTACTGAGCGCTCATAGTGGAGGGCGGGCGTGTCTGTAATGGCGGAGGACGGGTCGAGACCCCGTCCCACATCATTGAAGGTGATGCGCTCGGTCAGGTGCAACGGATAGTCGATCGCCAGCGGCATGGAGCGGATCAGCGTCTCCGGCCGGGCGAGGTGGCCCTCGATGGCGCGCGGGACGTACGTCCGGAGCGGGCGGACGGCGTAGCGCTCGCGCACCACGATGACGTTGCTCGCGCGGTCGTCGGTCACCGCCGGTCCGTTGACGCGCCGGATGCGCGGGTGGTCGGCGGCGAAGAGGTTGATGCGCTGCTTGGCGTACTCCGCGGCGGTGAGGGTGGAGAGGTCGGCGCGCAGCGCGTCGGCGTCGGCGCCGCGGTAGGTCTCGGTGACGTCGAGCGCGTCGGCGCTGTACACCTCGTCGATGACCGTCCGCGCGCGGCTCGGCACGGCGATCGTGGCCAGCGCGGTGGTGTCGCCGCGGACCACCAGCGCGCGCTCGTCGTTCGGCGTGTCGATGGTCGCCAGCGTGCCGCCCTGGTCGGCGATGGTGGCGTCGATCCAGTACGTGCGGTTGCCGTCGGCGACCTGCGCGATGACGTGGTCGAAGAGAAAGGGAGAGGGGAGGAAGGCATCGAGGCGCCGGCGCAGCTTGGTGTTGACCAGCGCCGGATGCGCCTCCACGCCGAGGTGGCGGAGGAGCTCGCAGAGGAGGAAGACCTTGTCCTTGCAGTCGCCGTAGCGCTGCGCGAGCGTGATGCGCGGCTGCCGCGGCTCGTGCGAGCCGCGCCCCATCTCGATGCCGAGGTAGCGGATGTCGTCCTGCACGAAGCGGATGGCGGCGGCGATTTGTGCCTCGCGCGTCTTGTGCTCCGCGCGAATCGTTTGCGCCAGCGTGGCCACCGCGGCGGACGACTCGAGATCCGGCACGAACATCGGCTCGGACCATCGCGCCACCTCGGACCACGAGCCGTATTCGCTGACCTGGACGGAAGAGTACGAATCGTAATATTCGGGGACGGAGTCCTCGTCGTCGATGGCCTCGACGTCGCGCTGTTCCCAGGTGTAGACGGCTTGTGGAGCGGCGGGCTTCAGCCCGCCGTCCGGCGGCCTGAAGGCCGCCGCTCCACCGCGTACGTTCAGCGCGCGCCCGGCCGGCCAGATCAGGCGGTGCCGGACGCGCGCGGTCGGCACGCTGACGCCGAAGTCGTACTCGTCGGCGTAGCGCCCGCCGAGGAGCGGGTTGGCGCCGTCGAGCGAATAGGCGTAGTCGATGACGTCGCCCGGCCGCACGTCCTTCAGGAAGAGGAGCGCGGTCAGCTGGCCGTCGTAGATCTTGTCCTCGGACTCCGGCTCCTTCTCGATGACGCGCACCTCGCCGGGGTCGAGCTGATTGATGCGCGCCGCGCCGCGGACCAGCACCACCTCGTGCAGCACCAGGCGCTGGTACGACGGGTCGAAGTCGATGGAGAGCTCCGAGGCGTTCTGCACGCCGGCCGCGCTGACCACCTTGCGCACGCGGCGGAAGTACTCGTCGACGTTGGCGCCCTCCACGCGCACCTGGTGGTCGGTGAGGATGCCGGCCACGCCGGCGCGCGAGGGAAGCGCGCCCGAGGGCGGGCGCGCCCACACCTGATCCACCCAGGCCGGCGCCGGGCGGACGTCAAAGTCCGCGGCGAGCGCCGCGGGCGCGATCAGCAGGAGGAGGGGGAGCAGGCGCACGTTACGTATGTCATCCCGAGCGTAGCGAGGGACCGGTGTGGGCGGGCGGCGCGCCACCCACGCCCACACCGGTCCCTCGCTAACGCTCGGGATGACATCATCAAGTCCATGAACAGATGGGACATTCCGCCGCGTCGTGATTTCGCGCCGGGCAGTGCTCGCGGCCGAAGTAGATGATTTGCAGGTGCCGCTTGCCCCACTCCTCCGGCGGCCAGAGCTTCTTCAGGTCGCGCTCGGTCTGCTTCACGTCCTTCGCCTTCGACAGCCCCCACCGCCCGGCGAGGCGGTGGATGTGCGTGTCGACCGGGAAGGCTGGCTGGCCGAAGGCCTGGTTCATCACCACGCTGGCGGTCTTGTGGCCGACGCCGGGGAGCGTTTCCAGCGCCTCCATGTCGGCGGGGACTTCGCCGCCGTGCTCGTCGAGAAGCGCCTGCGCCAGCCGCTTGAGGTTGCGCGCCTTGGTGGGAGCGAGTCCGAGGCTGCGGATCAGCTTGAGGATCTCGTGCTCCGGCATCGCCGCGAGCGTCTCGGGCGTCGGCGCGCGGCGGAAGAGGGCGGGGGTGACGCGGTTGACCTGCGCGTCGGTGGTCTGCGCGGAGAGGACCACGGCCACCAGCAGCTGGAACGCGCTGCCGTGACGCAGCGGGATCGGCGGCAGGGGATAGAGCCGGTCGAGGATGGCGCCGACGCGCTGCGCCTTCTCCGCGCGCTTCATCGCGGCTCCACGGACAGCCAGCGGGCGATGTCGTCGGGCATCGGCGGCGAGGCCAGCCCCGGCTTGCCCGCCACCTCCAGGATCTGCGCCGGCGTGACGTTCCCCTCCTTGCTCCGCAGCAGCCCGCGGACGTAGGCGATGGCGCAGAGCTGGCCGCGATGCTCGATGACGTGGCGGAAGTAGAGCCACTTCTCGTCCCAGCAGACCACCCGCGAGCGGACCACGAAGCGCTGGAAGGGCAGCAGCGAGCGGCGGTAGCGGATGTTGGTCATCGCCGCGATCGGCCGCCAGCCGCGCCCGAAGACGTCGAGCAGCAGCCGCGTCCGCGCCAGCAGCTCCACCCGCCCGATGTCCATCATCGACACGTACCGCCCGCTGTTCATGTGCACGTTGAGGTCGAGATCGTTCGGCCAGACCCGCATGGCGAACGACGACTCGTCGAGGAGATCGATGCGCGGCTTGAGGCGCGCGCGAATCAGGGCCCAGATGAGGCGGAAGAAGACGACCATCAGTTCAGGTCGAACAGCAACAGCTCTCCCGACCCGCCCAGCTCGATCGCTGGCTCCTTCTCGACGCGCGCTCCATCGCCTGCTGCCAACGCCACCCCGTTCACCGTGACGCTGCCCCGCGCCACCTGCACCCACCCGTACCGCCCCTCGCGAAAGTCGAAGCGCAGCGCGCCGCCGACCTTCACCCGATACAGGTCGACGTCCTGGTGGATCTTCAGCGAGGCGTCGCGCGCGTCGGGCGAGGCGACGAGCTGCAGGCCGTCGCGCGGCGCGAACGCTTTCTGCTCGTATCCCGGCGTGATCCCGGCGCGCTCGGGGAGGAGCCAGATCTGGTAAAAGTGCACCGGCTCGTCCTCCGAGCCGTTCATCTCGCTGTGCACCACGCCGGTGCCGGCGCTCATCCGCTGCACCTCGCCGGGGCGCAGCACGCCGCTGCCGCCGGTGGAGTCCTGGTGCGCCAGCGCCCCTTCCAGCACCACCGTGACGATCTCCATGTCGCGGTGCCCGTGCCGCCCGAAGCCGCGGCCGGCCTCCACGCGGTCCTCGTTGATGACGCGCAGGGCGCGGAAGCCCATGAAGTCGGGGTCGTAGTAGTCGGCGAAGGAGAAGGTGTGATGGGTGTCGAGCCAGCCGTGGTCGAAGTGGCCGCGGTCGCCCGATTTTCTGACGTGTATCATCCTCAGCTCCGAACGTAACCATGCACGACGAGCCGCCCCCGCGCAAGCTCAACGAGCGCACCGGAAAGCACTGCTGCATCATCTGCCTGGCGGAAACGCCCGCGGACGAGTATTTCGCGAACGATCACATCTGCGCGGCGTGCGCGGAGAAAGAGAGCGACGCACGCGGAACGACCAACGAGTCGCCGTCGTCCACGACTGGCTGACCGGCATGCGCGGCGGCGAGGCGGTGCTCGAGGGAATCCTCGACGTCGTCCCGGACGCGGAGATCTTCACGCTCTTCCACTTTCCGGGCAGCGTGTCGGCGCGCATCGAGTCGCGGCCCATCCACACCTCGCGCCTGCAGCCGCTGGCGCGCCGCGTCCGCGACTACCGCGCGCTGCTGCCGCTCTATCCGCGCGCCGTGCGGCAGTTCGACCTCCGCGGCTTCGACCTCGTCATCTCCTCCAGCCACGCCGTGGCCAAAGGGGTCGACGCGCGCGGGCTGCCGCACCTCTGCTACTGCCACACGCCGATGCGCTACGTCTGGGACCGCTTCGACGACTACTTCCCGCGCGGCGCGAAACGGCTGCTGGCCAGGCCGCTCGCCGCGTCGCTGCGGCGGTGGGACGTCGCCTCGTCCGCCGGCGTGACGCGCTTCGTCGCCAACTCGCGCTTCGTCGCCGAGCGCATCCGCCGCTTCTACGATCGCGACGCGGACGTCATCCACCCCTTCGTCGATGACGCGTTTCTCCGCGCGCCGCTCGCGGAAGCGCGCGAGGACTACCACGTGGTCGTCTCCGCGCTCGTGCCGTACAAGCGCGTCGAGCTGGCGGTCGAGGCGGCGGAGGCGAGCGGGCGGCGCCTGGTCGTCATCGGCGGCGGGCCGCTGCTGCCGGCGCTGTCGCGGCGAAGCGGCCCCAACGTTCAGTTCCTGGGCAACGTATCGAGGGACGTGATCGTCGATCGTGTGGGGGCGGCGCGGAGCCTGATCCTGCCGGGCGTGGAGGACTTCGGCATCGTCCCGCTGGAGGCCATGGCCCTCGGCACGCCGGTGGTGGCCCTCGGCGAAGGCGGCGTGCGCGACAGCGTGGTGCCCGGCGCGACGGGGATTTTTTTCGACGCTCCGAAGGTAAACTCGCTCAACCGGGCTCTGGACGAAGCCGAAGCGCGCCACTGGGATCGCGCGGCCATCCGCGCGCACGCCGCGACGTTCTCGCGCGAACGGTTTCACCGCCAGCTGCTCGACGCCCTACGCCAGGTCACCGCTTGATCGAGAAAAAACACCGCGCGCTCGCTTCGATCTACCTCGTCAACGATGCGGTCGCATCGAACCTGGCGATGCTGGCGGCGTTCTTCCTCCGCTTCGTCCTGCAGGTCATCCCGGTGACCAAGGGGCAGCAGGACTTCGCCACCTACGCGCTGCTGCTGCCGATCGTCACGCTGGTCTTCCCCCTCGCCTTCGCCGTGCAGGGGCTCTACCGCATCCGCCCCACGCGCTCGAAGACGGAGGAGTGGATCTCGGTGGCCATGGGCTCCATCGTGGCCACCATCGTCCTCTCAGGCGTCTTGCTGTGGGTCCGCCCCGGCAATCCCGAGGTGGTCTATTCGCGCGCCACGCTGGCCATCTTCATGGTCTGCGCGATCCTCTTCACCATCCTCGGGCGCGCCGCGGTGCGCGCGGTCGTGGAGCGGCGGCATCGCGCGGGGAAGGACCTCGACCGCGTGCTCATCGCCGGCAGCGGCGACCTGGCGCGCGCGGTGGTGGAGCGGGTGAACGCGCATCGCGACCAGCTCGGCTTCCGCATCGCCGGCTACCTGGTGGAGGGCAGACAATCGTGTCTGCCCGGCGATGCGGACAGACAGGATTGTCTGTCCTCCACGCTCCCGTGCCTCGGCACCATCGACGACGCCGCGCGCGTGGTGGAGGAGCACCGCATCGATCACGTCTTCGTGGCGCTGCCGCACGCGTCGTCCGAGGCGATGACGGCGCTGCTGGACCGGCTGGTGCGGGTCTGCCTGTCCATCCACGTCGTCCCCGACCTGCTGCAGTTCATGGTGCTGCGCTCGCGCGTGGAAGACATCGACGGCCTGCCGACCATCAACCTCTCCGAGACGCCGCTGGAAGGATGGAGCCGCTTCGTCAAGCGCGGCTTCGACCTGGTCATCGGCACCGTGGCGCTGGTGGTCTTCTCGCCGGTGATGCTCGCCATCGCGGTCGCCATCTGGCTGGAAGACCGCGGCCCGATCTTCTATCGCCAGGTGCGGATGGGCCTCGACGGGAAATCGTTCGACATCCTGAAGTTCCGCTCCATGCGCGTCGGCGCGGAGAACGAGACCGGCGCGAAGTGGGCGGAGCGCGACGACCCGCGCCGGACGCGCGTCGGCCAGCTGATCCGCGCCTGGTCGCTGGACGAGCTGCCGCAGCTCTTTAACGTGCTTCTGGGCGACATGAGCGTGGTCGGCCCGCGGCCCGAGCGGCCGCAGTTCGTCGAGCAGTTCCGCGCCGAGTTTCCGCAGTACATGCTCCGCCACAAGGTGCGCGCCGGCATGACCGGCTGGGCGCAGGTGCACGGCTGGCGCGGCAACACCTCCATCCGCATGCGCATCGAGCACGATCTGTACTACATCGAGAACTGGTCGCTGATGCTGGACATGAAGATTCTGTTCATGACCGTCATCCACGGCCTGCGTCACGAAAACGCGTACTAGCGCTAGCGCGGCGGGGCCGATGCCAGGAAGCCGCCGATGATGGCAGCGACCGGCTTCAACTCTTGCGTCGTCGGATCCGCTTGCACGCCGAAGATCTCCAGCGCGGTCGCGCCTAACAGATAGAGCGCTCCGGGAGGAGCGAAGACGACGGGACAAGTCAGCGACTCATCGAGCTCGGCGATGGTCAGGAGCGCCTCGCCAAGCCGGCGGCTCTCGATCCTCCCATCAGCGAGGATCAGATCGCGAGTGCGCACGGAAGTAACGCCGATCTCCTGCAGCCGTTCTTCCGGGATGTACGTGTAGAACGCCCCGGTGTCGACCCAGAACTGTTCCTCGAACGAGCGCGAGGCGTCATGCGGATTCGCGACCCTCACCGTGACCTGGAACATGCCCATCGCCTCCGAGTATAAGCTCCTCACATGAAACGCACCGCCATCGCTCTGCTCGCTCTCGCGCTGTCCGCTCCCGCCCTTCTCGCTCGCGACAACCCCGCGCCGACCGCGCCGGGGACGTACAAGGAATGGGGACGCGACATCGACGAGATCGAGATCGTGAAGTCGTTCAAGATCGCCGACTACGACAAGATCGTGGTCAATCCCTTCGACACCTCCGCCTCACCGCTGCCGGACGAGAAGGAGAAGTCGTACAACAGCATCAAGGCGGTGCTCGACGCCTACACGCTGACGCTGGTCGAGGCGCTGCGTCCCGAATTGAAGGCGAAGGCGGAGGTCTCCGTCTCCGACAAGCCGACCAAGGCGCCGAAGACGCTCGTGATCCGCGGCAAGGTGGCGGACCTCACCCCCGGCTCGCGCGCCAAGCGTTACCTCGGCGGCTTCGGCGCCGGCGCCGCGGGCACGAAGCTCTCCGGCGAGATCGTCGATGCGAAGAGCGGCGCGGTCCTCGCGCGCTTCACGCAGGAGCGCCGCTCCGGCGGCACGTTCAAGTTCGCCGGCGGCAACGACATGGACGTGATGCGCGACAGCGTGCACGCGGCAGGCAAGGACGTGGCGCACATCCTCGACGCGTTCTGATCCGGAAATGAAGATCCCTCCCGTCCATGACATCGCGAAACTGGCGAGGAACTATCGGCAACTCGTCTTGTGGGTCGCTCTCCAACTGCTCATTTCGCTACTCGCGATGCTGCTGCCAAACACCCTCCCCCTTGTCTTCGGGGTTTCGCTGCTCGTGTCGGCGTTCGCCCTTGCGTACTATTCGTTTCAAACGGCGGAAGCACTTGGACAGAGCGGCTTGTCCTGGGCAGTCGCAATGCTCGTCCCCGGCCTCAACCTGATCACGCTCGCGGCGCTGAGCTCAAAGGCTACGCAGGTTTGCCGCGCGAACAACATTCCGGTCGGGCTGCTCGGGCCGCAACTCTAACCGCGCTTCCGAACGATGAGACGGTCTTTCCCTATCGCCGCCGTCGCAGCGGCCGTCGCGGTATTGATTGCAAATGCCGTGTCGCTCTTTTCGGCCGAAGCGCCGAGATCGTCATCGGAGGTGGAACGGCTTACGTTCATACTCACAATCCCGGCTTCGCTTCTATCGCTTTTCATCCGGTCCCGGGACAAGGACTCGATCGTCTTCTGGAGTGTTGCAGCGCTCATTTGGGCGGCGGCCGCGGCCGTGCAGTTTTCGGCGCTTTTCAGTCTGCCGGGCTATATGCGTCGTCGGCCGTTTCAACGTCAACTCGCGCTCGCCGTAGTCCTCGTCATGTTCGCAGTCAGCCTGCTATGGCTCGCGTCCAGCTGGCCGATGCAGCCGCAAGAAGAGCCAACTCTCTTTTTCATCCGGGTTCCGCTGTGGTTCCTCACCGCGAGCGCGATCCTGTTGCTTCTCGTTTGGTCACCCTGGCGCAACCAAAGTGACGGTTGTCGTCCACGTGAAGATTCTCGACCAGACATCCGGTAGAATTCTTCGTCATGAGTCGCGCCGTCCAGGAGCTGTACGAAAAGGCTGCTCAACTGACGCCGCACGACCGTGCCGAACTAGCCGGCCTGCTGCTCGAGAGCATCGAAGACCCGCCTGACGAAGGAGTCGAGGAGGCATGGGCCGCCGAAATCGAGAGGCGAATGGCCGAGTTCCGTGCGGGCCGTATAAGAACCATTCCGTGGTCCGAAGTTCGCGCTCACCTGCATCGCTCTAACCGATGACAGAACTCCGTCTCTTCGAGGAAGCATCCGAAGAAGCGGAAGAGGCGAGGCGCTGGTACCGGGAACGAAGCGAGTCTTTCTCGAAAATCAAGTTCTCCACGTCGTCGCCGTTGCACACGAGAAGCGGCGTCCGGGCTATTGGCGAAAGCGTCTGCACAGGTAATACAGCCGCCCACTCCTTGCGGCAGTCGGCGTGGGCGCAGGAGTCCTCTAACCTCGCGCCTTCCGGTTCTTCCAGCACTTCGAACAGTGTTGGCCACGATACTTGTGGCCACGGCTGCAGGTCTTCCATCCGTTGTTCGTCGCGGTTGCCATGCCGGTCCCGGCGTGCAAGCCCAGGGCCCACCGTATACTCACGCCAAGCCACGGAGAGTCGCGATGAGCTCCATCAACGATTGGTCACTCAGGTTCGTCCGCTGGGGTATGGGTCTCGCCGTCCTCGGTCTGCTGACGGGTTACCTCCCATCTACGGCGTTGGCTGTCTAATCTTTCTATACATTCTTGCAAAGACCACGGCATATGGCGGGAACGACTGACGAGCTGGTTCGCTCCGCGCTCGCGTGGCTGAAACGCCACAGCACCAGGGCCACGCTCGACGGCATGGCGCGGTATGCCATCCCTTCCGACCATGCCCTCGGCGTGGCGATGAGGGACATCAAGGCGCTCGGCAAGTCCCTCGGACGCAACCATGCGCTGGCCCTCGCGCTCTGGCCGACCGGCGTGTACGAGGCGCGCATGCTGGCCTCCTTCGTCGGCGACCCCGCGCAGCTCACGCCCGCGCAGATGGATCAATGGTGCGCGGACTTTGACAACTGGGCGTTGTGCGACGCGTTGAGCTTCAACCTCTTCGACCGCTCCCCTCACGCCTGGGCCAAGGTCACGGAGTGGAGCGGCCGGCGCGGGGAGTTCGAGAAGCGCACCGCGTTCGCGTTGCTTTGGAGCCTGTCCGTCCACGACAAGTCCGCGGCCGACGAGCGGTTCATCCAGGGGCTTGCCCTCATCGAACGCGAAGCGGGCGACGAAAGACATTTCGTCAGGAAGGCGGCCAACATGGCCCTTCGCGCCATCGGCAAGCGCAATGGCGCGCTCAACGCCGCCGCCGTCGAAACGGCGCGCCGGCTGGCGGATTCCGGCGCGCTCCGGGAGCTCACGAGCGCCGGCGTGACCAAGCGGCTCAAGGCCGCGGAGGCATCGAGAACGGCTGAGAAAACGCGCCTGCAACGGAAGCGAAACCGCTGAAAAGTTAAGCAAACTCGCTGAAAAGGTAAGCAAACTCGCTGAAAAGTTAAGCGAAATCGCTTGCAATTTAAGCGAACTCGCTGACAAGGGAAGCAGGACTCGCTTGCGACGTAAGCGAGAACGCTTACGTTCGAAGCGAGCGCGCTGGCAAATGAAGCGAGTTTGCTTGCAACGGAAGGAAGAATGCCTGCGATGGAAGCGAGCGCTCTTCCGTTGCCGGCGAGATTGCTTCCGTTGCATGCGATTTTCCTTCGTTTTTCAGCGAGCTCGCTTATGGTGAAAGGGACTTCACTTCGCGTCCCAGCGAGCTGGCTTTCGATGGAAGCGGTCTCGCTTGATTTGCAGGGGGTTCATGACCGGCATGCCTCGCACGTTCGGCGCGGCGAAGGCCTTCGCCACGATCGCGCTCGTCTTTCTGGCACAGACCCAGGCGGGGATCCACGTCATCGTCGTCGCGGTGATCATCGCGCTCGGCAGGGGCGAGAACGTCGAGGATGCCGCCTTCGCGCAGACCCTTCTGTCGAGGAGCATGCCGGCCTTGCTTTTGGCGTCGGCGCTGGTGTCCGCGATGATCGTCTTCGTGATCGCCCGCGTCTGGGCGCGGCCCATCCTGCGGGACACGAGCAATGCCGGGGTCGGGCTGGTTCGCGCCCGGCTCACCCTGATGGTCTGCTGGGGAGGCGCGGGCGCGCTGCTGGCCGCGGCTTTCATAGCGTTCGCCAGCTGGGTCCTGCCCTTCGATCCGTCGATGCCTCTCGGGCCGCTCGCGTCGGCCGCGGAGGCTGGTGGGGCGAGTCTCATGGCGTGGGCCGTTCTGGCGATCCTCTTCGCGCCGCTGGTCGAAGAGACGCTCTTTCGCGGCCTCCTGCTCGCGGGATTTTCGGCCAGCTGGGGAGGCACCGCGGGCGCGATCGTGGTGACGATTCTTTTCACGGTTCTGCACCTCATCGAGACGATGCTGTACTGGCCGGCCACGGCGGCTGTCTTCAGTCTTTCTCTGGCAACGCTCGCGGCGCGCCGGACGAGCGGCAGCCTGCTGCCGGCGATGGCGCTGCATGGCGCGTACAACACCGTGATCGTCGTGGCGGCCTATCTGTCGACCGGGGTCTGAACTGCCGGCGTGCCGTTCAGCGTCGAGTCAAAGCTGTAGTGCATAATCCCGCCCCCATGGGAAAGCACTCGGACAGCCACTTCCAGCGCGCGCAGGAGGTCATCCCCGGCGGCGTCAACTCGCCGGTGCGCGCCTTTCGCGCGGTTGGCGGCACGCCGCTCTTCATCGAGCAGGCGCAGGGCTCGCGCATCTTCGACGCCGACAACCTCCAGTACATCGACTGCGTCGGCTCCTGGGGTCCGATGATCCTCGGGCACGGCCACCGCTACGTGGTCGAAGCGGTGAAGAAGGCGGCCACCCGCGGGTTTTCGTTCGGCGCGCCGACGGCGGGGGAGATCGAGCTGGCGGAGATGATCGTGCAGGCGCTGCCGTCGATCGAGATGGTGCGTCTGGTCAATTCCGGCACCGAGGCGACGATGAGCGCGCTGCGCCTGGCGCGCGCGGCGACGTCGCGCAAGAAGATCCTGAAGTTCGACGGCGGGTACCACGGCCACGTCGACTCGCTGCTGGTCAAGGCCGGCTCCGGCGCGGCCACCTTCAACATGCCCGACTCCGCCGGCGTGCCGGCCGAGGTGACCGCGCTGACACTCAGCGTTGCCTACAACGACCTGGAGGCGGTGCGGAAGTCGATGGACGAGGACGTCGCGGCGATCATCGTCGAGCCGGTGGCGGGGAACATGGGATGCGTCCCGCCGGCGGACGGCTTCCTGGCCGGCCTGCGCGAGATCTGCGACCAGCACGGCGCGCTGCTGATCTTCGACGAGGTGATGACCGGCTTCCGCGTGGCGTACGGCGGCGCGCAGTTGCGCTACGGCGTCAAGCCCGACCTGACCACGCTTGGGAAAGTGATCGGCGGCGGGCTGCCGCTGGCCGCGTACGGCGGCCGCAAGGACCTGATGGCGCTGGTCTCGCCGCTCGGGCCGATGTACCAGGCCGGGACGCTGTCGGGAAACCCGATCGCCGTCGCGGCGGGGAAGTCGACCTTGAGCGTGCTGAAGAACTCCTCGATCTACGACGACCTGGAGGAGCGCACCTCGGAGTTCGAGACGGGGGTGCGCAACGCGGCGCAGAAGCACGGCGTGCCGGTGACCTTCAACCGCGTCGGCTCGATGTGGACGATCTTCTTCACCGAGGGGCCGGTGACCGACTACGAGTCGGCCAACCGCTCCAACCGCGAAAAGTTCGCGCGCTTCTTCCACCTCATGCTGGCCGAGGGCGTCTACCTGCCGCCGTCGCAGCTGGAGGCGGCGTTCTTCTCCGCGGCGCACGCCAAGAAGGACATCCTGCAGCTCGTCGAGCGCGCCGACCGGTCGCTGAAGAAGGTGGCGTGGGAGTATGACAAGTGAGGTTGCGGGGTTGCGGGGTAACGAGGTTGCGGGGTTGCGGGGTTGCGAGGTTGCGGGGTTGCGGGGCGGGCGGGACTTCGCGACCGCGAAACCTCGCTACCTCGCAACCCAGTTTATCCCGCGCCTGCGGCGCGGGATAAACTGACCAGGATCTCCACCTCCGCCTCATCATTCAGCGCCTTCGCCAGTTCCCACGCTTTGTCCGCGCGCGCGAGCAGCGCGGCGCGGCGCGCGGCGTCGTTCAGCGACGCCAGGTTGATGCAGACGTTCTGGTAGGCGCCGGCGGCGGCGGCGCGGGCCATCTGCGCGCCGACGCCGGCGTCGGACAGCGAGGCTTGCAGGCCGATGCGCGCGATCTCGCGGCACAGCTCGATCGTCTCCGGGCAGCCTTCCAGCACGCCCAGCGGCACCTCGGTCGCGGCGGCGGTGGCGTCGGCCAGGGCGGCGTCGCGGTTCGGGTCGTCCTTCGGCAGGCGCATCGCCTCCAGTAACCGGTCGAATGCGGCGGTGTCGGCGTCGACGGCGGCGAGGAAGCGGTCCTTCAGCGCCTGGCCGCGCGCGGCGATGCGGTCGAGATCCAGGTGCTTCGACTCGAATCCCTTCTTGGTGTGCGAGAGCACGGCGACCATCGACGCCAGCGCCGCGCCCATCGACGCCGCCAGCGCGGAGACGGAGCCGCCGCCGGGCGCGGGGGAGTCGGACGACAGCTCGTCGATGAAGCCGCGGATCGACATCGAGGCCAGCTTCGGCGCCGAGGCCAGGCGGTACTCGATCACGCGCTCCTTCGGATCGAAGGGCTTGACCTCCGAGAGGCCGAGCGTGCGGATGGCCATCTGCACCAGCGCCGACTCCGGGACGCCGGCCGGACGGCCCATGCGCGCCAGGTAGTGGCGCCCAGCCGCGAGCAGCACCGACAGCGGCACCAGGCCGACGATCTCCGAGCCGGTGACGCGCAGGCCGCGATCGCGCGCCCGCTCGTCGCAGGCGTCGAAGGCGACGTGCAGCGGCGTGACGTCGAGGTCGGTCAGGTTGATGGAGACCTGCGCGGTGCCGAACTCCGGGATGACCCAGCCGACCGCCTTGACCGACTTGAGCAGCCCCGGCTCCCACAGCGGCTCGCCTTTGGCGTCGACGATCGGGTTGCCGTCGTCGTCGCGCTTCATCCGGCCGCGCTCGCGCACGTCGAAGGCGACGCGCGTGGCCAGGCGCTTGTCCATGGTGTTGAGGTTGACGTTGTAGGCGACGAGGAACTTGCGCGCGCCGATGACGATGGCGCCGGAGCGCGGCACGAACTCCGCCGGGCCGTAGTCCGGTTTCCAGCGCGCGTCCTGCAGCTTCCTGGCGCAGCCCTCGTACTCGCCCTCGCGGATGTCGGCGAGGTTGCGGCGGTGCTGCGCGGTGCCGGCGAATTCGTAGAGGTAGACGGGGACCGACAGCTCGCGCCCCACGCGCTCGCCGAGGCGGCGGGCGAGGTCGACGCAGTCGTCCATGGTCACGCCGGCGACGGGGATGAACGGCACGACGTCGACGGCGCCGATGCGCGGGTGCGCGCCGCGGTGCGTGGTCATGTCGATCAGCTCGAGCCCCTTCCGGATCAGGCGGAAGGCGCCCTCCAGCACCGCCTCGGGCTCGCCGACGAAGGTGATCACGGTGCGGTTGGTGTCCGCGCCGGGATCGACGTTGAGCAGCGTCACGCCGGGGGCGGAGGCCGCCGCGGCGGCGACGGCGTCGTAGATCTCGGGCCGGCGCCCTTCGGAGATGTTGGGAACGCATTCCACGATCTTCATGCGGGGCGGGATGCTATCGCGTCGCGCGGCTTTCCGGCGCCAAGGGGTCTATAATTAGGGACCCCAATCATTAAGCAGTTTTGCCGTCCTCTCGAGGAGGAGCCATGTCGCGTGCCGTCGTGTTTACACATATCGACGAGCGGAACCGGCTGGAGGATACGAGCGAGATCCTCGGCTTCTACGACCGGCGCGGGGCGTTCTTCCGCAGCTGCCTGGCCTGCCGCAACATCTCCATCGTCTTCGTCTACTCGTCGTACGGGGTGGAGGAGTGCATCCGCGCCGTGCTCTGCGCCAAGGAGCAGCCGCAGATTCCGGTCGACGTGCTGGAAAAAGAGCAGCGCGTGGCCAACGCGCTGCAGATGGTGCTGGAGCGCGCCGCGCTGCACGTCTTCGGCGCCGACGCGGCGCGGCGGCGCGAGAGCGGGCCGGAGTTCGTCTTCATCGGCGTCCGCGAGCTGGCCTGCCACCTCAACCGGCTGATGCGCATCGACCGCAAGCTGGTGGAGAACTTCGCCCACCAGGGGAAATCGACCTACGACTCGCCGAAGAACATCGAGGCCATCATCCGCATCGCCCGCGCGCGGCGCTTCCCCGAGGAGACGGTGATCCGCGTCGACGCCGACGTGCAGGTGGACGAAATCGCCATCGACCGCCTCCTGGAGTGCGCCGCGGTCTGCCGCGCCGATCCGCTGCAGCCGTACTGGTGGTTCTCCGGCGGCTACTCCGGCAACTTCGACGACGACCCGGTCAACGTGCACGCCGTGCGGCAGCACTGGCTGGTCTCGAAGGAGACGCGGCACAACCCGCGCGGCTTCCAGCTGGTGCCGAACGCCGAGGCCTTCCTGGCCGACATCGCCGAGATCGGCGCCACGCAGTTCGACGCCAGGCATCATCCGCGGCGCAGCCGCGCCGCGGAGAAAATGGTCCACGACCGCGGCTACTCCAGCCGCCGCGCCGGACCGCAGGTCATCTCCGGCGCCGGTCTGGTCGCCTCCGCCGCGGCCATCGAGAAGCTCCCGCCGTTCATGAACGCGCCGGCGATGGTGGTGTGGATCGACGACCACCTCAAGCGGCTCCTGCACGAGGCGATCGGCGACATCAGCCCCAGGGACCCCGAGCGCATCGACGCCCTGCTGCGCCAGGACCGCTACCCCGGCCCCGACGCCATCGACGACAGCGATCCCGCCGAGTTCGAGAAGAGGACGCACGACTACTTCGAGCGGCTGCTGAACGGCTGTCTGATGGAAGCGACCATCGAGACGAAGCCGAACCATCCCGGCCCGCTGGCGACCTGGGTGCACAACGTCACCACCGCCACTCTGACCAGACTGACCGCCGACGACGAGGTCAGGCTGCGCGCCGAGCTGTGCGACGCCGCGCAGAAGCGCTTCGACCATGTGATGGCGGTGTGGCAGCACGCCGATTACGGCGACGACATGCTGGCCAAGTGGGCGGCGGGCGTCGACGACGAGCGGCGCAAACAGATCTGCGGCCGCATCGGCGACATCGGCGCGGCATACGTCCGCCTCTGCATCGACTGGGAGCATCACGTCGCCGCCATCGGCACGCTGCAGGCGCACGACGCCTACTGGCTCTTCACCAAGCCGCGGCCGTTGGCGCCGGCGGCGACTGCGCCCGCCTCCCTCGCGCCGCCGGCGCCCGCCGGCGCGGACGGGGGATTCGTCGAGGCGGGGTCGCCGCTGCCGGCGGGGGAGAAGCAGTCGGCGGTGCGGCTCCCGCCGCTCTGAGCGCGCGGGGTCAGACCCGTTCCGCGCCCGACTCGCGCACCGACATCCAGCTGCCGAGGTAGCCGGCCAGCATGCCGCCGGCCACCAGCGCGGCGATCTTCTGCCACGGCAGGAAACCGTTGAAGAGGAAGCCCCACAGCAGCGAGTTGGCCGGGACCAGGAAGTGCCGCGCGCCGAAGAACGCGCCGACCAGCAGGCCGATGGCCAGCCCGGCGCCGAGGAGACCCTGCAGGATGCCTTCGATCAGGAAGGGGCCGCGGATGATGCGCTCCGTCGCGCCGACCAGCCGCATGATCTCGATCTCCTCGCGATAGAGCATCATGGTCAGTCGGATGACGTTGGCGATGGTGAAGGCGGCCGCGACGGCCAGCAGCCCGCCGGCGACGAGCCCCGCTAGGTTGACCAGGTTGATCAGGCGCTTGAGCCGCTCCACCCACTCCCAGTCGAACTGCACCTGCTCCACGCCGGGCAGCGCGCGCAGCGCCGCGGCCTCGCGCTGGAAGGCTGGCGACTGCACGACGGCGGGGGGCACGTCGCACTCGAACGACGGCGGGAAGGGGTTCTCGTCGAGCTGCCCGGCCACGCCGGTGAGGTTCGGAAAGTAGGCGCGGAAGCGTCCCAGCGCTTCCTCCTTCGAGACGAAGCGCCGCGCGGCAAAATGCGGGTTGGCGGCGAGCGCGGCGTCGACCGCCGCGACCTGCTGCGGCGCGGCGTTGGCGTCGAGGAAGACGCTGACGCGCGAGCGTCCCTGCGCCTGCGCCACGGCGCGCTCGAGGTTGTCGGCCACGAGCAGGAACCCGCCGACGATCATCAGCGACATGGCGATCATGGCCACGGCGATGAAGCTGCTGCGCTTGGAGACCCAGATGCGGCGCACCGCCTCGCGGAAAAAGTACGAGAAGGTGTTCCTGGGCCGCAGGTCGTCGCGGAGCACTCGCTGCGCCATCGCCTAGACGCCGCCCAGCCCGAAGACGCCTTCCTTGCGCGGCGCGCGCTCCGGCACGGCGATCTTCCCCTCCACGATGCGGCCGCGCTCGAGCGAGATGACGCGGCGGCCGCTCTGGTCGATCAGGTCGCGGTCGTGCGTGGCGATGAGCACCGTCGACCCGCGCAGGTTCGCCGCGTTGAAGATCTCCATGATCTCCTGCGCCAGGTCGGGATCGAGATTGCCGGTCGGCTCGTCGGCCACCACCACCATCGGATCGTTGATCAGCGCGCGGGCGATGGCCACGCGCTGCTGCTCGCCGCCCGAAAGCTGCAGCGGGTACGCCGTCATCTTGTGGCTGAGGTTCACCGCGCGGAGGACGTCGTAGGCCTTCTTCTTGTGCTCGCGCGGCGGCAGGCCGAGGACGGTGAGGATGAATGACAGGTTCTCGAAGACGGTCATCCGCTCGATGAGCTTGAAGTCCTGGAAGACCATGCCGATCTCGCGGCGAAACGCCGGCAGCTGCCCGCGCTTGATGGCGTTGAGGTTCCGGCCATTGACCACGATCTGTCCCTCGGTCGGCGTCATCTGCCGGAGGATCAGCTTGAGCAGGGTCGATTTTCCCGCGCCGCTCGGCCCGGTGAGGAAGACGAATTCGCCTTTTTCGATGTGAAAGGTCACGTCCGTCAGCGCCGTCGAGTAGCGGTCGAAGCGCTTGCCGACGTGATAGAAGTGGATCACTGCGTTTGATTCTAATCCTGAGGAGCGAAGCGACGAAGGATCTCTGCGTTCAACGGCGGTATGCTGCCGGTGCACAAAGAGATCCTTCGCTGCGCTCAGGATGACGCGCTTCGCTCTGATCTGCTCGGCGGCCCTCGGAACCGGCGCTCGCTACCTGATTTCGCTGTGGGCGTTCCCGTTCGGCACCCTGATCGTCAACGTGGCGCCGCGCGTCCGCCGTGCATCGGACATTCAGGAGTCGTACTCGATGTCGTCGAAGAGGCGGTCGCCGCGCCAGTCGCGGCCACGCTTTCGCTTCCGCTCGGTCTGGCTGCTGCCGAAGATCGAGTCCATCACTTCCCTGGTCAGCTGGAACGGTGGGAGCTGGACGCCTTCGTTTTGGAGGTCGGCGAAGATGCTCTGGAAGCTGACTCCCAACTGTTCCGACTGCGAGCGTTCGCCGATGTGGATGCCGACCACGCGGCGGTTCTGGTCATAGATCGGCGCGCCCGACGTGCCGTTGAGAGCGATCGTCTTGTACTTGAAGAAAGTCTTGAAGTTGGGAGCAACGCGGTCGGCCGGAATGTATCCCTCGGCGAATTGCAGGATCTCGCCCAACGGATGCTGGACGACGAAGACGCGTCCCGCAGCCGGAGCGTCGGCGCGGCTGCAGTTGTTCCAGCCGCGGATGCGGTGCGAGTAGGGGAGGAAGGTCAGACCCATCGGCCGGTCCAGGCGGACCAGGATGTAGTCGAGCTCGTTGTCGTCGAAGCGGAGTTTGCATCGCGAGCTCACCTTGATCGAGGAGGCGACGACGTCGGGCTGATTGGTGAACGGGATGCTCCGGAGCCGGCAGAAGTCACCGATCGCCGCTCTGCCCGTGTCGAAGTCCCACGTGAAGTGATCGAACAGGATCGTCACGTCGTCGGGATTGGCGAAAACGGTCGACGTTCCCATCAACGCGTGGGCCGAGGTCAGCAGAAGATCCGGACCGACCAGGAACCCGGTGGAGTCCGCGCCACGCTTGCGGCGGATGAGGCAGACGCGCCGCGACAGCTTCATGAACTCCACATCCCGCGGATTCACGGGGCGAAGTTTGTTGACCTTTTCGTCGAACGCATCGCGCTCACCCTCCGGATCCGGATGGACGTAGAGCAGGGTTTCAGGGCTCAGGTCACTCATGGTGTACCTCCTCCATCGGTCGTCGCCGGCTTGCAGCCGTCGGCCGAACACTGGCGTGGGTCGTTCTGTGGCAGTGGGCGCTCGCCCCCCTTTGGAATGGCCAGAACGTTGTAATGAAGGTCGAACTCCGGATCCTGCGGCTTCAGCACCGGTCCGTCCTGCCGGCGCGGATCGCAGCGTCCCGGCGTGTTCAATCGGCGCACTTCCTCCTTGGTGTCGTTCCCCATCCGCACTTCGAGCATCCTGTGGCCCTCCGGCCACTTCAGAACCAGTTCGTCACCCTTGGGACCGGTCACCGGCGTACGCTGTCTCAACGCTTCGAACGAGAGGGTGACCGTCTTGGTCTCTTTGGGATAGTGGATGTCGAGGGTGAACTCGGTGGCCAAGGCCCGTTTGAAGCCGCTCACCACCACGTCGCTGTCGGGAGCCTTGAATGTCTTGGCAGCCACGGTGTCGCAGGGGAAATTCGCTCTCAATTCCCCGCAATCGAGATCGACGACGGCTGCGACCTCGTCACCGAGAAAGCGTTCATTCGGATCCGCCGTCTCTTTGATCGGAACGGGCTCGGGGAGGAGGTCGCGGAGGTCGGCCAGCCAGCGGATGTCGCCGGCCGGTGCGACGTCGAAGGAGCCTGGCCGGTCGGCCAGCGGGCGCTCCAGATCCATGTAGTAGGAGAGGGGTTGCTGCGACTCAGGGGCGGCGATCTTCACGCGTGCGTCCTGAATGTAGTAAATGCAATCCCCGCTGTCGGATTTGCCCGATCCGTCGTCCGGCTTAGGCGGATTCTCCAACGCCGCCCGGTCGACCATGACGAACGCGGCGTGCTCGGGGATGACGAGCTTCGATGTGTCGGCCTGCTGCTCCTGCTTCGTGCGCTTGCCGTTTTCCTTTTTGGGATTTGCGGCCATCAGCACGAATGCTTTGTCCGGCGATTTCTCGCCGTTCATCGGCGGCCCCGGGTACAGCGTAGAGATCCCGCTGAAAATGATTCTCAGTGTCTTCTCTCCGTTCGTTGCTTTCTCTGCCATGTGTCTCTCCCTTCGAACCTCGGACTCAGAACCCAGCGCCGATCAGGCGCAGCGAAGCCCAATCCCGGAACGGGGCGCCGTGGTGCAGCAAGTCGAGCTGCGCCTGACGAAGCGCCTCGGCGGCGGTGTCCCCGCGAAGCAGGCGCTCGTGAAACTTGCGCGAGGCAAGGCGCGCGGCGCCGTCGTCGATCGGCCAGAGCGTCCCGACCACGACCGGAACGCCGGCAGCGAAAAACGAGCGGGCGATGGTGATGCTCCCCTCCGACTTGAGTACCGGGCCGTTGTCGGTGTCGCAGGCGGAGAGGTATGCCAACCGCATCTTCGGCATCGCGGCGCCGGCAATATCGGTCGTCCCCAACTTCGCCTCCGGCGACTCGCCGAGGCGCAGAGTCCGCGATGACGAGTCGGCGTCCATTACCGTGTGCCCTGCAAATTGAAGAATGGTTGCGTCCCTCAGCTCGCTCGACAACGATGCGCTCGTGGCGGTGGAGCCGTCGACGATCCGTGCGCCGGGATAGAGGCGCGCGATCGATTGCGCTTCGCGAACTGCCTCCGGAAGGGCGGGGATGTCTCCGCCTCCCGCAGCGGCCTCCACCACCACGACCTGCTCCTTCCCGGTCGAGCGCTCAAGCCAGCGCTCGCGGCTCCGGGCGAAGAGCGCCGCGCTCGGAGTGATGGCCGTGGCGCGCGCATCCAGCAAAGGACCGCCGCGAACGGTGTCCTGCAACGCGCTGAAGGCGACGCGCTCCAGCTCGTCGTCGGGCACGATGACCAGCGCCTTCGCGTCCACGAGCGCAGGCTCGATGGGCCGCAAAAGCGCGTCGTAGAGGAACGACCCTTTGGACGCTGCGTCGGCGACGGCGGCGATGACATCGTTGGGTACGGCCGGCAGCGTGAAGGTCCCGAATCGCTCCGGCCCGACCACCCACGCCACGATGCGGTCGGATAAAACGCGGTATTCGACGAGCGCGGTGTCGGCGGGGAGGGCGCTCTGGATCTCGGGCAGCGATTCCGGCGCCCCGGCCCGGTGCCAGCGGGCGGTCGGCGAATCGACCAGCTCACGAACTCGCCGGAGGTCCGATAACTCGAACGCGTCGCGCTCGCGCCGCTGCTGCAGCAGAAAGTCGACGTAGCCGTCGGCAATCTCGTCTGCGGTGGCGGTAAAGGAGACACGCAGCCAGCGCTCGTCGATCTTCGCGCGGTCGGCGTCGGTCTCGTGGAGCGCGGCTTGAAAATCGTTCTCCGCCATGGAGGCTTCGCCCCGTGCGGCCAGGCGCCGGGCGCGGGCGAGATAGGCCGTGCTAAGCCAAATCCGGTTGTCCTGGACGTCGAAGTAGCGGATGGCTTGATCGAGCCGAGTGAGCGGCTCTGCGACGGTGCCGCCCGCTCCGCGGCTCTTGGCCACTTCGAGGAAAGCCATCTGACGGTCGCGAACCGTTGGATCGGCGATCGACGCGCAGGTGCGCTCGGCGAGGGCCAGGTCGCTCCGGGCTGGCTCGGCCAGCCCCAACCGGTAGCGGTAGGCGCTGCGCCACATCGTCGACGTGCAGGTCCTCGATCGGTCGCCCGACGCGGTGTCGAGCTCCACCATCGCGTCGAGAAAGAACCCGGTTTCCGCCTGCCGGTCCGCGTGGGTAATCGCCTGGAACACGGCGACGATCATCGCGTAATGGCCGTGCTTCGCCTCTCCGGTTCGCTCTTGGATCTCCAGGCCGCGCTGAAGGTGCCGGCGCGCGTTGACCGTGTCGCCGAGGAGGTTGAGCGTCTCGGCCAGCCGGATCAAAAGCGCGGACTCGTAATCACGCTCGCCGATGCTTCGGTACGCTTCGACCGCGCGCGTCAAATGATCGGCTGCCTCTTTGTAGGAACTGGTACTGATGAACGAGACGGCGAGCAGCGTCTGGAGCCTCGCCTGACCGGCGATGGCCAGCCGACCGCCGCATTCCTTCTCGATCTGCTGCAGCTCGGTCAGGGCCTGCCGGTATTGGTTGGATGAGTAGAGCATGCCCGCGTGCTCCATGCGGGCGCGCCAGGCGAACGGCGTCGCTCGCGGGTCCAGCGCCGCGGCCGCGGCAGCCATCTGATCGGCAGCCTGCTTATTGGACTGTTTCTCCGCCTGAAGGCCGGCGCCGTACGCGGCGTGGCCCTTGGCCAGCTGCCGCAACGCCTGCCCCCCGGACGTCCGGATGGCCTGTACCGCATCGGCGATGTCGCGACCGCCACTCGCGCCCTCCAGAGCGCGGCCGAGCACGTCGATCTTTGCCAGCTGCGACGCAGCCGCGGGGTCGTCACGCAGGACCGCCTCGCCCCACTGCGGGAGCAGTTCGCCCTCGCACCACAGACGAACCTCCTGCCGGAAGCGGTCGACGTCGCGCAGGAGCGCCGGGTCCTCATCGCGGGCAGCGATCAGACGGTCGCGCGCGGCGGGCCAGAGCTGCGCGTCAGTCGGTTGGAGGAGAGCGGCCAGTCGCCGCTGTGCGAAGCCGCTCCACTGCGAGCGTGAATCGAGCGCGAGATAATCGCGCCACGCCGCGATGGAGCACTCGCGAACGTGATACGAGTCGATGACCACAGCGCGCGTCCAGGCGATGGCCGGCGTCCGCGCAATGGACCACGCGCGCTGCGCGGCTTCGAGCGCGAGTGACTGCGGCGAAGAATCATCGACAGCCAGGTACGTGACAGCCAGGTCATTGAGCAGCGCGGCGTCCGGAGATCGACGGATAGCCTCGGCGATCTCGCCGCGCTGATTCGTCGAGGACCGCAGCGTCTGCTCGAGCGTGGCCGCGGCGTCCTTCGGATCGCCGACCAGGAGATAGGACACCCCCAGCGCGTGACGCTCGACCCCGTCCTGACGCAAGCGCTCGATGACAGTCCAGAGCGATGCCGGGGCCGACATTGAACTGACCTCCCGGCCGCGCAGCTGCGGCTTCACGTCGCGGTAAGGAAAATCGCCGCTGAGCCGTGCAAGCGATGGACGGTAGTCCAGCGCCGCGCCGGCCGCGACCACGGCTTGCATGCCGATTGGCGCGACGTTCAGTCGAGACCACCACACGAGCGACGCGGCGCAGGCCGCGAGCAGCACGGCGAGAAGTACACGTGGCTTGAACATCCACGCGATGCGCGAACCGTTCACTGCGGTCATCACGGTGCTCGCATGACACTCTGCCTGCATGGAATCGCCTCTCGGTGTCGTGAGACGGACCGAAGGATGCGATTCCGCGC
>Ga0157377_10000182_pt1 | contig 36243 bp, 47 predicted proteins | sample M55metaG_FD_121116 | JGI IMG/M metagenome (GOLD analysis project Ga0157377, IMG submission 121116) | Miscanthus rhizosphere microbial communities from Kellogg Biological Station, Michigan, USA - M5-5 metaG | ecosystem: Host-associated > Plants > Roots > Rhizosphere > Soil | place: USA: Michigan...
AATCTTGTACTTGTTGATAAGATAATTTAGAATTTTGTGTAAGGCTATTTTGTACTTGTTTTTCAAAATTCTTTTTTTCTTTTTCAAAATTTTTTTTTTCCAAGTTTAATTCATCTTGTAATAACTTTTGGTTTGTTTTTAATTGTTCTTCTAAATTTTTAAAAGCAATGTCCTTTTGTTGGATCTCCACATTTTTTTGATTTTTTTCTCTTGTTAATTCCATATCAGCAGTTTGAAGTTTTTCTTCAAGGTCTTGTATTTTTTGTAAAAAAAGAGCTATTTCTTCTTGATATTTTTTCAATTGAATTTCAGATGTTATTTCATTTGAAATCTGTGCGATACTAACATTTTTTATGGCGGGGGGCGATGGAAAACCCGGTTCTTGAGAAAAAGGATTTAGAATTGGCTCTGGAGGTGAGAAAGGTTGTTGGTAAAGAGGAATGGCTGATCCACTTGGTGGATTATCAGGAGGAGGTTGGTTAAAAGGATTGATACTAGGTTCTGGTTGAGGAGGGAAAGGTCTTTGAATAGGAATTGTAGGTCCACTTGGTGGATTATCAGGAGGTTGAAAAGAAGGAGTGATAATCGGTTCTTCTGGAGCTTCTTCAATGATCATTGCAGATCCATTGGGTGGATTAGGAGGAGGTTGGTTAAAAGGATTGATACTAGGTTCTGGTTGAGGAGGGAAAGGTCTTTGAATAGGAATTGCAGATCCACTTGGTGGATTATCGGGAGGAGGTTGGTTGAAAGGATTGATACTTGGTTCTGGTTGAGGAGGGAAAGGTCTTTGAATAGGAATTGCAGATCCATTTGGTGGAAAATCAGGGGGAGGGTTATTATTAAAAGTTTGACCTTCATTATCATCTGTTCTTTGTCTTTTTCTTTGACCATGAAGAAAAGGTTTTCTTATTTTTGGACCACCAGGAGGAGGAGCAGGGGGAGGTTGGTTTGAAGTTGTTTGTTCTTCTTTTTTTGATGGTGGTGTGGAGAGAGGTTTTTTTTTCAAATTTATAGGAGGTTGATAAGGTAATGGTGGACATGGACCTGGGCATTTTTCTTTAATTAAAGCAATAAGTAGGTCCAATTTATCTTCAGAAATTTGAGTTGATAGAGGCTTCCTTTCAGGTGTAAGGAGGTCAGAAAAGGGTTGTTTTTTTTTAAAAAACTCAACCATTTGCTCCCATGTTTTTGTTCCATCATCCGTAGCAAATGTTTTCTTTTGATTTCTTTTCTGAACCGTATCTAACCTCCCCTTTGTCCAGTTGATAAGATTCAAGTTGGAGGGTCGCTGATTTTTTTGCCAACCAGGATGGAAAGTATTCATCCAACTAACCAATTTTTCCACCGAAAGAGGTTCAAATCCACAAGTCATTTCTGAATCATCCCCATCATAAAAACGTTTTCGATGTTTAGCATTCATTTCTTTTAACCATTCAATAGTCAACTGTTTCCCATTCACTAATTCATTCACAGCATCTTCAAATACCACTGGAGTTTTCCCATGAGGGAACAAGTTTACATCCAAATGCATTCCTTGGATGTGCTTGGAAGATGCAAAGTCCTTTGAAGCTACCCAGCCACCAGGATCCCCATTGGTGCCTCGAAAATACTTTGCTTCGGGCAAAGCTTGCTTTCCATTCACCGCAAGATACAACCCCCTCTTGAGTGGGCGGAAGTAGTGTTCTGCCATTTTTGGGTGAAAAAAAAGCCTTTTTTGCAAAAAAAAGAGAGCAAGCGTTTTTTCCCAAATGGTGAAAGGAAGTGGAAAGAAAGGAGGCATACCAAAATCCTTCCATGCAAAGCAAAAACAGACATGGGAAAAAGTGGGCAAAAAGAGTGGTCAAAACTATTTTGTGTGGATTGCCGCCAAATGGAAAGAAGAAAAAGGGAGAGGAAGCATTGTAGACTATGCAAAAGGAAAAAAGAAGGCACCTGCCAAAACCAAACCTAGATCCAAATTAGCTAGTAAAGTCAACCTTAATCTCCCTCCCAATCCCTGGGTGAAAAAATGGGCATCTGGAAACGTAGATCAGTATAAAGATTGGAAAAAGACGCTCAAAAAGAACCCATCCAAGAAAGAAATGTTGGCCATGATGAAGGAAAAACAATGGCCTCACGATGCAGTCAATTGTTGGCAACTTCGTCGTGCCAAGATGAATTGTGTGAAGAAAAATATTAGCAATAACATGATTGTGAAAAGCAAATTAAGATCTCGAGGATTTCCTTATGAATCGTGGTGGGGAGATGGGCAACAAATGGCTCCAAATCAAACAAAACCATTACCTCAACCTCCCAACAAACCTTCTTCCCCTCTTGGAAAGAGAACAAAACCGTTACCTCAACCTCCCAACAAACCTTCTCCTCCATCTGATAATCCTGTAAACAAAGCTATTCGTTTAGCTTTACTTGAATTTGGTAACTTTTTTGTGGGAAACCCATTTGTTACAGCCGATGGTGAATACCCACCTCCACCTGGTAAAATTATTTTCAAAAGTGGACAAGATTGTTTTCAATTCAAACATTGGGATCGAATCTGGGATTTTTGTGGAGCACCCGTTAACGATAATGCAAAGATGGAATGGTTGGATGCGCTTGATGCAGCAGAGATTGATGCTTGGAATGCGGCGAACAGGATTTTAGCTAATGGTACCGATAATGCTCAAGATAGTTTTCATTATCAATTTCAATTTTGGGTAGACACACTAAAACGTCGTTTTCCAAAAAGTGTGAAACCAGAACCAGGTCTGGCAGACAATTTAATTGGTACTGGTGTTCCAATCAAACCGGAACCAGATGTTGAACCAGAGTCAACCCTTCTTCCAGATGGGGAGGTTCCTGAACAATATAAACGTCTAGTACGGTTTAATCCTGTAGGATATGATAAAGGTATCTCGATTTATGCTCCAAAAAGGGATGCACCGAAATTATTATGGGTGGATTGGCTGAGATATTCTTACGATATGATTACCCAGGCAGCTGACCAAGATCAAATAGATAGGGATGAATGGGAAGCAAGTATTGTATGGTTGAGGAAACTCAAAGAAAATGATTCTCCACTTCCATCTGAATTCACTTGGGGTCGAGTGGTCGGTCACTTTTTGGATCGAACAGATCCAATGCTCGTAGGTGGAGCTTTTTCAAGAAGAAAATATAGAAAATAAATGAATTTTTTTTCTTTTGGAAAAGAAATGGGCAAACAAACCAAGAAGGCAAAAAAAAATTGTACTGGCATCTCCAAAAGCGCGTTTGCAAAGGCGAAGCAGCAACTGGGTTACAAAAAGGGAGGAAATGTGGAATGGAAGAGAGTTTTTACGCTGGCTGCCAAAATGGGGAGAAGACCAGGAGCTCGACCAGGGTGCCCAAAAAAAAAGAAGAAGGCTGGAAAACGAAAATAAGATTTCATTTTTGAATCAAAACATGAAGCTTTTCATTTGTAAAAAGAATAGGAAAAATAAAAATATTTTGGATTGCCTATTGTTTTTCATTGCCATGGGGAAAACAAAAGCAAAACCTAGAAATTGCCCTCCAAGGGTTCCTCAATCATTTATTAAGGATGCAAAGGCCGCACTTAATTTCGTTCCAGGCGCCAACAAAGGGGATAATGGAGCAGCATGGAAAGGAGTCATGCGAACAGCAGGAAATAACTGGAAAAGTTGGAAAGAAGGCAAAACACCATCTCAAATCAAGGCCAGATGGAGTAAGACGTGTTGGACAAAAACTGGCAAGTTGAAAAAGAAGCCAGGAGTACGTAAAAGTAAAGGAAAAGGAAAAGCAAAGGCAAAATCAGGAGGAAGAAAAAAGTTACCAGTCTCTCATGTTGGATTGGGTTGGGTAGCAAAAAATTGTAGTCAAGCTGCAGCAGACAGAGCAATGAAGGCTGGAAAAAAGTCCGTTGGGATTCAATGGATTCGAGACAATTGTTCGGCAGAAAAAGCCAAAAAGGCACATAGTTATATCAAATCCAAAAAGAAGAGTAGAGTAGGAGGTTATTATGGAGGATGTGGTTGCGCCGCTTGTAAAGCTGGAATTGGTGGATGCTCATGCTCTAGTGGCTATGGACCTTGCTCCATGAAACGTTCTCTTCTTTAAAGTGCATTTATTCTATAAAGTGTTTTCAACTTTTGTGAATCATATCCCACTAGCTTTCCTTTCCAAAAATAAATTCCTTCTGGAATCGAATCGAGTCGAATCGAATCGATTACATAACCATGTACAATAGCCACCATGTGTAAAAATTCATGCCCATTTAGTTTTACTTTAAATGTAGCCCATCCCCATTCGACAGGTTGATCCTTTTTTACTTTCTGTACTTCATAGTTGTGGTTTTTAAAAAATTCCAAAATGACATCTTCAATCACACCATGATCATCTTGAATTTTGGAGGGAATATCAATCCGATGGTATTTGCAGACGGTTTGGTAATTAAATACTAATTCTGATAGATTTTTAAAAATTTGTTTTTGGAACAAATTATTAAAAGTACACAATACACATGTCACCTCGTTCCAACGTTGGGAACAAATTCGTTGCGGTCGGCTTTTTTTCATGATGCCTTGTTTTTGCCAGGGGGTTTGGATCGAGAATAAAAAAATAAAGAGAATCATTTTTCATCCAAGCAACAACATGGAAACACCCTCAACTGGCCAAAAGAGAAAAGCAGATGACGTTGGAAACATTTCAGGAGAAGAGGAACCAAAAAGACAAAAGGTGGAGGATAAAATGAGTGAAGATACCAAAGAGACCAAGAAGGAAAAGAAACATCGACGAAGATCCGACCTTCGACCTCCCAAAGATTCCTTCATTCTCGCAATGAAGGGAGTGGATCAGAAAATCATTCAAGAAATCATTGATCAATTGCATGAAGCTCAAGATGAGTTCCCTGGCGCCAATGCCACCCTCCTCCCTCACGACAATATCCGCCTTTTACCAACCGAACAAGAAAAGAGAGAAGAAAGAAAAAAATACAGACGAGAATACAATAAAAAACCAGAAAACATTGAAAAGAGACGACTAAAAGCTCAAAGTCCGGCAGAGGTCGAAAAAAGAAAACTCAATAATGCAGACCCTCTCATCCAAGAACGAAAAAAACTATGTGCTATTGGTCGAAGGAAGACACTTAAAGAAATTAAAGAAAAACATCCGGATATCTATTGCGCTATTCATGCCAAGCATGTTCCTGAGCTTCCTTCTAGTGAAAAGAAAAAGAAGAGGAAATCAAAGAAGGGGCAAGAGGAAGCAATGGAATCAGAGAGTACTACTAGTTCAAGCACAACAAATACATCGACCGGAAGTGAATAAATAGTTTTTTGTAATGTTTCTGTTTTTTGCAAAAAAAAGATGGCGGAAATTTTGAAAAGGGCCAGAGAAGCAAAAAGGAAACAAGATGAAGAACGGATTCGAAAACAAAGGGAAGAATGGCAGCTCCAACAACAACAAGAGGCTTTGAATAACCCTCCTCCAAAAGAAATTTCAGCCCCTCCTGTAAAAGAAGTTCCTATGGAAGTAGAGCAACCAAAGAAGGAAACACCTGTTCAAGAAGAATTAAAAAAAGATGTACCGATTCAAAAAGAAGAACCCCCTAAACGTATTGAATTACAAGATTTATTTCTTATCCCCCCTTCTTTTCATTTCCCCCGACCCCCTCCCAAAGAAAAAAAAGGCAATCAAGAGGAAGAGGATATGAAAACGGTTCGAATAGCACCTGTTCCGGTGAAACAACCCTCGAATGCGAACCAAACGCATCACTCGAAAAAAAGACCAAGATCCGAACCCTCCAGTGAATCCGAAGAAGACTCTAGTTCAGAAGAAGAAGTACCCAGAGGAAAACATTCCAAATCCTCCCACTCTTCAACAGCAAGACCAAGCATGGGCTCAACTCCTGCTTTACCACCAACAAAACAAACAAGTTATCTGGAAACAATTGGAGGAATGGCTCGAAAAGGTCTTGCTATGGTTCCTGTGGACACTAGTATGCTGGGTCAAAATGTTCTTTTCTTTCTTGGGTCTATTGCTCTGGTTGTTGCTCGCTCGGAAATTCAAAGACGTTTTTCGGGAGGATACCCTTCTCAACCAATACAGCCTTCTCCACCAAATGGTGTTCAAAACCCCTCCCCACCCCAACAGCAAAACAACATGATGATTCCTCCCAATGTGATAATCAATTCCGATCAATGGAGTAGTTATGCAAAATAAATAAGTGCTTTTATTTTTTACAATAAAACAGCATTAAATAGATCCACGGCATTCGTCCACTCTGCTTGACCAACTTTGATCCAAGATTCTTGACCAAATGTCCAATCCTCGGCGATGCGATTTTCCTCGATCGCCAAGAGGTTTTCTTCTTGTTGAAGAACGTTGCTTGCCATGATGCAGTTTGTACACATTGCTTGATAATTTTGTTGGAGAAAAACTTCCCAAAGTTTGCCGAGAGCAACACCCTGAGGCCAAAAGTATCCCATCGCCCGAAGTGCAATCACAATGTCCTGGCACTTCTTGCGGTTTCCGGCCAGCGCGTACTTTCTCCATGAATCGACTTGGTAGTGAAGGGTTTGCATCAAAGTTTCCATGGAGCGGCGTTGTACGGGATTTTTTTGATTCTCGGAGTTTTGTGATTTCATACGAAAAAAAGTACACAACATGCAAACAACACCTCCGAGTGAAGCCCAACCAGCTCAAGCTTTTCCCCTTCCTGGTGGAATCTCTGCTCAATTTGGACATTCCGTCATGGCCCAAGCGTGGGCTCATACCCCTCGAAAGAAGGAACAAGCGAAAACATACAATGAAAATCTTAAAGACATGTTGGCAGCTGGATTAGCTTTTGCAAAACACCAAGATGGAGAGCAAGTGGATTTGAGTCCTTGGTTAAATAGGATACCAAAAGAATTGGTGAAGGGACCAAACCCATTTTTACATCCAACCGAAGAAGAACAAAAAGAAGGTGTGCAATACTCCATCTTGCACGTGAAGCCAACCAAGGAGGTGGAAGAAGTAATGGAAGATACAACACAATAAAAAAATAGTGTGAACGGAGTTTTCAATAGTAAACAAGCTGAATCACCACACCTTACATCAGATGAACCAATCGACTCGAGTAAACCATCGGAAATGGAACTCTTTAGGATATGGCTTTCCACCTGGCACTACAGATCCGGAGGTGTATGCAATACAAACACAACCCCCAGAACAAACCAAGATGGAATGTGATATTGCTCGATGGGAGGAACTATTCAATCAACAAAACGCCAAGATTGACGCCCTCCAAAGGGAAAAGGACGAAGAAAAATTGGAAAACCAATTAAAAATGTCAAGTTTGCTGGATTTGAACACAAAAATGATCGTCCAAATGGCAGAAAACAAGCAAAAAGAAGGTAAATAAAACACTCTTTATGATTTTTTATTTTTTTTTAGATTCCATGCCAAAACCAGGGGAGTATACTTTGATGTTGATGTTGTTTTTCACCAACCTTAGTTGGATTGTTGGTTATTTCTTACAATAAAAATAGTATTAATCTCACTTTATATTTGGCTTGATGTATTTTTGATAATTTTGAAATATTTCCATCATTTTTTCGTCTTTTTGTAATTGTGGTAAAGTTTGATATTTTGCTGCCAAGGATGCAACAGAAGTCAAGAATTGAATTACGTTCAAAATTAAATCTTGATTATCTTCTAGGTCTATATTTTTCACTTCTAAAAATTCGAGCGTTTCAGGACAGTTTTTATGAACATAGTCGAAAAAAAGTTTAAATTTTTTCCCAATTTCTGTCTTTTGCATCGCCTTGTCCTGAGAATAGGTATACCTTAAATTATCAAGAGCAAGGATCCATTTTTTCAATGATATTACGGATACATTGCCACCGAGATAACTTTTTCCAATGGTTAATGTATTCCAGGCTTTTGCAGCAGCAAATTGATCCAATATGACATTTTTAGGAGTATTGGAAGAAGCACGGGGTAATTTTGGAAATTTGGGTTGATTATTAATTTTGGTTAGTGTTGGAAGATATTTCTCTCGATATACATTGAAGGCTTTTACGACATTTGGTTCACGGGCCATTGTTTGTTCTGCTATTCGTCTTTGAACGGTTGCATTTGGGTCATGAGCCACATCGAGAATCCTTTGTTGGAGTTCAATCAAATTGTAAGCTAATTTTACATCGTCCTCTGTCCAAATAGGTTTTTCAAAATAAAGATGGTAAAAATATTTTTTAACATCTGACATGTAATGATTCAAATATTCCATGTAATAATGATATTGTTTTCCAGCTTCACTTTTTCTAATCGCAGTTGGATTTGGGGTTTTTCCAGCAGAAGAAAGAGGAGAAGGAACAGAGGCGTTAAGGTTACGAAATATAGTAAGCCATTCTCGAATCTTACTTTTCATGGTATCTTTATCTTGAGAAAAAACTCCCGTACTTAACAATCGCAACCATTGTTTTTCAAATTCCTCTGGATTATAAAGTGTTTCTACTGTTTTTGGGGGGATATTTGCCGTGGGAGGTTTTCCAAGTGGGGCTGGAGGAGGTTTGATGGAAGGAGTGGAGGGTTTTTCAGGAGGAGGTTTGGGAATAAAACATTTGTTTCCATCACATACCACACCAGGTGGAGGTTTAGGACGAATGTGAGTTTTTGGATTCCCTGGTTGGAATGGTTTTTGAACATTGGTGTAAGAAAAAGTTTGTTTTCCTTTCCCACGCGAGAGGAAGACTGTATTTGTCTCGGAGTCATAAATATCTTGAATCTTTTTTTCGAGGGGGCTTCCACGATAGGGAGTTATTTTTTCATCTTGAAAAGTAGCTCCCACCATTTTTTTCCATATTGAAAAAGGGACGGAAGGATATTTTTTTCGGATTGTTTCGAGGATGGGTCGTGCATATTTCCAAGTGTAAATCATTTCAGTTACTTCTTTATCGTCTTCTGTGGCCTCATCAAATTCATCACTTTCTTCTAGCGTCATTTCTAAATGATTTAATGCTTCAGCCATCGCTTTTTCGGTTGAAAATTTTTCATTTTTTAAATTTGCAAAAGTGAATCGAAGCCTTTTCTTTTCAGCAGCAACTTTTCTTTTAGTACTCCATGGTTGTTTGCGAATCGCTTTTTTTTCTTTTCTTTTTTCTGGATTATTTGCTCGCCAACGATTGGGATGAACTGATTTTTTATGGTGTTGAATTATAATATTTTCTTCACATCCAAACTCCCTTAATTTATCCTTGGAGAGACAAAAACCCTTCTTTTTGTTTTGTCGATAAAACTTTTGTGCCCTTTTTAGGTCTGCGGTGGTTCCAAATTTTGTACATTTTTTCTTTAGCCACACGGGACCTGTGGTACAGCGTTTTCCTGATGGAGTAACAGTATCGACTCGAGTTTGTCTTTTCCACCAACTTTTTTTCGTTGCGTCTTGTAAATTGTCCCATCGCTTGCATATTTTCTTCTTCCAAAATTTTTCAGTGTGGGGAACCATGGAACTTGGACTCCTTTCCTTCACATAGAATCGATAAAGAGGTGGGATATCCTTCCAGTTCACATTGGTACAGATTGCTTGGCGTGGCATCCTAAAAAAGGAATTTTTTGCTTTTAAAAAAAGAAAAAGGAGAGCAAATGAAAAAATCATATTTTTTATTCATCCAAAAGAGAGGGTAAAACATTGGCAAGATGAGCAAGCCTTCTCCATACAGCAGCACTTTCTTTCTCAAGATCCTCCGTTTGAGAAAATAAACTGCCAACGTCAGTCCCTTGTGACGGAGAGAAATCGATTTCATAAAAACGTTGATGAATGAGGTTTTGTCGTTCGTTGACTGAATTGGCTATCGCTATTTGGCCTTCCAGTTCCACAATAAACGTTGCAAGGGTATGAAGGATTCGATTTTTAGAAGTAAAACCAGGTCCATAGGTAGAAACAGGAGGTGTGGTATCGGCCATAAGATGATTTTTTTTGTGTACTTTTTTGAAACTCCGTTCTACGGAAAGAAGGATGCAGGTGTCTGGAAGAAGAACTTTTGAGTCAGACCTGTTCGATATCGACTTACGGGGTGGTCATATCATATCGGTAGAATCTCGTCCAAACGAATTGGTGTTTCCTTCCGATTTCCTTTCCGACCGAGAAGAGACCCGAATACGATTCATTTTGGTGGATTGGTTGATTGAAATCACGGCACTGTGGAAGTTGAGACCAAATACCGTCCACTTGATGATTCAATTGGTGGATCGATATTATCTCATGCATCAAAAGGTACCCAAAGACATTGCTCAAAAGGTGGGCTGTGTTTGTTTATGGATTGCTGCAAAATTCCATGAAGTGTATAAAATTCCACTTGCAGAGGATATTTGTTATGTAAGTGATGATTTGATTACCTCCCGCGAACTGATCACGATGGAAATGCAAATGTTGATCGATTTGGAATTTAATTTGTGGTATCCAACCCTTTATGATGTTTGGACTGAAAATTGGGATCACAAAGTAGAACCATTTTCCGAAGAACGAATCTATGTGATGAATTTTTTATTGGAAGTAATTGCTTTTTTTCCAGAAAATCAAAGGAGGGATAAGCGAGAGCTGGTTCAAGGAGCAATCATGTTGAGCCTCTTGCTCACCTTGGGAGAGAAGCGAATCGAGAATCCTTTATGCCTTTTTTTATTCCAACAAGTCAAACGAATTATTCATTCCTGTAATTTGACGGGGATACAGAAAAAGTATTCCAAAATTGTAGATTATGTAAAAAATAATAAATGGTCAATCTAATTTATGTTTGGCTTTTGTGTTTCGTATCCAATCCACAAGGAGAATAAAGCCAAAACAAAATAGTTTCCAATGGAGCTCTAAAAAGTCCTTTTTTTCTTCTTCATTCAATGGAGGGAAATAAGCCCAATCAATAGCAGCCGCCGTAACGGTATAAAATGTTTCCATCTCTTCTGTCCAAAACTTACCTATAATTATTTTATGATGATCCAAGTGAAACTTTGTAAATAGAGCAATATTTTGAGTGAAAAATGCAATTTCATTGTTCTCTGGGAGAATATGTCCTGTGTCCCTTAAAGCTTTCCGTATCATGTCATCCGTGTCTTCTGGCAAAAAATCCTTTAAAAAACTTTGCATCTTTGGAATGTATTCCTTGTATTGATCAATAAAAGGAGGGAAGAGCCGTGGTGGCTCCATTTTTTTTCAAAAGTCCGGGTTCAAAAAAAACAAATGAAACGAGCGCTCCCTGAAGTTGTATCCATGGTTGAATCTGCATGGAAAAGTTGCAAACGATCTCGAAAAGGGACAGGTGATTATGATTCTGATTCCGAACTCTCTCTTGTCAATTACCCCTTCTCTTCCAACCATTATATCCCCCTTGAAGACTTGATCCAAGAAGAAATTAAGGAATTCTATTATGATCGTCCCGAGCGATTGGTATTATATCTTGCGATTCAATGGGAAAATGTGACCGCGTTAGAGCACGACAGGAGCTATTATCACTTCTCCTTGGTTCATGGAAAGAAAAAAGAATCTCTATCCATACAACAAGTGGGTTTTTTACAAACCTCTCAATTTTGTGGTGATCGCCTCTATCACAACCAACAAAAATATGTACAAAGTTGTCATGATGGAGAACTTTTGCGCTTGGAACTCGAGAAACGAAATCTTTTTATCGATTATGGGCTACAAGGATCTGGACCAATGATATGCAAATGGTTTTTAAATTGGAACCCTCCTGGTTCTTTCTACAAGGATAACATCAATCCTCTTTTTTGTCGAATCCAAACCATTGGTAACGTTGATTTTAACAAGGAGAACTGGTTTGATCGTTGGTTTCTTGTACAAGAGATTGCGAACCAAGGATTCTTGCCAAAGGATATTGGAAAATTATTTGCCAAAAGCATCTGTAACCTTATTCCAACCTATTCTATTCGCTCTCGACCGTTTGATTGGAATGGTTCAGGAAAGATGAAGTATCACAACATTGAGATAAATCAGGGAGTGTGTCTTAATGAAGGAGGAGAAGAGGATAATTTTTAGCAACCTATAAATAAAAAAATATTCTTGGAACGATCTTTTTCATTCCTCCATCTCCGAACCATGAAGCGACAACAAGAGTTTAAAGAACCAGAACCGAAAAAAGTTGCTTCAAGTGGGCAAGAAAGGTGCTTTGTTCACAATGTTCTCATACAACCAAGCCTCCCTGTCCCATTCATGTATATGCTTTCCAATGGGGCAGCTGTGAATCAAGGAGATGGAGCTTTTCGTGGTTGCACTGGATCTTGGTTTTCTTACTTTAGGCTACCACAGGATCAAATTCCTTCTTCTTTTGAACTTTTGGAGGAGTTGTGGGCTCGGAAACATGATGATTTCTCCGCAGATGCTTCACCACCAACATTGGTCAGTCAATTATTTCAGTGGGTCAATCGAAGCATTTATCGAACAGGATTTCAACAACCCTTCAACAGGTGTGCTTTGATATGTTTTGATGATGGAAACGATTATTTGAAGGCTAGTTCATTTGGTGGATCGTTTTTGGAAAGCAATGCTGCAGGAGAAACAGCCGTCATTATGATATCCTTTGGTGCCAAAAGAAAATTCCAGCTTATTGCCAAAGATCCGAAAAATCCAAACCATGTTCATTACGAAACCGATTTGGTGAACAATTCCGTGGTGGTGATGGGAGGAACTTGTCAACGAACACACTATCATAGTATTCCACACCAACCCAACGAACAAGGTCAACTTATGACCTTGATATTTCGTATTCTCGTTTAAAAATAAAGAGAAAAAATTTTTTTTAAAAAGTCGAGACTTTTTTTCGAATCATGGCACGACGTTGGTTTAGTCGTAAAGGACTTACTTGTGAATCCGAAGAATTTGATATTACGGTCCATGATAACACCATGGCAAGGTTAAATGGCTCCCGAATTTTAACTGATTTGGATATCCCAACATCACCTTCAGTGGAAACTATTGAACTACAAAATCAAGTGACCAATCCAACTTTGACAACAACCTCAACATTAGTAACATGGGAAGGCCCTTTTAGTCCAGCTAGTACAAGTGGGATTAGTTTAGTCACTAGCAATACTATTCGAATTACGAAAAAAGGCTGCTATCAATTTTTCTTTCAATTGGGTGGCATCGATTTAGATTGTGCGGTTTGGTTTGTTTGTAAAAAGGATGGTGCCAATCTGGATGGACAAAATGGAGTAGCAACCAAAATTGGAGCAGAACTTTATGGAGCAGTGACATGTACTTATGTCTTCCAACAAAATACAGACACCCAACATGATTTTCAATTTTGGGTTTCTGGAGATGCAGCTGCTCATTATTTGGCAAATCTTCAAGTTGTTCATTTTAAATTCGTTTAAATAAATTTTTTTAAAAAAGTCAATACATTGTTGTATTTATGGCACGACGTTGGTTTAGTCGTAAAGGACTTACTTGTGAATCCGAAGAATTTGATATTACGGTCCATGACCTTACCAAGGGAAGACTAAATACCCATCGAATCTTGACCGATTTGGATATTCTCTCCCCTGTATTTTGGGAATTTCGAATGACCAGCCCTGGACCATCTCAAACCTTAACCAATGCCCTCACCACATTAAATTTTGCTCCCATCAGCAACCCAAACTCGGATACTGGAGTCACCAAGACCAATGCACAAACCTTTCACCTTACCAAAAAGGGAATGTATCAATTTCAAGTAGCCCTTGTGATGAATGCTGCCAGTCAAGCTGCGGTTCAGTTTTTATTTGATGGGTCTCCTATTGATACGCAACAATCCTGTCTTCCTACAGTTATTGGAACTATTTCTCTTCAACACACCTTTTTCTTTCCCTACTTTGTTGCAACAGACGGTCCTCATGATGTTACCTTTAAGGGCGCAGCCGAAGAATTACCAACCCCAGATGCAAGTATTGACACTGTATTAAATGAAATCAGTATTGATTATTGGAACGTTTTAGGGCCTGCCTATGTTGCTCCTTAGAATAAACAAAATTTATTATCGTCAGGGATTTATCATCTTTTCATAACTTGCTTTATTGATGCAAAACAAGTGGATCCAGTCTCGCAAAACCTTTCGAACATCATAATCACGAATGTAAGATCGTGCTTCGTTTGCTATTACGGGATGGTCAGATTGTAATTGGCATAGAATTGCATGATTGAAAGGTATATCTATATATGGAGGTTTAGATCCATGAACCCAGTCGTGTAGATTGCCATAAAAGGTAAAAGAGTTTCTCGCATAGTGTTGAAGGATTGGCCAAATTTCTTCCCAAAAGATCATTTGTAACATGTTCTCCTTTTCAATTCGTTTGGCTCGTTTGGCCAAGGGTTCAAAATAATCTCGGATGTCATGTTGCCTCTTCATTTTTCGGAGAATATTATTTTTATTATTGAATGAGGTGTTTTGTAACCATTTTTAAATGATTCTCGAACTTTTCATTTTGAGCCAACCTTCCAATATCCTCAATAATCTCTTCTCGATGTGCATCGAATTCTTCTTTTGCATCGAACTTGTTTTTAAGAGCAACTTCATACAAATTTGTCATTTCTTCATGCCCTGGATCATGGGCTTGCATCAAATTATAACGATCCGTGGAATCCATTACAAATTCGACCAATCCTAATTGGAATTGTGCATCATCTAGCTTTGGGCCCAAGGTAAAATGGAGCGTCTCTTTGTCAGCAGTGATTTTTTCAAACAAGAACGACTTTTCTTCTTCCAACATTTTTTCGGCATAAGGTTTGACCAAACTCCAAACCAATTTTCGATCGCCTTGGAGCGGAGCGTACATTGCATTATGAGGCTCAAAGGCATTTCGACCTTCCAATCGACGTTGACGAGACGAACGTAAAACCGCTTGGACGTTGTTTTCTCCATTTCGTTTTTTCGGTGGCATCGGCTTGTGTTTGTTCGTAAGAATTTTTTCTCCGGGTTATTTTTTTGAACAAGACAAACAAACAACGAAGACCTAGAAATGGCTCATTACTGCTACCCTATAGATGGAGGATATGCTGAATCGAAAAATCGTTTTGATGCTGACCCAAACCCATACAAGAGGTGGCGACATACCGCTGTGACAGAAACATATTATTTTGTTTGGGAGGCCTACAATTTAAACACCGATGAGGCTTGGGATCTCGCTAATAAACTCAGACGAAGATTATCAAAATACTGGTATTATATCCCACCGTTTGAAGGTTGTGGCAACGCGCAAGAATGGGTCAACAAGTTTATGAATGAAGCAGAATGTCGATTCCAATCTAAGAATAAATGATTTTTCGGTGGTGGCATCAGCTTGTATTTCTCCGGGTTATTTTTTTTGAACAAGACAAACAGCGGTAGGAACGAAACAAATACTCGAGGTAATCAATTCGATCCCGTACTCTGCTCAATCTGATTTCGTAAAAATATTCATTTTCCAACAAGCAACAACACCTAGAAAAATGGCTCGTTACATCTCTAGATATGATTATGATCAAGACCCTAATCCTTACAAGAAGTGTGTTCATTCAATGCTTTCAGAAGCGTATTATTTTGTTTGGGAAGCTTATAATTCAAACACTCCTAAGGCTTGGAAAACTGCTAACGAATGTAGAGAAGGATTAGAATATCGCTGGTGGAATGTTCCAACATTTGATCAAACTTCCAATGCAGAGGAATGGGTCGAAAAGTTTAAAGAGGAAGCAAAAATAAAATAAATCTTATTTTTTTTATACCGCCACCAACAAGATGACAACACCTCCAAAAGACATCTCGCTGAAAAAAACAGAACTCATTTGTGAAATTTTCAAACTTCAATCCGTTCTTGAGCGAATAACGGAACTTGAAAATGCCAGAAGGCTCTTAGAACCTCGCCCGCTACCAGGAAATATCCATCTTATTGTGGTTCATTCCAAACTTCGTCAATACAAATGGATCGAAGAAGAATTGCTTCTGTTGGAAAAAGAAATGGCTGATAAATTAATGATAAAATAAATCTTGTTTTATTTCAATCGTTGGTGTCTTTTTTTCGTCATTTCTTTCCATTCTTTTTTTGCTTTGGAGAGCGATTTGGCCTTCATGTTGATTTGATCCAACAATTTGACTTCTTTTTTAGGATCCCAGATCCTCACATTAGGATGCCATCCTGCGCTAAACCTACGTCGGTGATAATCTTGAAGCAAGATGCCTCGAAGGTTATAAAAGCTTTTTTCCTTTCCATTCCACCAAAGGCGAGCTTCCCAATCTTGGTTATCGGGGATAGTCACAGCATCATATTGATCAAACCAAAGAGGAATGCCACCAAAATATTCTTGTTCGTCTTTTGGGGGATCGGTTTTGGAGGTCATATGTTGATGAACGATTTCCAAGACGGTTATTTTGGGGTCTTTGGTGGACCGAGCAGGCCAAGAAGTGTCCAACATTGCGTTTGGTCGAGCATAGCAAAAGAAGGCATCGGGAGAATACCGTTTAATGTCAAACGATCCAGCGTGTGTGTTGACATCGGCCATGTCAGGAATAGGGTGCGGCAGGTTGACGGTCAAGATTGTGTCCATGGGTGTGTAGAGCAGCGACATTGTGTACCTTGTGAATTTTTTTTCAAACTCCGAGAAAAAGCCGGGATGGTGGAAAAAACGGAAATCAACCCGACACACTTTGGGAACCAAAAATGTGTTCAGCCCAGCAGGATTCGAACCTACATCTGGTGTCTACCGAACAGGCCTATCTACAAAATCGACACCCGTTCTCCCATTAAACTATGAGCCAACACAATCTTTTTAATTCATTACAAGGCTACCCAATTCATCCAGTTTAACCATATTAAATGTAATCTTGCCATCTTCATGAAAACACAACCTTAAATCCTCTTCATCCTTTCGCCAATAAACCATAACGACCAAGTTGACCCAATGCAGTACATAATCGACAGAATAGTTGGCAGCATTTTCTTCCAACATTTTTTTCCATGGTAAGGTAAAGACAGCCAGCCTTCTTTCTTCCATTGTTCCGAGCTGGACTATGTTGTAGCGTTTTTCGAGTTCATCAATTGCATCGTCAATAATTTTTACAATCTTGTCCTTTACAAAACGCACTTTTTCATGTGGGTCTTTATCCATTTCCTTGGGAATGTTAAACCGATGCATAAGGTGTTGCTTCTACCAAGAAAAGATATTTTTGTTCTAACTCCGAGAATCTCCGATCAACCGCTGGACGATGTCGCAACGCATCTTTGGAACGATTTTGGCCTCTTTTATCTTCAGTTTTACATTTGGAATGACCTTTGGACCTTATGTCACTTTGGATGCCAATGAAACATTCTTTAATCACGAAACCAGGAACCAATTCCTCTCCAAATTTCTCCTTTCCATCATGGTTGGAGTGGTTTTAACCAACCTGGCCTATTTAATTCAAAAAGACTTGAAACTACGATATCAAGACGAAAGGATCCAAAGTGGTGTTGAATTCCCACCTCGTTTTTACATTCGTGACGCCCCTGTTTCAAGGGACTGGTGGAAATGTACTGTTGATAAAGAAGGGAAGATGACGGCCCAAATAGCACCCAATTTATTCAAAAAAAAAGAACCTCAACCAAAGGGTGGGAATCCACCTATTTTTGTATTTGGGAAGGAAGATGCCCCAAAAACCCCTCCAAAAGAAGTCCCTACCTTTTTATTTGGATCCACCCCAGTTGTGGAGCAGGAGGATAAAGGTGAAGAAGATGAAGACACTTTTTAAATAAAAAAAGGAGTGATCGCGTCGTGTGATTTCCAAAACTGGTACTAGATTAGCAGTCTAGACAAACTTTGGAGCAACAGATCGATACCCAATAAGAAAACGTAGTATCACATCAACTAGGCACTCGAGAAAAAGATGATCGAAGGGTTTACGGCTCGGAGAAAAAAGGGAGGGATAAAATTGTGGGTATTGTATCTTCTCCGAATTCAAAAAAAAACCTCCATGGACACACCTTACGATCACTCTCCTCCAATTCTCGAAATTCGCTACAACATTATTACCGATCCTGGTTATCCTAGACTTCCCTATATCCTTCGAAATATCATCAACGATCAGGCTAAAAATCGTAATGTTTGTGATCGAGAACTATTGGTGGCTGTTTTATTTTACTTAAAATACCTTTATCCTGCTGGTTTTGAACTCCAAGACACCAAAGATGTGGATGATTTTGTTCGTGTGGTCAATTTTTCTGGTTGATCTGGGTTAAACCATAATTTTATTTCAAAATAAAGTTCCATTTCAAGACATTTAAAAAAATACCTTTTTCGTTATGGATTGGAATCAGAGAACTGCTTACAGACTTATAAGACCCAAGTCAAAGAAATCGTTTGGTCGGTAGGTAGGGGGTAAGGTCTCACACATTTTTGCATCGATTTTCTTTTTGCACTAGTTCATTTCAATCCAGTTAAAAATTATGGGAAACATACCACAATAGTTTTTTAAATAAAGTGAATCTTTTAACAGATTTTAAAAAATACCTTTTTTCGAGTCTTGAGAGTAGGTCAGTATTGGCGAGTATTGAATGGTTTTCCAACCCAACAACGGTTTGATGAACAAGGTCTTTGATATAATGGTGTAGATGGCTTTTTACTCACACATCCTGGTCTTGTTAAGCCACACTAACTTTTTTAGAATCGATTTATTTTCCAAGGACTCTTGTGAGTGCAAGAAAAAAATTATGGGACCACAATTACTTTTTCAAAAGGAAGGAATCTTTCAAGTGATGACAAAAAATACCTTTTTCGTTCTTGAGTCACTGTTGATTGTTCGATTCGATGAAGTGGAAACACACTATCCTAGCCTCACGCTGAAGCTTCCCGCCAATGCAAACACACAACTTTTTTAGAATCGTTTTATTTTTCGGGAGTGTCTTGGGGTACAATGAAGAAATTATGGTACATTTTATGGATGAATTAAAAAATTGATATTCTGATTGTCTCCCAATCGATAATGACCCAAAGGATAAGCAGAAGGATATTTTTTAACGGATTGTTCGAGACCCAAATGAACTCGACGTTTTTGGCCCCAATAATCGGTCATACAAAGGGTACGACTTTTGGTTTCTGGGGCAATATAAATGTATTCTAATCCTCCAGGTTTAAGGGATCGTACCATACCACCAAAAACACATTCCATTTTCCATTTCCTTTTGAGTATTTTGGACAGATAAGTAGGAGGAATTTTACAACATACATGAAGGATTTGACCAGATTCTGCATCACGAAAAATATAAGCACGAGAGGTAATGTTGGAGCTTTGAGGTGCAAAGACAAAGGATGGGAAGACGTGTTTTCTTCGTTGATCCAAGAAATCACTGTGCATTTTTGCTTTTTCCTTGGCTGGCTCCAAGTGGGGATACGTATCAAATGTATTGTAACCCATTCCTTTATGAGGAATTCCCTTGGTTTTGGTGATGGATAAGATTTGTTTGGTCTCTTCATCAATATAGGTAATACTATACGTCTTGTTGGCCAAGCAAATAAAGGATATTATCTTTCCTTTAATTTCCAATTTTAATTGTCCAAGTTCCTTGTCCCCCTTCATTTGATCATTGAGTCGATCATAGGCAGATATAGGTAAAATAAGGGAATCTGTATCACTATAAAAGGGTGCTTCGTCATAACAAGGACCATATTGATCGACTCCATAGGCTCGTTCAATCCCCATCATTCGTAATAGCTTGGACATGTAAATTCTAGCATTCGCCAAAATCCAACAAGAGAGATGGATGGGAAAAGGGGAGTGTGTAAATTGCTTCTCTTCATAACCATAAAATCCCAAATGATCTCCACCTTCATCTACAATTTGGGTTAACCCAATCACATCTTTATCAATTTCTTCTTGAGTTGGAGTTAAAATGACTGTATTTTGAGGGATATTTTTTTGTCCAAATTTCCCAGTCAATCCATTCAACAATTGTTTGGCAGCTGCTCGTTTGGATCCTTCTTTGGCATGCTTTTTGATATTATATGTTTTTTCAACAAAATCTTTAAACATACAAGAGGCTCTGGGCCATTCAAAGGTTTCATAAATACGAGTAATCGTATACCCCAATATGGAAGCTTCCCATAATTCGGGACCTGTAAACCAAGTTTTCACTTTAGGATATAAACTTTGTTCTACTTCTCCAGTTTTTTTGTTTCGTGTCATTAAAAAAGCTACACTTAAATCATCTGGACATAAAACATCCACACAAGCACCCATTTTGAACCATTTTGCTTTTTGGGTTGGATGACGGTCATTGATTTCTGCAATCAGTTGTTGTTCATCTTGGGTTCTTTCTTCATATTCCTTGTGGACATAGCTTCCATATGGGTATTTACTATACCATTCGTCGGGTGGGATTCCTTCTGGAGCTGGGTAATCCGTGCTGATTTGGACTGCCGGATATAAAGAGTTTACATCAGCGTAAACCAAATAATCGTCAATCGCATCATATAATTCTTGAGAAACACAATGCCCATCTTCGAGTGCATTATACAAAATATCAAAAGCATCTTCTACTTTTTCTGGAAGTTGAAAATAAGGCTTTTTTTCATTGACGACTTGTTTCCAAAAGTTACTTTTCCATTGCTGACGTCCACAAAGCACCCTCCCACCCTTATACATTTCTCTCATTTTTTCTTCATCGTTGACGGGTGTTTTATAAAGACGATCCGCAATATCATTTGGTAAATTGGATGTCCAAGCAGCATAAGCAATTTGTGTAATAGTCATATATTTTGCAGCATCAATTCTATAAAGGTCAAATATAATATTAAAAAATTTTTTGGTTAATTCCCTCAAGGAAATAACATCCATTTTAAGATAGGATTCACATTCCATTTGGTGCAAACGAACATCTCCCCAATTTTTGATTTTTTCATGATCAAAATCAGTTTTGGATAATTCTCCAAGCTCGAATGATTTGCAACACTCTTTTAAGGAACCAGTTAAAAATTTGGATAAATCTTTTAATTGAAGCCATCCTTTTGCTGTTTTGAACTTGATGGATAATAAATTAGCACCCTTAATTAAAATAGATTTGGGGTCAATAGGGACCTTATTCCTCAATAACCATTTTAAAATAAAAAAGTTATCAAAACGACTCCCATTAAAAAACCACATGATTCCCTTACAATAACGAAGCACTGACCTCATAAATTTATCCAAACTTTCTTGCCCATAATACATCCATGGTCGTTCTGCTTTTTCGGACCCATTAATATAAGCACCTGCATAGACTTCATAATCTCTCTTGTTGGGTTGAACAAAGGTTTCAAAATCAGCAAAATATTGTAAACCAAATTTGAGCCTTGTTTTTTCTTTTGGTTCTTTCGAATAGATTCGTATCCGGTTTTTGGGAGTTCGAGCGGCTTTATCATAGGCATGTTGAGATGTACAAAAGTCATGGCTTCCATCACCTTTGGTATAAGTGGTTCCACAGGAAGTACATTTGATACATTTCTTGATATGGGTGGTCCAATTTTCATTGGTCCTCCAATGTCCACACGTTTCACAATAACGGTATTTTACCACCAAGGGTAAATAATTTTTTAAATCAGGCAACAATAAAGCATAATAATCCGACTCTCCACCATTGTGTTTCAAAATGGATAAAAGTGCAATTACTTTTGGATTTTCATTCTTGCTGGGATTCATTCCAAATGTATCGATATACTGTAAATGTCTTCCTCGTTCAATTGGGCGATCCGTATATCGATCAATACAGACATTATATAAATAACAGAGCTCTTCTATTATCAAAGGAGAGATGGTGATGGATTGTGGGGAGCAACATTTTTTTAAAAATTCTTCTTGTGTCAAGTTTTGCTTCTTCAATACGTATTGGGGAATCAAATGATATTTTCCACTTACAGCATAATTCAAACATTGAATTAAAGGAGGGATGGTTTGTGGGTTGCCTTGGCAAGTCCAAATCATCGTCTTTTGCTCGACTAATTTTGGTGGAAAGCCACCTTGAGTATTCACTTTGTAGTTTTCTTGGCCTTGGATAATTCGTAAGCGTTGTTGCATCCATTCAAATCGATCATATCGGTTAAAAGAGAGCCATCGTGAAGGTTCAGGAACTAAAAAAATATAAGTATTTATTCAAATGTAAAACCCCGAGATTCCAAATATCGTTTCCAAAGATTGTTTTTTACAATCACTCTACGGATTTGAAAGTTATCGGAATCATCTAAAAAGATTTCCAAATCTTCCAATCCACCATAGGGTTCCGTCGCACCAAGGATCCGATTGGTGTTACTGTAAAATTCTCTAAAAATAAGTTGGGATAGATAATCGACAAAATTGGTATAAACAACGTCATCTTCCAATTGAATCCCTGAACCAGGAATAAAATTGTCTTTAAAATAATTGACGAGTGTTCTTGCATTAAGACGGATTTCGACAGCCAAAAAATGTTCTTCTCTTCTACCTTTATCTCCAATCGCGATGCAGCGTACGGTTTGGCGTGCTTCCAAGACTGGTTGATGCGTTTTAGGATGAACTAGATTTTATTAAAAAAGAAGGATAAGAAAAAGACAGAGCAATTAATCGCTCTCTCGAAATTTTTGTTGGTGGATCGAAGCGAACACTAATCCACGTTTCAACTTGTTCGGATGGCTCTTGGACCTTGGAACGAGGAGGTTGAATACGTTTCACTTTAGTACTTTCTTTCCAAAAAATCAATTTCAAATTGGGAGAAAAGAAAAAATTACCTTGGTTAATGAAATCACTAAAATCCTGAGGGATATGAGAAACGTCTCCAGGCTCTTCTTCCATACGCTCCTTAGGGCGCTCTTGAAAAATTTGACTTGGCGCAATCAGTCCAGCCTTGAACATAAGGTTCCATCGTTCTACCAAAATATCCAACACCGTCTTTCCATCTTCTTCAGGATCGCTGCTTAACCACGTTCCAAATTGAGTCACATATGGCATACCAATATCTTTTGTACCAAAAGCAGCTCTCATTCCTTTTACTTCATCTATCAAGACCTGTAAAGTAGCATATCCGGTCAATTCTTCAATAGCATCCGCTTGTTCTTTCTTAGTTGGAAGCCCTGCTTGAAAGATTATTACCATTAAATCGTAAAAGTTGGTTGATTTCTTCAATTGGTCAAGTGTTGGAGCTTTCGTAATAAAGGCCCAAGTGTTCTCTTCTTCTTGACCATCGACTGCTTCTTGTGCTTTCCAAGTGGTCAAAAAGGTTTCCCCATTTGCCAAGTACCAAGTTGAAAAGTCGTAAATCTCTTCTACATCTTTAAACGTTGTAATTCCAGTAACAAGGTCTATTTCCACTTCTTCACGGGCGTTGATGTCATAGAGTCTTGCAAAGTAGTAAATCATGTATTGCAAAAAGGCTGCAGGCAGAGGCGAGAGCGTGTCATCGAATTGATTCGTCGGCGATTCCTCATCAAAATCCATCGGTAAGAGTCGTTGGCGTTTTGTCGGATCGTCTTGATCGTCTAAGAGGTCAGAGGACAGAAATCGATTTTTAAAGCTACCGTCTTTTCGCTTTCGTTTTGGCCCATTACCCTTCATTACGATCTTGATTCGGAGATTCTGAATCATTTTTTTTCCGAACACGCTTTTATAGGAGTTTCTAAGAATCAAAAATAAAAACCAAACCAACCTCCAAGCAACACCTCATGGCAAACTCAAAGGTCCCTCGCAACCCAGTTCACGGTCGAGAAGCAACTCAAGCTGATTATGATTATTTACTTGCTCATGGACTCCCTGAACATGCTTTAATGCATGATATTAAACTTTATCAAGTTTCAAAAGAAGGAAAAAACTTTGGCAGTTGGTGTTGGATCTGGGGAGATGCTTTTCTTGGTTTTCATGGTCAAATGCCTCGAGTGTTGGAGGACCCAAACTCTCTTAAATCTCGTTTCAACAAGGGAAGATTGATTCCTTTCCCAAAATTGGACGATGATGAAGCCAAACTTGGATTCAAACGGATCGATGTCCCTGCCATTTTGAAAGGAATACGAATGCGTCAAGCCCTTGCAGATAATACTCCCGATGCTACTCCTTACAAACCTCCTTTGAAACGTGCTGGTGCTGGTTACGAAATCAATGCAGTTGCAGGTCCTCCTGATATGGAAGAAGATTGATGAGGTAAAGAACCTCCTCCCAAGAAACAAAAATGCTGAAAATAAAATTTATTTTTGCTTCCGAAAAAACCTCCCCATGCAAGACCTCCCAATCGACAGAAATTTCTTACCTGGTGGCCTCGCTCGATTTTACCAACACTATTACAACAAACTCTTTTACGAATTGATTAGTTACAAAGTCCTCTCTCAGGAAGAAATACGCTTAGTCCTCTATGCTCCCCTTTATGAATCAGACACCCAATTTTTCACAAGACCTATTGGAGAATTTTTTGAAAAGGTTTCAATGGACGGAAAAATGGTTGCACGATTTACAAAAGTTAACTATGAAGATCTTCCTTTTGGCGTGTACCCCTTTGTAAGCGAAAATAAAATTATTGCTTAAAATAATTCATTCTTGGTTCATCTTTTTCTTGTGAAAAAAAATAAGGATGCAACTCCGACCCAAAAAAAATGGAAGAGAAGCCGCAATTCTTTCTGAATTATGCTATGGAGGATAAAAATTATGCCTATCTCCAAAACTACCCCGTCACAATCAACCTTTCATTTCCGCTAGAAATGTACAACAAATGGAAGGATCTGGACCTTGATGAACGAATTGAACACCTTAAAGGTGTCTCACCTGAAGTGTCTCTAATGCAAGATCTAGATATTATTATACATTTCGAGGAAAAGATGCCAGAGCTTGAACAAGTTGGTGGAATAAAAGATGCCTTAAAATAAAAATTTTATTTCTTGGGGCTCATCAGTGACATAATTTCGATTAAAGAGACAAAAATGATCCCAAGGATCGATATCTTCTTTCCATAAGGATGGGACAGTATAATTTAATTCTTCCAATTCTTTCACCTTTTCATGATAGACATCAAAATGACCAGCATAAAAATCAAACATCATCTCCCGAACCATCTTTTCCAAAAGAGAGGCATGGACTGTACCCAAACGAATAAGACTTGGTTCTTTGTTTAACTTGAGAGGACCCCCAGATCCAGGCATAATGGTTCCTGTAACCACTTGGGATTTCTTGAGCCTCTTTCTCTCCCTGGAAAGCATTTTTTTTCATTATCGACTCTTCTCCGATGGATCAACCAGAAGATAGTATTGATGAAGCACTTCAACAAGCAGAAGATTTGGAAGATTCAGAATCTGACACAGAGCCATCTCCACCTCCTAAAAAGAAGAGAAAGCTAGACAAGGATCGATCCAAATCAAAAAAGACAAAAAAAAGACAAGAAGATGAATCCAATATTGATGTGGAATTTACTCAAGAAGATATTGCTGCAGATTCAGTTCGTCGAAAAGAATTACGAAAGATCAAAATGAAACATCCCAATTTGGATATTAGTCATGTCTTGAAAACAACCGAAGAAATTGCTTCCATGAGCCCTGAAGAAGTAATTCATGTTTTAGAATCCTCCAAGATTACAATTGGACTTCGAAAACCTCTTGCTGAAGCAGAAAATATTGTTGGATTAATGGCTCTTATGGCGCAACGTTGGTTTAAAACAGGAGGAGATTTATATTCTCGATTCATGAGTGATACTGAATTGATTGCTGCAGTGGATGAATTTACTCCTCGTTTAAGTGAAGAAATTACTGGACCTATGGGTATTTTGGTTCGTGCTGCTGGACATATCTCGGATTCCGCCTATCGTCAAAACAATTTTTCAAACGCTTCCAGTCGTGGTTCAGAGACGTCATAATAAAAATACATGTTTATTTTAGCGCGAAAACGCCAACAAAAGACCTTTTCGGTCGCGAATAGTAAAGCTGTATCCTTCGTCGTCAACGACGATCACTCCCATCGATCGTTGTTTTTCTTTCTGCTTTATCAACCACAAGAAAGTTCTGATCTTCCACCAGACATCAGCGTTGACACTTTCTTGGACCCAATCGCGCTGTTTCCATTGGTGTTCCAACTCGGCTTGTCGTCTGGCGAGCGACCACATCCAGTTGAGCTCATGGTCTCCAACAGATCCATTTCGGTAGTTTCCAAGAGTTGTGACTGACATGATCGCGGCTTTTTTTTTTCCGAGAATCTCCGAATCACGAAATGAACACATTAACACCTTATCTTACCACTTTATCCAACGCTCCACTTCTTGTTGGTTGCTACATTAGTTTTCTTCAAGACGATTTCAAAACCTTTTGGTGCCTTATTGGAACTTTATTTGGATCCGCATCCTCTCATCTCTTGGAAAATGAACTAAGTCACCATCCCACTGATTTTTTAATTCAGACCTATCGCGTTTTGAATGGAATTGATATTGTTGGTGCTTGCTGTTCTTTCTTGCGAATTAGTTCTCTCTTTTGGAACAAATTTGGATCCTATTCTTATCGCAGACTCTTTGGAATCTTTTCTTTGGGGGCTGGGGCTTTGGTTTGTGCCCTTATTGATTATTACGTTAAATATTTACATCAAAGTCGATTTACCAATCGTTTTGTGTTTAACAAGGTGGAATATATTATTGCTCATTCCTTCTGGCATCTTTATATCCAAACCGCCATTATTCTTGTATTAATGCCATAATAAAAATTTAATTTATTACAAAGGTTACATCATAGGGTAAACCAAAATTGACCGTCATTGCACTTCCATCAATTTTGGTGATTAAAAAATTTCCAGTGGTGTGATTCCAAACCACTTTTCCCGTCACCAAACCACTTGCTGTAGTAAAAGGTACTGAATAAGCAACATCATGAGCAGGTTTGACTGTGGATTGTCCCAAGGTGATTGTTGTAATAGTTCCTGCAGCAACCGCACTGACTGAAAAAGCTGGGAGAGTGACTGAGACCGTTCCAATTTCAGCCTTGTAATTGGCAGGGAGGGTGGATGCTCCACGTACTGTCATGGTTGTGACCGAAGAGCCTCCATCCAAAGTAACTGCAGCAGCGACTTGTGCACGTGCGAGATCAGCAGCGGACAATATTTTACTTCCATTAACTAGCGCATCATCATTTGTGTGAGTTAAAATTTGAAAAGTTTCCGATTCACAAGTTAATCCTTTTCTACTAAACCAACGACGAGCCATGTCCAAACATTTATTTTTTTTTTGATAAAAATTGATTCAAACGATCTTCCAACTCTGGTGACACCGATTGCCATGCAAGCGTTGGTCCTCGACGTGCTTGTAAAACTTGAAAGCTTGGTATCCAACTGAAATCGGCACCAATGAAATTCGCGTTGCCATTTTCCAGTACACCAATCTTTGTGATACGAGGTATTTTGTACAAGCGTCCAATCAGCATACTTTGGGTCGTCGAGATCGTCTTTCGGCATCAAGACTTCAAAAGGGAGAAAGTAAAGCCCTTCAAAGTCGACTCTTGTATTTGTTGTTTTGACCGCTCGCCATAGCTTGTCCATCGGAGTTTTTTTAGGAGGAACCTTCGGAAGAAAAAATATTTTATTGGGGCTTAATCCCATTCCATTTCAAATCACTTTCGGTTACTAAATCATCCCATGTACGGTAACCAAGTGTCACTTCTACTTCCCAATGGGTCTGAGCTTCCCTAAAATCAAACGTTTTTGGGTTGAACATTTCTCGTGTTGCAGCATAAAATTCCTTTTCTAATTGTTCATATTCCTTCAAAAGCGCTTCAAACTCTTCCTCATTGAGGGTAGAATCAAGTCTTCGTTTTTTAAAAGCCACTCTTCTTTCCAATAAATTCACTATCGTTCTTTTTTCTTGTGCGATTCGTTCCGCTTCCTTCTCTTGTATTCCAAGCGAGTCATGCCATTGTCTCAAGGTCATTGCTGGGGTTGGGAGATCCATCTTGTTGTTTGAAATCACTTTGAAAAAATATCTCGGAGTTTTTTTTCTTCGTACAAAAATACTTCGGAACAAAAAAAATATTCCGGAGCATCCACATCCTCGCCGAAGAAGTTATGAAACGCTCTCTTGCTGACACTTCCGACGATCGAAACGTCAAATCGAAAACCGAAATCGTGCCCTTCAATGACACGTTCCGAATCTTTCGTGACGCTCATAGCCATTACCTCAAAAACGAATCTTGCTTGAGTGACATTTACAAAAATCCCTTTTCACGGTTATCTATCTACAACCCCATTGGAGAAGGCTCTTATTATCAAATCATCACTGGGTGGCTCAAGTTTCGAACCAATCCTCTTTACACCAAAACTATGAATTATCGACTCAATAGCTTGGATAAAAGATTAATGGAAGCATTTCGCTTTTTTTATTTGTTAAAATCAATTTGTAAATAAAATCATGTAATTGTCCAAGTTAAATGAATATCATACGTAGGTCCACTTGGTAACGTAAACGTCGGACCTCCCGTCATGACTTGAATCGTGACTGCCCCTCCATTGGTAATGTAGACAATTGCATTTTTAAAGGTCGCATTATCCACAAAGGGAATAACCCAATGGGATGAAAAACTTGGTCGATATTTTGAAGCAAGAGTACTCGCTCCTGTAATATTCATAGTGGTAGCTGCTCCAGTTTGAGCGGTAAGAGAGAAAGATGGTATTCGCATTGTAACTACTTTGTTGTCCAAACTTAATTTGATTGGTAATGTGGTTGTAGATGCTCCTCGTACAGTCATTGTCGTAATAGACCCAACATCCAAGGTCATTGTATAATTTGTTACGTCATCTCCATAAGGGAAAACTCCTAATTGTCCATTTGTGCTATCAATCGCAAGTCCTCCGGCTGGAGAGGACACAGAAACACCGAGAATTCCACCAAGAAAACATCGCGTAGACGCAGACATTCCAATGCGAATATCCCCACCTATAGTAGTCCCAAATGTACCGTCAGAGATTTCAATAAAGTTATTTTCATTGATTAAGGTACCAGCAGCATTATGTCCAATGGCAATACAGTTGCCAATGGCTGGGATATTATTGGCTGCTGCTCCATATCCAACATAAGTACAATTGCTTCCAGCACCATTCATGAGTGCTCCTGCATTACGACCAATAAAGGTATTTCCAGTACCCAATTGTCCAGCTCCAACACCCAAAAATGTACTATTGGTTACGGCACCACTCAAGAAATTTGATCCAGCCTGTGTTATTCCCACTCCGGCGCCTATATTGATTCCACTACTAAACGTTTTAATACCACCAAAGGTTTGTGCACTCTGTGTAACACCTCCAGGATGGGTAGCATCTGCTATTTCTAGGCATAACTGTCCACCAGAATTAAATTTCAATCCCGCAAGATCAGTGGCAGTCACAGTACCACCTAAACTGAGAATATTAGACATATCATCACTCATTAGCTGATATCCTCCATCAGTATCAACTAATACAATTTTAGCATTAACATCACCCCATGGAGTGTTTGCAACTCCAGCCAAATAACATGAAGTCGTTGAAGAGGTCCCAAGAATTGTTCTGTTTGATGCCTCAGCGATGATAGTGCCATCACTAATATCAATACATTTGTTTCCTCCAGGGATTACTTTTGTAGTAGAGATTCCATCCGAAAATGTTTTTAATCCACTAAAGCTTTGGGCTCCTGTCGTTATTGCTCCTCCAAAGGATGCAGACGCTGGTTGTAATAAAAGATTGGATCCACTAATGGACGCTCCATTGGCATTTGGACTTGATCCAATCGTGGTTACACCAGTCACGAGTCCAGAAGCAGAGATTCCATCTGAAAATGTTTTTAATCCACTAAAACTTTGTGCTCCCGTTGTCACTACACCACCAAAGGACGCAGAAGCAGGTTGTAGTAAAAGATTGGATCCACTAATGGATGCTCCATTGGCATTCGGACTTGATCCAATCGTGGTTACTCCAGTCACGAGTCCAGAAGCAGAGATTCCACCAGAAAAAGTTTTTAATCCACTAAAGGTTTGGGCTCCTGTTGTAACTAGACCACCAAAACTTGCAGAGGCTGGTTGTAAAATCAATTGTCCTTCCGAAATGGTTCCTCCATTGGCATTCGGAGTATCCCCAATTTCCCCCATTTCGATTTCTGGTGTAACATCTTGGGTTGTTAAAATTCGATAACCATTTACTTTGATTCGATCTAAATCATTGACCACCACATTAAATTCTTCGGATTCACAAGTTAAGCTTTTTCGACTAAACCAACGTCTCGCCATGACTTCATTTGAAAAGGAGAAAAATTTTTTTTAAAAAAAAATTATCTTATGCAAGCAGAACAGTTGATCAAACATCCTTGTCGAATTTTAGTTACTGGTCGATCGGGAGCTGGTAAAACCACCTCTGCAGTAGATTTAATTGACCGAGTCTTTCGTCCTCAAATACGTCGCTTGGTGGTTTGTTGTCCTACATGGGAAACTCAAGAAACGTTTAATTCTATCCGAGATATGGTTCATCCAAAAAGGGATGTTCTCGATCCCAATCCTAGAGATGGAACGGATCCATTGGCGGGTTTTTTTAAAATATTGGAAAAACAACGAAAATTATCCAAAACAACTGGTACAAAGCCTTTTCCTCAACTCTTACTTTATGATGATATGGCTGGTGGGAAATGTCAAAGTATGCGTATTGGTTATTTGGCTCAAATTGGTGTACAAGCAAGGCACTTCAATTTATCCGTCATTTGCATCTCTCAACAACCCAAATTTACCTGTAATGGTTTTCGTCAAAATGTAGATGCAGCGATATGTTACCCTCCAACTTCAACGAATGGAAAGCAATGGTTCCATGAAGAATTAAATTTAAACATGTATCCTAAAAAGGAATTTAATTATATGCTTGATCAAGCATGGCAAGGAGGACGAGACGATAAGAAGGAAATTGGTTCTCATTTCTTATTCGTAGTTAATTTTGGAAGAAAACCAGCACGTTACTTTATCAATTATTCCAATGAACTTTTGTGTGATGCAGAACCATGCATGGAAATGGAAGATTAAAAAAATAAACCAAGATGCTTGGCCATACGTTAACTGCTTGGCCTCCTCAGTGTAAAACCACCACCATTTGTACTTTTCAAATGTTTAATAACCCACAAACGATTTATCTTAACCGAGGAATCGAACGTGTGGTTGCAGTTCGTGTCAAACATCTCGCTTGGAACAATCCAGTAATTGGATCGGAAGCGAGTATGCTCTGGTTATCGTGTCCTGAACTATTAATCAACAACCCATCTCAATCCATTATCTACACCAGTAACCCAGACGAACCAGATAGTCCCAATCAATTGGTCAATGTTCGTTCTCTTATTGGAAGTTGGCAAATCACCGTTCCTGAAGGAAGTCCAGTAAATTATAATAATAATGATCCACAACCTGTTATTGACTTATATCGACCAACCGATGTAAACAAACTTACATTTACCTTGGAAAGTGATGGATATAATGCTACTCCTGGTGCTTTTGGCCCCGTCCAGTTCATTATTCCTAATAATCAACTTTCGGTCACTTTGGAAATTACTTGTCAATAAAATTTTTTTTCCCATCCAATCTTGGTCCAGATGACAACATGGGCGAAACGGCTAGAAGAAGCTCAGGAAGATCCTTTTGGCAATGAAAAATCACTCAATGGAATGCCCCACCCAAAATGGTGGCCACAATGGACAAACTATAAAGGGGCTGTTCGGGTCGAAGAATCGTTTGGTTTCCCCAATCTCTCTTGGTGGGAACTGGAAAAGGGAAAATTGTTTTGGAAGATGCCAAAAATGAAGGAGTTGGAAGAATTTTCAGCCCCAACCGCAGAGATGCTTTTACCTGGTCGCTTCCCTCGTATCGATGAAATAGGAGATCAATGGCTAAAAGCTTCTACTTCTGGAAACGCCAGAGAATGTGAAAATGTTTTGGAAAAGATGGCCTACTTTTGGGATAACAATTACAAGCTCTTTGAACCCTATTTGGTAGTCAATTGTCAACCTCAATTGGTCTTTTTTGGAGTTGGATTTCGTGGCTTTGAATCCATCTTTGGTTCTGACTCTAATTTTTTTAAAAAACCCCTCAATTATTATCCCCCGAAATGGCTGTTTATGGTTGTTTTCTCTTTACTTGTATCCATTGTACACAAAATCAAGCACTACCCTGCTACCCCTTTTATCCCTTGGCTCAGTAATAACTTTAGCAATGACCGTTTATTTTCCGAAAAGAGTGAATTTCAATTCCCAATTATCGATTGGATCAAGAACAAAAATGAAGCTCAAATCTCCAATCTTGCTCGCTCTCTTCGTGGAAAAGAGGCCAACTTTTGGACCTCGGTAGGAAAAGTAGAAGGACCATTTGATGCCTTTATCACCTTTCGCAAATTTTACGAATCTGGTTCCTTTTCCAATTTATCCAACGAAGCAATCTATTTTATCTTTGTTGGTCCTTTTCGAGCCTTTTATGCCGATATGATTGAATTTGTACGCAAATTTCAAAAAGTCTTTCCATTAGATTCTCAAATGAGAGAACTCTCCAAACCAAACTCCATCTATCAAAACCCCTATGTTAACCTTCGATCTTCTACCGATTTTATCCTCTGGTCCATGATGGTCATGTACTTGGATATGAAAAAGAGTCCCTTGTGGGAATCCTTTCAAAAAATCCCCATTGTGGACAACAATTATCGTTGGTTCTTTCTTGATCGTCTTGAAGCATTTAATAAGGATGACCAATTGACTCGAGAACGACAATTGGCAGCAGATTGGGACAAGGCTCACCCTCCTGGTATTGTTAATAATTTACCTGGACCTGCCAGAGTAGATACGATTGAAGAAGTAATGGGGAATGTAGATCAATCCCAAGAATCCATCGATCGTTATGGTCCTATTATTAAGGTGAATGATATTATAGGAAATAATTCCAATCTTAATCGATATCTCAATTATTTTCGAATTAAGTGGAGAGAAACGGCTACTTATTCCTTTTTTGGTATCAACAAGGCACCTTGGTTTGAAACGAATCCTCCTGTACAATTTCTCCCCATTACCCTTCCAGAAGATTCTTTTGAGGATAGGTTTTATCAATTTATTCAAGATTATCCTCCTCGGCGTTTGTATGTCCCAAAATTAAAATTAAGTGGTCGATTAGATAAAGAATGGGAGGAAGGTTTTCAAAAACAATTTCGTGATTATGTAACCTGGGTAAAAGAAAATGTGAATGCTAAAGGGAAACCAAATTATGTAGAACCAGGGGTTCAATTTAAAGATAAAGAAGGAAACCTTGTCTTTATCAAGGATGATGATTCTGGCAAAAATGTCCCTCTTCTTAATGGTTATCCAGATTACATGATGGAGCCGGAATCCAATAATTCTCCCTTTTCTGTCGCCAAAATTGTTTCTATACTCATGATTCCCGCAAACGAAGCTGGAAATTTCCTTTGGGGGCAAGATTGGACGAATGCCTTAAATAATTTTGCTTCCGTACTTTGGGAAAAGGTGAAGGAATTTTTAAGGGCTGTATGGGATGCTTTACCAGAGGGTACTGGAGGTTATTTAATGATGGGTTTGGTCGTGGTTGGTGTAGTGCTTGGAGGATGGACCTTTGCAGACGAAGAAATACGAAAGTTAGCTCGATAAATGAATTCTGAATCCTCATTGTTTGAAAGCCTTTAAAAAAAATGGATTTTTTACCTGGAAGATGCAGTCAACGTCATCTGTCCTCGCTCGCCTTGCTACGACCAATGATAGTGAATACAAGGTTAACACACCCAAAATGGGGGTTAGCGTCTACAATGAACCTTACTATTGGAACCCTATTGACAATGGAACTTACTCTGCTCGCTCCAACAATCGAATTCGAATTGATATCCCAAACTCGGATATATGGGATTTTCGAAATGCCTGGTTTGCTGCAGATCTTGCCATAACCTCCGATGGTGTTGCTGTAGATGCTAATCCCGCTTACATTCGAATGGGAAATGGGTCATGGACAGCTTTTGAACGTGTTCGCCATTTATCCAATCTCTCTCCAATTGAAGAAATTTATCCATACTGGTCCATTTATTCTTACGAATGGGTTTTTGAACAATCCGAGCAAGTAGAACAAACTTACACTGAAATCTTGGGTATTGGTACTCAAAATGCAAGAAATTCATGGGCAATGAATGGAGGTCCTGCTACTGGTGGCCCTACCAAGCGATTCATTTTTCCTATTGATCTTGGATGGTTGTCTGCTGGTCCATTTCCAGCCAAATATCTCAACACCACTCAATCCATTGAAATCACTTTGGTGAACCCAAATCAGTTTATCGAATCCAATTGTAGTAATCTCAATTTTACTTTATCCAACATTGAACTTCATGCTTACAAAATGACTGCAAAATTCCCAAATCTTGTGAACGAATGGCGAGGAACTACTTGGGAAGAAGGATTCAAGAACTTTATCCGATCTGGATCTTACAGTGTCATGTTGGATTACTTTGATTGGTACCAAAATTCCATCCTCAATCAACAAGGAAGCTACCTCATTCCCGTCAAGACTGCTGCTATTCAACACATTGGAACTGTTTTTGGAAACACTTCCAATCTCTCTAACCCTCTTGTAAATGATCGTATTTTAACCTTCCCCAAATTGACTTTGGAACAATTCTTCCTTACCGTATTTGCAAAAACCTATCCTGAACAACCTGTCGATTGTCGTGATAATGCTCTTCAAGCTTATCAATTTTACACCAATTTTATTAATGGATGGACCTTTAACTGTTTTGAAGGTCTCGATCCATCCAATGATTCGATGAATGAAGTTCCTGTTACCTTATCTAACTTTAACACTGACTCTTTTGTGGCGATTGCTGACTTTCGTTCTATTCGAAAAGTCCCTTCCATCAATCCAATCTTTAATGCCGATGCCAACACTGGAGAGATTCGAATCACCCTTCGTTTCACTGCTGCAGTTCCTACTGGAACCTGTACCTATCATATTGTTCGATCAAGTAGTATCTTTGGCTGTACTTCCGAAGGAGCACCATGGGTCGCATTAAACTAGAATAAATTTTATTTTTTTTCGTCTTGCCTCGCCTCTCATGAACATTGGTCTGCCTCCCTTTAATACCACAGCTCCTGCTGCTGCTCTCGGAATGGTCCCAAAATCAATTTGGGATAATTTACCCTCCGCAATCGTCTTTGGTGGAATCGATGTGGCTTCAACTTGGCTGCATGGTTACTTTGAAAGTATGGGTTACAATGGAGTTCTCCCTCTCGCCTTTACCAATGGTTTAGGTGATACAGCAAAATTCGCCTACTACAGTGCAGGTGGAATGTCCCACAGTCAATAAAGCTTCGGAGTTTTATCTCCTGTTGTAAATAAAGAAAATTCAACTACCTTGTAACAACATGTCTTACTCTGGCCCCATTTGCATGACACAAATTCGACATGATGTGATGAAGCATCCAAACTTTGAAAAATTACACCGAGATCTTCAATACGCTCTCTCTCGCCCAGATACAACTCCAAGCTCTCAATTTTACATGGCAGTTTATCTGTTTTTGGAAGAAGTAGAACCTGCTGGTTATACTATTGTAAGAACTCCTTTGAGGGAACGGAAATAAAATTGTATTTTTTTTTCATACACCCTTGTTACTATGATAACGGTTAATCTCCACTATGATGAATGTGGTAATATTCAAAATGATCAGATATTCCACTATTATTACAACGAAAAAGGTGGTGTGGTGAGAGATTTTTTTGTTTTTGATTCTTGTTGGAGAGGGAACTCTTACATTCGTCTTTCTATTAAAGGTCTTAGTGACCATTTTTATCGAAACCCAAAACTTGACCCATTACATCCTATTAACCTTGGTTTTTTATATTTATTTAAAATGGATATCCTAAGCGATGTGAAAAAACTCCTTCATACTTTTATCGCGCTTCTTTTTATCAACGAGAAAGAATGGATGAGTCCCCAAAAAGAAGATCTCTTTAAAAAACTTTTATTTTAAAATTGATACAAATAAACAAAGCGATTCTGTAATTTTCCATGCCAGACCACTTTTTTGAAAAAATCGTCCAATAGAATAGCTCTCTTTTGATGGGCACCAAGTCTTTCATAAATGACCCACTCGCGTTGTGTCTCTTTTGAAATTTCTTTTCCCAAAACAAGACATAAATTATTATTTACGTCACGATAGATTCCATTAATATGAAGTGTGACGTCTTCTTTTTTTTCTTTTTTTAAATCACCAAGATCAATCACCATTGCTGATACCGCCATCTTTTTTTTTTTTTCGGTCTATCTTCGAGCTCCCGGCAGGTCCAACTTGGTATATCGGCCAATCCCTAACGGG
>Ga0157377_10000183_pt1 | contig 36240 bp, 38 predicted proteins | sample M55metaG_FD_121116 | JGI IMG/M metagenome (GOLD analysis project Ga0157377, IMG submission 121116) | Miscanthus rhizosphere microbial communities from Kellogg Biological Station, Michigan, USA - M5-5 metaG | ecosystem: Host-associated > Plants > Roots > Rhizosphere > Soil | place: USA: Michigan...
CCTTCACGCACTACAGCCAGCGCGTCGACCTCACCTTCGCCAGCGTGGTCATCCCGGTGAAGAACCGCTTCACCTTCGGCGCCTACTACCACGAGCCGCTGCGCAACGAAGGGGCCGGCTCGGTGGTCCCGGTGCGCAACGAGTTCACCGGCGAGATCAAGACCGACGTTCCCGACTTCTTCTTCCTCCCCGGCAAGAGCACCGTCACCGACGAGCAGGGCTGCCTGGCCGAGCGCAACGCCACCAAGAACCCCCTGGCCTGCCTGCAGTACACCATCCTGCCGTTCCTCAGCGCGCTGAAAGTGCAGGAGCGGACGCTCGGCGTGGCCGGCGCGTTCACGGTCGGCAAGTTCTCGTTCGGCGCGACGGCGCGCTACCAGCGCTTCAACGAGACGGCGTACACCTTCCGCGTGACGCCGACCTTCGACTTCTCCAGCATCTCGGTGCAGGCCACCAGCGACATCCGCGGCAACTTCGACACGGCCAAGGACGTCGACGACGTCACCTTCGCCGGCGGCATGAAGTGGGCGCCGAACGACAAGTTCTCCATCGGCGCGGTCTACAAGCAGGGGGCGAAGTTCAAGGCACCGACCTTCGCCGCCAACGAGAACACCGAGTTCGACTTCGTCAAAGTGGCCGACACGGTCTTCCACATCCCCGACGTCTACGGCGCCGGCGTCGCCTTCCGCCCCATCCCGGTGCTGACGCTCACCTTCGACGCGGTGCACGTCACCTACTCGAACCTGGTCGACGACTTCGTCTCCATCAACGAGGACGTGCGCGCCCTCGACAAGGCGTACGACGCGAACGACGTGACCGAGCTGCACCTCGGCGCGGAGTACTTCTTCTCCACCAAGATCCCGCTGGCCATCCGCGGCGGTTTCTGGCGCGACCCGGCGCACTCGGTGCAGTTCCGCGGCCCGCTCAGCACGCCGAGCGCCGTCGCCTCGTCCATCCTTTATCCGGGTGGCGAAGCGCAGAACCACATCTCGGCCGGCGTCGGCCTGGCCTGGCCGCGCTTCCAGATCGACGCCGCGTACGACCGCGCGGAGCACTTCCGCGTCGGGTCGATCTCGGTGGTCACAAGGTTCTGAGTTGCGGTTGCGGGGTCTCGAGGTAGCGAGGTATCGCAGCGCCAGAGGCTAAGGCGCGAGCACCCCGATACTCCGCGGTCTCGCGGTGCTCGCGCCCTGGCCTTTGGCGCTGCGATACCTCGCGACCCCGTTACCTCGAAACCTCGATATCAAGCAGCTCGAAGCGCTCCCAGCCGCGGTAATCGAAGTGCCACCACTCGGACGGCAGCGGCTCGAAGCCGTGGCGCGACATCACGTCGCGCAGGATGGCGCGGTTCTCGATGACGTCGGCAGGGAGGTCCATGAAGTCCTGGCGTGCGCGCGGGGTGAAGTCGTCGTACGGTGTCGGCATCGGGAGCTCGGCGCCGGTGCGGAGATCGATCAGCGTCAGGTCGACGGCCGCGCCGCGGTTGTGGCGTGAGCCCTTCGCCGGATCGGCGACAAAGTCGGGATTCTTGATCGGCTCCCACATCCGCACCGTCACGCTGTAGGGGCGGTAGCCGTCGTAGATCTTCAGGCCGAGGTTGCGCGCGGCGAGCTCCTGCTGGACCTCGTGCAGCGCGCGCGCGACCGGCGCGCGGACGAAGACGCGCGGCGCGGGGTAGAGCTGCTCGTGCATGAAGTTGTTCGTCGTCGCGTAGCGGACGTCGGTGGCGATGTCGGTGATCTCGACCAGCTGCGCGTCGGGGTCGCCCGGCGGGATCGAGCGGGCGACGTGCAGGCGGTGCGCGCACGCGGCGAGCAGCAGCAGGACGGCGAGACGGCGGCGCATGCGCGACATGGTAACGTCAAGGCATGTTCGCCGCCGTCGTGCTGTCACTCGGCATCGTCGAGCAGTTGCTGCTGATCCCGTCGCCGCCGAAGCCGCTCCACGAGTCGATGTGCTGCCCCGGCCCGCCGCCGCGCGTGAAGTCGATCGATCTCGAGGCGACCGCGAAGGCGCTCAAAGATCCGGCCACGCGCACGCGTGCCGCGAATCACCTCGCCGAGTATCTCGAGGACCATGATCCACCCGAGGGGACGCGGCTGCTCATTCCGTGGATCGGCGATCCGGCATGGGCGAAGGAGACGTACAAGGGCGCGCGGATGCTGGTGCTGCGGCGCGTCGGCTATCGCGCGATGCCCGAGGGCCTGCCGGCGCTGCTCCGCGCCGTGGAAGAAGACCCATCGCAGGAGTTCCGTGCGCAGGCGGCGTGGGCGTTGGGTGAGATCGGCGATCCGGCGGCCAACGCCGCGATGCGCCGCGCGCTGGCCACGACGGATGACAAGAAGACGATCACCGAAGCGCTGATGAAGACCGGCGGCTTCACCTCCGCCGAGATCGTCCCGGCGGTCGAGGCATTCATGACCGGCCACCATGACAACGTCCTCGGCATGGTGGCCGCTTTTCACGCGGAGCGCGACGACGTCGCGGCGACGCTCCTGCGCCTCCTCGATGAGGAGCTCCTCGACGGACCGGGCGTCCTCAACACCGTTCTGCGCTCGAAGCATCTGCGCAGGAGCTCCGCGGCGCAGATCGCCGCCCTTCGCGCGCGCGGCGGCCTGCGCGCCGGCGTGGCCGCGGCGATCCTCGGCGATCCGGAGGATCAGCGCAAACTGCTGGAAGGAAACGATGTCGAGGCCATCCGCGTGCTCGTCGCGCTGGCGCGCATCCGCGGCGACGCGCTCCCCGAGGCGGTGGTGAAGGAGCTGCCGCGCCGCCTGCCGGCCACGAGCACGGTGGTCGAGGCGTACCTCGCGGCAGAGGCAATGCGCTAAGGTTCCCCGCTCATGGAATTCGACATCTTCTTCTCCATCTGCCAGACCGACGTGCACGGCTACCTGCCTGACGAAGCGACGATGTTCCGCAACTTCTTCGAGCAGGTGGAGCTGGCGGACGAGCTGGGATTCGGGACGGCGTGGGTGGCGGAGAGCCACCTTTCAACGGAGATTCAGAAGATGAATCCCGGCGCCGTGATCCCGCACTTCATCGGCGAGATCGGGCTGAACACCGACATCCTGCAGCTCGGGCATCGCGTCTTCGCGCGGACGCGGCGGATCGGCATCGGCTCCGCCATCATGAACATCCTCTGCAACGGCGGGCCGATCGCCGCGGCGGAGCGCGTCAAGACCTTCCTGGCGCTGCACGGCCTCGACCCGGAGGAGCGGCGCCTGCTCACCGTCGGCTTCGCCGCCGGGCGCTTCCCGTTCATCAACGTGCCGTACGGCATCGTGCCGCGCGACGAATTCGAGCAGGCGCACTGGCCGGCGGTGAAGAACAAGACCTTCGAGGAGGCCACGGAGATCTTTCTCCGCCTGCTCAAGGGCGAGGTGCTCAACTCGGAGATGATCGCGCCGCGCTTCATCGACGGCACCCGCCTCGCGCCGCGCTGGGTCTTCCCGAACCTGAAGATCATCCCGCAGGAGCCGCGCATGGACCTGCTGCGGCTCTCCATCGGCTCGCACGACCCGGGGGTGCAGGCCTTCGCCAACACCATCCTGCCGGTGGGCGTCTTCAACCTCTCCATCACGCCGGGCGACGAGATCGAGAAGACGAACGAGCGGATGCTGACGGAGTACCAGGGGACGTGGCACCGCCGGCTGATGCCGCGCACGGTGCTGGTGTTCATCGCCGACGATCCGAAACAGGCCGCGGACGAGGCGCGCGACGCGCTCTCGAACTACTGGCGCGCGCTGGAGGGGACGCTCGACGAGGAGAAGGTGCGGCGCGCGACCAACAACGCGCTGGTGGGCGACGCGGAGACCATCGCCGCGCAGATGCGCGAGCGGTTCCATCCCGAGGACCGGCTCATGCTCTGGTTCGACTTCAATAATCATGACTCGAAAAGAGTCATGAAAAATATGTCAGATTTCATGTTGCGAGTCGTACCGTGGTTTTCCTGAAACGCCTGCTGCTGATCCTGATCATCGCCGTCGCCGCGCTGGCCGGCGCGTTTGCCTATAGCAAGTCGCGCACGCACCAGCTTTTCGGCGTCATCGTGGCGCGCGTGGAGACGGAGCGGAAGGTGGCGGCGCTGACCTTCGACGACGGCCCGACGCCGTACGCCGTCGACGAGGTGCTCGCCGCGCTCGGTCCGACGCGCGCCACCTTCTTCGTCACCGGCTTCGGCATCGCCGGCAGCCCCGAGGTGCTGCCGCGCCTCATCGCCGCGGGCCACGAGATCGGCAACCACACCTTCCATCACGACCGGATGGTGCTGAAGTCCGGGCGGTACATCGCCGAAGAGATCGAGGGGACGGATCACCTCATCCGCGCCGCCGGCTGGAAGGGGCCGATCCACTTCCGCGCGCCGTTCTGCAAGAAGCTGGTCGGGCTGCCGTGGTACCTCTCGAAGCACGGGCGCATCCATGTCACCTTCGACGTGGAGCCGGAGAGCGACGCGGACATCGACCACCACACCGACCGCATCGTCGCCGACGTCCTGGAGCACACCCGTCCCGGCTCGATCATCCTGCTTCACCCCTGGTACCACGGGCGGGAGGCGTCGCGCGCGGCGATCGCGCCGATCATCGCCGGGCTGCGCGCGCGCGGCTACGAGCTGGTGACCGTCAACGAGCTACTGGCCCTGCGGCGGTGACGCCTTCCAGTAGCGCGCGTGCACGTCGCGCGCGCGCAGGAACGGCGTGAGCAGCATCGAGAGCAGGATCAAGCCGCCGATGACCAGCGCCGTGTCGTTGACGATCGTCCGCCAGAGCGTTTCCGGCAGGAACCAGCGGATGATCCACCCCAGCAGCCACGGCAGCAGCGATGCCGCCATCACCACCAGCGCCAGCCCGGCGATCAGCACCAGCAGCGCGCCGACCGGCGCCAGCAGCGTCTCGCCGATCAGCAGCAGGACGTCGAGCCACCGTTCCTTGCGCGTTCGCGTCAGCGGCAGCTCGCGCCCGACCAGTCCGCGGGTGAGCGTGCCGAGGAACTTCGGGCTGTGCTCGTACACCACGTGACCGCGCACGAAGCCGCCGCCGAGGAGATGGTGGTTGCGCACCTCGCCCCAATCCGGAAAGGCGCGAAGCGCGCCGGCTACCGGGTCGAAGTACGAGACGAAGTTGTCCCACTCGATGGCGCGCTTCCCGAGCGCGGCCTCCTCCGACACGATGCGCGGCCAGAAGAAGCGGATTTTCTCCAGCGGGCTGCCGATCGTGTAGAGGTGGCGCACCTTCGCGTACGCGGCGCGGATCGCCTCGGCGTCGGCGCGCTGCGCGGCGTCGAAGCGCAGGCCGGAAAGCGCGTGGAAGGTGACCACCGTGCCGAGGCTGTGCGCCACCACGTGGATCTCGCTGCAGCCGTCGGCGTGCGCCTTCACCAGCTGGTCGTAGAAGCGCTGCACCACGTCGGCGTAGAGCGTGGCGCGCGCGGCGGCGGGGTCGAACGTGCCGCCCGCGGAGTTGACGTAGCTGAAGACGTCGCCGACGTACTCGTCGAGGATCTCGTCGAACGCGTTTTCCTTGCGCGTGGCGACATCGAAGAAAAGCCCGGCGCCGCGCAGCGCGAGGAACGAGAGAAAGGTCACCACCGGCAGCACGAAGAACCACCACAGCCGCCGCAGCAGCGGCCAGCTGCCGGGGCGGTAATTACCGCGAAGCTGATTCAGCAGCGGAAACCAGCAGACGCTTTGCAGCTCCCTGATGTTGAACGAGCCCTTCGCCTTCTCGTTCTGGTGACGGTCCGCCCAGTGCACCTCGTAGAGGCGCAGCGGCTTGCCGTCGAGCGTCAGATCCTCATCGGGCTTTTTCGAGGCGAGCGACGTCTCGACGCGCGCCAGGCCGGAGAGCAGCTTCGAGGCCGTCTCTCCCGGTTTCTGCGCGCCGATCCCATGCACGACCAGCACGGCGATGGCCTCGGATACACTCACGGCGGTGACTCAGTTTAACGAATCCCAGCCTCCCAATTTCGCCCGCGCCATGCCCAACTGGCAGCCGCTGGTCGAGTACCGCCGCAACGGCGTGGCGGAAAACACCATCCACGGCGCGGTGTCGTGGGTCTCCGGCCGCAACCTCGTCTACTCGTTCGGCGGCAACGTCGAGGTCTACGGCCGCTCGATGTCGAAGCCGATCATGATGAAGGTCTTCACGCGCGAGTTCGCGCGCGCGCTGACCTCCGAGCAGCAGGCCATCTCCGTCGCCTCGCACAACGGCGACACCGAGCACGTGCGCGTGGCGCGCTCGCTGCTGCGCGAGGCGGAGTGGGGGATGATGCAGACGCCGCTCGACGTGCCGCTGGTGCAGTTCGGCAGGCAGGTGCGCCGCCCGCGCCGCTGGTACCACTGCTGTTCCGGCGAGCACGCCGCGATCCTGAAAGGCTGCCGGCTGAAGGGCTGGTCGCGCGTCGGCTACGTCTGGCCGCATCACCCGTTCTTTCAGGAGTACCTCGCCTACATCCGCCGCGTCCTCGGCAATGACTGGACCGAGGGGGTGATCGCCAAGGACGGCTGCGGACTGCCGACGATCTCGATGACGGTGACGGACCTGGCCAAGCTGTTCGCCAACCTCGTCACCGAACGCCACGACGACTGGATCTGGGAGGCGATGGTCACCCATCCCGACCTGATCGGCGGCTTCAACCGCCTCGACTCGACCATCCTCAAGGCCTGCCACGGCCGGGTGATCGCCAAGGAAGGCGCCGACGGCCTTCTCGGTCTGGCCATCGAGCATCCCGAGTATCCCGACGGCCTCGGCGTGGTGGTGAAGATCGCGCACGGCTGGAACCCGCAGGCCACCTGGTACATCGCGCGCTACATCCTCGGCGTGCTCGGGTTCGAGTTCCGCAACCCGTACAAGCTGCGGCGGCAGAAGGCGTACATCGTCCCCGAGGTCATCCCGCCGAACCTGCGCGAGCGGATGGCGGCCATCGTGCCGTGGGATTCGTGGGACCCCGACATCGACAAGTGGGAGTTCGACCCCGAGGAGTTCATCCTGAGCGCTAGCGAAGGATCTTCGGCTCGACCGGCAGGTCGCCGCCCATGAACCGCATCGCTAACTTCATCGCCGGCGCCTTCGCCCCGCCGCGGTCGGACACCTACCTCGATGACATCAACCCGAGCACCGAGGAGGTCATCGCGCGGATCCCGGACAGCGACGAGCGCGACGTCGACGACGCGGTGCAGGCGGCGAGGGCGGCGTTCCCCGCCTGGTCGCGCACGCCGGCCGCGGAACGCTCGAAGCTGCTGCTGAAGCTCGCCGATCTCATCGAGCAGAACCTCGAGGAGCTGGCGCAGCTCGAGGCGGCCGACAGCGGCAAGCCGCTTTCGCTGGCGCGTACGCTCGACATCCCGCGCGCCGTGGCCAACTTCCGCTTCTTCGCCACGGCGATCCTGCACACCGCGAGCGACGCGCATTTCACCGACGCGGCGGCGATCAACTACACGCTGCGCCAGCCGCTCGGCGTGGTGGGGCTGATCTCGCCGTGGAACCTGCCGCTCTACCTGCTGTCGTGGAAGGTCGCGCCGGCCATCGCCGCCGGCAACGCCTGTGTGGCCAAGCCGAGCGAGATGACGCCGCTGACCGCGAACCGGCTCGCGGAGCTGTCGCTCCAGGCGGGGATTCCCGCCGGCGTGATCAACGTCGTGCACGGACTCGGTGGCAAAGCGGGGCGCGCGCTGACCTGCCACGACGGCGTCGCCGCGATCTCCTTCACCGGCGGCACGGTGACCGGCGCGGCGGTGGCGGCCAACGCGGCGCCGCGCTTCAAGAAGTTGTCGCTGGAGCTCGGCGGGAAGAATCCGACGGTGGTCTTCGCCGACGCCGACCTCGATCAGGCCTTCCCCACCACGCTGCGCGCGAGCTTCTGGAATCAGGGCGAGATCTGCCTCTGCGGCTCGCGGATCTTCGTCGAGGAGTCGATTTACGACCGGTTCGTCGACGGCTTCGCCGCCGGCGCGCGGAAGCTGGAGATCGAGAAGGACTTCGGCGCGCTGATCTCCGACGCGCACCTGCGGAAAGTGCTCGGCTACATCGACCTGGCGAAAGAGGAAGGCGGGACGATCGTCGCCGGCGGCAATCGCGTCGACCGCAAGGGTTACTTCGTCGAGCCGACCGTGATCACCGGCCTCGGATGCGACTGCCGCGTGCTGCAGGAGGAGATCTTCGGCCCGGTGGTGACCATCACTCCGTTCCGCGACGAGGCGGAGGCGGTCCGCTTCGCCAACTCCACGCGCTACGGCCTCTCGGCGAGCGTCTGGACGCGCGACCTCTCTCGCGCGCACCGCGTCGCCGCCGCCATCGACGCCGGCACGGTCTGGATCAACTGCTGGCTGCTGCGCGATCTCCGCGTGCCGTTCGGCGGGATGAAAGAGAGCGGCGTCGGACGCGAGGGGGGGACGGATTCGCTGGAGTTCTTTACGGAGCCGAAGAACGTATGCGTCAAGTTGTAAAGCATCTCTTCTTCACCTTCGGATTTCTCTACCTGATCCTCTACAACCTGCCGGCGGTCTTCGACGTCCTTCCCTTCACCGGCGCCGCGGCGGCGCTGGTCCAGTCGGGATGGGACGCGGTGGTGCCGCGCGTGGCGCTGAGCATCTTCCACGTCTCGGCGACGACCCGAAGTGGACGACGCTGGCGTACCGCCGCCCCGACGCCGGCACGCTGATCGTCGACGGACCGATGGACGGACATACGATGCACGCCGTCTGCCGGCGTGTCCCGACGTCATTCCCGCTGATGACGCGCGGCTTTCACTGGATCAACGAGACGCCGTTCAACCGCTGAGGTCAGTCCGCGCCGGGGACCAATTCGCTGAAGTTCTTTAACAGAGCCGAAGAACGTAGGCGTGAAGCTGTGATCAGGCTCAAGTAGGTTGAGTACCATCGGCATGTAAACGCCTAAGTGCGTGGACACAGCGGCGAAGACTCATGGAGACTTGGGATGCGGCAGTAATGTTCCACCGCGTTCGTATGAAGTCGATCAGTAAGGCGCTATAGCCTGGACCTGTTGGAGTTGAGAGACCTGGCTCGGGCACCATTTGTGTCCGAACTTCGCGACGCCTGGAGCGGCGGGCCATGTTCACCAACGCCTCTTTGGGGTCAGAAAGGTCATCGGGCACCAGTGGCACAATCGCAGTGCTCACCGAAAGAAATCCGGCGATTCCTGGTTGATCGGCGAGAATCCAAGCTTCTACCTTTCGTACCGCTATGCGCAACAATAGATTCTCCTCGCGAGATGGTAGGAGCCTCGCCACAAGAGGTGGCGCGCAAGCTTCGTCATGATCGAGATCCCTCAACACAAGCCAGGGTGTCAGGCGAGCCGCGCGGTTGTAGCCGAAGACTCGGCGGTCCAGATCATCCTTGCCACGACGTATGAAGACGCGGCCCGTCGTGTGACCGGTGAATTGACACAAGCGTCTTGCAACCTCAGCGTCAGTGGGTCCCTCGCAGGCAACCGTTACAAAGGCCAAACCGTTAATCTCCGAACAAAGTAAGCTGAGCTGATTCGTCCGGAGCAGTCATCGGCAACACTATCTCTGCGATCGGCAGACCGCCGTCAAGCAGAGCGACAACTTGAGAATCCGTCGAAGCCAGTCGAACGCGAGTCCCTTCGTCCGAGGGTTCCAAAAGCAAAACCTCTTCTGGCGCGATACTTTCATCGGCCAGCAAATCCGCCGAATGAGTACTAATGACTGCTTGTCGAAGCGTTTTGCGTCCTGCGCGCGCCATCATCGCTGGAATGTACCGAACAACGCCTGCATGAAGAGAAAGCTCCGGCTCTTCTAAAAGCAGCGGGGCCGATCCGTCCAGCAAAGCCCATAAAAGGCCGATAAGCCGGAGAGTACCGTCGGAGAAATCCTCTTCAGTCTGCCAACCAGCATTAGGTCTCCAGTGTTTATATAAGCCTTTCAGATGTGGAATCCCTCGGTCATCCCTACCAAGGTCCAACCGCTCTAGTTGAGGAACAGCCACCTGCAACGCTGCATTGATTCGCCGTAGCCGATACTCAAGTGTCCGCTTCGGAGTGACCGCTATCTGCTCCAGAAAGTCGCTGCCGTACGGATCGTGTGCTGTTGAGCGCACGCGATCGGTATCGCGGATCAATTGAGGCACGATATGGAGGTACTTCACCTGGGCGAAGAATTCCGCGAGCTCGCGGAAGGCGCGATTAGCATTTAGCTGTTCGAGGTGTGTCTGCTCTAACCGCTTTCGATCGATCTCATCTTCAGAATCAGGGCGAGATAAAATTGTGACATCGTTCTTTCTCACAACTTCGCGCTTCACGACCGCGTTGCGTTGCGGGTCCTGAGAGAACTCGAGAAGATAGGACCAGCCGTCGCCCTCGATTGCCACTTTGACTTCGATCGTTACGTCAGGTTGACGACGGGCGTGCAGACACCGCAGATGAGACAATCCACCCCGAGCTTTCACCGCACGTTGAAAGCCACCTTCCGGCTCGGCTACGTCTCGGAGAAAGCGGAACACGTCCAGGAGGTTCGACTTGCCAGATGCATTCGGGCCAACGATGAACACCCGGCGTCGAAGCTGCGTATCAACATGTCGAAAGTTACGCCAGTTTTCAAGGCGTAGGTGCGTGAACTGCATCAGGCACTACCCCCATTCATTCGTGAAGAATATCGTCAGATGGACAGTCTCGCGTGTACATCTCCACCGAAGACGCCAGCGTGCGAGACACGATGTTCTGAGTCGTTCGTTTTCGCAAGCCTATTGTGCCTGCGAGAGCGGGAGGCGCGCGAGGGCGGCTTTGACTCGCTACACTTCTTAGACCGAGCCGAAGAACGTCTGCGTGAAGCTGAGGTCAGTCCGCCGGGCAGCCTGCCACCTTCCCGCCGGGCGGCGTGAAGGTGCGGATGGCCACCGGCGGCTGCGCGCCGGTCCACCAGTTCCAGGCGACGTCGTGGTACGAGAGACCGCCGATCTTCACTTCGAAGAAGGCGCTGTCTTCCTTGAGCGACTCGTGGTCGGTGCACTGCGGCCCGTACGCGCCGGGCGTGGCCAGCGGCGCGCCGCCGTTGCGCACGCTCCCCTCCTCGGCGGTGGTGTTGAGCGTGGCCAGGTCGCGGAGCGCCTGCTCCACGCCGCGGCCGAAATCGGCGGCGGTGCCGTAGCCGTCCTCGACGAACGAGCCGCCGATGCTTTCGTCCTGCTCGTCCTGGTGGACGAAGAACGGCGTGGTGATGTGGTGCACGGCGATGTGCGTCGAGTCGCCGCACTTCCACTCCGTCCCCGGCTGATGCGCGGCGTGCCAGGTCAGGCAGCTCTCGTCGACCGACATGCCGTAAAGCGCCTGGTCGACGGTGGCGTACGAGAACTGCATCACGTTGGAGTAGTTGCACGCCTGCGGATTCGAAAGGCAGACGGTGGTGTGCGTGTAGTCGCGCCCCTCGGCGGGCGGCGGGAAGGAGGCGTCCAGGAGTCCCTTGTAGACGAGGGTGGGATTGGTGGCCTTCAGCTTCGCGCCGATGCGGTCGACGTTGTTGATGACGCCCACGCCGCCGGCCGACGAGCCGGAGAAGAGCACGTGCGTGGCGCTGTCGAGATCGGGCAGCGCGCGCGCCGACGTGCCGGGAAGCGCCGCCGCCCGACCGCGCGGCTGCCGCCGCAGCGTCTCCAGCACCGCGTCGATGATGCGTGCACCCTTGAAGTGGATGTCGTAGTCGATGGCGGTAGTGCCGGAGACCGCGTGCTGCGTCGTCGTCTTCGTTCCGCTCCAGGCGTCCGAGCTGCAGTAGAAGATCATCACGCGGTTCCAGGTGCCGAAGTGATTCTCGGGACGCGGATCGAGGATGCCGTTGCCGCGGATGGCGGCCTTGGTCAGCGTGGACGTCATCTTGTCCATGCCGTAGTTCGTGTCGATGCTGCACCACCGCTGCGCGCACAGCTGGCCGCTGCTGCAGCCGCCGCCGCCCTGCAGCATGATCACCCACTTGTTCTTGTCCGCGTCGGTGGTGGCGCGCGCGTAGTAGAAGACCGCCGGCGAGCCGTCGTTGCAGACCGCCTCGGGGAAGCGTCTGGTATCGACGGTGGCGCGCACCAGGTCGGTGCCGCCGCCCAGCCCGCCCGCCACGCCGACCTTGCCGCACTGCAGGAGCTGGTTGAGAGTGGCGGCGTGCGCGGCCGCGGTGAACAAAGCGATGCCCGCTAGAACCCTGAATCGCATGGCATAACATACCATCATGATCATCGGCGGCCTCCTCGCCCCCCACCCGCCCCACATCGTCTACGGCGAAAACCACTGGCGCAACGAGCCGAAGTCGGAGTGCGGCTGGGAGGTCCTGCGCTGGGGCTACGCCCGCGCGCGCAAGCACTTTCTGGCCAAGAAGCCGGACGTGCTGCTGGTCCACTCGCCGCACTGGCAGACAGTCATCGGCCACCACTTCCTCGGCGTCCCGGAGTTCCACGGCCTCTCGGTCGATCCGATCTTCCCGAACCTCTTCCGCTTCAACTACGACATCAAGGTCGACGTCGAGCTGGCCGAGCTGATCGCCGAGGAGGGGCGGAAGGACGGACTGATCACGCGGATGATGCGCAACCCGAACTTCCGCGTCGACTACGGCACCATCGTCTCCTGCCACATGATGAATCCCGACTGGGACATCCCGATCGTAGGAATCAGCAGCAACAATTCTCCCTACTATTTCTCGAACGAGATGGGGCAGCAGCAGATGATCCGCCTCGGCGAGGCGACGCGGCGGGCCATCGAGCGGAGCGGCAAGCGCGCGGTGCTGCTGGCCTCGAACACGCTGTCGCACCGCCACTTCACCACCGAGCCGGAGATCCCCGAGGACATGTCGCGCGAGCACGTCTACGAGCACAGCGGATACCTGTGGGACATGAAAGTGATCGACCTGATGCGCACCGGCCGCACGCGCGAGCTGATCGCCATCCTCCCCGAGTTCATGGACATGGCGGTGAGCGAGGTGAAAGCCGGCTCGCTGGCCTGGATGCTCTCCGCGCTCGGCTTCCCCGATTACCCCGGAGAGGTCTACGGCTACTGGACCGTCATCGGCACCGGGAACGCGGTGGTCGGGTGGGATCCGGAGCTGAAGGCGGCGGCGACGACGCAGGGGGCGGCTTGACCCAATTCATGGCCGCGGCAGTCGCCCTCTTCCTGGCCACAGCATTCCCTTCCTCCGACCGCATCGCCTGGATGCGCCCCGAGTCGTTTCACCTGGTGATCGGCATGCCGCGCGCCGAGGTGATGCGCACGCTGGAGTCGAATGGCTGGAAGGCGAAGAAGCCGGCGGAGAACGGCCAGGTCACCGTCGACTACGCGGACGACAAGACGCTCACGCTGGCCTTCCAAAAGGAGCGGCTGAAGTCCGCACGCTTCGAGCTGTTCGTCATTCTGCACGACGCGAAGAAGGCCTTCGCCGACGAGGCGGCGTACCTCCGCGCCACCTACGGCGAGCCGAAGAAGCTCAAGTCACGCTCCGTCGTCCTCTACGACAACGCGCTGCCCAACATCATGGCGGTGCTGTCGAACGACCCCAAGACGGCGCAGGGGCAGCAGGGGGTGGGGATGGTGGTGGTGCGGTACTACGATCCGCGGTGAGCTCCCCGCTCGGCATCCTCCTGCTCCAGATCGTGGCGACGCTGCTCGCCGCGCACGCCGTGAGCTTCGTCGCGCGGCGCCTGGGCCAGCCCGGCGTCATCGGCGAGATGGCCGGCGGCATCATCCTGGGTCCCACCATCCTTGGACACTTCTGGCCGGGCACCTTTCACGCGCTCTTTCCCGCCGGCTCGCTCGGCGCGCTGAAGCTGCTGGCCGACGTCGGCGTCATCCTCTTCATGTTCCGCGTCGGCCTGGAGCTCGACCTCGACGCGCTCCGCCACTCCGGCCGCCGCGCGGTGACGATCAGCTTCACCAGCATCGCCATCCCGTTCCTGCTCGGCGTCGCGCTGTCGCTGGCGCTCTACCGCTCCTACGCCACGGCCGGCACGTCGTTCCTCGCCTTCGCGCTGTTCACCGGCGTGGCGATGTCGATCACCGCCTTCCCGGTGCTGGCGCGCATCCTCACCGAGCGCGGGATGACCGCGACGCCGCTGGGGCGGATGGCGCTGACCTGCGCCGCGGTCGACGACATCACCGCCTGGAGCCTGCTGGCGGCGGTGGTGGCGGTGGTGAAGGGCGGCGGCCGCGGCGACGTCCTGATGATCCTGATCCTGACCGCGGTCTACGCCGTGGTGATGGTGCGCGTGGTGCGGCCGCTCCTGGCGCGCACCGGCGTGAGCGACGCGGGGCTGATCGTCGTCCTCTTCGCCTCCGCGGCGGCGACGGAGGCCATCGGCATCCACGCCGTCTTCGGCGCCTTCCTGGCCGGAGTGATCGTGCCGCTGACGCCGGAGCTGCGCCGCCAGTGGGTCGAGCGTTTCGCGATCGTGGTGCCGGCGCTGCTGCCGCTGTTCTTCGCCTACATCGGCGTGCGGACGGAGATCACGCTGCTGCACGACGCGAGCAGCATCCTGGCCTGCCTGGCGGTGATCGCCGTGGCCACGCTCGGCAAACTGGGCGGCTCCGCGCTCGCCGCGCGGTGGACCGGCACGCCGTGGCGCGACGCGCTGGCGCTCGGCGCGCTGATGAACACGCGCGGCCTGATGGAGCTCGTGGCGCTCAACATCGGCTACGACCTCGGCATCCTCACGCCGGCCATCTTCGCCATCCTGGTGGTGATGGCGCTGGTGACGACGATCGCCACCGGGCCGCTGCTGAAGTTGTTCTACCGGCCGGACTGACCCTCGATCACGTTGTTGCAGATTTCGTCACCTAAAGTGGACATCGGGTCACTCACGACGTAGATTCGATCACTCGCGTCATCGATCGGATCACTCATGTCATCGATCGGATCACTCGCGTTATCGATCGGATCACTCTTGTTGTCGATCGGATCACTCATGTCATCGATCGGATCACTCATGTTGTCGATCGGATCACTCACGTTATCGATCGGATCACTCGCGATCATGATTTGGTTACTCATGATCACGAATTGATCACTCGCGATCATGATTTAGTGACTCGTGGTCATGATTTGATCACTCGCGATCATGGTTTGGTTACTCGCGATCACGATTTGGCTACCCGGAGTGATCCGCGAGACAGTGATGCGCTGCTAACGACTGAGGCAGAGGAAGGCGACGTCCTTGCCGAATTGGGCCGACTGCGCCACGTCCATGCCGGCGCCGCCGCAGGTCGCGGACAGCTCGTCGGAGACGCTCTTCACCCAATCCGCCTCGCGGCGCGCGTGCTGGTAGACGACCAGCCACTCGCCCGGCTTCAGCGCGGACCAGAGCTCGGCGATCTCCTCGGCGGTGACGTGCTCGCCGGCGACGTTTTTCGGCGCGACGCCGGTATCGGGATCGAGGAAGAGCAGCAGCGGACGCTCGGCGCGATTCATCTCCTCGATCGTCGCCGCGATGTACTCGCGCCGCCGCCGCGGATCGAAATCGCGCTCGACGATGGCGATCCTCGGCTTCGCTTCGGTGAGCTGACGGATGCGGCGGAAATCGCGGAAGAACGTCCACACCTCGTCCGGGACGAAGATCGGTTTGTCGCGCAGCATCACCACGCGCGGCGCCGGTTCAGCGCGCCAGTAAGCGGCGTAGACGATGGTGGCAAGATCGTGCTCGCGCGCCAGGTGCAGCAGTGTGGTCCACTTGACCACATCCCGATCGTCGCCGAACCAGCGCTCGCGCACGAGCGGCTACCAGCTTCCCGCCGCCGACCCGGCTGCCGCCGTCTTCACCTCGAACTTCTTCGGGACGCCCTCGAAGATGAAGATCCCCTCGCGCATCGTGCCGCAGTAGAGGCGCTGCGGGTCGTGCGGGTCGACGGCGATCGACGTCACCTCGGCGGTGCGCGACGGAAGCGGGAAGGCGCGCCACTCGGCGAGGTTCGGCTGCGAGATGAGCACCTCGCGCTGCTGCCGCGAGGTCAGGAAGACGAACGATCCCTCGCCGTAGACCGCGGCGAACTGCGCGTCGGGCACTTCCACCTCGCGCCAGCGGCGCTCGGCGTCGACCTCCCCCGCCCGCACGCCCTGCACGCCGGCCACGTAGATGCGCTGCGCGTCGGCGTTGCCGCGCACGGCGAGCGTGCGGCCCTTGGCCGGCGCGCCCTCGATCGGCGCCCACTGCTGGCCGTCGAAGGCCATCACGCCGACGCTGGTGAGCGCGTAGAGCGCGCGTTTCTCGCCGAGGTTGCCGACGGCGATGTCGACGGTACGGTTGTCGGAGCCGGCCAGGCGGTACCAGCTCTTGCCGGCGTCGCGGCTGGTGAAGACGCCCTCGGAGGTGGCGGCGAAAAGGCGCAACTTGTTGTAGCGCACCACTTTGTTGACGCGCAGCGGCGCGTTCGACGGCGCGGCCTGCGTCCACTCGCTGCCGTTGCTGCTCCAGTAGAAGCCCTTCTCCGTCCCGGCCAGGAACTTCATCTCCTCCTCTTCGGTGACCACGAGGGAGAGCACCTGCGGGAGATCCGGCGTGGCGAGCTTCTTCCAGGTCGCGCCGGCGTCGTCGGACTGATAGATGCCGTTCGAGGCGCCGCCGAAGACCACCGAGGCGTAGACGCGCTTCGGCAGCACCGGGTCGGCGGCGATGCTGGTGATGGTCAGGTTGCGCAGCCCTTCGCAGGAGCGCGCGTAGGTCTTGCCGCGGTCGTTGGAGACGTAGACGCCGTCGCCTTCGATGCCGAGGATGATGCGGTCGGGACGCTGCGGATCGAGCGCGATGGTGTTCACCACCAGCGACTCGTCGGAGACCACGTACCAGGACTTGCCCTTGTCGTGCGAGCGATAGAGCCCGGCGACGGTGCCGGCGTAGAGCGAGTCCTTGTCGCAGGGATCGATCTCCACGTCGTGCACGCGGCGGTTGTTGAAGCCGTCGCGGTAGCGCGTCCAGTTGTCGCCGCTGTTGGTGGTGCCGTAGACCCAGCCGCAGGTGGCCACCCACATGTTGTCGGGGTTGTCGCGGTCGATGGTGATCTCGAACATGTCGGTGTCGAGCACCATCCCGCCGTTGATCAGCTTCCAGTTCTTGCCGCCGTCGTCGGTGCGGTAGCCCTGCCGCCAGGTGCCGACGAAGATGCGGTTGCGCGAGCGCGGGTCGATGGCCACCGACTCGACGTTGATCTGGTCCGAGATCCTGTCCCAAGTGCGGCCGGAGTTGGTGCTGCGCCAGACGCCGGTGAGGCCGCCGGCGATGACGTAGTCGGCGTCGTGCGGGTCGACGGCGATGGCGCGGATCGACTCTTCCTCCAGGCCGGCGTCGCGGCGGGTCCAGGTCGCGCCGCCGTCGTCGGAGACGGCGATCGAGCTGCCGCCCCACAGTCCCCACGCCGCCGCCCAGAGGCGGCCGGTGCGGTCGATGACGAGGTTGTCGACGACGTAGCCGGGGAAGGGGACGCCGCCGCGCGGATTGCGCCAGTTGCGCGCCGCGTCGTTGGAGACGTAGACCTCGCCGCCGCTGGTGCCGACGTAGAGGGTGTCCGGGCGCGCCGGATCGATGATCAGGGCGCGGACGTCCGCGCCGTAAAGGTTGGCGCGCCGCCACTGCGCCGAGAGCGGCAGGGCGACGAGCATCACGATAAGGATCAGGGATTTACGCATGGCCTTCCGACTGAACAATGGTTTTTACTATAACCGCTTCAAGCAACATCATGGCCAGCCCGTCATCCCGAGCGTAGCGAGGGACCGGTGTGGGTTGGGCGGCGCGTCACCCGCCCACACCGGTCCCTCGCTACGCTCGGGATGACACGGCTGCTATCCTTCGCCGCATGACCCGTTTACGCACCTGCGTTTTCCCCTGCGCCGGCTTCGGCACGCGCTTCTTCCCGGCCACCAAGGTGATCCCCAAGGAGATGCTGCCGCTGGTCGACCGCCCCATCCTGCAATACGGCGTGGAAGAGGCGCTGGCCTCGGGGTTGGACAAGCTGGTGATCGTGATGTCGAAGGGGAAGGACGCCATCCTCGACCACTTCGACCGCACCGCGGAGCTCGAGCGCTCGCTGCAGGAGCGGGGGAAGCTCGACCTGCTCGCGGAAGTCGATACCGTCAGCCGGATGGCGGAGATCATCTCCGTCCGGCAGAAGGAAGCGCTGGGGCTGGGCCACGCCGTGCTGCAGGCGAAGGACGCGGTCGGCAACGAGCCCTTCGCCGTCGTCCTCCCCGACGACGTCATCCTCTCCGAGGAGCCGTGCCTGATGCAGATGCGGCGCGTGTTCGAGGAGACAGGCAGACCAGTGGTGGCGCTGATGGAGGTGTCTGAGGAAGATACCTCGCGCTACGGCATCGTCGGCGGCAAGATCGTCAGCGGGCGGCGCTTCAAGATCACCGACATGGTGGAGAAGCCGAAGATCAAGCCGCCGTCGCGCTACGCCATCATCGGGCGCTACATCCTGCCGCCGGACATCTTCGGCGTGCTGTCGAAGACCGAGCGCGGCGCCGGCGGCGAGATCCAGCTGACCGACGCGCTGCGCGAGCTGCTGCGCGCCGGCGACTTCTACGGCTACATTTTCGAGGGCACGCGCTACGACGCCGGCGAGAAGCTCGGCTACCTCAAGGCGACGGTCGACTTCGCGCTGCGCCACCCGACGCTCGGCGCCGAGTTCCGCGAGTACGTCCTCAGCCACAGCGGCGACGTGCCGGCCAAGCCGCTGCGCATCGTGAAGGAGTGATGGACCGCCGCGTCGAGATCCTCGACCTCGCCGACGAGGCGCGCGAGCTGGTGCGCGACTGCGAGATCACCGGCAAGCGGACCCTCTTCACGCGCAACGGCCGCGAGGTGGCCATCCTCGTCTCGCACGACGAGTACCTGGCGCTGCGCGAGACGATCGACATCGCGGGCGACGCCGCGCTGCGGGAGCTCCTGACGCGCTCCGAAGACGAGGTTGCGAAGGGGAAACTGCTGCTGGTGGAAGACCTTGTGGAGCCGTCATCCTGAGCGAAGCGAAGGATCTCCGCGGCGCAGATCCTTCGCCGTCGATGCGGCTCAGGATGACGGATGTGGAATGACCGCCTCAGATTCGCCGAGCGTGTGGAAGCCGACTGGCGCGCTCTCGCCGACGACGAGCGCGCCGCCGCTCTCGCGGCGCTCGAGGTCATCGATGAAGACCCCATCATCGGCGCGCCGCTCTTCGAGCCGCTGCGCGGCTACTGGAGCCACCGCGCCGGGCACCTGCGCATCGTCTACCGCCTCATGCCGGAGGCGCGCTTCGTCGTGGTGCTGAGCATCGGGAGAGCGGCACCATGAAATTCATCCTCGCCTCGGCGTCGCCGCGACGGCGCGAGCTGCTGGCGTCGCTCGGCTTCGACTTCGAAGTGATCCCGAGCTCCGTCCCCGAGGTGCACCAGCCGGGCGAGTCGCCCGAGGAGTACGTGGCGCGGCTGTCGCGCGACAAGGCGGCGGCCATCGCCGCGAAGCACCCCGACCGCTGGGTGATCGCCGCCGACACCACCGTGCTCCTCGGCGACGAGCTGCTGGAGAAGCCGGCCGACGCGAACGACGCGAAGCGGATGCTGGCCGCCATCGCCGGCAAGACGCACGTCGTCTACAGCGGCGTCACGCTGCAGAACGCGTCCGCCGGGTGGCACGAGACGCGTGTGGCCGAGTCGGAAGTGCGCATGCTTCCGCTCACGCCGCGCGAGATCGAGTGGTACGTCGCCACCGGCGAGCCGCTGGACAAAGCCGGCGCATACGCGGTGCAGGGGATGGGCGCCATGTTCATCGATTCGGTGCACGGCAGCTATACCAACGTGGTCGGGCTGCCGCTGGCGCTCCTCTACCAGATGCTGAAACGAGCCGGAATCGAACCGCTTGTATAGAATCACCGCGCGGAGATAACCATGTCATCTGCAGCAAAAGTCGGCGTTTTCGTGCTCATCATCCTCGCCATCCTCGGCTACTTCGTCCTCAAGATCGAGGACGTGAAGATCGGCCGCGGCGGCGGAACGAAGAAAATCTCGGCGGTCTTCGACTCCGTCGCGGGCCTCGACAACAAGTCGAGCGTCCGCGTGGCGGGCGTGCGCGTCGGCAAAGTGACCGACGTCCGCCTCCGTCCCGACGGCAAGGCCGAAGTCGACCTCGAGATCGACAAGGACGTCCAGCTGCGTGGCAACGCCGTCGCGCGCGTGGCCAACCTCGGCCTCCTCGGCGAGAAGTACATCGAGATCGAGCCCGGGACCGCCGCCGCGCCGCTGATCCCGGAGGGAAAGCCGGTCGTGCTGAGCGGCTCGCAGCCGGCGTCGATGGACGACGTGACCAACCAGATCTCCGCCATCGCCACCGACGTCAAGGCGATCACCGAGTCGTTCCGCGGCGTGGTCGGCGGCCCGGCCGGGCAGCAGCGCCTCAACGACATCATCGACAACGTCCGCACCATCACCGTGCAGGTGCGCGAGCTGGTGGCCGCGAACCGCAGCAACGTCGACGCCACGATGGCCAACGCGCGCGCCATCAGCGAGTCGCTGCGCGTGGAGATCCCGCGCCTGGCCGCCTCGATCGAGAAGACGGCGAACGCCATCGGCGGAACCGTGGGGGAAAACCGGGAGGACGTGAAGGTGATCGTCGAAAACCTCCGCAAGCTCTCGACCGACCTGCAGGTGACGGCGAAGAACGTCGACGACATCACCGGCCAGGTGCGCAAAGGCGAGGGGACGGTCGGCAAGCTCGTCTACTCCGACGAGGCGCACGACAAGCTGAACAAGGCGCTCACCGCGGTGGAAAGCGGCGTGAACGAGCTGAAGAACACGCTCGGCCGCGTCGGCCGCATGCAGCTCGACCTCGGCATCAACGCCGACTACTACGCCGGCCTCCAGCAGAGCGGCCCGACCGAGGACCTCTTCGGCACCTCACGCTCCGCGGTCTCGCTGCACCTGGTGCCCAATCCCGAGAACAATCGCTTCTACCATGTGGAGCTGGCGAACACGCCGTTCGGCCACAGGCGCGACAAGGTCATCGAGGAGACGATCACCAATCCGGCGACGGGCCTCTCCTCCACCACCATCACCAAGCAGACGAAGTTCGACCAGGGCTTCGTCGCCTCCGCGATGGTCGGCTGGAACCTGCAGCCGCTCGTCGTCCGCCTCGGACTGATCGACTCCACCGGCGGCGCCGGCGTGGACTACAAGGTCACCGACCGCCTCAGCGCGACGGCCGAGGCCTTCGATTTCTCGAAGCGCTACGACAACCAGCCGCACCTGCGGCTGTACGGCGAGTACGTCTTCCGCAGCGAGAAACCGAACACGCCCGCGCTCTTCGTCCGCAGCGGCATCGACAACCCGTTCAACCAGACGGCGTTCACGCTCGGCGGCGGGATCCGGTGGCGGGATGAGGATCTCAAATATCTGCTCGGGAGCATTCCTGTCGGGAAGTAGTGAAGAGTGATGCGTAAAAAGTGATGAGCCGGCTCGAAGACTCATCACTCATCCCTCTTCACTCATCACGTCTATGATCCGCACCGTCCTGCTTTTCGGCGGCAGATCGGCCGAGCACGAAGTCTCGATCCTGAGCGCGCGCTCGATCGCCGAGGCCGCGCCTAAGAATCGCGTCGAGATCCTGCCGGTGTGCGTGGCGCGCGACGGGCGGTTCATTGCGCCCGACCGCAGCGCGCGCATCCTCGAGGGCGGCGAGAACAGCGACCGCGCCTACACCGAGTTCTCCTTCGAGACGTGGGCGCGCGCGGAACGGCCGGACATCGTCTTCCCCATCATCCACGGCACCGACGGCGAAGACGGGACGCTTCAAGGCTTTCTGGAGATGCTCGGGCTGCCGTACTGCGGCAGCGGCGTCTCGGCCTCGGCCATCGGCATGGACAAGGCGCACATGAAGCACGTCTTCGGCGCGGCGAAGCTGCCGATGGCGGAGTTCGTCGAGGTGCGCGAGGCGGAGTGGCGCGGCGAGCGCGAACGGACGCTGCGCGCGGTGCACAACGCGCTGCGGCTGCCGTACTTCGTCAAGCCGGCCAACACCGGGTCCTCCGTCGGCGTGACGAAGGTGAAGAACGACGCCGCGCTGCCCGCGGCCATCGAGAACGCTTTCCGCTTCGACGAGAAGGCGCTGGTGGAGCGCGGCATCGACGCGCGGGAGATCGAGATCGCGCTGCTCGGCAACGACGACGTCGCCTCCAGCGTGCCGGGCGAGATCATCCCCGGCCGCGAGTTCTACGACTACGAGGACAAATACGCCGACGGCAAGGCGCAGACGGTCATCCCGGCGAAGCTGGGCAAGGACAAGGTGGCTGAGATCCAGCGCCTCGGCATCGCCGCGTTCAAGGCCATCGGCGCCATGGGCTTCGCGCGCTGCGACTTCTTCCTCGAGCGCGGCACCAACCGCGTCTACGTCAACGAGATCAACACCCTCCCCGGCTTCACCTCCATCTCCATGTACCCGAAGCTGTGGGAAGCGACGGAGCTGAAGTACCCGAAGCTGATCGAGAAACTGATCGACCTCGGCATCGAGCGCGGACGCGCGCGCGCCGCGCGACGCGAGTCGACCATGACGTGGTTCGCGGACGTGAAGAAGCTCGTGTGAGCTGGCCCCTCCGCGTCACGCTCTCCAAACTGCGGCCGTTCAACGGCGCCGCCGTCGTCAAGCTCGCCATCACCGCGATCATCGGCGCGCTTTTCCTCTACGGCGATTTCGCCCTCTTCCGCCGCCTGTTTCGCGCCATCGCCGACGTCGAGCAGTCGACGCCGTTCTTCGCCCTCGGGCTGCTGCGCAACCTGCTCGCGCTGGTCTTCCTCATCGCCGTGGTCATCCTCTTCTCCTCGGCGATGACGGCGGCGATCGGCGCGTTCTTCGCCGATCTCGACCTCGACACCTACCACGCCGCGCCGATGGCCAAGACGCGCCTGGTGCTGGCGCGCTGGTTCAAGACGTTCGCGCAGAGCGCCACCATTGTCTACATCTTCATCATCCCGATGTTCGTCGCCTTCGCGCTGCGCTACGGGCTGCCGGCGTCGTTCTACCCGGTGATGTTGCTCGAGCTGGCGGTGCTGCTGGCCATCCCGGTCACGCTCGGCGCTCTGGTGATCATCGCGCTGGTGCGCTTCTTTCCCGTCGCGCACGTCCACCAGGTGGTCGCCACCATCGCCATGCTGGTGCTGGTGGTCTTCGTCTTCGCCCTGCGCATGAGCCGCCCGGAACGGCTCTTCACCGACGTCGGTACGGACGAGCTGCGCACGGTGCTGCGCTCGATCGAGCTGCCGTCGATCGAGCGTTATCCCGGCACGCCGCTGGCCGACTACATGGTGGCCGCGGCCAACGGCGAACGGCCGACGGTCAACAAGACGATTCCCGCCACGTTCGCCGTCCTCTTCACCGCCTTCGTGCTCGTCACGCGATCGATCTACTTCAAGGCGTTCGTCCGCGCGCGGGAGAGCGCGGCGCCGGCGGCGCTCGGCGCGCGGCCGATCACGCAGATCATCGACCGGATCCTGGCGCCGCTCGCGGCGCCGACGCGGGCGCTGGCGGCGAAGGAAGTGCGGACGCTGACGCGCGACGTCGCGCAGTGGTCGCAGCTCTTCCTGATGGCGGCGCTGCTGTTCCTGTACCTCTACAACATCCGGATGCTGCCGCTCGGCGGCGACGCGCGCGCCACGATCGTCGCCTACGCCAACCTCGGCATGGCCGGCTTCGTCATCGCCGCCATCTGCCTCCGCTTCGCCTACCCGTCGGTGTCCGCCGAGGGGAAGGCGTTCTGGCTGGTGCAGAGCGCGCCGGTGTCGTACCGGCGGTTCCTGCTGATCAAGGTCCTGGTCTACGCCACGCCGCTGACCTTCCTGTCGATCCTGCTCACCGCGTTCGCCAACATCCTGCTGCACGCGGACGGCGTGGTGTGGACCTTCACGCTCATCGGCGCGTCGATGCTCGGCGTGACGCTGGTGACGCTCGGCGTGGCGCTCGGCGCGCTGGCGCCGAACTTCGGCGCGGAGAACCCGCTGCAGGTCGGCCTGTCTCTCGGCGGCTTCGGCTACATGGCGGCGGCGCTGGCGTACGTCGGCGGGATGATGCTGCTGATGGCGCGGCCGATCGTGCAGTACATGTTCTGGCGGCTGTTCGGCGTGGCGCCGGACTCGGCGGTCACCATGCTGCCGGTGGTGATCGCGATCACCTCGTCTGCAGCGCTCTGCGTGTTTCCTCTTCTCCTTGCGGAAAAACGGCTTACCGCGCTCGGCGAAAGCCGTTAGAATCCAACCCGTCGCGAACAACTTGAGCAAGGAGAAGCAATGAGCGAGATGCCTCCGACTTACACGCCCCCGCCTTCACCACCGGGTGGCGGCAGTTACACGCCTCCTCCCCCGCCTCCGCCTCCACCGGCCGGCGGCGGCGCTGCCCCGGGCGGCGACCGCACGCTGATGCTCGTTCTCTCGTACCTCGGCCTGCTGGCGCTCATCCCGCTGCTGACCAAGAAGGATGACCCCGAAGTGCAGTGGCACGCCAAGAACGGCCTGGCCCTGGCCATCGCCTGGGTGGTCGTTTTCATCGTCTGGGAGATCCTCAGCATCGTCATGGCCAAGATGTTCGGCCCGCTGGCCTGCCTGGGTTCTGTGGTCGGGTGCGTCATCGCAGTCGGATTCCTGGTGGTCGACGTCATGGCCATGATCAAGGCGATCAACGGCCAGCGGATGCGCATCCCGATGGTCACCGACCTCGCCGAGAAGATGTAGGCCATCCCATGTCCGACATGCCCACCGGAATGCCTCCACCCCCGCCGCCGCCCGCACCGGGCGGCGGTGACCTCGTCCATCCGCAGCAGCCGCCGAAGGACCCGACCATCATCCTGCTGCTGAATCTCTTCGTGGCCGGCTGCCTCGGCTACTTCATGATCGGCCAGAAGAACAAAGGCATCGTGGCCGTGATCGCCTGGGTCATCGGCTTCGTGCCGCCGCTCTGCGGCACGGTTTCAGGCCTGGTGGCGGTCATCGCCGCCATCGACGGCTACCTGCAGGCGCAGCACCTCAAGGCGGGACATCCCGTCCGGCAGTGGAGCTTCTTCAACGATCACGCGTAGACGTTCCGCGCCACCCACCACACCATCGTCACCACCGCCGCCGCCCACCCGGTCACCGGGTGGGTGGCGAAGCGGCGGGAGGTCGTGGCCGCCGCGGTGAACGGCGCCACGGCGAAGAGCATCGGGTTGAGCGCGAAGGCGGCACCGACGTCGCCGTGCAACAGGTGGTGCAGCGCGCGCGTGGTGCCGCAGCCGGGGCAGAGCAGTCCGGTCAGTTTCCGGAACATGCACGGCGGAAAGAAGCCGGCGGTGGTCGGGTCGAAGCGATAGAGGATCGCCGCGCCGACGAGCGCGACACTAACGAGCGCCACTGATCGCAGCCACGAGGATGAAAATGCCATAGATCGCTCCGATCAGCGCACCGACGCCGAACCCGATCCAGCTCCACATCTTCGCCAGCCGCGACGACTCCTGCGCGCCGGCCACGTCGCCCACCGCCAGCTTGGTGTTCACCTGCGCCGCGTAGACGATGCCGACGATCCCAGCCGGCAGGCAGCAGCAGAGCGTGACCAGGATCGACTGCACGAGGTAGTTCGGGATGGTCACCGGCGCCACCACCTGCGCCGCGGCGTAGTGCGGCGCCACCGTGCCGCAGTTCGGACAGATGCTCAATCCCTCGGGGCGGCTGGTTCCGCACTTGGTGCAGTACATCAGTGAGACACTCCTTCCGGATACTCCACGAACTGGCCGTGCGAGTAGATGATGTCGCAGTCGAAGTTTCGCGTCGCCCGCGCTTCCTGCGAAGCCGCCTCGCGCAGGTCGGCGACCTCCACGTGCACGTCCTTGCCGCCGCTGCGGATGGCGAAGGCCGTGCATCGCTCCGCCTCCTCGGCCACGCACTGGTAGTCGAAGCCGTGACCCCACCCGTCCATCCGCGGCACACGCGCCATGTACTTCGGCACCAGCTCGTCGAGCGTCCGCGGGTAGCCGTTGTTGTCGGTGGCATACGCCTCGGCGGCGCTGACGACGGAGCGGATGTCGGCCATGGTCCGCTTCTGCTTCGAACGCTGCATCGCGGTGAGGAAGTTGGGGACGGCGATCGCGGCGAGGATGCCGATGATGGCCGGGATGGTCAGGACGGCGAGGACGATGATGATGATCAGCCCGGGACCCTGGCCGGTGCGGGTGACGGGCGGCCGCGGCGCGCCGTTGGTGGGGTTTCCGCACTTCGGGCACGGCTCGTACGACACGGCCGGGACGGGGCTGCCGCAATACGCGCAGTACTCCATGGTTCCCCCTGACGCTGAGTGGACGCCGGGGATTGTAGCGGACTCGCGCCGGCTACCAGTACATGCCGAGCTGCAGCTTCGCCGCTTCGGACATCATGGTGCGGTCCCACACCGGGTCGAAGACCACCTCGACGTCCGCCTGCTTCACGCCGGGCAGCGACTCGATCTTCGACTTCACGTCGCCGGCGAGCACGGGGCCCATGCCGCAGCCGGGCGCGGTGAGGGTCATCTTCACCTTCACGTTCTTGCCGCCCTCCTCCGCGTCCTGCAGCTCGCAGAGGTAGACCAGGCCGAGGTCGACGATGTTGACCGGGATCTCCGGGTCGTAGCAGGTCTTGAGCTGATCCCACACCAGCTCCTCGAGCTTCTCCGGCGTCAGCTCCTCGCCTTCCTTCACCTCGGCCACGTTCTCCGGCGCCTTGCCGATGGCTTCCACTTCCTTGCCGGAGATGCGCACCATCAGGCCGCGGTCGGTGATCAGCGTGTAGGAGCCGCCGAGGGACTGGGTGATGGTGGCGTGCGCGCCGGCGGGGACCAGCACGTGCTCGCCGCTGGGGATCATCACCGCGTCGGCGTTGCGGGAGAGCGTCACTTCTTCGCGCATGTTCATGATTAGCTCGTAGCCGGTAGCTGGTGGCCTGTAGCTAAGCGCTACAAGCTACTCGCTACAAGCTATTCCGTCGTCACAGTCTCTGCCTCGCCCTTCAATGCCGTATTCAGCGTGTGCCAGGCGAGCGTCGCGCATTTTACGCGCGCTGGAAACTCCGACACCCCGGAAAACGCGGCGAGGCGTCCCAATTCATTCGCGCTGAGGCCGCCCTGATCGCCCATCACCAGGCGGTGGAAGACGTCGAACAGCCGCTGCGCCTCCTCGGTCTTCTTGCCCTTGACCGTGGAGCTCATCACCGACGCCGAGGCCTTCGAGATGGCGCAGCCGCTGCCGGTGAAGCTGACGTCGCGGATGGTGTCGCCGTCGACGTCGAGAAAGAGCGTGTAGTGGTCGCCGCAGAGCGGATTGTAGCCCTCCACTTTGCGCGCGCCGTCGATCTCGCGGTAGTTCCGCGGGTTCTTGTTGTGATCGAGGATGACCTGCTGGTAGAGCTCACGAAGATCGGACATGCTTTTCGACTTTATCCTGTGGTCCTGAGCGCAGCGAAGGGCCAAAGGATCTGGAGCCCACCTGCGCGGCGCACATGGGCGCCAGATCCTCCGCCGCTTCGCGGCGAAGGATAAACGTTCAACGAAACACCTCGATGACCTTCCGCAGTCCGGCCACGAGCGCATCCGCCTCCTCGCGCGTGTTGTAGAGCCCGAATGACGCGCGGCCGGTGGCCGGCACCTTGAAGCGCATCATCAGCGGCTGCGCGCAGTGGTGGCCGGTGCGGACGGCGATCCCTTCCTGGTCGAGGATGGTGCCGATGTCGTGCGGATGGACTCCCTCCAGCGTGAAGGAGATGACGCTCGCCTTGTGCTTCGCGGTGCCGATGAGGCGCAGGCCCGGGATCTCCTGCAGGCATGCCGTGGCGTAGCGCAGCAGGTCGTTCTCGTGTGCGGCGATGTTGTCGAGGCCGAGCGAGGCGACGTAGTCGAGCGCCGCGGCGAGGCCGACCACGCCCTCGATGTTCGGCGTCCCCGCCTCGAACTTGTACGGCAGCGCGTTGTAGGTGGTCTTCTCGAACGAGACGGACAGGATCATGTCGCCGCCGCCCTGGTACGGCGGCATGGCCTCGAGCAGCGCCTGCTTGGCGTAGAGGGCGCCGATGCCGGTCGGCGCGTAGACCTTGTGTCCGCTGAAGGCGTAGAAATCGCAGTCGAGATCGCGGACGTCGACGTGCAGATGCGGCACGCCCTGCGCGCCGTCGATGAGGACCAGCGAGCCGTTGGCGTGCGCCGCGGCGATCATCCGCTTCAGCGGATTGATGGTGCCGAGGGCGTTCGAAGCATGTCCGACAGCCACGATGCGCGTGCGCGGCGTGAGCAGCTTCTCGTACTCCTCGAAGAGCAGCTCGCCGGCGTCGTTGACCGGGATGATGCGCAGCGTCGCGCCCTTCGCCTCGCAGAGCAGCTGCCACGGGACGATGTTCGAGTGATGCTCCAGCGCGGAGATGAGCACCTCGTCGCCTTCGCGCACGTTGCTGCCGCCCCACGAGCTGGCCACCAGGTTGATGGCCTCGGTGGTGCCGCGGGTGAAGACGATCTCCTTTTCGTCGCGCGCGTTGAGGAAGCGCTTTACCGTCGTGCGCGCGGCCTCGTACGCCTCTGTGGCCACCTCGGAGAGGTAGTGCACGCCGCGATGAACGTTCGAGTTCTCCTCGCGGTAGTAGCGGACGATGCGGTCGATCACCGCGTTGGGCTTCTGGGTGGTGGCGGCGTTGTCGAGGTAGACGAGAGGCTTCCCCCGCACCGATCTCGAAAGAATCGGAAAGTCCCGGCGTACCCGCAAGACGTCGTATGCCGTTTCCCGTTCGCCGACGGCGGCCGCGACGCTCATCGCGGCTCCTCCCGCCGCTCGGGCACCCGCTCCGGCATGTGCGCGAACATCGCGCGGCGCACCTGCTCGCGCACCTCCTCGACCCCGATGCGGTCGACGATCTGGCTGGCGAAGGCGTAAACGAGCAGGTTGCGCGCGTCGTTCTCGCCGATGCCGCGGGCGCGGAGGTAGAAGAGCGCCTCCTCGTCGAGCTGGCCGATGGTCGAGCCGTGATTGCACTTCACGTCGTCGTTGTGGATCTCGAGGGTCGGCTTGGAGTCGACGATGGCGGTCTCGGAGAGCAGCAGGTTGTGGTTGACCTGCCGCGAGTTGGTCTTGACCGCGTCGGGGCGGACGATGATGCGGCCGTCGAAGATGCCGCGCGCGCTGTCGTCGAGGATGCCCTTGTACAGCTCGAGCGAGTCGCAATGCGGGCGCGCATGGTCGATCAGCGTCTGGTTGTCGACGTGCTGCCGGCCTCGAAGGACGAAGAGGCCGTCGAGCATGGCGCTCGCCCCTTCACCCTTGAGCGCCACGTTCGTCTCCAGCCGCGACAGTGCGCCGCCGAAGGCGATGGTGCGAGCGGTGACGCTCGATGCGCGCTCCTGGTGAATCTGCACGGTGCTGACGTGGAACGCGTCGCCCGACTCGCACTGCAGCCGGGTGTGATCGATCACCGCACCTTCGCCGGCCACGATCTCCGTCACCGCGTTGGTGAAATAGCTCCCCCGGCCGCTGTACTCCTCGAGGATCTTCACCTGCGCGTTCCTGCCGACCACGATCAGGTTTCGCGGATGCGACCAGACGCCGTCGCCCTCGCCCACGAATCGCAGGTGGATGAAGCCGTCGACGATCTCGCCGTCCGGAACGACGATCAGCGCGCCGTCCTGCGCGTTGGCCGTGTTCAGCGCCACGAACGGATGGCGCATGTAGTCGGCATATTTGGCAAAGAGGGGGTGCGAGGTGGCGTTTGTCGTCCCACGGCCGTTGATGAACGTGGACGGGACAAGAGCCCGTCCCATATCGTCAAACCGCCAGTCGACGCGCGCGATCGGTGCGACGTTGGTGTACTTCCACTCCTCGAGCTTGGTCGACGGCCAGCCGAGCTGCGCGAAGCGCTGCGCGGCCTGCTCGCGGATGTCGCTTGCTGCCATGACGCTCATCGCGCGACCGTCGCCTCCGTCTCGATCCAGTCGTATCCCTTCTGTTCGAGCTCCTCGGCCAGTTCCTTGCCGCCCGACTTCACGATCTGCCCGCCGGACAGCACGTGCACGAAGTCGGGAATGAGATACCTCAATAGACGCTGATAATGTGTGATGACGATGACCGAGTGCTTCTCGCTGGCCAGCGTGTTCACGCCCTCGGCCACGATGCGCAGCGCGTCGATGTCGAGGCCGGAGTCGGTCTCGTCGAGCACGGCGAGCCTCGGGTCGAGCACCGCCATCTGGAAGATCTCGTTGCGCTTCTTCTCGCCGCCGGAGAACCCTTCGTTGACGCTGCGGTTGAGGAAAGCCTCGTCCATCTCCACGAGCTTCATCTTCTCGCGCGCCAGCTGCAGGAACTCCATGGCGTCGAGCTCTTCGAGCCCCTGGTGCTTGCGCACCGCGTTCAGCGCGGCCTTGAGAAAGTACGTGTTGTTCACGCCGGGAATCTCGACCGGGTACTGCATGGCCAGGAAGACGCCTTCGCGCGCGCGCTCCTCGGGGGAGAGGGCCAGGAGGTCCTTGCCTTCGTAGAGCACCTGCCCGGCGGTGACTTCGTAGCGCGGGCGGCCGGCGAGAACGTTCGCCAGCGTCGACTTGCCGGAGCCGTTCGGCCCCATGATGGCGTGCACTTCCCCCGTTCCGACTTCGAGGTTCAGGCCTTTGAGAATCTGCTTGCCGTCAATGCCGGCATGTAAGTTTTTGATCGAGAGCATCAACCGACTGATCCTTCCAACGAGACTCCGAGCAGCTTCTGTGCTTCCACCGCGAACTCCATCGGCAACTCGCGGAACACCTCACGGCAGAAGCCGTTCACGATCATCGACACCGCGTCCTCGGCGGAGATGCCGCGCTGCTGGCAGTAGAAGAGCTGGTCTTCGCCGATGCGCGAGGTCGACGCCTCGTGCTCCATCTTCGCCGTGGAGTTGCGCACTTCGATGTAGGGGAACGTGTGCGCGCCGCACTTGTCGCCGAGGAGCAGCGAGTCGCACTGCGAGTAATTGCGGGCTCCCTCGGCCGACTTCATGATCTTCACCTGCCCGCGGTAGGTCTGCTGGCCGCGGCCGGCGGAGATCCCCTTCGACACGATGGTCGAGCGGGTGTTCTTGCCGATGTGGATCATCTTCGTGCCGGTGTCGGCCTGCTGGTAATGATTGGTGAGTGCCACCGAGTAGAACTCGCCGATGGCGTTGTCGCCCTGCAGGATGCAGCTCGGGTACTTCCAGGTGATGGCCGAGCCGGTCTCCACCTGCGTCCAGGAGACCTTCGCGTTGGTGAAGGCCTTCCCGCGCTTGGTGACGAAGTTGAAGATGCCGCCCTTCCCTTCCTTGTCGCCGGGATACCAGTTCTGCACCGTGGAGTACTTGATGGTGGCGTTGTCGAGCGCCACCAGCTCGACCACCGCGGCGTGCAGCTGGTTCTCGTCGCGCATCGGCGCGGTGCAGCCCTCGAGGTAGCTGACGCTGGCGCCTTCGTCGGCCACGATCAGCGTCCGCTCGAACTGTCCCGTTCCCGCGGTGTTGATGCGGAAGTAGGTCGACAGCTCCATCGGACAGCGCACGCCTTTCGGGATGTAGCAGAACGAGCCGTCGGTGAAGACGGCGGAGTTGAGCGTGGCGAAGAAGTTGTCGGTGTACGGCACGACGCTGCCGAGATACTTCCTGACCAGGTCGGGGTGGTTCTTCACCGCGTCGGAGAACGAGCAGAAGATGATGCCGAGCTTCGCCAACTCCGCCTGGAAGGTGGTGGCGACGGAGACGGAGTCGAAGACCGCGTCGACGGCCACGCCGCTCAGGCGCTTCTGTTCGCCGAGGGAGATACCGAGCTTCTCGAAGGTGGCGCGCAGCTCGGGATCGACTTCGTCGAGCGAGTTGAGCTGCTTCTTCTGCTTCGGCGCGGAGTAGTAGCGGATGGCCTGGTAGTCGATCGGCTCGTACTTCACGTTCGCCCAGGTGGGCTCGGTCATGGTCAGCCAGTGGCGGAAAGACTTCAGGCGCCAGTCCAGCAGCCATTGCGGCTCGCCCTTCTTGGCCGAGATGAGGCGGATGATGTCCTCGTTCAGGCCGGGCGGCGCGGTGTCGGTCTCGATGTCGGTGACGAACCCGTACTTGTACTCCTGGTTCGCCAGTTGTTCGATCGTCTCTGTCATGTCGTCATTCCGAGGGCCTGCTTGGCGATGAAGGGCTGGGGCATGACCCCACGGGCGAGGTCGCCGAGGGTCACTTGGTCGAAAGCACCTTTCACTGCGCGGTTGATGCCGAACATGAAGGTGCGCGATGGGCAGGCGACGCGGATCGAGCAGAGCGCCTGGCCGTGCTCGTTGACGCTCTCGCACTCCACGAGGTCCCATGGCCCTTCCAGGACGTCGAGCAGCTGCCCGAGCGTGACCGCCTCGGCGTCGCCGCTGAACGAATAGCCGCCTCCCACGCCGCGGTGTGAGCCCACCACGCCGCCCTGGTGCAACGTCTTGAGCACCTTGGTGATCATCGGCAGCGGCAAGTGGTAGAACTGCGCGATCTCACGCGCGGCGACGATCTCGCCATGCTTGCGTGCGAGGTAGACGGCGGCGAGGAGCCCGTAGTCGGTGAGTCTGGAGATTTTCAGCATCGGCGAGCCCGAGGAGCGGAAACTGTACTCGATCGGTACGGTTTGTCAACAGGCTCGATCTACAACCTCTTCCCGCTACCGCAGGCGCAGCAGCGCGATGCTCCCAATTGCCAGGCCGAGCAGGATCAGAACCACGGTCGAGGCCGCCGGGATGTCGGCGACCGAAGCCGCCGCGCGCCGGTCATCATGGTCATGACCTGAAACGGCGCAAATCGTGTCACGCCAGAAGGATCCGCGGCGAAGAGGGGGACTGCCGTGAGGAAAAGGAAAAGGATCGCCGCCGGACGCATCGGGCCAGCATACGCGCTGCCCGCTTGGCATACTCCATGCGACCTGAATCGGCCAACGACCATGATCCGAACGACGGTGATTTTCCTGACGTGCGCGGCGTTCACGGCAGCCTGTGGAGGCCGCTCGCAGAGTGCGAAGCGCACCGATCCGAACTACCAGGTGGTCCAGGAAGGCCAGGCCAGCGGCGTGACCTCGACCATCAACGGACCGGGAGAGACCCCGCCGCCGCTCACGGACACGAACGTCGACACCACCACTGCCTTCACCCTGCCCGACAATCCCGCGCCGCTCGGCACGCAGGCCCCGGGCACCATCGCAGGAACGCTGCCGGCGTCGCCTGCGTATCCGCCGGGTTACATGCCCGTGCCCGCCGCGCCGCGCCCGCGTCCAGTGACGCCGCAGCGGCCGCCGGTCATGTCCAGCTCCTCGCCCGAGCAGCCGCCGCCGGTGGAGACGAAGCCGCAAATGCAGCAGCCGCCTCCGACCGACGAGCCGGTGCCCGTCACGCCGCCTCCTCCACCGCCGCCGACCGACACCACGGCCACCACGTCGCCGACCGACACCTCGTCGACGACGACCACCAGCACCGCCCCGCCGCCCCCACCGCCGCCGCCCGTATAATCCGCGCTCCATGTCGCGCCTCACGTTCCAGGACCTGATCCTGAAACTGCAGAATTTCTGGGCCGCGCGCGGGTGCATGATCGAGACGCCGGTCGACCTCGAGGTCGGCGCCGGCACGATGCACCCGGCGACGTTCCTCCGCGTCCTCGGCCCCGAGCCGTGGAAGGTCGGCTATGTCCAGCCGTCGCGCCGCCCCGCCGACGGCCGCTACGGCGACAACCCCTTCCGCCTCGGCAAGCACTACCAGTTTCAGGTCATCCTCAAGCCGTCGCCGCTCGAGGTGCAGGAGATGTATCTCGACTCGCTGCGCGCGCTCGGGCTCGATCTGACGCGTCACGACATCCGCTTCGAGGAGGACAACTGGGAGTCGCCCACCCTCGGTGCGTGGGGCGTCGGCTGGCAGGTGCTGCTCGACGGGATGGAGATCACGCAGTTCACCTACTTCCAGCAGGCCGGCGGCATCGACCTCGCGCCGATCTCCGCGGAGATCACCTACGGCTGCGAGCGGCTGACGATGTTCCTGTCGCGGCAGTCGTCGGTGTTCGACATCGAGTTCGGCGGGGGCTTCGGCTACGGCCCGGTGCGCAAGCAGGACGAGTACGAGTTCTCGAAGTACTACTTCGAGGTGGCCGACGTCGCGCTGCACTGGAAGCTGCTCGACGCCTACGAGGCGGAGGCGAAGCGCTGCCTGGCCGAGAAGCTCGTGCTGCCGGCGTACGACTGGACGCTGAAGTGCTCGCACATGTTCAACACGCTCGACGCGCGCGGCGCGGTCTCCGTGACGGAGCGCGTCGGCGTGATCAAGCGCGTGCGCGAGCTGGCCGTCGGTTGCGCGAAGCAGTACCTCGAACGACGCGAGGAGCTCGGATTCCCGCTGCTCGGGGCGGCCAATGGCTGATTACTTTTTCGAGCTCCTTCTCGAGGAGATCCCCGCCTGGATGCACGACGCCGCGCAGGCGTCTCTGCAGCAGCAATTCGCACGCGTGACTCAGGACCTCGGCGCGTCCGTTCCGCCTATCGTCAACAGCACGCCGCGCCGTTTGATCGTCTACCTGCCGGAGTTGCCGGCCGGCGAGGCGGATCGCGATGACGAAGTGAAAGGTCCGCCGGTCAAGGCGGCGTACGACGCCGAGGGGAAGCCGACGCAGGCGCTGAACGGGTTCCTGAAGAAGAACAACGCGGCGATCGACGATGTCATCGGCGGCGGCGACTACGTCCGCGTCCGCCGCACGATCAAAGGCCGCGCGACGGGCGAAATCCTGCAGCAGCGCGTGCCGCAGATCATCGAGGGGCTGCGCTGGCCGAAGATGATGCGCTGGGGCGCGGGCGAGCACTCGTACATCCGCCCGCTGCACTCGATCGTCTCGGTCTTCGACGGTGCGCACCTCCCGGTCACCATCTTCGGCCTCGCCTCGGGGACTCGCACGGTCGGGCATCGCACGCTCTCGCCGCGCCCGGTCGAGGCCACCTCGTACAACGATTACGTCACGCAGCTCGAGCTCGGGCGCGTGGTCATCGACGCCACGCGGCGCCGGCACGTGATGGCCGAGCGCGCGCGCGTGCTCGCCGCGCAGGTGCGCGGCACGCCGGCGGTCGACGCCTCCATCTGGTCGCAGTGGCAGTACCTCACCGAGTATCCCGGCGTGGTGCGCGCGGAGTTCCGGCCGGAGTACCTGGCCCTCCCCGAGGAAGTGCTGGTGACGGTGATGCGCGTGCATCAGAAACAGCTGCCGATCCGCGACCCGAACGAGAAACTGACCAACTCCTTCCTCGCCGTGCTCGACAACGACGGCGATCCCGACGGCAATGCCTGCTACGGCAACGCCTTCGTCACCAACGCGCGCTTCGCCGACGCGAAGTTCTTCTACGAGACCGACCGCCGCCGCCCGCTGGAGGAGCGCGTCGAGCAGCTGGCGCACCTGCAGTTCCAGGAGAAGCTCGGCAACTACCGCGAGAAGAGCGAGCGCATCGTCCGCATCGTCACCGCCATGGGCGGCGACGAACGCGCCGTCGCCGCCGCGCGCCTCTGCAAGACCGACCTGGTCACGGAGATGGTGAAGGAGTTCACCGATCTGCAGGGAAAGATCGGCGGCATCTACGCGCGTGAGGAAGGACTGCCCGACGACGTCTGGCAGGCGATCTACGACCACTACCTGCCGGTCAACGCCGACGACCCGCTGCCGCGCAACGTCGCCGGCGCGATGGTCTCGCTGGCCGACCGTTTCGACACGCTGGTCGGCTTCTTCCGCGTCGGCGCAAAGCCGACCGGGTCGAAGGATCCGTTCGCGCTGCGCCGCGCCGCGCAGGGCGCCGTGCAGATCCTGCTCAATCGAGACAAGCGGCGCATCAACGTCGGCATCGACAAACTGATCGATATCGCACTCGGTGTCATCCCGAGCGTGAGCGACGCTCGGGATGACGTGCGATCCGACCTTCTCGCCTTCTTCTCCGAGCGCGTCCGCACCCTCCTCGAGGCCTCGCAGTACGGTTTCGCGTACGACGAGATCGCGGCGGCGATGGAAGCCGGATGGGCGGCATCGCTGCCCGACCTGGTCGATCGCATCGCCGCGGTCAAGGAGATCCGCAACGAGGCGAACTTCCTCTCCGTCCTAGACTCGGCGAAGCGCATCGCCAACATCACCGCCGGGCATGAAGCGACGTCGGTCGACGCCTTGAAGCTGGAGCACGACTCCGAGCGGCGGCTACACGACCTCGCGATGGCCGTCGGCGCGCAGATCGAGGAGATGATCGGCGAGCGCGAGTACCGCCGCGCGCTGGAGTCGTTCGCCGCGCTGGCG
>Ga0157377_10000188_pt1 | contig 35135 bp, 26 predicted proteins | sample M55metaG_FD_121116 | JGI IMG/M metagenome (GOLD analysis project Ga0157377, IMG submission 121116) | Miscanthus rhizosphere microbial communities from Kellogg Biological Station, Michigan, USA - M5-5 metaG | ecosystem: Host-associated > Plants > Roots > Rhizosphere > Soil | place: USA: Michigan...
CCCATACGCACTAACTTAGGGCTGGTCGTATCCTAAGTGTATGGAACGACGGGTGGATGTGAGCGAGTGGGTGGAGTTTCAGTGGCCGTACCTGATGGCGTTTCTAGGCGGGGAGAAGCGCGTGAGCGAGCTGGCGCGTGAGACGGGAGCGTTCGAGCGGGCGCGGAAGATCGCAAACGCGTCGGACCTGCTGCGATTGCTGCTGTTTCGCGTGGCCGGTGGCCACTCGTTCATGGACACGGCGACGGTGGCTGCCGAGGCAGGCGTCGCAGACTTGAGCGACGCAGCGTTGGTCAAGCGCTTTGCAAAGGCGTCGGATTGGCTGGGCAGATTGCTATGTGAGGCGATCGGTTGGAACGAGCAGGAACGTCTTCCGGGACTGGCGATCGACCTGGTGGACGCAACGACGGCGAACCGACAAGGCGCGAAAGGCACGGACCATCGGCTGCATTTGCGAGTCGATCTCGCGACCAACCGTGTGGTGGAGGCGGAACTGACGGATGCGAAAGGTGGCGAGACGCTGGATCGGTTCGCGGTTCGTCCCGGAGGAATAGTGATCGCTGACGCCGGCTATGCTCATCGCGGTCCGCTGGGTCGCATTGCCGAGCGTGGGGCGCACTTCATCGTGAGATTCGGGTGGTCGACCCTGCCTCTGGAGAATGAGGCAGGCGAGGCGCTCGACCTGCTGACGACACTCGAGACGCTGCCCGAAGCGGAGCCGGGCGAGTTTCCAGTGTTTTTTCGCACGCCCGAGGGCAGCCGGATCGCGGCCCGTCTGGTGGCGATCCGCAAGAGCGAGCCTGCAGCCGCGCAAGCGCGCGAACGGCTTCGGACCGAGCACCGCAGGAAGGGACGTCCGATGGACCTGCGCTCCCTGCAGTTCGCCGGGTTCACGTTCCTGTTGACCAATCTCCCTGAGGACATTTCGACCGCGAACGTGCTCACGCTTTACAGGTTTCGTTGGCAGGTTGAGATGAAGTTCAAGGTTCTCAAATCCCTGCTGGACCTGGACCACATTCCGGCCCGAACCGACGAAGGCGTGCGGGTGTGGGTATTCGCCAAGCTGCTGGTGGCGCTCCTCATTGATGCGCTCATCGAACAGGCCGAGTCTTTTTCCCCCTGGGGCTATCCCGTCCCGAACGGTGAGCGTCTGGCGGTTGACCAGACTGTTTCTTGAGATCGTTCTCCACGCCATCCGCCTGCCGCTGTCTCTCGGTGACATCTTCGGTGCGCTGCGCCGCCGCTCACGTCACCTCATTCGACCTCGACATCCTCGTCGACGTTATCAACGCGCCGACGCAAGGTTCGTCGCACGGAGGCTAAGTTAGTGCGTATGCCCCTTCCACCCCTCCCTCACCGGCCGTAGAATCGCCGCTCATCAGTTCCAGGTAACCCTCTAACAGCCGGTGTTCACCGGAGGAGGTCCCAGCCGTGCGTATCCGCCGCTACACGTGTGTCCTTTTGATGCTCCTCTCCCTCTCCGCCCCCGCCGCCTTCGCCGCCAGCGCCGGCGACGTCGTCATCAACGAGATCGCCTGGATGGGCACCACCGGCAGCACCGCCAACGAGTGGATCGAGCTGTACAACACCACCGGCAGCTCCATCTCGCTGACCAGCTGGACCCTCCGCGCCACCGACGGCACCCCGAACATCACCCTCTCCGGCTCCATCGGCGCGTACGGCTACTACCTGCTCGAGCGCACCGACGACAACTCCGTCCCCGGTATCACCGCCGACAAGATCTACACCGGCGCCGCCGGCGACGGCGGCGAGCTGCTCGAGCTGAAGGACGGCAGCAGCAACCTCATCGACAGCGCCAACCAGAACGGCGCCTGGTTCGCCGGCTCCACCACCGGCCGCTCCACCATGAGCCGCATCGACGTGAACGTCTCCGGCACCACCTCCTCCAACTGGTACACCGCCACCACCAGCTACTCCTACGGCAACGGCACGCCGAGGGCGGCCAACGTCTTGGGCGGCACCTCGGACGACTGGTTCGATCTCTACTTCACCGACCACCTCAACACCGTCATGCCCGACTACGGCCCGAAGACGATGGCCAACGCGCTCATCGACGCCATCGACAACGCGACCACCTCCATCGACTTCGCCGTCTACGGCTTCAACGGCGCGGAGGAGATCATCGCCGCGCTCATCGCCGCCAAGAACCGCAGCGTCACCGTGCGCGGCGTGGTCGACTCCTACGCCAGCGGCTCCTACCCGTACCGTTCCACCCAGGACGTGGTGGACGCCATCGGCACGGTCGTCGCCGACATGGACGACCGGATCATGCACAACAAGTTCTTCGTCATCGACGGCCGCTACGTCTGGACCGGCTCGACCAACATCTCCCGGCCGGAGATCGACGCCGAGTACTACGGCGACGTCTCGGTCCTCATCGACAACACCCAGCTGGCCGGCATCTACACCACCGAGTTCGCGGAGATGTACGCCGGCGACTTCCACACCGACAAGATCGACAACACCACCCACGTCCTCACCACGCTGGCCGACGGCACGGTGATCAAGAGCTACTTCGCGCCGACCGACGACGCCGAGACGCACGCCATCGTGGCCGCCATCGACGCCGCGCACACCAAGATCAACATGCGCACTTTCTTCCTCACCAGCCAGACCATCGTTGACGCGCTGAAGGACGCCAAGGACCGCGGGGTGACGGTGCGCGTCATCCTCGACGCGGCCTCCGCGCAGAACCAGTACAGCCTTCACGCCTCCCTGCGCAGCTACGGCGTCTCGGTGAAGGTGGAGAACTGGGGCGGTACCGAGCACACCAAGGCCTTCTCCGTCGACGGCTACATCGTGGTCCTCGGCTCGCAGAACTTCACGGCCTCGGGCAACACCTCCAGCGACGAGAACACGCTCTACGTCGAGAACCGCCCGATGGCCACGGCCTTCGACTCGGCCTTCGAGACGGCGTGGAGCTCGATCTCCAGCACCTGGCTGACGGCCGATCCCGATCCGGAGTCGGCCGACTCGCCGGGCTCGCTCACCGACCTCACCGACAACGACCACGACGACCTCACCGACGAGCTGGCGCCGGAGCAGATCAACAACGTCAGCAGCTCCGACGGCGCCATCAACGTCTACTTCCTCCGCCAGGCCATCGAGGCGGGGGCCACCACCGGCAACGAGGCGAACTACAACGTGAACCTCGAGGACAAGCTGACCGCGCGCATCGCCGGCGCGACCTCGACCATCGACCTGGCGACCTACGAGCTCGACCTCCCCGACGTGGTCGACGAGCTGATCGACCGCGCCGCGAACGGCGTGCGCGTCCGCATCGTCGCCGACGCCAAGGACCCGCTCCACGAAGACCTGTCCGAGGACACCAGCTACAAGCGCGCGCGCGTCTACTACGAACGAATCCTGCGCGGCGCCGACGGCACCATCGGCACGTCCGACGACGGGCACCTCATGGCCGACTCCGCGATCTTCGCGGTCGAAGACTCGACCTTCCGCACCAACAACGGGCTGCCGTCGTCGCTGACCGGTCTCACGCAGGTCACGGTGAAAGTCGGCAGCGCCACGAAGACCGGCTACCTCCTCGGCGACGCCGAGCTGAAGGACACCTCGGGCGGGATGAACAACTACTACTCCTGGGGCGACCAGATGCACAACAAGTTCGTGGTGGTCGACGGCACCTGGACTTGGACGGGCAGCTGGAACTTCACCATCAACGACACCTACGGCTCCGAGGCCAACCGCACCGCGGGCGTGCTGTCCGGCCACACCAATCACGGCGTCGAGATCCGCTCCACGGCGTTGGCCGACGAGTACATCAACGAGTTCGAGGAGATGTACGGAAGCTCGACGGCCACGCCGAGCAGCACCGTCTCGAACTTCCACGGGCGCAAGACCGACACCACCAGCAACCACACGGTCACGGTGGGCGGCAAGACCGTGGAGGTCTACTTCTCTCCCAATGAAGGCGGCCTCACGCGCGTGATCGACGCGGTGACCAACGACGCCGATCTCTCCGCGCACTTCTGCATCTACGCCTTCTCGGACCAGGACCTCACCGACGCGCTCAAGCTGAAGTGGGAGGGGTCCACGTCCGAGTCGACGGGGACGCTCACCGGGTTCAAGCTGCAGGGGGTGTTCGAGAGCGGCTACTGGAACCAGTACTGGTCGGCCTCGATGGACATGACCAAGCGCGACGGCTCACCCGACCAGAGCACGAAGTGGAACAACAAGGCGCCGGTGTTCTTCGACGGCGAGGACAGCCTGCTCCATCACAAGTACCTGATCCTCGACGTGAACAGCGCGAGCGACCCGATGGTGGTGACCGGCTCGATGAACTGGAGCGCGAACGGCGACGACACGAACGACGAGAACACGCTCATCATTCACGACGCCGCGATCGCCAATCAGTACTACCAGGAGTTCGCCGCGCGGTACTACATGGCGTTCGGCGTAGTGGACTTTCTGAAGTAAGACGCGGTAGTGGTGGAACGGCGGGCTTCAGCCCGCCGCTTCCCGTTCCCGCTCGATCCTCTTGCCTGGCTTGAGGTCGAAGCGTGCGGGGCACAGTCGTAGCCTCAATGCTTGTGCGTGCCGGCTTCGCGTAGGATGATATCCTTCCGGCAAACGGAGACGAGAGATGACCTTCGGCGGCAGCCTCGCGTACACGAGATGGCTGGAGCTCGCGAGACTATATCCGCGGTTTGCGCTGACGCCGACGCGAGAAATCGACCGCGTGTGGCATGAGCACATGACCGACCCGGCGCAATACGCCGCGGATTGTCTACGATTTGCCGGCTACGTACCTGAGCATAATGAACGTCCATCCGTAAGAGAGAGACGTAAGGGGTTCAGCCGGCTACGACGACTCTGGAAGCTTCACTTCAACGAACAGCTCACAGGCGCACCAGCTGTGTGCGACAAGCGCGCCCATGGATGACACGATCCTGACGGCCCTGCGGCTCGCGTCATATATCGTCACCGGACTCGTCGGACTCAACTTCGTTCGCCGTCGCATTCTTCTCGACGGTTATGTCGAAGGTCTTTGGGAGGGTCACATCGCTGATCCGAGCGACCGGCAGTTCTATCTACACTGCACTGTGATTCTCACGAAACGACGCGGGACTCCATGTGCGGGATTCTTGCGTTACACAACGCACAATGGTGAAAAACTGCTTGCATCCGGTGTCGACAGATTGGCCGACTACGAAGGCCGCCAGTTTCTACCGCGTGCGATGAACGCAACATTCATTCGTGAATTTCATCACGACATGGTGGATGGGTCGAAAGACGTTGACGACGCTGTTTACGTGTTCAGTTTCGAGATTCCGCTCGTACACCTGCTGTGGACAAGTCAGTTGCTGGTCGAGACGAAGCTCAAGTCCGGCCGCGTCGTTCGCGGCCGCCTCCACAGGCATTCCGTATAAACCGCGGAGTCGGCCAGCCGTGCTCCAGCTGGCTCGTGCCCCCTACTTCGGCAACAAGCTGCACGGCACCGGGTGGAACCCGCTGAACTCGATGTTCGAGCCGACCGCGATCGGCTGGTCGGAGATCACCCGCACGGTAGCGGGGATGTTGCCTCCCGCGGCGGGGTCGCCCTGCGCGGTGACCCACTTCACGAACAGCGTGTTCGCGGCGAGCACCGGAACGGTGGCGGCGCCGGTCTGGCCGGGATAGCTCGGCACCGGGTCGCCTACCATCGGCGGCGTCGCGCCGGGGACGGCCACGCCGAAGAGGTTGACGCCGTCCTTGTTCAGGAAATGCACGGCGACGTTCGCCGTCGACGCGCTGCCGTTGAAGACCGAGAGCGTGGCGTTCGTGTTGCCGCCCGAGAAGTAGTTCGCCGGCGTGCAGACCCAGACGAACGGCGGGCCACCGGCCGAGGCTCCGGCGGGGCCGGCAGGACCCGCGGGGCCGGGCGCACCGGCCGGTCCGGCGGGACCAGCGGGACCCGCGGGACCTTCCACGTTCCATGAGATGCGTGTCTCGTTCGAGCGGCAATCCGTCGCGGCGTCGACCAGCCGCAGGTTGCCGTTGCCGGGATTGACGCACGCCTCGATCGGGGCGGCGGCGTGGACGGTGAGGGCAAAAAGGAGCATCAGGACAGCGAGGGTCGCTGCGTGGCGCATGGTCATTTCCTCCGGTGCGGGCCACTCTAGTGAAGGCGCTTCAAATACTCCACCACTGCCTCCTGCCGGTTGTACGCCGCCCAGTCCAGCGGCGTGCCGTTGTAGTTCGGGTCGCGGATGGTCGGGTCGGCGCCGAGCTCCAGGAGCAGTTGCACCATCTCCAGGTTGCCCATCCACGCCGCGTTGTGTAGCGGTGTGGCCGCCAGGTTGATGCCGACGCCGTCGTGCGTCGTCACGCCGGAGACCTCGAAGCCCAGCTCCGCCATCAGGCGGATCCCCTCGGGGTGGTTCATCTCCACCGCGCGATGGACCATCTCCAGGCGCTGGTGAAAACTGAGCCGCGGGAGGCAGCGGTCGCGCAACGCCAGCGCCTCCTCGCGGCGCCCGCTGATGCAGGCGGCGGCGAAGCGCTCGTCGTCCGACAGCTCCACCTTCCTCGCGCCGTGCGCCAGGAGGTATGCGGCGACGGCGTCGTGGCCGGCGCGCACGGCCGCCTCGTACGGCGTCCGGCCGTCGCGGAAGCCGGTGCCGTTCACGTCCGCGCCGTGCTCCACCAGCAGCGTGACGCGCTCGGGGTAGTTCTTCCGCGCCGCGCTCCAGAGCTCCTCCACCAGCAGCTGCGCCGGCGGGCGCAACTGCTCGAGGCGCCGGAACCAGGGGCCCCCTTTGTCGCGCCCGAGGCCGTAGGGGAGGAGGATGCGGAAATGCGTGTCGTCGCGGCCGAAGTGGCGGTTGTAGAGCGTCTGCTCGTCGTTCGGATCGGCGCCGGCGTCGAGCAGCAGGCGGGCGAGCACCTCGCAGTCGGGATGCGGCGGGTTGTTCGCGCCGCCCTCGCCGTTGCCGAACGCGCCGGTGAGCGCGGTGGACGGCGGGATGTTGCCGAGCCAGAGGAAGCCGGCGTTCGGGTCGGCGCCCGCGGCGAGGAGGACGCGCGCGGCCTCGAGCGTCGACGCCACGCGCGAGTAGCAGGCGTACAGCAGCGGCTCCCAGTGATGGGGGCCGCCCTTCGCGTTGACCGACGCCGGATCGCGCGCCAGGAAGTCGCGCACCGCCTCGGCATCCCCTGCCGCCGACGCCGTCCAGAGGTTCGCGCGCGCAATCTCCGGGTGCTCGGCGAGCAACTGCCGCGCCTGGTCCGCCCACGTCAGGTTCCAGCTGTGGCAGTCGAGGCAGGCCAGGCGGAGAAACTCATCGGCGGGCGATGCGGACGCTGCCGGCGGGCGCCAGATGTACCGGGCGACGGCCTCCAGGTGCTGCTTCAGCTTCGGCCAGCTCGGAAAGCCGTACCCGCGCGCGACGACGAGCTGCGCGTCGCTCAGCTCGAAGCCGGCCAGCGCCTGCTCCGCGCGCGGGTGGAACTCGCGCACCTGCACCAGCGCCTCGGCGTCGCCGGCGCGGACGCGCGTCTGCAACTGCTCGATCTGTTTCTCGAGATTCTGGAGCGACGGCTCCTCGGGCAGGGGTTGGATCGGCATGCGGCCTCCTCGTTCATGGCCTGCGCAGGAAATCCTCGGCCGACACGGTCTCCAACTGCCGGGCCTTCTTCGTCTGCAGCTCCTTGTGCTTGGCGAAGGCGCGATCGACGATCGCCGCCTGGAAGGCGCCGCGCAGGACCTCGAGGGACGCGTACGTCACCACCGGCTCGAGCACCCAGTCGTATTTCCGGAGATCGCCGAACATCGAGAACGGCTCCTGGCCCGCCTCGATGATGGGGACGAACGGGATCTGGTAGTCGGGCACGGTGGCCTGCAGCTCGAGCGGCGCCGACTTGGGGTTGGTCATGTCGGCGATGACGAACATGCAAAGGCCGCTGAGGGTCTTGATGGTCTCGGTGAAGTCGCGGTTGGTCGAGCGCTCGAAGTCGAAGATGATCGGCAGCAGGTTCCGCGCGCGCAGCTCCTCCGCGATGCCGTCCAGGATCGCCTTCCGCTCGGGGGTGAAGCGTCCCAGGATGAGGACCGCCTTGGAGGTGATCACGTCGAGCAGGTTGCGGATCTTCTGCCGGTTGAGCAGCAGGTAGACGAACTGCGCGATCTCGAGGTCGTCGACGGTCACCGCCGCCTCGTCGGGCGGCGTGACCACCAGGCCGGTCTGGACGGCTCCGTCGGTGCGGATGTCCCATGCCGCGATGCCGTAGACGTGCGCGCCGCTGAGATCGGCGTTGGCGAAATTGCATTCGATGAAGCGCACGCCGGGGATCTTCGTGCTGCGAAGTTTCGCCCCCTCGAGATCGGCGCGGAAAAAGTTCGCGTAACTGAGATTGGCGCCGTCGAAGATGGCGTTCGACGCCCGCGCGCCGAAGAATTCGGCGCGAATGAGGTTGCAGCCGGTGAAGTCGGCTCCCGTCAGGTCGGTGCGCTCGAAGTTGGCCTCCTGCAGGTCCGCCCCGGCCAGTTTCGCGTCCACCAGCGTCGACTGCGTGAAGAGGGCCTGGAACAGCTTTGCTTCGCGCAGATCGGCGCCGGTGAGGTTGGCGTTGATGAAGAGGCTTTCCGCCAGGGCATCACAGCCGCGCAGGTCGGCGCGGACCAGCTGTGCGTCCATGAGATGCGCGTTGCCGAGCGCGACGCCGGCGAGATTGGCGTCGCTCAGGTTGGCGCCGATCAGCTGCACGTCGCGGAACTCCGCGGTCGCGCTGAGATCGGTCATCCGCAGATCGACGTCGCGCATGATCGCGCCGTTGCAGGTGGTGTCCTTGAAGTTGGCGCCGACCAGGAAGGCGCCGCTCAGATCGGCGCCGCTGAGATCGGCGCCCGCCAGGTTCGCTTTGTACAGCGGCAGCCCGCGCAGGTTGCGGCCGCTCAGGTCGACGTTGCCGAAGTCGGCCAAGGCGCCCTCCGCGCCCTGCGTCTCGAGCCAGCGGGTGTTACCGGCGAGGATCTCCCGGAGCTCTTCGTCAGTGATGGCGCGCGGCGGCATTGGCGTTCACCGTGGCTGGGGAGGGTGGATTCGAACCACCGGATGTCGGCTCCAAAGACCGATGCCTTACCACTTGGCGACTCCCCAGTGCTCCGGCGGGTTGCCATGCTAAGCGAAGCGGGCCTTTGGGGCATTCCCCAGTACGAGGTTGCGGAGTCGCGAGGTCGCGGGGTCTCGCAGCGCCAAAGGCCGGTCGATCGAGTGCGATGCTCGCGCCTCCGCCCTTGGCGCTGCGAGACCCCGAGACCTCGCTACCCCGCAACCCGGCTAGAGCGCCCACCTTCGCACTAATAGCGCGCAGGTAGTCGGCGGGAGAGAGGATGAGCTGCGCGCCGCGCGCGCCGGCGGAGACGGAGACGACGTCGAACAGCTCGATGGTCTCGTCGGCGAAGACGGGGTAGGCCTTCTTCGCGCCGAGGACGGTCACGCCGCCGCGGATGTAGCCGGTGAGCGGCTGCACCTCCTTCAGCGGCACGGTGTCCACCTTCCGATCGCCGGTGAGCCTGGCCAGCGCCTTGAGGTCGAGCTGCGCGTCGGCCGGCACCACGGCGAAGCAGACGCCGTGGCGGTCGCCGCGCGCCACCAGGGTCTTGAAGACCTGCTCGGGCGGCAGGCCGACCTTGCGCGCCACGCTCTCGGCGGAGAGGTCGTCCTCGTCCACCTCGTACTCGCGGATCTGGTAGGCGATGCCGAGGGAGTCGAGCAGGCGCGCGGCGTTGGTCTTCAATCGATTGAGTTTACGACCATGGCCCGTCGCTTGCTGGAGATCCGGCCTGATGGAACCGATCGCCGATTTCGACTCCACCCTCATCCGCCGCGGCCGCAGTGCGCTCAGCATGAGCGAGATGGTGCAGTTCGTCGAAACGCTGGAGGCCCGGCCGCTCCTCAAGCTGCTCGAGGAGCTCCCCGAGCTGGCGCTCCTCTCGGATGCGAAGTTCACGCTGGCGATGAAGACGCTGCGCCGCCGCTTCCGCGGCGAGTGCATGCCCGACCAGATCCAGCTGCGCGTGGCGGCCAACGAGATCGCCGACTCGATCCGCGACCTCGACGCGGCGCGGCGGGTGCGGACGCTGTTCGCTTAGGGGGCAACCCCTCATCCGCCGCTTCGCGGCACCTTCTCCCCTTGGAGGGGAGAAGGGCTCTGACGATCGCCATTGTGTCTAGGCGCGGAACAGCATGCGGTGCTTGTTTTGCCGGTCCTTTGCGCCCCATGCGTACTTGTACTCCTCGGCGCCGCGGAGAAAGTCGAAGGTCGCGGCGCCGTCGCGCAGCGCCTCGTCGACGGCGTGCGCCACCACCAGCGTGCCGATGCTGAGCTTCTCCAGCTCGGGGTCGTAGCCGCTGAGGTAGTAGTAGACGGTGTCGCCGAGGGCGAAGCCGTAGAAGACGGCGACGATGCGCTCGGCGACGCGCGTGGCGTACATGCGCAGCGCGCCGGCGTCGAGCATGCGGCGGGCGACGTCGCGCGTGAACCGCTGCACCACGTCGTCGCCGAGGACGCCGGGGAGTCCGCGGCGCTGCCAGCGCGCGGCGTGCAGCTCGAAGAGGGCGTCGACGAATTCGCCGAGCGTCTCCGCGGTCGGGGTCTCGACGCGCACCTCGCCGAGGCGCGCCAGCGCGCGGCGGTAGTAGCGGATCTTCTTCTGGAAGTGCGTGGAGAGCGCCAGCTCCGCCAGCGACAGGATCGGACAGACGTCGTGGTCGTCGACGTTCTCGCCCCAGCCGGCGGGCGGCGGGACGGCGAGCATCGACGACGACGGCCGCAGCTGCTGAAAGTCCCACATCTGGCAGTCGAGCGCGGCCAGCTCGCCGACGACGGCGGCGGCATCGCCGACGACGTCGAGGTAGTCGCTGTTGCCGGTGCCGAGGAACATGCCGAGCGACTCGTCGCCGTCGCGCACGATGTAGAGCGGCGCCAGCGCGTCATCGGTTTTGATGACCGCCAGCTCGTCGGAGCCGAAGTGCTGCCACCACGGCAGCAGCCACATCGGCGTCTGGAACGGCGTGGTGCCGGGCGTGCGGCGGCAGAGGGCGAGCCAGTCGCTCTCGATGGCGGCGAGCTCGCCGGCGGTGGTGATCAGCATGCGGCGCGGCATTGTATGTGGGACGGGTTCTCAACCCGTCCGCATTAGAATCGCGGCGTGCGACGCGCCGCCATCCTCTTCCTCGTCCTGTGGGCCGCCACCGTCGCCGCGCAGAAGGACCCGGTCTCGCGCAGCTGGAACCAGCCGGTGGAGCCGTTCCGCATCATCCGCAACATCTATTACGTCGGCGCCTCGGACGTCACCGCCTACCTGATCGCCACGCCGAAGGGGCACATCCTCCTCGACGGCGGCTTCGAGGAGACGGCGCCGATGATCATGGCCAACATCCGGAAGCTCGGCTTCGAGCCGACCGACGTCCGCATCCTGCTCAACACGCACGCGCACTACGACCACGCCGGCGGGCTGGCGGCGATCCATTCGGCCACCGGCGCCACCTTCATCGCCAGCGAGGGCGACGCGCCGCAGCTGGCGCGCGGCGGCAAGGACGACCCGCAGTTCGGCGACCGCTTCCCCTTCCCGCCCATCACGCCCGACAAGCTCGCGCGCGCCGGCGACCGCGTGGCCCTCGGCGGCACGATCCTCGTCGCGCACGTCACCCCCGGCCACACCCGCGGCTGCACCACCTGGACGACCGTGGTGCGCGAGAAGGGAAAGAACTACGACGTGGTCTTCAGCGGCAGCCCGAGCGTGCCCGACGGCTACAAGCTGGTCGGCAACCCGCGCTACCCCGACGCGGTCGCCGACTACCGCCGCCACTTCGCCACGCTGAAGTCGCTGCACTGCGACGTCTTCCTCGCCGCGCACGGCAACTTCTTCGACCTGGCCGGCAAGATGAAACGCCTCGGCGGCAAGACGAATCCGTTCATCGATCCCGAGGGGTTCAGGAAGTTCGTGGGGGAGATGGAGGGGGCGTTCGAGAGGAAAGTGAAGAGTGATGAGTGAAGAGTGATGAGTGAAGAGTGATGAGTGAAGAGTGATGAGTGAAGAGTGATGAGTGAAGAGTGATGAGTGATGAGGAGGGGGGCTGCTCATGACTCATCACTCATGACTCTTCACTCATACCTGTGATCGACAAGGACTTCTTCATCCTCGACTGCGGCTCCTTCCGCATCGAGGGGCGTTCCCGCTCCGGGCACGAAACGTACTACCGCATCCGCGAGCTCGGGATCGCGCTCGACATCGGGCGCTGTCCGGACCTGATCGTCGGCGCGCCGCAGGTGTTCATCACGCACGCGCACGTCGATCACTGCGCGGGCATCGCCTTCTACGGCGCGCAACGGCACCTGCAGCGGATGCCGGTGGGCCGCCTGTACGTGCCGGCCGAGGCGGCGGACGGCGTGCGCGAGATCCTGGCGCTGCACCAGCGGCTGGCGAACGCGCGCTGGGACGAAGTGGAGGTGGTCGGCCTCGGCATGGGCGACGCGGTGCGCATCGCGCGCGGGCGGGAGGTGCGCGGGCACCGCGCCACGCATCGCGTCGAGACCAACGCGTACGAGGTGCGGGAGAACGAGCGCTCGCTGCTCTTCTACACCGGCGACACGGACCGCGAGATCTTCGCGCGGAACGAGGCGATGTTCCGGGCCGAGGTGCTGATCGTGGAGTGCTCGTTCATCGCCGACGGCGATCAGGCACGCGCAGTGAAATACAAGCACATCCACTTCGACGACATCGCCGAGGTGGCCGAGCGGTTCGAGAATTCGATGGTGGTACTTTCGCACTTCAGCCGGCGCTACGGGCGCACGGAGATCCGCGACGAGATCCGGCGGCGATGCCCGGCCGTGCTGCGCGATCGCCTGCGTCTGGCGTTACCGGAACCGTTGCAGCGAGTGGATGGAAGCGATTAAGAGGAAGGGTATTCTCGATTCGATGACCGTTTGCCGATCGCGCGTCCTGGCGGCCGCGCTGCTCCTGACCATGGCGCTGTTCCCGGCCACCGACGCCGGGGCCCAGAAGAAAAAGACGCGGAGGAAGGCGCCGGCGCGCAAGCCGGCGGCGGCCGCGCCGAAGCGCGACGTCGCCGTGGGCAACACGCTGCAGGAGCGCCTGGCCTCGCTGGCCAACGGCAACGTGGCGCGCAGCTCCGAGGCCAGCATCCAGATCGTCGAGGTGGAGAGCGGCACCGTGGTGGCGGAGCGCAATCCGCACATGCCGCTGGCCCCGGCGTCGAACATGAAGCTCTTCACCACCGCCGCGGCCTTCGACCTCCTCGGCCCGGAGTTCGAGGTGAAGACGACCGTCTTCACCCGCGGCGCCGCCGACGCCACCGGCACGCTCGACGGCGACGTGAAGATCACCGGCCGCGGCGACCCCACCATCGGCGAGCGCTTTCACGACGGCCGCGCCACGGAGGTCATCGACGGCTGGGCCACGGACCTCAAGCGCGCCGGGGTGAAGACCATCCGCGGCAACCTGATCTTCGAGTACGGCTACATGGACGCGGAGTACATCCATCCCACCTGGCCGGTGGACCAGCTGGTGAACTGGTACGAGGCGCCGGTCTCCGCCTTCTCCATGCAGGAAGGCTGCGTGAAGGTGCGCGTGCTGCCGTCGAAGGCGGGGAAGCCGTGCGTGGTGCAGCTCGAGCCGCCGACGTCGTACATCGACGTGCAGTCGTCGTGCGTCACCGGGCGCGGGCTGCCGTTCATCACCCGGCTGCGCGGCTCGAACACGGTCATCGTGCGCGGCGGCGTCCCGGCGCGCGCCGGCGCGACGGAGATCTTCGTCACGGTGGAGAATCCCATCCATTACTTCGCCGCGGTGACCGCGGAGACCTTCGCCCGCAACGGCATCACGCTGCAGGGGCAGATCGTCATCACGCCGCGCGACACCCGCGCCGACTGGAAGCCGGTGGCGCAGCACTCCACGCCGCTCTCGGTGATCGTCTACGTCATCAACAAGAAGAGCCAGAACCACTACGCGGAACAGCTGCTGAAGATCATCGGCTCGGAGAAGCGCGACGAGGGTTCATGGAGCGCCGGCTCCGCGACGGTGACGGAGTGGCTGACCGGCAAGCTCGGCGTGGCGCCGGGCGAGTTCCACCAGGCCGACGGCTCGGGGATGTCGCGCGACAACCGCGCCTCGGCCGGCGCGTTCATCCAGCTGCTGCGGACGATGTGGAAGAGCCCGAACCGCGAGGACTTCCTCAGCTCGCTGCCGTACTCCGGCGACCCCGACGCGAAGTTCGGCCACCGCCTCCGCACCGCGCCGTACGCGCGGCAGGTCTACGCCAAGACCGGCTACATCGTGGGCGTGGTCGGCCTCTCCGGCTACGTGCACGGCGCCAGCGGCAAGGTCTACGCCTTCTCCTTCATCTTCAACCGCTACCACGTCGGCGTCTTCGCCGTGTACAACGTGCAGGACGAGATGCTGAAGGAACTGATTACGCGGGGGTAGCGGGGGGGAGGACAGGATGGCGGGATGACGGAATGACGGGATGGAAAAACGTCCTACATCCTGTCTCCCTTCTTCCTGTCATCCCGTCCTACACCCTCACCCCACTCGCCGGCGACACCTGCAGCGTGTACACGCCGTTCGGGTTGCGCACGGTGGCCACGGCCTGGAAGCCGGGGAACTTGAGGATGTTGCCGATCACCTCGGCATGGGTGTCGGTGACGTAGACGCGGACGGCGTCGTCGGCCGACTCCGCTTCGAAGACGTGGAACGCCACGTGGCCGCTCTCGCGCGCGACCGGTTTCCCCGCGGCATCGGTCAGATGCCTCTCCTCGATCGAGAATTTCATCAGCATGAACCGAATGCTTGGGCATGCAACTTTGGTGCGCGCGAGGCAATTCTGCTCGCGGGCCGGAGGTTTATACTCAATCAACATGACTGACGTGATCGGACGCATCGACATTCACGAAGTGCCGCGCACGGAGCCGTTGCCGTCCGAGCGCTTCCTCGACTCGATCCCCATCGCGCTCACCTTCGACGACGTCCTGCTCCGCCCGGCAAAGTCGGAGCTGCACCCCAACTTCGTCGACGTCACCACCCGCCTCACCCGCGACATCCGCCTCAACATCCCCATCGTCTCCTCGGCCATGGACACCGTCACCGAGGCCCGCCTGGCCATCGCCATGGCGCAGCAGGGCGGCCTCGGCGTCATCCACAAGAACATGACCATCGAGCAGCAGGCCGAAGAGGTCGACAAGGTGAAGCGCTCGGAAGCGGGGATGATCGTCGACCCCGTCACCATGCGCCCCTGGCAGACCATCTCCGAGGCGATGATGGTCATGGAGAAGTACAAGATCTCCGGCGTGCCGGTCACCGACGCCAACGGCAGGCTGGTGGGCATCCTCACCAACCGCGACCTCCGCTTCGAGACGCGCTTCGACCTGCCGATCGCCGAGCGGATGACCAAGGACGACCTGGTCACCGTGCCGGTCGGCACCACGCTGGAGCAGGCGCGCGAGGTGTTGCACCAGCATCGCATCGAGAAGCTGCTGGTGGTCGACGCGCACGGCGACCTCAAGGGCCTGATCACCGTCAAGGACATCCAGAAGGCGCGCCGCTATCCGCAGGCCGCCAAGGACCCGCTCGGACGGCTGCGCTGCGGCGCGGCGATCGGGGTGGGGAAGGAAGGGCTCGACCGCGCCCGCGCGCTGATCGACGCCAAGGTCGACGTCATCGTCATCGACTCCGCGCACGCGCACTCCGCCGGAGTGATGGACGTCATCCGCCAGTTCAAGAAGATGTTTCCCGATACGCCGCTCATCGCCGGCAACGTCGCCACCTACGAGGGGGCGAAGGACCTGATCGAGCTTGGCGTCGACGCGGTGAAGGTCGGCATCGGGCCGGGATCGATCTGCACCACGCGCGTGGTGGCCGGCGCCGGCGTGCCGCAGGTCTCCGCGGTGATGGAGTGCGCGCGCGCCGCCGAAAAGTACGACGTGCCGATCATCAGCGACGGCGGCATCAAGTTCTCCGGCGACATCACCAAGGCCATCGCCGCCGGCGCGCACTGCGTGATGATCGGCTCGCTCTTCGCCGGCACCGACGAGGCGCCGGGCGAGACCATCCTCTACCAGGGCCGCACCTTCAAGGCCTACCGCGGCATGGGCTCCATCGGCGCCATGCAGGCCGGCTCGAAGGACCGCTACTTCCAGGAAGAGGCGGACGAAGTCTCCAAGCTGGTCCCCGAGGGGATCGAGGGGAAGGTGCCGTACAAGGGATCGCTCTCGGCGATGATCCCGCAGCTGGTGGGCGGCCTCCGCTCCGGCATGGGGCTGACCGGCTCGCGCAACGTGGACGACCTGCGCACCAAAGCGCAGTTCGTGCGCATCACCGCGGCGGGGCTGCGCGAGTCGCACGCGCACGACGTGGTGATCACCAAGGAAGCGCCGAACTACCGGATCGAATCGAACGACTAAGTCTGGATTCCTGGCGAGCGTCCCTCGCGCCGCGAAAACGGGAGATGGCCGAAGGCCGGGTGAGGGGCCATTTCAGGCATTTTTGCGTCGATTTGACGCGAGATCGATCGAAATTCAGTCAATCTCACTTCGGATCGAGTCAATCTCGACTGAAATTCAGTCAATCTCGACTCAAAGTCAGTCAATCTCGACTGAAATTCAGTCAATCTCGACTCAAAGTCAGTCGATCTCGACTCAAAAATCAGTCGATCTCGACTGGAAATCAGTCAATCTCGACTCGAAGTCAGTCGATTTCGACTGAAATCAGGACGACGAAATGGCATCAAGCAATCGATTGATGGCACTTTCCGGCTAAGCCCCTGTACGCTTTTGGTACTCCCCTCTGGAGAGGGGAGAAGGGCTCTCGATTTCTCGGGTAGGATTCGGGGCATGTCCCGGATCCTCAGTTCTCTCTTTCTTCTCGCTCTCGCCTCTCCGCTCGCCGCCCTCGAGATTCTCCCCTCCGCCCCCGACTCGGGCACGTTCATCCGGGCGTGGACGCACGGCAGTCCCTGCCCGGTCTACCTCGGCAGCGACGTGGCGATCGACGGCGCGGTCATCACCGTGACGCCCCTCGTCGCGCCGACGCCCCCCGGCAGCGGGTGCGGCGCCAACATCGTGCCGCGGCTGGTCGACGTCGGCGTGCTGCCGCCCGGCGTCTACACCATCCGCGTGCCGCAGCCGGACGGGTTCGACAGCGCGCCGCTCATCGTGCGCGACGCCGGCGCCGGCCTCCTCGTCTCGCCGGTCGGCGGGCCCGCCGAAGGGAAGCGAACGGTGCAGCTCTTCGGCGCGCGCGGCTCCGACACCGTGCTCTTCGACGGAATCCCCGCGCCGGCCCAGGCGCAGTTCGCGCCGGGGTTCCTCGTCGTCACGCCGCCGCCGCACGCGCCGGGAACCGTCGACGTCACCGTCACCGGTCCGGACGGCACGCGCAAGCTCGTCGCCGCGTACACGTACTTCGATCCGAACGCGGCGCCCGATCCGTTCGTCTTCGAGCCGTACCTCTTTCCGGTGGCGTACGACGGCAACGGCACGTTCGGCTCGCAGTGGCTGACCGAGAACCGGATGGCGAGCGGGCTGACGCTGGTGCGCTTCCGCCGCTCGGTGCCGGCGAAGCTGTGCGTCGGCGACTGCAACGGCTTCAACTGGTCGGGCATCCTGGCCGGGCAGTCGCAGAGCGGGCTGCTGATCTGGGTGGTGCGTCGGCGGCTGCCGGCGGGGACGGAGGACGAGTTCCGCGTCGCCTCGCGGGTGATGGAGCTCTCGCACTCGCACGGCGCGGGGACCTCGCTGCCGGTGGGGCGGGAGAAGGACTTTCGCAGCAGCTTCACGCTCGACGGCGTGCCGATCGGCGGCAACGCGCGCGCCACGCTGCGCCTCTGGTCGCTGGCGGCGGACCCGCACCCCAGCGTCGCCGTCACCTTCGGCACCGGCTCGGTCGCGCGTCCGCCGGTGACGCTGACGACGGTGAACGGCGTCGCCTTCGCCGCGATCGATCTCGTGCCGCCGACGCCGCTGCCGCGCGCGGAGAACGCCACGGTCACGGTTACCGGGATCAAGGTCTGGGGGCTGTTGACCATTACCGACAACACCACGCAGGAGGTGACCGCGCTATGGCCGCAATAATCCGCGCGGCGCTCGTCTTTCTCGTAGCGTCGGCCGCCCTGGCTGACACCATCCGCTTCGTGCCGCCGAACCCGACCACGAACACGTCGGTCGACGTGGTGGTGCGCGGCTCGACCGGCGGCTGCCCGGCGCGCCAGCTCGGCACCTCCACCTCCGGATCGACCATCACGCTCCGCCTGAACTTCGATCCTCCCCCGAACGCGGGCTGCACCGGCGCGCTCCTCCCGTACACCGCCACCTTCCACCTCGGTATCCTCCCGGCCGGCGTCAAGACGGTGGTGGCCGTGCAGGAGAGCGCGTCGTCGTCGCCGCGCGAGCTCGCGCGCAAGACGCTGATCGTGCGCGACGACGCGCTGGGCCTTCATCCGTACGCCGTGCCGCTCACCGGCGGCCTGGTGATCATCGACAACCCGCCCGCCGGCACGCCGAACAGCGTCACCGTCGACGGCGTCACCGTGCCGGCAGTCGGCACCGTCCAGGGCTGGGCCTTCGAGGCGCCGCCACACGCCGCCGGACCGGCGGCGGTGACCGTCAACCTCGCCGGCGGCGGCAGCGTCAGCGCGCCCTTCTCGCTGGTCTACTACGAGCCGGGGTCGATCGATCCGGCGCTGTTCGAGCCGGTGCTCTTCCCGCTGTCGTACGAAGGGCCGGGCGCGTTCGGCTCGCAGTGGACGACGGAGAGCTACATCAGCGAGCCCAATAGCACGAAGCGGATCATGAACGACAACCAGCCGTGGGGGCGCGTGCTGTACCTGGTGCGCGGGACCACCGATCACACCTTCTTCGCCTCCCGCATCCGCGATCTCTCGCGCCAGGCGCAGTCGGCGGGCGTCGAGATTCCGGTGGTGCGCGAGCGCGACTTCCGCCTCGGACCGATCGACCTGCTCAACGTGCCGAACGACGCGCGCTTCCGCGCCATGATCCGGATCTGGACGATGGAAGACCAGGGGATGCTCGGCGTCGCGATCGGCGACGCGGTCAAGCCGATCGCCACCACGCCGATTCCCGGCACCGCGCTCGCCTTCGCCTCGTTCGACATCACCGGCATGCTGCGCGGCGTACCGGCGTCCCCGGTCCGCGTCTTCGGCATCAACGGCTCGGCGCCGCAGCCCTACATCTTCGCTCTCATCAGCATCACCAACAACGAGACGCAGGAGGTGACGATCATTTCGTCGCGGTAGCCGAGCGTTCCCCTCATCCGCCCTTCGGGCACCTTCTCCCCGCAAGCGGGGAGAAGGGCTCTCGCGACACTCATGGCAAGAGTCCCTCGCCCCGCTTGCGGGGAGAGGGTGGCCCTGAGCGTAGCGAAGGGCCGGGTGAGGGGTTAGCGCGCAGCGCCAGGAACGCCCCGGCGTACAGCGCCAGCGCCACCAGCGTCAGCGCGCGCAGGCCGACGAACACCGAGAGGTACTCCAGGCAGCCGCCGAGGACGGTGCCGAGGAGGTTCGAGCCAAGGGCGGCGTCGGGGTGGGAGGAGCGGGCGAGCAACTGCGAGAACAGCAGGCCGGCGATGCCGACCGGCAATCCGTTGAGGATCCCGCCGGCGACGCCGCGCTCGATCAGGCCGAGCGGGAGCAGCATCGAGGGGCGGACCAGGTAGTTGACGACCAGCGCCGCGGCGAGCGCGGCGAAGAGCAGCGGCAGCGGCCAGGCGCCGCGGCGGCGCACGATCGAGTTGGCGATCCATGCTGTCAAAAGGATTCCGGCGAAGACCGAGGCGTTCACGATCCAGGTCGAGCCGAAGAGCAGGGAGAGGTCGGTCACGCCGCGCGTCTCGATCAGCAGGAACGCCGCGCCCATGAAGAAGAGCGCCGGGTCGAAGCGGCCGCGCGCGAACATGTCGCGCCCATAGACGGCGCGCGAGGCGATCAGCGCGATCAGCAGCACGCCGCCGAGCACCGCCACGTAGCCGTAGGGAAACGTCGCCGGGCGGATGTAGAGGAAGGGCCAGTCGTCGGTGCTGGCGCGCACCGCGTACATCGGCTCGCGCGGCGCGAAGGTGCGCACGCCCGCGCGCGCCGCCGCCGCGCGCACGTCGAGGTTCTTCCCCACGATGAACGACCGCCCGCCCTGCACGCCGTGGAAGACGACCAGCGGACGTTGGCCGGTCGCCGCCGTCACCACCGCCGCCAGCCGGTCGGCGAGCCACTCGCGGTCGCCGATGGAGAAGCTGAGGCTCAGCACGCCGCCGTCCGCCACGTGGCGCCACGCCGAGCGGATCGACTCGACGGTGTAGACGTAGTTGTCCAGCCGCAGCGAGGCCATCGAGGAGAACATGGCGTGCGAGTCGAGGAGGCCGAAGCAGACCACGTCGAAGCGCGCGTCGGGCGTCTGCTCGAAGTAGGCGCGCGCGTCGTTGACCACCGGCACCACGCGCGGGTCGCTGTACGGCCGCTCGGGATGGAGGCGGCGGCCGATGGCGATGATGGCGGGGTCGATGTCGACGGAGACGACGCGCGCGAATCTCGCGCGCAGCGCCGCCGCTACGTCGTTGCCGGTGCCGGCGCCGACGATCAGCGCGGCGTCCTTCTTCTGCGTCAGGATGAACGGCAGGCGATAGGCGTACTCCACGAAGGCCAGCCGCCGCCGCTCCTCGCCCGCCGCCCGGCCGATGCGCGCGAAGGAGAGGTCGTGCATGTACTGGTGGAAGTCGCGGTTGACTGAGAGCCGGATCGGTGCGCCGGCGATGGAGCGCGCGGTGTCGAGGTCGATGCGGTAGTACGGCGAGAAGAGCGCGCCGGCGATCGACAGGTGCGCGGCGACGAGCACCGCGGCGCCGCCGATCCAGCTCTCCCAGGAGCGCCGCCGTCCCGGCGGCTGGCCCGGCGCCGCCTCGGTGGGCGCCGGGACGGCGCCCGGCCAGCCGGCGGGACGCCGGCGCTCCGCTTCGGCGAGCCAGAGGAAGGCGAGGACGCCGAGCGCGAACCAGACCGTGGGCGGCGTGCCGAAGGCGGCGGCGACGGTGACGGCGACCACGCCGGCCAGCGAGCCGAGGAGATCGCTGGCGTAGGCGTCGAGCGCGTCGCCGGAGGCGAAGAGCCAGCCGACGATGGAGCCGGCGAAGAAGAAGACGGCGACCACCGCGGCGAAGATGGCCAGGATGACCGCGGCGCTCGCCGCCGCGTTCTCCGCCATCTCGATGCCCCACATGGCGATCGACTGGTCGGGGAATCCGAGCCGCGCGATGTGCAGGCGGTCGGAGAAGGCGAGGCAGAGCATCAGCGCGCCGAGCATCGGCAGCGTGCCGCGCACCAGTCGCGGGCGGCGGCGTCCCATGGCCACGCCCAGCCCCATCCCGAGAAAGGCGCCCATCAGCAGGACGTTGTTGAGGTAAGCGAAGACGCGCACCTGCTGCGAGATCCAGCGGATGACCGCGAGCTCCAGCGCGAGGATGCCGAACGTCGCGATGAAGAGGTCGCGGCGCGTGTTCACGCGCGGAGTCTACTTCGACCTATGATCGCGGCATGCTGCGAATCGTGCTGGTCGAGCCGCGCGAAGCGGGAAACGTCGGCGCCGCGGCGCGGGTGATGAAGAATTTCGGCTTCGACGAGCTGTGGATCGTCGGCGAGCATCCGCCGCTCGAGCCGCTGGCCTGGTGGTGGGCCAGCGGCGCGGACGACGTGGTGGCCAACGCCCGCTTCGCGCCGACGCTGCACCACGCCCTCAAGGACGCGCACGTCACCGTGGCCACCACCTCGGCGCGCGGGCGCACCACGCCGGTCGACCTGACGCCGGCCGAGGTGGCGGCGCTGCACGTCGAGTCGCAGATCGTGGCGCTGGTCTTCGGCCGCGAGGACAGCGGCCTGACCCGCGAGGAGGTGATGCAGTGCCAGCGCACCGCGGTCATCCCCACCGCGCCGGCCTTCCCGACCATGAACCTGGCGCAGTCGGTCGGCGTCTTCTGCTACGAGCTGTCCGCGGTGCAACGCGCCGCCGCGCCGCGCGAGCGCGCCCCCGCCGCGCTGATCGAGCGCCTGCACGAGCGCGCCGAGGCGCTGCTGCTGGAGGTGGGCTTCCTGCAGGCGAACAACCCCGGCCGCATCTACGACGACCTCCGCGCCATCGCCTCGCGCGCCGATCTCGACGCGCGCGAGGCGACGATCGCGCTGGGGGTGGTTAGTCAGATCGAGTGGGCGCTGTCGAGGAGGTAGCGAGGTCTCGCGGTTGCGGGGTCGCGCAGCGGCAAAGCCTTATGCGCGAGCACTGCGAGACCGCGAGACCGCGAGACGAGGAGGTTGCGGGGTCTCGGGGTCGCGCAGCGGCAAAGCCTTATGCGCGAGCACCGCGAGACCTCGCTACCCCGCTACCCCGCTACGGTGTCCCTCCGCCGCCCGCACGCGGCGGCGGAATGACGATGTGCGGCACGCCGGTGTCGTTCATCGCCTTGTTCAGCGCGGCCAGCTCGTCCACGGTCAGCTTGCGCGCGGCGGCGGACTGCTCGCTCAGCATCCCCTGCAGGAGCTTGATCTGGTCGAGCTGCCAGACGGTCGGCGCGGAGGCGTAGTTGTCGATGGAGCCGACGAGCTGCGTGATGCGCTGGGTGATGGTCGGGGGGATGTAGACCAGCGGCGGGCCGGCGGCGCCGAGCGCCGCGGCGCGCTCGCCGCACTGCGAGGCGTTCGCGAAGCGCTTGCACGACTCGTCGACCTTCTTCAGCAGCTCTTCCGCCTGCTTCTGGATCGCCTCGGAGGGCTTGGCGGCGCCCGGCTTCTTCCAGTTCTCGATCTCGGTGTTGAGCGCGGTGCGCAGGCCGCTCAGCGAGCGCTGCGTGGTCGAGGCGGTGCCGGCCATCTGCGCCAGCTGCGCGATGACCGCGCGGCGCGCCGCGCGATCCTCGGACGACAGCGCGATGCGCGGGTCGTCGACCACGGTGACGGTCTTGGTCTGCTCGAGCTTCCCGACGGCCACCTTCACGGTGTACTCGCCCGGCTCGACGCGCGGTGAGGTCTGCTGGCCGAAACCGCCGCCCCCGCCGGCCGGCTGCTCGCCGGCTTCAGGCTCCGCACCCGAGGTGGACGCTTCGGCCGCGGCCGTCTCACCGCCGGGCTGGTTGCCGGTGGCGCCGCCGCGCGGCGGCGGCGCGGTCACCGAGCGGGTGCGGAGGTTCCAGATCACGCGGTTGATGCCGATTTCCTTGCCGCCGTTCTCGATCTCGCGAATGACCTTGCCGTCCTTGTCGCTGATGGTGATGCGGACGCGATCCTTCTCGTCGGGTTTGTTGTGCAGGTAGTAGTGGATCAGCGCGCCGTTGGGCGGGTTCTCGCCGAGGAAGACCTTGTGGCCGGTGTTGCCGCTGCGGTTCTGCAGGTGCCACGCCGTCGCCGGGCGGAGATCGAAGAGATGGAGCTCCGACGCGGTCACCGCGTCGGTGAGCTGCTCGAACGGCGTGAGGTCGTCGAGGATCCAGATGGAGCGGCCGTGCGTGCCGAGGACCAGATCGTTGTCGCGCGGATGGATGGCGATGTCGTCGACCGGCACCGTCGGCAGGTTCATCTTGACGCGCTGCCAGCGCGCGCCCTGATCGAACGAAACGAAGAGCCCGTGCTCGGTGCCGGCGAAGAGCAGCCGCGGCGTGCGGTGATGCTCGCGGATGACGTTGACCACGCCGCCGTCGTTGGGGAAGCCGGTGGTGATCGATTTCCACGTCTCGCCGAAGTCGGTGGTCATGGAAACGTAGACGCCGAAGTCGTTGCTGCGATGGCCGTCGAAGGTCGCGTACGCCGTTCCCTCGGCGTGGCGCGAGGCGACGACGCGGCTGACGTACGTCCCCTTCGGCACGCCCTTCACCTTGTCGGCGACGTTCTTCCACGTCTTGCCGCCGTCGCGCGTGACCTGCAGGTTGCCGTCGTCGGTGCCGGCCCACAGCAGGTCCTTGTTCAGCGGCGACTCGCTGAGGGTGGTGATGGCGGGGAAGGCCTGCACGCCGTCGTGGCGCGAGAGGGTGAACTTGTCGGGGACGCGGCCCATGATCGACTGCTTGTCGCGGTCCATGCCGTTGGTCAGGTCGGGGCTGACGCGGGTCCAGCCGTCGCCGCGGTCATTGGAGCGGAAGAGGAAGTTGCCGCCGTAGTAGATCGTCTTCGGGTCGAAGGCGGAGATGACGATGGGCGAGTTCCACTGGAAGCGATAGCGCTCGCCTTCCGGCGCGGGCGGGCGGATGTTGCGCGACTCGTGCGTGCGGAGGTCGCGGCGGTTCAGGTTGCCGTCCTGCGACTCGGAGTAGACGATGTTCGGGTCGGTGGGGTCGATCTGCGCGTAGAAGCCGTCGCCGCCGCTGACGGTGAACCATTCGCCGTTGCCGATGCCGCGCGGGTCCCACGACATGCTCGGGCCGCACCACACGTTGTTGTCCTGCAGGCCGCCGCAGATGTGATACGGCTTCTGCATGTCGAGGCCGATCTCGTAGAACTGCCCGAGCGGCACGTTGTTGGTGTAGTCCCAGGTGCGGCCGCGGTCGCGGCTGAAGTGGATGCCGCCGTCGGAGCCGGTCATCATGTGGTTGGAGTCGTTCGGATCGATCCAGAGCGCGTGGTAGTCGCCGTGGATGCGCTGCACCAGGTTCTGCTTGAAGGTGCGGCCGCCGTCGTCGGAGTTGAACATGTTCGCGCCGAGGACCCAGAGGCGCTGGTCGTTGTTCGGGTCGACGCGCACCTGGCTGTAGTAGCTGCCGCGCGGATTGGTGTCCGACATCTTGGTCCAGGTCTCGCCCTTGTCGTCGCTGCGGTAGATGCCGCCGTTGACGTGCTCCACCAGCGCGTAGACCACGCTCGGGTCGCGGCGGTAGAACGTCACGCCGATGCGCCCGATCTCCTTCATCGCCTGCGCGTCGGTGGGCGGGGTGGTGGGCTTCGCGTTCGGATCCCACGGCAGCCCCTTCTCCAGCTTCTTCCAGGTCGCGCCGCCGTCGGTGGTCTTGTACAGGCCGCTCGACGGGCCGCTGCCGCTGTAGCCGAACGCGGTGCGGCGGCGCTGATAGAACGCGGCGATGGCGGTGCCGGGGCTCTGCGGGTCGACGGCGATGTCGGTCGCGCCGGTGTCCTCGTTGACGAAGAGGACGTTCTTCCAGGTCGCGCCGCCGTCGGTGGTCTTGTAGACGCCGCGCTCCTTCGACGCGCCCCACAGCTTGCCGCCCGCCGCCACCCAGACGGTGTTCGGGTCGGTGGGATGGACGACGATGCGGCCGATGTGGTGCGTCTCCGCGAGGCCGAGGTGCTGCCAGGTCTTGCCGCCGTCGGTCGACCGGTAGACGCCGTTGCCCCACGAGGAGCTCTGGCGGTTGTTCGCCTCGCCGGTGCCGACCCACACAATGGAAGGGTCGCTCGGCGCGATGGCGATCGCGCCGATGCTGGAGGTGACCTGGTCATCGAAGACCGGCTCCCAGGTCGTGCCGCCGTTGACCGTCTTCATCACGCCGCCGGAGGCGGTGGCGACGTAGACGATGTCGGGATTGCTCTCCACGACGGCGACGTCGTCGATCCGTCCGCCCATCACCGCCGGACCGATCTCGCGGAACTTCAGCGGCTTGAGGACGGTGGCCAGATCGGGCGGCGGGACCATCACGGACGGCGGGACGGCGAAAAGCAGAGCGGTAGCGACGGCAAAAAATGCTGCGTGCATGGTGGGAACAGTACCAAAAGAGCGGGGTTGCGAGGTTGCGAGGTTGCGCGGTTGCGAGGTTGCGCGGTTGCGAGGCAGCCTTCACCAGCCCTTGGCGCTGCGAGACCTCGCAACCTCGCAACCTCGCAACCTCGCAACCTCGCAACCTCGCAACCTCGCAACTCCGCAACCTCGCAACTCCGCAACCTCGCAACTCCGCAACCTCTCAGCTGGGCTGATGCGAGCGGCCGATGCAGTCGCTGATCATCTCGACGAATTTCTCGAGGTCGAAGGGCTTGAGGATGGAGTTGCAGACGGCGTTCGCCGGGATCTTTTCCACGCCGCGCTTGCCGGCGGCGGTGAAGACGATGATGTGCGGCCGGTTGCCCGGCATCTCCTCGGTGATTTTCTCGATGAACTCGTAACCGTTGAGGCGCGGCATCATCAGGTCGAGGAGAATGAGATCGAACGTGCCGTTCTGCCGCACTCTTTCCAGGCCCATGGCGCCGTCCTCGGCCAGCTCGACTTCGAATTTCATCCGCCGCAGCACGGCCTGCAGCAGCACGCGGATGGCGAGGTCGTCATCGATGACGAGGATCTTTTTTCCTGTTCCGTCCAATCTTGTGACCATGCCCTTGCGATCGTCCGCTGGGCCACCCAATGCGAAAGCCATACCGAACTGAAGCTTAAGCTATGTATGTGAACCGTCAAGCATTTCCGTTCCGGCCGTGGGTGCGGCGCGCCGGTCTTTCCATCGTGCTGGTAGCGGCCGCTGCGACCCTCACCATCACCTGGATCGGCGAGCGCGCGGTGTGGGTCTACGTGATCACGCTCTGGCTCGGCGGACTGAAGGTGTGGCTCGGCACGCTGCGGCCGGTGGCCGAGGTGTCGGAGGAAAGGCTGGTGCTGCGGCCGCTGCACAATTTGCGCGCGCGGGCGCTGGCGTGGAGCGAGATCAGCGGCACCGTACAGATGACCGGCGGCGACCGCCTGATGGTCTTCTACGACACGCCGCGCGGGATGCGCTTCGCCGCGCTGAACCTCAACCTGGTGAAAGGGCGGCGCGAGTTCCTGGCGCTGCTCGAGGCGAAGCTGGCGTCGATGGGATTCGAGGAGAAGGTGGTGGAGCGGTCGCGGTTCCTGTCGCGCCCGCGGTAGGTCAGGGGTTCAATTCGGCCGGCAACGTGCCCGCGGCGCACTTGGCGCCGGGCGGACAGACCAGCGGTCCGCCCTTCTGCGGCGCCGGGGCGACGATCGCGTTGCCGCCGAGGGCCGGCGTGCAGCCGTTGCCGAGCCACGCCGCGTCGAAGGCGACCGCCAGGCGCTTCGTCCCCAACGTGCCGAACAGCGACGCGGTCACCCAGTTCTGCGTCGTCGAGCGCGAGCCGCTCTGGCCGGGCGCCGCGGTGGCGCAACCATCGCCGAACCCGGCACGCTGCGCGCTGAGCGTCGCGTGGCAGACCGTGCTGAACAACGGCCTGGTCGCCGCCATGCTGTTCAGGTTGAGGAACATCCAGCCGCCTTGATCGAAGCTTCCGAATGGCGGGAAGAGGGATGACGATGTGACGGTGCGCGTCAGGAGAGGGAGTAGAGGTTCGAAACAACCGAGTGTGCAGAACCCCACGCCATAGTCCCATGAATTGTCGTGCTCGTCGAAACGGATGGCGCGCGTGTGGAGCATCTCGGAGTTGCTTCGCGCGTTGCCGCCCGCAGTACAGGTGGGCCGGCCGGCGGTCACCCCCTCGCGCCAGACGGTGAGGGAGGTGGTCAGCGTGCTGCTCTGAAGGAAGCGGACGCCGAAGGTCGACGGCAGCGGCTGGCGGCGATCGGCGGTGCGCGCGCCGTCCGGCGTGTAGCGATCGTAGAAGGTGAACGGAAGGTTCGCCGCCACCGGCGTCCCGCCGCCGGCGCCCGACAATCCTCCTTCCGGCACCGCGCGGATATGGACCATCGGCGAGCCCTCGGCGTCGAATCCGCCGGCGTCGATCTGCTGTGTGTCGCCGAGGAGCACGTTGTCGAAGAGGATCGCCGCGGCCGGGCCGGCGAAGTACCTGCCGCCCGAATCGGCCGGGAACTGCGTGGTGCAATAGGAGACGACGTCGATCGTGGCGTAGCCGATGGCGCGGCCCACGTGACTGATGCCGACCGGGAGCGTGCAGTCCGCGCCGATGCCGCCGCTCAGCGCGCGGCGGGCGGCGATGACGGCGTCCGACGGAAGGTGGCCCGGCAGGTCGGCGCAGTGCAGGGCGACGAAGTTCGGGTTCGTGTCCTGCGCGCGGGTGATCGGGATGGTGCCGCCGACCAGGACGTCGTAGAGGTTGACCGCCTGCACGTCGTAGCCGGTGAGGAAGAGGTTGAAGTTGAGGACGGGAAACGCCAGGTCGGTCCACAGCGTCACGTGCGCGATCTGCGGAAAGGCGCTGGTGTTGGTGACGGTGAACAGCGTGGTGGTGCCGGTGGCGGAGGTGAGGTCGACCTCGAAGTAGGGGAGGAGCAGCGTCGCCGCCGGCGCCACGGCGATGTCGCAGCCGGCATGGTTGTTCGTCGTCACCGGCTGCGTCAGCGCCGCCAGCAGCGCCAGCATCATCATGGGTTCGTCACCGGCGGCTGCGTCGCCGAGGCGCATTTCGCGCCGGCCGGACAGACCAGCGGTCCGCCGCGCTGCGTGGCCGGGGCGACCTTAGCCTGCCACGACTCCGCGGGCGTGCAGCCGTTGCCGAGCCACGCGGCGTCGTATTCGACCGACAGACGCGCGTTGCCGATCCTCCCGTACAACGAGGCGGTCACCCAGTTCTGCGACGTCGAGCGCGAGCCGCTCTTGCCCGGCGCCTCGGTGGCGCAATAGGGATCGCCGAACCCGGCGCGCTGCGCGCTCAGCCCGCGCGTGCAGGTCTGGCTGTAGGAGGCGTACGAGGAGCCGTTGCTGAGGTTGAAGTACATCCAGCCGGCGAGATCGGAGCTGCCGAAGAGGGGGAAGAAGCCGTAGTTCGATGACCGGCGCGACGTGGCGGGAAGGTTCGGCAGGATGGGAGCGCACAGCACGTAGCACGGCACGAAGAGGTCCCACGAGTTGTCGTGCTCGTCGAAACGGACGATCGACGTCAGCATGATGACCGAGTTGTTCTGCACCGTTCCCGCGCTCGTGCAGGTCGGCAGCCCCGCGGTCACTCCCTCTCGCCAGATCTTGAAGTCGGTGGCGAACTCCCCGATGCCGCCCTGGATGTAGTGAACGCCGAACGTCGACGGCAGCGGCTGGCGCCGGTCGACCGTCCGTGCGGCCGCGGGCGTGTAACGGTCGTAGAACGTGTACGGCAAGCTCACCGGCGGCAGCGGATCGTTCGCCCACGACAGGCCGCCCTCGGGGACGGCGCGGATGTGCACCATCGGGCTCCCTTGCGCATCCGACACCAGCTGGAAGTAGCCGCCGAAGCCGTCGGGTAACGGGCCGAGCTGCTGGTAGTCGCCGATCAGGACGTTGTCGAAGAGGATCGAAGCGTTGGGGCCCAGAAAGTACGAGCCGTTCGGCTCGGTAGGGAACTGCGTGGAGCAGCGCGAGACGACGTCGATGGTGATGTAGCCGATCGCCCTGGTGCCGTGGTTGCCGCCGTTCGGGCCCTTGTTGCAGATGAAGTCGTTGGTGACGTAGCCCGCGCCGGTGGTCAGCGCGTTGCGCACGGCGTTCACCAGTGCCTCCGGCAACTGGTGCGGCAGATCGGCGCAGCCGGTGCGGACGTCGAAACGCCCGGGGATGAAGAAATTCGGATTCGACGTGTTGTCCGAGGGAATGGAGCCGGAGGCGTCGAAGGCCGTGCCGGGTGGTGTGGTGATGCTTGTCCCCGGGATCAGACCGCGCACGATGACGTCATAGAGACTGACGGACTGCACGTCGTAGCCGGTGAGGAAGAGATTGAAGTTGAGGACCGGAAAGGCCCAGTCGGTCCAGACCGTGACGTGCGCGATCTGCGGATAGCGGCTGGTGTTCGTGACGGTGAAGAGGGTGTTCGAGCCGGCACCGATCGCGGCGGTGGTGTCGACCTCGAAGTAGGGAAGAAGCAGCGTCGCCGCGGGGGCCACGACGATGTCGCAGGCGGCGTTGTTGTTCGTCGTCGCCGGCTGGGCCGAGGCCAGCGCCAGAGCGAGTAGGATAGCGCCTGCTGTCATGGCGGTAATGCTATTACAGCATAAACTCTGCGCCTCGGTCCAACGACCCTCATGACCGCCAAGAAAGAGATCGACAAGCTCCGCCGCGAGCTGGAGCGCCACAACCGCCTCTACTATGAGGGCGCGCCGGAGATCAGCGACTTCGACTTCGACCAGCTGATGCGCCGGCTGCAGGAGCTGGAGGCGGCGCATCCAGAGCTGTTCGACCCCAACTCGCCGTCGCAGCGGGTGGGGGGGGTGCCGATCGAATCCTTCCCCACCGTCATCCACGAGCCGCCGATGCTGTCGATCGACAACGCCTACACGCTCGACGAGCTCCGCGAGTGGGACGCGCGCGTCAAGCGCGGCCTCGGCGCGGAGAGCGTGGAGTACGAGGCGGAGCTGAAGATCGACGGTGTTTCCATCGACCTGCTCTACGAGAACGGCGCGCTGGTGCGCGCGGCGACGCGCGGCGACGGCGCGCGCGGCGACGACGTGACGCCGAACGTCCGCACCGTCCGCGCGCTGCCGCTGCGCGTCGAGACGAAGTTCAAGCGCGTCGAAGTGCGCGGCGAGATCTACATCGCGAAAAAGGATTTCGCCAGGCACAACGCGCGGCTGGAAGAGGAAGGCGAAGAGCCGCTGGCCAATCCGCGCAACGCCGCGGCGGGGGCGCTGCGGCAGAAGGATCCGAAGCTCGCCGCGGCGCGGCGGCTCAGCGCGTACGTCTACCACCTCGTCGCCGCGGACGACCGGCGCATCGAGTCGCAGTCGGCGGCGTACGACCTGCTCGACAAAATGGGTTTCCCGCTCAATCCGCAGCGCGGCGTCTTCGCCGACGTCGCCGCGGTGGAGGCCTTCATCGAGCAGATGCGCGAGCACCGCCACGACCTGCAGTTCGAGATCGACGGCATCGTGGTCAAGGTCAACCGCCGCCAGGAACAGCAGGAGCTCGGCGCGACGTCGAAGGCGCCGCGCTGGGCCGTCGCCTTCAAGTACCCGCCGGAAGCGGCGCAGACCGTCGTCCGGGCCATCAACCTCTACGTCGGCCGCACCGGCGCGGTGACGCCGGTGGCGGAGTTCGACCCGGTGCGCATCGGCGGGACGAAAGTGGTCAACGCCTCGCTGCACAACTTCGACGAGCTGGCGCGCAAGGACGCGCGCATCGGCGACACGATCATCGTGGAAAAGGGCGGCGACATCATCCCCAAGGTGGTCGACGTCATCGCCGACAAGCGCCCGCCCGGCGCCGAGCCGTTCCCGGTGCCGGTCCACTGCCCGACCTGCGGCGAGCCGTTGCATCGCTTCGAGGGCGAAGTGGCCATCCGCTGCATCAACCAGGGCTGCCCGGCCATCGTGCTGCAGTCGATCACGCACTTCGGCTCCAGAAAAGCGATGGACATCGAAGGGCTCGGCTGGCAGCGCGTGCAATCAATGCTGGATGCGAAGCTGGTCACCGACTACGCCTCGATCTACGAGCTGACCGTGGAGCAGCTGGCCGGCCTGGAGCGGATGGGCGAAAAGTCGGCGCGCAACCTGGTCGAGCAGATCGAGCGGTCGAAGACGGCCGACCTGTCGCGCGTCATCTTCGCCATCGGCATCCGGATGGTCGGCGAGCGCGCGGCGAAGCTGCTGGCGGAACGCTTCCACTCCATCGACGCGCTGATGAATGCCACGGCCGAGGAGCTGATCGAGGTGCCGGAGGTGGGGCCGAAGGTGGCGGAGGCGATCACCTTCTACTTCTCGGTGCCCGCCAACCGCGAGCGGATCGGGAAGATGCAGCGGCTCGGCCTGGCGCCGACCTTCACCGCGACCGCCACCGGCGACCGGCTGGCGGGCAAGTCGGTGGTGGTGACCGGGACGCTGACGCGCTTCTCGCGCGACGAGATCCACAAGCTGATCGAGCGCGAGGGAGGAAAGGCGGCGGGGTCGGTCTCGGCCAAGACGGCGTACCTGGTGGCCGGCGAGGCCGCGGGCTCGAAGCTGGAGAAGGCGCGTACTCTCGGCGTTCCGGTGCTTTCCGAGGACGAGTTTTTGGCGCTTGTGAATGGATAAGCGAGCAGGCGGCAGCGAGCAGCGAGCAGTAGCTCGAAGCGCCCGGGCGCTGATGGACAGGCGGGCGGCGGGCGGCGAGCGGCGAGCGGGTGAAGGGTTTTCCCGCTCGCCGCTCGCTGCTCGCTGCTCGCTGGCGGCGCTCGCCGCCGTCCAGCTCTGGCTCGCGCAGCGCTACTTCGGCTTCCTCACCGGCGACGAGGTGGAAGTGCTCGGCGAGGCCTTCCGCCGCGCGCGCGGGTTCGCGTATGCGCCGTGGGAGATCCGGAACCTGCTGGTGCCCGATGCGCTGGTCGCGCCGTTCGTCTGGCTCGCGGGCTGGATCGGCTTCGACAACCCGGCGGAGATGATCTTCGCCGCCACGCTTCCCTTCATCGCGCTCACCGCTGCGACGCTCTGGCTCGTCTATCGGATGGGAGGAATCCTGCCGGCGGCGCTGGTGGCCACGCACTGGATCCCGCTCGGTTTCGGCAGCACGGCGTACCCGCGCACCTTCGCCACCTGCTGCGTCGTCGCCGCGGTCTTCGTCGTCGAGCGCTGGCCGTTCCTGGCCGGCGCGCTGGCGGGGCTGGCCTTCGCCGACCGCTTCAGCGAGATCGTCTTCGTCATCCCGCTGATCGTCATCGCGCGCCGGCGCCTGCCCGTCGTGCTGGGCGCCATGGTGACCGTCGGCTTGGCGGGCCTGTACGACTGGATCACCTGGGGCGCGCCGTTCCACAGCTTCATGGCCTTCGCCAGGCTGACCGTCCTCGAGCCCGACTTCGCCTCGCGCGTGAAGGTGCAGGCGCCGTGGTGGTACCTGGCCAACCTGACGCGCTGGCTGGCGCCGACGGTCCTGCCCGCGCTCTGGATGGCGCGGCGGCACCGGCTGTGGGGTTTCGTGCTGGTGCCGTTGGCCGCCTTCTCCTTGATCCGCCACAAGGAGCTGCGCTACCTGCAGGCGCTGATCCCGTTCGTGATGCTCATCGCCGCCTCGGGGCTGGTCATCCTCTGGCGCCGCCACCGCGGCGCGGCGATCGCGCTCCTGGCGCTCTCCGTCGCCTGGCACCTCTACGGGATGCGCTACTTCGCGCGCAAGTCGCAGCCGGCGGTGATGGCGGCGCGCGAGCTCGGCGCCGACGCCCGCACCCGCATCGTGGTCCTCTCGCAGATGTGGGCCTTCGGCGACCGCCTCTACCTCGGCGACCAGACGCAGGTGCGCGACGTCGGCACGCCGCCGCGCGACCTCGACGCCGCGCTCGAAGCGGCCGACGCCGCGGCGCTGTGGGAGTCCGACCTCGACGACCCGAACGTCGTCGCCGCGCTTCGCCGCCAAGGCTTCGCCGCGGTGAAGACCTACCGCGACGGGCCGGCGAAGGCGGTCGTGCTCTTCCGACTAAATATGCTATAACGGCATGCGATGCCCCGGTGCCTCCTGGCCGTCGCCTCCCTCCTCCTCGCCGCCTCCGCGCTCGCGCAGACCACCGACAACGCCGACTCCTGCGACTTCGCCGTCGCGCCGGCGGCCACGCTGCTGCTGCCGTACTTCGACGTCGACACCAACGGCGGCGGCACGACCACGCTGTTCAGCGTCACCAACGCCAGTCCCTCGCCGCGGATCGCGCACGTCACGCTCTGGACGGACTGGGCCTATCCGGTCCTGACCTTCAATCTCGTCCTCACCGGCTACGACGTGCAGCCGGTCAATCTCTTCGATCTGCTCCGCGACGGCCAGCTTCCGCCGCCGCACTGCGGGAACCTTCCCGCGCAGATTCCGCCCGACGTGCTGACCATGGCGCGCTCGGCGCTGACCATCGGTACCGGATTCCCCGGCTGCAACGGTCCGGTCGGCGGCAACCACCCGGGCCGCGCGATCGGCTACGTCACCGTCGACGTCGTGTCGCACTGTTCGTCGATGATTCCGGCCGACAGCGCGTACTTTGTCGGGCCGGCCGCGCCGCTGCGCTACGACAACGTCCTCCTCGGCGACTACCAGCAGATCGCGCCGGCGCCGGCCGGCGCCAGTGCGGCGCCCAACTTCGACGCGCAGGGAAGCTCGATGGTGCACATCCGCGCGGTGCCGGAGGGTGGGCTGGCGGGGGCGGAGGGCGGCGCGGCGGTGTCGACCAGCCTTCCCTTCACGTTTTACGATCGCTACACGCCGGCCGCGGCGCGCACGGCCGACCGGCGCCAGCCGCTGCCGTCGACGTGGGCCGCGCGCTTCATCCAGGGCGGCGGCCAGTTCGCCACCGATTTCAAGATATGGCGCGAAGCCGTAACGGCCGGTCTGCCTGGCTGCAGCGCAACCGGGTCGGTCCAGAACAATTCGGTCATCGCCATGCCCTCGGTGATCCGCTTCGACGAGCACGAAAACTCGACCGAGTTCGGCCCCTTGGCGATCTGTTGCTATCCGCCGAATCCCAGCCTTCCCGCCACGTCGCGGACAGCAACGTGGTCCTTCGGCATCTTCCCGCCGCACAACAGCACTGACATCGGCGGCTGGATGTACATGAACCTCAGCAGCGGCGCGCGACACCTGACCGCGGGCGGCAACGGTTTCAACTGCAACGCCACATTGAGCGCGCAGCGCCCCGGCTTCGGCGGCGGCTGCGCGACGGCGCCTCCCGGCACCAGCGGCTCGCGCTCCCTCACGCAGAACTGGGTGACGGTCTCGATGTACGGCGCGACGACCACCTCGGTTCGGCTGACGGTCGACTTTGACGCGGCATGGCTGGGCAACGGCTGCACGCCGCCGGCGGTGAGCCCATGATGATGCTGGCGCTGCTGGCGGCGCTGGCGCAGACCACCGACAACAACAGCTCCTGCGACATCAGCGTGACGCCGGCCGCGACGCTGCTGCTTCCGTACTTTGAAGTCGACACCGCGGCGGCCGAGGGGACAGGGGCAACGACGCTGTTCACCGTCACCAATGCCAGCCCGAATCCGCAGGTCGCGCACGTCACCATCTGGACCGAATGGGCCTACCCGGTGCTCGCCTTCAACCTCGGCCTCACCGGCTACGACGTGCAGGGCGTCAACCTGCGCGACGTCATCGTGAGCGGCAAGATCCCGCCGACGCGCGGCGACGCGCCGGGGTGTGCGCAGCTTCCGCAGACGCTGCATGAGACGCTCGCCACCACCGTCCGCTCCGCGCTGACGGTCGGTTCGGGCTACGTCGGCTGCAGCGGTCCGGTGGGCGGAATCCATCCCGGCCGCGCGATCGGCTACGTCACCATCGACGTGGTGTCGTACTGCTCGAC